>ENA-OOXA01000134-OOXA01000134.1-human-gut-metagenome-genome-assembly--contig:-NODE-134-length-62796-cov-7.568496_pt1 | contig 62796 bp, 54 predicted proteins | sample MGYA00241581_ERZ501331 | MGnify/ENA primary metagenome ERZ501331 (study PRJEB25962, sample SAMEA2042982) | human gut metagenome | biome: human gut; feature: human-associated habitat; material: faeces...
GACTTAAGAAGGTTGAAATTGAGTTCGGCCTGCTGGCCATTGCACATAATCTTGCAAAAATAGCCTCTTAGGAGGCTTATACCAATAAAAAACAGTTTGAATGGAAAAAGTAAGTTTGTAAGCTTCTTTTTTTGAGAAAAATCCAAATGACTTCAATTTGAAATAAAACAAAAGAGGCCATCTCAACTCTATTTTGAGACAGCCTCACCCCGCGTATATACAGTTTATAAAAATGCCTGCCAACCCCGACAACCCGTCAAGCACACGGCCGAAAACGGACAATAAAAAAACCTCCTTCACTTCATCTTTCCAGAAGCAAAGGAGGCATTCAAATTTCCGTATTCATTTAGAACGGCAGGTCGTCTTTCTCGTCTGTCATGGAGAAATCGGCCGGAGCTGCATTCACCGGAGGGAATGGAGCTTCTACCGGAGGCATCTGAGGAGTGGCTCCCACACGTTCCACCTTCCATGCACGGATACTGTTGAACCAGCGTCCTTGCCATTCGCGGGCATCAATGTCGAACGATACGTTCAGTTCCTCGCCCACCTGAATATTAAACTGTTTGATTTTGTCGTCACCAAAGACATCAAAGCACATGCGACGCGGATACTGGTCGTGTGTTTCGATGACATATTCTTGTACCTTCCATTCGTTGCCGTTCCGCGATGTACCGCCTTTCGGTTCCAGAACCGCAATCACTCTTCCTGCTAATTCCATAAATAGTATTTTTAAATTCGGTGACGAAATTACGACTTTCCATAGAAGAAAACTAATTTTTAAGACCTTTTTTGTGGGGTGTATGCAATCTTTTCGTAACTTTGGCAATTGGTTTAGAGCATCCGTAGATGCATTTAATAATAAAAACAGAACAAAAACAAATATAAAAACAGCTATGAAGTTTATCGTTTCAAGTACTGCTTTATTCAGTCATTTGCAGGCTATCAGCCGAGTAATCAACTCAAGAAATTCATTACCTATTCTGGACTGTTTCCTCTTCGAACTGAGAGACGGTACACTCTTTATGACTGCTTCGGACAATGACACTACGCTGTCTACTTCCATCGAAGTGAACGAATCGGACAGCGACGGCCGTTTTGCCGTTTCTTCCAAGACATTGCTGGAAGCATTGAAAGAGATTCCTGAACAGCCGCTGAGTTTCCACATCGAACCCAGCAACATGGAAATCACCGTGGAATACCTGAATGGAAAATACAGTCTGATGGGACAGAATGCCGACGAATACCCGCAGGCACAGGCGTTGGGTAGCAATGCCGTACAGGTGACCATGGGAGCAGAAATCTTGATGAACGGCGTGAACCGCAGCATTTTTGCGACAGCCGACGACGAACTTCGTCCGGTGATGAACGGTATTTATTTCGACATCAGCACGGAAGACATTACACTGGTTGCTTCCGACGGTCATAAGCTGGTACGTTGCAAGACTTATGCCGCACGAGGAGCAGAGAAAGCTGCCTTCATCCTTCCGAAGAAGCCGGCCAACCTGCTGAAGAACCTGCTGCCGAAAGAACAGGGCGACGTACAAATTGGTTTTGACGACCGCAATGCCATGTTCACCCTCGAAAACTACCAGATGATCTGCCGTCTGATTGAAGGACGTTATCCGAACTATAACTCTGTCATTCCGCAGAACAACCCGCACCGTGCCATCATTGACCGTGCGCTCTTCATCAGTGCCCTGCGCCGTGTGTCTGTGTTCTCTTCACAGTCAAGCAGCCTGATCAAGCTGAGTTTGTCGGAAAACCAGATGAAGATTTCTGCACAGGACATCGACTTCTCTACTTCGGCCGAAGAAACCATCGCTTGCCAGTATGGCGGTAACCCGATGAGCATCGGTTTCAAGTCGTCGTTCCTGATTGACATCCTGAACAACATTTCTGCACAGAACATCATCATCGAACTGGCCGACCCGTCACGCGCTGGTGTCATCGTTCCCGAAGAACAGGAGGAAGACGAAGACCTGCTGATGCTGCTGATGCCGATGATGCTGAACGACTAATCATTTTTTGTTACACACAGACTCATGAAACTGAACTTGAAAAATCCGCTCGTGTTCTTCGACCTGGAGACCACGGGCACCAACATTAATACAGACCGTATTGTAGAAATCTGCTATTTGAAGGTTTATCCTAACGGTAACGAAGAGGCCAAGACCTTACGCATCAATCCGGAAATGCACATTCCGGAGGCATCGACTGCCATTCATGGCATTCACGACGAGGATGTGGCCGACTGCCCTACTTTCAAGGAAGTGGCAAAGGACATTGCCCGCGACATTGAAGGGGCCGACATTGCCGGCTTTAACTCCAACCGCTTCGACGTGCCGGTGCTGGTAGAGGAATTTCTCCGTGCTGGTATCGACATCGACCTGACCAAGCGGAAGTTTGTCGACGTGCAGGTGATTTACCACAAGCTGGAACAGCGCACGCTTTCGGCTGCCTACAAGTTCTACTGCGGAAAGAACCTGGAAGACGCGCACACGGCAGAAGCCGATACAAGGGCTACCTACGAGGTGCTGAAGGCACAGCTCGACCATTATCCTGACGTGCTTCAGAACGACATCAACTACCTGTCAGAATATTCCAGCTACAGCAAGAACGTGGACTTTGCCGGAAGAATCGTGTATGACGACAATGGCGTGGAAGTGTTCAACTTCGGAAAATACAAAGGTATTCCGGTGTCGGAAGTGCTCAAGAAAGACATGGGCTACTACGGCTGGATTATGAACGGAGACTTCACATTGAACACGAAGAATGTATTGACAAAAATTCGCCTGCGTGAAACGGGGCTGGTCAAGTAAACAGAAGGTAGCATGAATACACTACAAGGCAAAAAAATTGTATTGGGTATCACGGGTAGCATTGCGGCCTACAAGGCGGCTGTGCTGACACGCGGACTGATTAAGAAAGGCGCAGAGGTGCAGATTGTCATCACGCCGGCAGGAAAGGAGTTCATCACTCCCATCACGCTTTCGGCGCTGACCAGCAAGCCGGTCATCAGCGAGTTTTTCTCACAGCGTGACGGCACATGGCACAGCCACGTGGACTTGGGATTGTGGGCCGACGCCATGGTCATTGCCCCGGCTACGGCTGCTACCATCGGAAAGATGGCGCACGGGGTAGCCGACAACATGCTGGTGACGACCTACCTGTCGATGAAGGCTCCGGTGTTTGTGGCTCCGGCCATGGATCTGGATATGTTTGCTCATCCTTCTACCCAGCATAACCTCGATATTCTGCGCAGCTATGGCAATCATATTATCGAACCGGCTTCGGGCGAGCTGGCCAGTCACCTGGTAGGAAAAGGACGCATGGAAGAGCCTGAGAAAATCATCGAGGTATTGGAAGCGTTCTTTGCCCGTCAGCAAGACCTGGCCGGACGGAAAATCGTCATTACCGCAGGGCCTACTTATGAGAAAATTGACCCGGTGCGCTTTATCGGCAACTACTCTTCAGGAAAGATGGGTTATGCCCTGGCCGAAGCGTGTGCTTCACGCGGAGCGGAAGTGGTGTTGGTGAGCGGTCCGGTTACCCTGCAGACGGTTCATCCGAACATTCAGCGCATAGACGTGGAGAGTGCGGCCGAAATGCACCGTGCAGCTGCCGATGCCTTCAAGGATGCGGACGCAGGAATCTTGTGTGCGGCCGTAGCAGACTTCACACCGGAGCAGGTGGCCGACCAGAAAATCAAACGGGAAAAGGACGACCTGGTGCTGCGGTTGAAACCGACTTGCGACATTGCCGCTTCCCTAGGAAAGGAAAAACGTCCGGACCAGCTGTTAGTGGGATTCGCACTGGAGACTTGTGACGAGGTCAGCCACGCACAGGATAAGCTGGCACGCAAGAACTTTGACTTCATCGTGCTGAACTCACTGAATGACAAAGGGGCCGGTTTCCGTTGCGACACCAACAAGATTACGATTATAGACCGCGCTGAAGCTGTTTCCTACCCGTTAAAGCGCAAGCAGGAAGTGGCCGAAGACATTGTGGATAAACTTTCCAGTCTGTTTCATTCCTAAACCGCTATGCTACAGTCTATCTTTATACAGAACTATGCCCTGATTGATAAGCTGGACATTGACTTTACGTCCGGCTTTTCGGTGATTACCGGTGAGACCGGTGCCGGAAAGTCTATTATCTTAGGGGCCATCGGACTTCTGTTGGGACAGCGTGCCGACGTGAAATCCATCAAGAAGGGGGCTTCCAAGTGCATCGTGGAGGCGACTTTCCAGATTGCCAACTACGGCATGGAACCGTTCTTTCAGGAGAATGACATCGAATTCGAACCGGACGAATGTATCCTTCGTCGTGAAGTGTCGGCTAACGGAAAAAGCCGTGCTTTCATCAACGATACGCCGGCTTCGCTGGCACAGATGAAAATGCTGGGCGAAAAACTGATTGACGTGCACAGCCAGCACCAAAACCTGCTGCTGAACAAGGAAGGTTTCCAGTTGAACATTCTGGACATCCTGGCACAAGACGAGCAGGCATTGTCGGCCTATCAGTCGGTATATCTCTCTTACAAGAAAGTGGCAAAGGAACTGGATGACTTCATTGCACAGGCCGAAAAGAGCCGTCAGGATGAAGATTATATCCGCTTTCAGCTGGAACAGTTGGAAGAAGCCGGACTGAAAGACGGAGAGCAGACGGAACTGGAGCAGGAAGCGGAAACCCTGAGCCATGCCGAAGACATCAAGGCCGGACTCTATAAAGCCAGCCAGCTGATTAACGGCGAGGAAGGCGGTACGGTTTCACTGACCAAGGAGTGCATGCAGACTCTTCAGAGCCTGACACAGGTCTATGCGCCGGCTAAGGAATGGATGGAACGGCTGAACAGCTGCTACATTGAACTGAAAGATATTTCCCGCGAAATCGGTAATGCGGAGGAAGAAGTGGAATTCAATCCGGCACGATTGGATTTTGTCAACGAACGGTTGAACCTGATTTATTCCTTGCAGCAGAAACACCGCGTGCAGTCGGTAAAAGAACTGATAGAACTGACGGAAAACTATCGCAGCCAGTTGAATGCCATCACTTCTTTCGACGACCGGATTGCAGAGCTGGAGGGAGAAAAGAAGAAATTGTATGCCGAAGTGCTTCGTCAGGCCGAAAAGCTGACCGCGCTTCGTACACAGTCGGCACGGCACATTGAATCGCAGATGGAGTCCCTGCTCATTCCACTGGGTATGCCTAACGTGCGTTTTGCCGTGGAACTGACTCCCAGAAAGGAACCCGACAGCAAGGGAATGGACAGCGTGACGTTCCTGTTCTCGGCCAACAAGAACGGGACGTTACAGAACGTGGCTTCCATCGCTTCGGGAGGTGAAATTGCCCGCGTCATGCTTTCACTCAAGGCCATGATTGCCGGAGCCGTCAAACTGCCGACCATCATCTTCGATGAAATTGATACCGGTGTATCAGGTTCCATCGCAGAGAAAATGGCACTGATTATGCAGGACATGGGACGCCAGAACCGTCAGGTAATCAGCATCACTCACCTGCCCCAGATTGCCGCACGCGGAATTGCGCACTACAAGGTGTACAAGGAAGATACCGACACCGGAACCAACAGCCACATCCGCCGCCTGACGGATGAAGAGCGGGTGCAGGAAATTGCCTACATGCTCAGCGGTGCCACCCTGACAGAGGCGGCCGTGCAGAATGCCCGTGCCCTGTTAGGCTTTAAACAATAACAAGAAACAAACAAGACCATGATAGAAAAGAACGAAATGATTTTCGGCGTACGCGCCGTTATCGAGGCTATCCAGGCCGGAAAAGAAATTGACAAAGTATTAATCAAGAAAGACATTCAGAGCGACTTGTCGAAGGAGCTTTTCGCCGTGTTGAAAGATACGTTCATCCCCGTGCAGCGTGTACCGGTGGAACGCATCAACCGCATCACCAAGAAGAACCATCAGGGAGTGGTGGCTTTTATCTCGCCCATCACTTACCAGCGTACGGAAGACATCGTGCCTTTCTTGTTTGAGCAGGGAAAGAACCCGCTGCTCATCTTGCTGGACGGCCTGACCGATGTGCGTAATTTCGGAGCCATTGCCCGTACGTGTGAATGTGCCGGTGTGGATGCCATCATCATTCCGTCAAAAAACAGTGTCAGTGTCAATGCGGATGCCATCAAGACTTCTGCCGGAGCCTTGCATACCATTCCGGTGTGCCGCGAGAATAACCTGACGAATACCATCAAGTTCTTAAAAGACAGCGGATTCAAGATTGTAGCAGCCACAGAAAAAGGTGACTACGACTACACCAAGGCCGACTATCAGGGTCCAACATGTATCATCATGGGTGCGGAAGATACCGGTGTACCCTACGACCACCTGGCACTTTGCGATGAATGGATCAAGATTCCGTTGTTCGGCAACATCGAGTCACTGAACGTGTCCGTGGCAGCAGGTATCCTCATTTATGAAGCCGTGAAACAAAGAGGATTCGGAGAAGAATAAAACAATAAAACATACATACTACCATGAAAATAGGAAAAATTACCCTCGTGCTGACATGCTGTGGGATGGCTTTTCAGACCGGAATGGCTCAGGTACTTCCCAAATGGGCCAACAAAGCCAGAAAAGCTGTGTTCTCTGTCATCACGTACAATAAGGAGAATCAGATTCTCAATACCGGAAACGGATTCTACATTGATGAAAACGGTACGGCCGTATCCGATTATACGCTGTTTAAAGGGGCCGAACGTGCCGTAGTCGTAACTGCCGACGGAAAGGAACTTCCGGTGGAATACATTCTGGGAGCCAACGATATGTACGACGTAGTGAAGTTCAAGACAGCAGCCGATAAAAAGACCGTAGCCTTACAGCCGGCATCCCGTCCGGGAGCGGTAAACGAAACGGTGTACGTACTTCCCTACTCTACACAGAAGGCGACTTCGGGCACACACGGCACCATTTCCAAAATCGATACCATCAGCAACAACTCTTTCTATTATACCCTGAATATGAAAACGGGAGAAAAGACCGTAAGTTGTCCGGTAATGAATGCGGAAGGAGAAGTTGTAGCACTGGTACAGAAGAACAGTGACAAGGAAAGCACATCAAGCTATGCCATCGGAATAGGCTATGCAAAAATCCTGTCTATCAGTGCCCTTTCTGCCAACGATTATACGTTGAATACCATCGGCATCAAGAAAGGATTGCCGGAAGACGAGTCTCAGGCACTGGTGTACTTGTACGTGTCTTCTTCTAACCTGTCAAAGGAAGAATACCTGAACCTGCTGAACGAGTTTATCCAGCAGTATCCTAAAAACAGTGAAGGCTATTCCCGCCGTGCCCTTTGTTACATGGGATACGGTGACGATGCACACTATGCACTGGCAGAAAAAGATCTGCAAACTATGGTGGAAGTGAACGAAAACAAGGGAGACGCATACTATAACCTTTCTAAACTGCTATATAATTATGTGCTTGGTCTCCAGGGAGCCAAACCGTATGGCGACTGGACCATGGAGCGGGCACTGAAGGAAATCAATACGGCCTTGGAAAACGACAAGCAGGGACTGTACTACCAGCTGCAGGGAGATATTTATTTTGCCATGCAGAAATATCCGGAAGCATTTGCCAGCTACGAAGAAGTAAACCGTTCACCGCTAGCCTCTGCCGCTTCTTTCTATGCCGCAGCCAAGACCAAAGAACTGATTGAAGGTGCTTCAAAGAAGGAAGCCATTGCCCTGATGGACAGTGCCGTGGCGAAATACAATCCTCCCTACGGAAAAGAAGCGGCTCCTTATCTGTACGAACGTGCCCGCATGAAAGCGGAAGACAAGCAGTTCCGCGAAGCAGTGGTAGACTACAATCTGTTCCACGACGCCATGATGGGCCAGGTATCGTCTGATTTCTATTTTATCCGTGAGCAGGCTGAAATGCAATGCCGTATGTACCAGCAGGCCATCAATGACATCAACAAGGCCATTGAAATGGAACCGAAGAACGTGGAATACTGGGTAGAAAAAGGAAGCGTACATTTGCGGGTAAACCAGCCGGATGATGCCATGAAAGCCTTGAATAAAGCCATTGAACTGGACGCGAAGAACGCAGCTGCCTATCGTATGCTGGGTTACTGCCAGATACAGCAGGGAAAGAAGAAGGAAGGTATGGCCAACCTGGAAAAAGCAGTAGAACTGGGTGATACCGTAGCCAAGAACCTGATTGAGAAATATAAAAAATAACTGACTGATATGCAGAACAGAGTCTGTCACCTTTTCGGCATCCGCTACCCCATCATTCAAGGTGGAATGGTATGGTGTAGCGGATGGAGACTGGCCTCAGCCGTGAGCAACGCAGGTGGATTGGGGTTGTTGGGGGCTGGTTCCATGCACCCGGGAACCCTGCGTGAACACATCCGTAAGTGTAAGGCGGCTACCGACCAACCTTTCGGAGTCAATGTGCCGCTGATGTATCCGGAGATTGAAACCCTCATGGAAATCATTCAGGAAGAAGGCGTAAAAATCGTGTTTACATCTGCGGGAAATCCCAAGACATGGACTTCCAAGCTCCAGCAGGCGGGCATCAAGGTGGCTCACGTGGTATCTTCCAGCCGTTTTGCCATGAAATGTGAAGAAGCTGGAGTAGATGCCATTGTGGCAGAGGGCTTTGAAGCAGGCGGACACAACGGACGAGAGGAAACTACGACTTTCTGTCTGATTCCGGCCGTCAAAAAGGTGTGCAGTGTACCTCTTATTGCCGCAGGAGGAATTGTATCGGGCGAAGGCATCTTAGCCGCCGAAGCGTTAGGCGCAGAAGGGGTACAGATGGGTACCCGATTTGCCTTGACAGAAGAAAGTTCAGCGCATTTCAATTTCAAGGACCGTTGCCTGCGATTGAATGAAGGAGATACCCTTCTGACACTCAAGCAGCTTTCCCCTACCCGTCTGGTGAAGAACGATTTCTACAAGCAGATAGAGGAAGCGGAACAAAAAGGAGCCTCAGCAGACGAACTGAAGGCTTTGTTGGGAAAAGGCCGGGCCAAAAAGGGAATCTTCGAAGGCGACCTCTACGAAGGAGAACTGGAAATAGGACAAGCCGCATCCCAGCTTCGCAAGTTACAGACGGTGGATGAGGTGATGAAAGAGCTGGTAGAAGACTACCGGACAGCACTTCGCCAGATGCAGGACAAACAGAGCTGGTAACTCTTTTGCATACTAAGACCGTAAGCTCTTACCTACAGACTTTTTTCAAGTTCAATAAATATCCTTTAAAATAAAATGGCAAATGAAGATGACAGCGTAAAATCATCTTCATTTGCCATTTTTATATGGGTTTCTGTATCTGATTTCATTTTTCATATTCCCGGAGAAACGCTTGAACATGGTTTCTACCCGAAATAAAACACAGATGTGCTTTCTCGCAGAAAAGAATCTGTGTCCACCAGAATCAGCTTCTTTATTTATTACGTTTCAAAAACAAAGAATTCGTAATGGTAGCGGGCAGTTCCTCCTGATAGTGGGTTACCATAATCAGGGTTTTATCCTTCCGCGCACAGAATGCCTCGATGACATCCTTCACCAGCCGGCGGTTACGCATATCCAGTCCGTGCAACGGCTCGTCCAGAATCAGTAGTTCCGGGTCTTTGACAAACGCACGGGCCAGCAGCACCATACGCTGTTCCCCGCTGGAGAGTTGCAGGAAACTACGGTCTTTCAAGTCGGCAATGCCGAAAATATCCATCCACCACACGCACGTATCCACATCTTTCTCCTGTGTCTTGCGGTACAGGCCGATAGAATCATGTAATCCGCTGGCTACAATGTCAATGGCCGGCAAGTTCTTCAGATAAGCGCGGTGCATTTCGGGACTCACATAACCGATGTGCTTCTTGATTTCCCAGATACTCTCGCCACTTCCCCGTTTACGACCAAACAAAGAAATATCGCAGGCATAGCTTTGCGGATTGTCGGCGCAGATCAGGCTCAGCAAGGTAGACTTCCCAGCTCCGTTTTCGCCACTGAGCGCCCACTTTTCGCCACATTTCACCGTCCAGTCGAATTCTTTCAGAATCACCCGTTCTCCGTAACGGATACTTACTTTGTTCAAGTCTACGATATGCTCCGTATGGAACAGGTTATCGGCATACGGCAAGTCCAGTATCCGCTGCCGTTTCTCGTCAGACAACACATGAGCAGGGTCTGGTTCACGGTGTGCCAGATATTCCTGCAAAGTGATTTTCGGCCCGCAATGACGGTCTTCCACCGGTATCACATGTGTTATAAATGTCGGGATATCGTCTGTCTTCGACAAGACCAAAATTATCTGCAGGTTGGTCATTTCAGTCAGTTTTCCCAGCAATGTGTGCAGCAGTCCCCGAGTCCGCGCATCCAGTCCGATGAAAGGATTGTCCATAATCAGTACTCTCGGACCACTCAACAAGGTCTTGGTCAGCTGAAACTTGCGGAGCTCCCCGCTCGACAGCAGAATTATATGTTTGCTTAGCATTTCCTCAATACCAAACAAATCGTACAGCGCTTTCCGCAGTTGTTCGTCCTTGCAGGGAGGAAGCAAATCGGCTACGATAGGCGTATCGTCCAGGTCCTGCGAATTCCAGCGCTGCTGGTAATAATAGTTCCCGTCGGCATCCCCGTACGAGTCACGGAAGGTGATGTATTTGATGTTGTCACAAGCCATCTTCGATTCCGAAGGCGAGAAGTCGTATTTCACTTCATTCATCAGCAACGGATAGCGTCCGGTAATAGTGTCTACCAGCAGACTTTTTCCGCCACCGTTCGGTCCCACGATGGCCACATGTTCTCCTGCCGCAATCTGCAAGTTCACAGGCTCTTTCATCCGGTACAACGGATGACGAGTCACTCCGTTCTCAATTGTAATTACATGCTGCATTGTCTTTCTCTGTTTTTATTTTGTTCCTTTAAGTAGTTGTTCTCTTGGTTTATTGATGCACAATCATGGCCGTACGAGGCGCTACCACCAGTTTGTTGCCGGTCAGCGTACCCAGTCCCAGCACATTGTCTATGCGTCCGTCACGACAGGCTATCCAGTAACGTCCCTCAGGTACGTCAATCTGCACGGGTTCCGTACGGGCATTGAGCACCACAATCGTATTCAGCCATGAATCACCCGCCGGACTTCCCTTGATACGGAAAGCCACCACGTTGCTTGCCGGTACCGGCAAAAACTCCAGGTGTTTGGCAATCAAGTCCGCATCGCCCATACGGAAAGAAGGATGCGCCTTTCGCATGGCAATCAGGCCCCTCACATAATCAAAGAAATCACGCTGCGAAGTCTTCCGCCCCCAGTTGATGGCATTGATTGCATCCGGACTCTTGTATGAATTGGCCACTCCCTGCTTGTCGCGCAGAATCTCGTCACCTGCATACCAGAACGGAATGCCCTGCGAAGTGAATACTGCCGTAGCAGCCAGTTTGGCCAAGGCGTTCATCTCTAATGCAGAAAGTCCCGGCAATGTCGCTTTCAGACGGTCGGCCAGACAAAGGTCATCGTGACAGCTCACATAACTGATCATCTGTTCGGGTTGCGCAGCCCAGAAAGCCGGAACGGTGGATTCCTTGTCGCTGACCAGTTGCGGATGTGCGATTCCTCCCGCCAGTCCGAACTTCACACCGGCGGCGTATCCCATGCGTCCGATGACAAAAGCTCCCTTGGCATCGTTTCCCCACGGACCACGCAGGCTGTCGCGCATTTCATCGCAGAACATGCCGATGTGTGGTAACTGGGCTGCATGCTTCTTCATGGCCAGCAGACTATCCGGCAGTTGTGGTTTTCCGGCTGCCCAGCCTTCTCCATACATGCATATTGTAGGGTCAATCTTGTCGAGTGTCTTACGGATGGCATTCATGGTTTCGATGTCATGAATCCCCATCAGGTCAAAACGGAACCCGTCTATGTGATATTCTCTGGCCCAATAGCAGACTGACTCTATCATGAAACGCCGCATCATCGGTCGTTCGCTGGCCGTTTCATTGCCACAACCCGATGCGTTAGCCCATTTCCCTTCCTCGTCCGTGCGATAGAAATAACCCGGTACGGTCCGTTCAAAATTGCCTCCTTTCGTGATAGCCGTGTGATTATACACCACGTCCATCACCACCCGGATACCTGCCCGATGAAGTGCCATGACCATCTGCTTGAACTCGCGGATACGCACTTCCGGTCGATAAGGGTCGGTGGCATACGAGCCTTCCGGCACGTTGTAGTTCTTCGGGTCATATCCCCAGTTGTACTGCGGTTTATCAAGCCTGGTTTCGTCCACCGAAGAAAAGTCGAACGAAGGCAACAGCTGTACGTGTGTCACGCCCAATTCCTTCAAATGGTCAATGCCCGTTTTCTCGCCCAGATACGTATGCGTTCCTTCCTCCGTCAAAGCCAGGAACTTTCCTCTGTTCCGGATGCCGGAGATGGTATCGATAGAGAAATCGCGATGGTGCAGCTCATAAATCACCATGTCGGAGAAGCGTTTCAGCGGCGGACGCTTGTCTTCGTTCCACCCCTCCGGATTCGTCTCTTTCCAGTCGATGACGGCTGCCCGGTCGCCGTTCACTCCCACAGCCTTGGCCATGAGTCCGGGCGTATCTCCCTGCCATACATCGTCTATCTTGACATTGAACGTATAGAACTTTCCTTTCAGGTCTTCGTCCACGCGAGCCTGCCACATACCGTCAGATGCCGGTTCCATCTTCACCATACGATAGGCAGAACCTCCCTGCCCTTTTTCGTACAGCAGCACCCGCACTTCCTGAGCCGAAGGAGCCCAAAGCGAGAAGCGGGTTGAAGCAGGCGTATAAGCCATTTCCACCCATTCCCCCTCGTACACCGGATATTCATCAAACGGCGTACTGGTATGCTGCTGTGAAGAAGTACATCCGGTAGCCACAGCCACGGCCGACATCACTACAAGCTGTTTTAAATTCATGGTTCTAATCTCCTATTTCTTTATGCGTCCCGGATTCTTGGCGATAAAGTCCTTCCAGCTGGAATAAGCTTTCGGCATTTCCGGACGTCCCATCTGCAAATAATGGCAATAAGCTGCTCCCAAGGCATCCGTCGCATCCATAAAGGGGCCCATTTCCGAGTCGGGTATGTGCAGCATACGCTTCAACATATCGGCCACCTGCTCCTTGCTGGCCTGCCCGTTGCCGGTAATGGCCATCTTGATTTTCAACGGGGCATATTCTGTCACGGGGATGTCACGTGTCAATGCTGCTACAATAGCCACCCCCTGCGCACGTCCTAACTTCAGCATGGACTGTACGTTCTTTCCAAAAAACGGAGCTTCAATAGCCAGTTCATCAGGAAGGTACGAAGAAATGATACCCTGCACGCGCTCATAAATGTGTTTCAGCTTCAGATACGAGTCGCCGCATTTACGCAGGTCGATGACGCCGAGTGTCATCACTTCCGGTTTGACACCCGTCACCTTCAGTATCCCGTATCCCATGATGTTCGTACCCGGGTCGATACCGAGAATGATTTTTTCCTTAACCGGCTGTATCACCTTATTACCTCCATTAATGTGGGGAAACCGATGACCTTATCCTTGAACACTTTCATCATCTCCGTATTCAAGGCAGCCTCCTGCTTTACATGCCAGCGATGCAACGTCGCGCTGTCTTCCACTTCCCACTGGAGTGAAAAGCATTCACTGTCCTGCTCCTTATGGCTCAAGATACGCAGGATACGGGGATTTTTCAGTTCACCCGATTTTTCCACTTCCGGAATGTAGAATTCATTCAACCATATCACAAAATTACGGGCATCACCCATCTCTACATGAAAAGTAGTATTATAAATCAGCATATATCTTCTTATTTTAATCCGATTACAAAATTATACAATACGATGAAAACAACCTGATCAGGAATACCGGCGAGGATAACGCAACAGAATGCTCAGCACAGCCGCCACTCCCAGTGCCATGGGATAATAAAGGTATCCTATGATGTGGATAGGAGATAAACCCGAAAGCTCGGCCGCAATCAAGAGTTGCGCACCATAAGGGATAATACCCTGAATCACACACGAAAAGGTATCGAGAATACTGGCACTCTTCCGTTTGTCTACCCGGAACTGTTCGGCAATGTCATTTGCCAATGGGCCCACAGTGATAATGGCAATCGTATTATTGGCCGTACAGATATTGGCCAGGCTCACCAGTGCGGCGATACTTAGTTCGGCTCCTCGTTTTCCTCTTACATGCTGAGTCAGACGGTGCAGCACATAATCCACACCTCCGTTAAAACGTATCAGTTCCAGCATACCTCCTGCCATCAGGGTTACGATGATCAGTTCTCCCATGCCCGTCATCCCTTTACCCAAAGCCCCAAACCATCCGAACACATCGAATGTACCGTATGCCATGCCCACAATACCCGTAGAAACCAGACCCAGCAACAGTACCAGCAATACGTTGACACCAGCCACTGCCGTTCCAAGCACAATTATATAAGGTATGACTTTCATCCATTCTACATGGGGAATATCCTGCACCACCTCAATATGGCTTCCATATATAACATAATACACGAATACCAGCAAGGCAGCCGGAAGGGCAATCAATGAATTCACCCGGAACTTGTCGCGCATCACGCACCCTTGCGTACGGGTAGCCGCGATGGTCGTATCGGAAATGAAGGACAGGTTGTCGCCGAAAAAGGCACCACCCACTACTACCGCCGTCATGAAAACCACGCTGACATCCGTCTTGGCCGCGATACCGGCAGCTACAGGAACCAGTGCGACAATGGTACCGACCGACGTACCGATGGAAAGAGAAATGAAGCACGATGCCAAAAAGATTCCCGCCAGCAGCAGATTGCCCGGAAGCAGCCGCAAGGTCAGGTTTACCGTCGCATCGATAGCCCCCATGGCCTGAGCCGACTGTGCAAAGGCCCCCGCCAAGATGAAAATCCATATCATCAGCATGATGTTCTTGTTGGCCGCTCCTGCGGAGTATTGCAACAAGCGGTCGTTTAAGCTCAGTCCTTTCGTCGTAGCTACGGCATAAATGGAAGACACCATGAAAGCTACGGTAATCGGAATTTTATAAAAATCATTGATGAGCAGGGAAGCCACCAGATACAGGCATAAAAATACCACCAGCGGACTCAGGGCCCACGCATTGGGTTTGTTCACAATGGGAGTCAGTTTCTGAAAATTCATTCTCTTCTTCTTTTATTTTTTTGACAAAGGTATATATTTTTCAGCTGACAAACATCCCATTTCAATGAACATTTCAGCAAAAAATGAGGTTATCAGCCCCATAATTAGGAAGAAGCAAAAAATATTTCACCCATCTTCTCCGAATATTTAAGAATATTATCTATCTTTGCCAAGCCTAAAAGGGAAAAACAGAACACATGAAACTGACCATGCTTAAAATAATGCTGCTGCTTACGGTCATCTTTATGAAAATAGAGGTGACAGAAGCTGTGTCATGCAATCAGGTGTCAAATGATTTTCCCAATTTATCTACGGTATCTTGTCAGAGAGAGACAAAAGAAACGCTCAATTTTATCCATGCCACCCTTGACAAGGCACATAATTTGTTCAGTACACTAAATCGCGACAATTCCTTCAACAGGTTGTTGACGGATAAGCGTGTAGTACGCAATGACGAACAAAATATAAACTTCTTCTTACGCTTACTACTTTTTTATCATTCCCTACGTGAAGTAGGCTTGTTGAAGGATAAGGAGTGCCTTTACCCTTCGACCAATATTCATTGTGTGATTCCTTCATGCAGATACTATGTATTTGCTATGAGAAAAATCATCATTTAGCCGTTTTATAGATTAGTTGTTTTTCACTGCTCCGATACGGTTGTGCCGGGGCAGTATAGCTTTGCTTGTCTCATTTTTTTTGAAATAAGCGAAATATCTTATGTCTCATTTTTAAAAAAATCTATAAAACGCATAAATCATGAAAACAAATAGTTCAAAAAAATCATTTAAAGGAATAGAAGACGCAGGTTTAGTTATCATCGTATGTTTTCTCGTGGCTATAGGTATCTATCATTTTGTTTTTGGAAATCCGGCAAACTTCATGAACAATGACCCAAACAATCATCCGCTTCCAGGCAATATGTTAGGTACCATCTACAAAGGAGGAATCATTGTACCCGTCATTCAGACACTCTTACTTACGGTACTGGCTCTCAGTGTAGAACGTTTTTTTACCCTTCGTGCATCTTTCGGCAGAAGCAAGCTCTCCAAATTTGTAGAACAGCTTAAAGAAGCCTTAAATAAAGGAAATTTGGAAAAAGCACAAGAACTATGTGACAAACAGCGTGGTTCAGTGGCCAATGTCGTAAGTTCCACTCTCCGCAAATACCGTGAGATGGAGCAGAACAACGAATTGAGCAAAGACCAGAAAACTCTTGCTATACAAAAGGAACTGGAGGAAGCCACAGCACTCGAATTTCCTATGATGCAACAGAACCTACCCATTATCGCCACAATCACCACTTTAGGAACTTTAATGGGATTGCTTGGAACCGTAATCGGTATGATCCGTTCATTTGCCGCACTTTCTGCCGGAGGGGGTACTGACTCCGTAGCTTTGTCCACTGGTATTTCCGAAGCTTTGATCAACACCGCATTTGGTATCTTGACCGGTGCGTTGGCAGTTATTTCTTATAACTATTATACGAACAAGATAGACAAACTGACATACAGTCTTGACGAAGTTGGTTTTTCCATTGTACAGACTTTTGCAGCCACTCATTAATTTCTGTCCCGCTGAGGATTTCCTCACGCAGACAGAAACAGAAGTTCCATTAAAAAGATTTCACTATGAGTAGAGCTAAAATAAAAAAGAAAAATATGTTCATCGACATGACAGCCATGAGCGATGTCACGGTGCTGCTGCTTACTTTTTTCATGCTGACAGCCAGTTTCGTGAAAAAAGAGCCTGTACAGGTTGTCACTCCTGCATCAATTTCCGAGATAAAGATACCCGAAACGAACATCATGTCCATTCTGGTAGATCCCGGGGGCAGAATCTTTATGAGTCTTGATAAGCAGAATGACATGGCAGCTACGCTAGAAGCTATGGGAAAAGAGTACGGCTTGACATTTACCCCACAGGAAATCAAGAAATTTTCCTTATTCCCGACTTTTGGAGTGCCGATGAAAAATATGAAATCGTTCCTTGCCCTTAGCACGGAACAGCAAGACCGCATCTTAAAGGATCAAGGAATTCCTTGTGACAGTATTGACAATCAGTTTAAGGCCTGGGTACGCAATGCACGTGCTATCAATCATGACTTGCGCATTGCTATCAAAGCCGACCAGCAAACACCATACGCGGTCATTAAAAAAGTGATGAATTCCCTTCAAGACCTTAAAGAGAACAGGTACAACCTGATTACCTCTCTGAAATCAAGTCCTGAAGAATAAAAACAAAAAGTATGGCTGAAATTCAAGAAAACAATAATAAAGAGAAAAAAGGTAGCAAGCAGAAAAAGATGAATATCCGGGTGGATTTCACCCCGATGGTCGACATGAATATGCTACTGATAACTTTCTTCATGCTGTGTACTTCACTGAGCAAACCGCAAACAATGGAAATCAGCATGCCTTCCAATGATAAAAACATCACCGAAGAACAGCAGAATAAAGTCAAGGCTTCTCAAGCACTGACTTTGTTGCTGGCCGAGGAAGGAAAACTCTATTATTATGAAGGTGAACCGGATTACAAGAACTATGCATCACTAAAAGAAACAACCTATGATGCCAGCGGATTACGCAAACTGTTGCTCAGCAAAAACTATGAAGCAGTCAAGAAAGTTCGTGAACTGAAGGAAAAAAAGGCAAGACTTGAAATTACCGAAGAGGAATGCAGGCAGGAAATAGCCAGTGTAAAATCAGGAAAAGACACTCCTACCGTCATAATCAAAGCTACGGACAAATCTACCTATAAAAATCTGATAGACGCATTAGACGAAATGCAAATCTGCAGCATAGGGAAATATGTAATCGTGGATATTACAGACGGTGACCAATTCCTGATAGACAACTATCTTTCTCAAGGCGAGTTAAGTCAAAATGCGGCAGGCAACAATGTATAACTTTATAAAGAGAAAGAAAAATGTCAAAAGTTGATTTAACTTCTTTGGAATGGTGTGAACTCATCTTCAAAGATCGGAATAAAAGTTACGGTGCTTATAAAATGCGCCGGGATTTGGGGAAACGACAGGCTGCAGCCTTGATTATCGTCACTGTTGTGGCTTTGGTCGGATTTACCTTACCGCGTCTTATCAGAATGGCTATGCCGGCTCAAAAAGAAGAAATGGTAGAAGTGACACGGCTTTCCACACTGGAAGAGCCGGAAATAAAAGAAGAAACGATGAAAAAGGTAGAACCTATCGCCCCTCCTCCTCCGGCTCTTAAAAGTACCATTAAGTTCACGGCACCAGTCATCAGAAAAGATGAAGAAGTGAATGAAGACGATGAGCTAAAGAGTCAGGACGAACTGACGCAAACTAAGGTACAGATATCCATTGCCGATGTGAAAGGAAACGATGAACTGAACGGAAAAGATATTGCCGACCTGCAGGAAGTCATTACCCAGACACCGGAGGTCCAAAAAGAAGAGCCCTATGACATGGTAGAACAGATGCCGCAGTTCCCGGGAGGTCCCGCCGAGCTTCTTAAATACATCGCCAAGAATCTGAAATATCCTATCATAGCACAAGAAAACGGCATACAAGGAAAAGTTATCCTACGTTTTGTCGTCAATGCAAAAGGATACGTGGAAGATATCAAAGTGCTCCGTTCATTGGATCCCTATTGTGATAAAGAGGCCGTACGTGTAGTAAAATCCCTGCCACAATGGATTCCAGGGAAACAGAACGGACGTAACGTACCTGTTTACTATACATGTCCCATCGTTTTTAAGTTACAGTAATTGTGTCAAAGTGTATGAAAAGTAAATTAATTCTATATCTGTGGTGTATGTGCACGTTCTCTGCCTGCACTTCTTCCGGAAAGGGAGGCAAAGAGGAAACATTGTATTCGGGAGAAATCCGGATTGCCGTAGATGAATCGTTCAAGCCCATCATGGAAGAAGAACTTCAAGTATATCATGCTCTGACTCCGGAGGCTTTAATTACTCCTATTTACTGTAGTGAGGTAGAAGCAGTTAACTTGCTGTTGAAAGACAGTGTACGTCTGGCAGTCACCAACCGGCGGCTGACAGAAGAAGAATTGATTTCTTTTCATACACGTAAATTCTTTCCAGAGTCCATTCTGATGGCTCTTAGCGGAGTGGCACTGATTACACATCACAGCAATCCGGACTCCCTGATTACAGTAGAAGAGTTCCGGCGTATTGCAACCGGCGAAACCACGGAATGGAAAGGATTAAATCCAGACTCAAAACTAGGTTGCATACAAGTCGTATTCGACAATCCCAATTCAGGAACCGTACATTATGTCATCGACTCTATCTGTCAGGGGAAACCACTATCTCCCTCTTTAAAAGCCCTGAAAAGCAACGAAGAGGTCATTGACTATGTGGCAACCACTCCCGATGCCCTTGGAGTGATCGGAGCCAACTGGATAGGCAACAAGACGGATACCACACGACTGTCTTTCAACCAGAGAGTCAGGGTCATGTCAGTATCCGGAAACCGGAAAGCCACTCCTGAAAACAGTTACAGGCCGTATCAGGCGTATCTGGCTCTTAAAAAATATCCGCTGACCCATGAAGTGTATATCCTTATCAATGACCCAAAGGGAGCACTTCCTACCGGACTGATGACTTTCCTGACAAGAGAACGCGGACAACGGATTATCCTTAAGTCCGGACTGGTACCCGCCACACAACCGGTCCGAATCGTAAATGTAAAAGATGATTTCTAACTTTAATGAGAAACTCATGATGAACAATAAAATTTTATGTCTTGTATGCAGTGGAATAATATATTCCGCTTCATACAGTTATGCCCAAAAAAATCTCTCGGATGAAGTCACCCGACAAATCACACAGATAGCTGCCAGCATTAATGACACACCGGAAACAGCAGCCAAGGAATTCAATGAACTGCTGAAAGGTAAAAACAAGAAAAACGTCCCTTTGCTGGTCGCTATCGGTAATGCCTATCTGAACCATAAGTGTCCGGATGAAGCACAAGTTTATGCAGACCGTGCCATGAAAATAGACTCCAAATCGGCACCGGTATATGTGCTGGCCGGTGACATTGCTCTGACACAGAAGAACGTCGGCATGGCATGCGGATATTATGAGCAGGCCATCCTGTTCGATGCCAATTGCTACGATGCATATTACAAATATGCACACGCCTATATCGGCGTAAGTCCCCAACTCTCTATCGATATGCTCACAAAGCTGAAAGCAAGTCATCCGGAACTGCCGGAAGTGAACCGGGAACTTGGCAATGCGTACTATCAATCGGGGAATTACGGAAAAGCCAAGTCTGCCTACGATGAATTTATGCAACAAGGTACTCCTGACACTCAAGATTACGAACACTATGCCATGCTGCTATATCTAAATAAAGACTATGCGCAATCACTGAATGCCGTAGAAAAAGGACTGGATGCGGACAAAGACAACCATCTCCTGAAACGTCTGCGCATGTACGACTTGTATGAAATGGAGGCTTATAAAGAAGGGCTGGAAGCTGCAGATGCTTTTTTCAACCGCCCGGAAGAGAGCAACTATGTGTATCTGGACTTTTTATACAGAGGCCGTCTGTCACTGGCAGACCAGAGAAACGAAGAGGCCTTGCAATGGTTTGAAAAAGCCCTCAAGGCAGATACCGGAAACACACACCCGGAAATAGCCAAGGAAGTGTCTGCCGCTCATGAGAAACTGCAGAACTACCCCGAGGCCATCCGCTTGTACCAGCTTTATCTGGACGGCCTGAAAGAGAAGGCAGAAATAAGCGATACGTTCTTATTGGGAAGATTGTATTACATGGCAGCCGGAAGCAGCACAGTCAGCGAACCGGAGAAAGAACCTTACCTGAAAAAAGCAGACGAAATATTCGCAGAAGTAGCCCAGCGGGTACCAGACAATTATCTAGGATATTTCTGGAGGGCACGAACCAATGCCATGGCCGACCCTGAAAGTACGGAAGGACTGGCCAAACCTTATTATGAAGCGGCCTTGAACCTGCTGGAAAAGAAAGCAGACGCTTCTAAAGCGCTCATAATTGAATGTGAAAGCTACCTGGGTTACTATCACTTCCTACAAAAGGATTACGAACAGTCCAAAGTGTACTGGAACAAGATTCTCACGTTAGATCCTGAAAATGAGACTGCCAAACAGGCACTGCAAGGATTACAAGGCAACTGATTTTTCTTCTTAACCTCAGAAACAAACTTTATGAAAACGTTTAATTTGTCTCAGTCATATCCCACTCAGGATATCCGGAAACACACAAGTTTCCTTACCATAAGTCTTTCAGCCTGTTTACTGGCGGCCGGTCTCATTCTGCTTTTCCTGCCGGAAATCAACTCGCAGTCCAATATTGACATTTTAAGAATGGTAGCCGGAAGTCTGATGGTCTGCATCGCAGTCTATCTTCTGGTTTTTCGAGCTCGCTACCAGGCTTATGCAGAAACAGGCAGCAGGATATGCAAGAAAAGCCTGACTTTCACAAAGGATCAGTTCCCCCATTTGAACAAATATCTGGCAGATTATTGCAGCCTTCCGATTTTTCCGGCAGAAGGGGCACAGCTATATCTGCAGGTAATCCATTCGAAAGATAACCGATACGCTGCATTTCAACTGCTCACCTACACATCTTTCTTGTATGAACCTGTCACAGAATTGTGCTGTCTGAAAGGAGAAAAAGCGGCTGCATTCATCAATTCTCTACACACTTCTCATGGATTTCATCATTGATACTTTTTTGCATATAGACCAGCATCTGATTTCACTCGTACAAGAGTATCACGGATGGACGTATGCCATATTGTTTGTAATCATATTTTGTGAAACCGGACTTGTAGTCCTGCCATTTTTACCCGGAGACTCCCTTCTGTTTGTCTCCGGTGCAGTGGCATCCCTTCCGGGGATGCCACTGGAAATAAGCCTGCTGATGATGGTTATTTTCATCGCAGCCGTGCTTGGTGATTCCTGCAACTACCTGATTGGACATTATTTCGGGAAAAAACTGTTCTCCAAACCAGACTCAAAGATCTTCAAGCAAAGTCATTTGGAGAAAACCCATCATTTCTTCCAGAAATATGGCGGAAAAACCATAATCATTGCCCGTTTTGTCCCCATTGTCCGCACTTTTGCACCGTTTGTCGCCGGAATGGGACACATGAATTATTACTTGTTTATGATTTACAACCTTGTCGGGGCAGCTGTCTGGGTCTTACTTTTTTGCATGACAGGCTATTTCTTTGGAAACATCCCTTTTGTGCAGCAAAACCTCAAAATACTTTTGATGGGCATCGTACTGGTTTCACTCTGCCCTGCCCTCATTGAATATATACGAATAAAAAATAAACGAACAACAGTATGAAAAATTCCCTGTTAAACCGATTTGTACCCAAAGAAAGCAAATTCTTTCCTTTATTAAACCAATTGTCACAAACCGTACTCAATGCTTCTGAACTTCTGATTGACAGCATGAACCATGACACACCAGAGACATGGCAGGAGTATTATCACAAAGTGAAGGAAGCTGAAAGAAAAGGCGACCAGATAACCCAGCAGATTTTCATGGAGCTAGGCCAGACCTTTATCACCCCCTTTGACCGGGAAGACATACATGACCTGGCCTTTTCCATTGATGACGTGACCGACCGCATTCACAGTGCCTCGAAGCGGATTGCCATCTACAAGCCGCACGCCATTTCAGACAGCGGAAAAGAGCTGGCTGTCCTCATACAACAAGGAGCCTCCATCATCTGCAAGGCCATGGATGAGCTGGAAACCTTCAGCAAAAATCCGTCCAGACTGAAAGATTACTGTCAGAAGCTCCATGAGATAGAAAACCATGCGGATGAAGCCTATGACCTTTTCATCATGCAACTGTTTAATGAAGAAACCGACTGCATTGAACTGATCAAGACAAAAGAAATCATGCAGGAACTGGAAAAGACGACAGATGCCGCCGACCATGTAGGAAAGCTCCTGAGAAACATTATTGTAAAATATGCCTGAAAAAAGAATTGCACATGGAATTACTCATCACCATCATTGTACTGGCCCTGATTTTTGACTATATCAACGGTTTTCATGATGCAGCCAACGCAATAGCTACCATTGTTTCTACCAAGGTGCTGACTCCGCTTCAGGCTGTAATCTGGGCTGCCTTTTTCAATTTTCTGGCGTTTTTCATCGCTAAATACCTTATCGGTGATTTCGGCATTGCCAACACTGTGTCAAAAACAGTCTATGAGCAATACATTACTTTGCCAGTCATCTTGTCTGGAGTGATTGCAGCCATCATCTGGAACCTGTGGACCTGGTGGAGAGGAATTCCTTCTTCTTCATCCCATACACTTATCGGCGGGTTTGCGGGAGCCGCCATTGCTGCTTATGGATTTGGTGCCATTCAAAGTTCGGTTATCCTGAAAATCGTGCTTTTCATTTTTCTGGCTCCAGTCATAGGTATGCTTGTAGCCTTCCTCTTCACTCTGATAGTGCTGAATCTGTGCCGTAAGGCCCATCCTCACACCGCAGAGAAATGGTTTAAAAGACTACAGTTGCTCTCGTCCGCCCTGTTCAGCATCGGACATGGACTTAACGACTCGCAAAAGGTAATGGGTATCATTGCAGCTGCCCTGATAGCAGCCCATTCGCAAGGCATTGGCATGGGGGTAAACAACGTAGGCGATTTACCCGACTGGGTCGCTTTTTCCTGCTTTACCGCAATCTCACTGGGAACCATGTCGGGAGGATGGAAAATAGTCCGCACCATGGGAAACCGGATTACCAGAGTTACTCCGCTGGAAGGTGTCATAGCCGAAACAGCCGGTGCATTTACGCTTTATTTTACGGAATATCTGAAAATTCCGGTCAGCACCACCCACACCATATCAGGAGCCATCATCGGAGTGGGCGCCACCCGTCGCCTGTCCGCAGTGCGCTGGGGAGTTACCCGAAGCCTGATGACAGCCTGGGTGCTTACCATCCCGGTAAGTGCGGCATTGGCAGCAGCCATCTATGCACTGATCGGGTAACCAATCTCTTTTTTCAAGGAATAACAAATAAGGAAGAAAAAATAGCACAAACATCAGATTCCAGCAAAAAAAGGACTTTCATAGAGATAATTCTATTAACTTTTATTACTTTTGCACACATTGTGTCAAACATTGTGCAATTTGAAAATGGAAATACAAGACAGTTTTATACAACTTGTTGAAGAAAGCATCCGCGCCAACTGGGACCGTGATGCACTGACAGACTACAAAGGAGCTACGCTGCAATATAAGGACGTGGCCAGAAAGATAGAGAAAATGCATATCCTGTTCGAACATGCAGGAATCCGGAAGGGAGATAAAATCGCGCTGTGCGGGCGCAACAGTGCCAACTGGACGGCCACCTTCCTTGGCATCGTCACTTACGGGGCAGTAGCTGTGCCCATCCTTCACGAATTCAAGGCCGACAACGTACACCACATTGTCAACCACTCGGAGGCACGCATGCTCTTCGTAGGCGACCAGGTGTGGGAAGAATACAACGAAGCGGCCATGCCCAACCTGGAAGGAATCATCGAACTGAAGAATTTTGACCTGGTAGTATCACGCTCGGAGAAGCTCACCTATGCACGCGAGCACCTGAACGAGGAATTCGGGAAGAAATATCCCTGCCGCTTCCGTGCAGAACAGGTATCCTACCGCCGGGAAGAGCCGGAAGAATTAGCTGTCATCAACTACACCTCGGGTACTACCGGCTACTCTAAAGGAGTGATGCTGCCCTACCGTAGCATCATTTCAAACATCGTACACATTGACCAGAAAGTGGGACTGAAAGCGGGCGACAGCATCGTGTCCATGCTTCCGCTGGGACATATCTTCGGACTGGTGTTCGACTTCCTTTACGGTATCACCAAGGGAGCGCATCTGTGGTTCCTCACCCGTATGCCGAGCCCGAAAATCATTGCAGAATCGTTTGCTGTAATCCGTCCGCGCGTCATTGCCTGCGTTCCGCTGATTGTGGAAAAGATTTTCAAGAAGAACATTCTCCCGAAAGTGGACAACAAGCTCGGAAAGCTGTTGCTGAACTTACCTATCATCAGCGATAAAATCAAGGAACAGATTCGTCAGCAGGCCATGGAAGTGTTCGGTGGAAACTTTATCGAAATCGTAATCGGAGGGGCACCGTTCAACCCCGAAGTGGAAGCCTTTCTGCGTAAAATCAACTTCCCCTACACCATCGCATACGGTATGACCGAATGTGCGCCGCTTATCTGCCACAGCCGCTGGGATGAGATTCTGTACACTTCGTGCGGAAAGACCGTGGCCAACATGGAAACTAAGGTAATTTCGGAAGACCCTGAACGGATTCCGGGTGAACTGGTGTGCCGGGGTATGAACGTCATGTTAGGATACTACAAGAACGAAAGTGCTACCGCACAGACTATCGACAAGGACGGCTGGCTGCATACTGGCGACATGGCCATCAAGGATGCGAATGGAAACATCTTCATCAAGGGCCGTTGCAAGAACATGCTGCTTACTGCTTCCGGACAGAACATCTATCCGGAAGAAATTGAAGCTCGCCTGAACAACATGCCTTACGTGAACGAGTCGCTGGTGATTCTCAAAGAGAACAAGCTGGTAGCGCTGGTTTATCCGGACAATGAAGACGCCTTCTCGCAAGGAATGAACAAGAAACAGCTGGAGGAAGCGTTGGAGTTGAACCGCATCGAACTGAACAAGGTACTTCCGGCTTACTCGCAGATTACGCAGGTGAAGCTTTATCCGGAAGAATTTGAAAAGACAGCCAAGAAGAGCATCAAGCGCTTCTTGTACCAGTAAAAAAACGGACATAAAAAACGCCTTTGCGTTTGAAGTAAAACGCATTTGCGTTTTGTTTTAAACATAAAGGTGTTTTGGCACAGATATACTTACACCTGAAAAACTGCGTTTTTCGCTTGGCTCTCCTCTCACCTTTCACTACCTTTGCCGCAGACTTAAAACGAAGGAAAGATGATGGAATTTCTTTACATACACTGGAATCCGGACCCGGCATTGTTTCATCTCGGCGGTTTTACCCTCCGATGGTACAGCGTGCTGTGGATGATTGCCATTCTGACCGGCAGTCAGGTAGTCTACTATTTGTACAAGCAAAAGGGACTTCCGCTGGATACTTTCCAGACGCTGTTTACCTATAGTTTTATCGGTATCTTTGCCGGGGCACGCTTGGGGCACTGTCTGTTCTATGACCCGCAGTATTTCCTGAGTCATCCGCTGGAAATCATATTGCCGGTACATTTCCTGCCACAGGGCGGATGGGTGTTTACCGGATATGCCGGACTGGCCAGCCACGGAGGTACGCTGGGACTGATTCTGGCACTAGTGCTTTTCTGCAGGAAAACGAAGATTCATTTTCTCGATATTCTGGATATGATGGGAGTGGCTGCTCCCGTGGCTGCCGGATTTATCCGACTGGCCAACTTGATGAACTCGGAAATCATCGGCATGCCGTCGGACGTGCCCTGGGCGTTTATCTTCGAACGGGTGGATATGCAGCCCCGTCATCCGGCGCAGCTCTACGAAGCACTGGCCTACTTCCTGTTCTTCCTGATAATGGTGGTCATCTTCCGGAAGAAGAAAGAAAACGTACGGAAAGGCTTCTATTTCGGTTTGTGCATCACCCTGATTTTCACCTTCCGCTTCTTCGTGGAGTTCCTGAAAGAAAGACAGGTGGACTTTGAGAATGCGCTCCCGATAGACATGGGACAGATTCTGAGCATTCCTTTCATCGTGGTAGGATTGTATTTCGTATTCCGTAAAAACCATTCTGCCCATGTGTGATACAGCGACCTCGCATACCTGCCTGCTCTGCATGGGCTCCAACCTGGATGCCCTTCTGCACCTGAAGAATGCGGAAGACGCCTTGCAACGTCTCTTCCCGGATATTGAATGGGGAGGAATCGTAGAAACCGTGCCGGAGAAAATGGAGAATCCGCAACCGTTTCTGAACCGTGCCGCACGTTTCCGCACCTCACTGCCCATGACGGAGGTGCGAAGCATCCTGAAGCAAATTGAGCAGACAAACGGACGGACTCCGGACAGCAAGAAGGAAGGACGCATCCCGCTTGACATTGACTTGCTTTCCTACGACCAGCAGGTACTCAAACCGGAGGACTGGCAGAAAGAATATGTGCGTCTGGCCTTTCGTCACGCCAGTTTCACGTAACCCAGACGGGTATAGCGCACTCCATGCGACTCATATTGTGACATGACTTTGGCCGAAAGCAGATGCAGGAACTCCTGCGGCTGTATCTGACGGCTGCGGCAACTCAAGGCGTTCGGTGTCAGACTACGGGCGCGGGCCTTGACCAGAAAGGTAAAGCGATTACCGTCGCGGTCGGCCGCCAGTACATTCTGGTCGACAAAGAAATCGGGTTTGTACGTATCTACCTGAAGCCGCACGTTCAGCACCGTGACCTGCAAGTCCTTCAACGTCTCTCCCACCGTTCCTACAAAATGGCTTACCGAAGCAATGCGCGGCTTGCGCACGGTCAGTTCAAAATGCACCACGGCAAAGCGCTTGGCCAGCTCCACCACCCGTTCGTACCGAGGGTTGGTAGGTTCAAACTTATTAGCCAGCCAGAGCATGTAAGAAGGATCCACGTAATAGATTTCAGCCAGATGCTTTCCCTTGTATTTTCCGAAGGGCATCAAATCGTCCAGTGCCCCGTAATAGGACTCAAACTGTGCATTGTCAGCGGTCTCCAACCGCACATTGCAGTTCTGCAGCATGGAAAAAGCACGGGCCGAAGCCGCATCCAGCGTCACTCCTAACGTACGGACAAACAGATAAGAATGAGGAGAAGGAAACTCACGCCACAAGGCATAATACGGACGATATTCTGTGGCCATGCTGATAAGATAGACACCCTTGTCGCTCGTACGTCCACGATTAAACAGTTCCAGTTCCTTTAGTACTTGTGCGGTGATTTCCATACCTGCCTCCTGCTTTGAAAGGCAAGATAAACAAAAAGAATTAAAAATGCAAGTTTATACATACAAAACGGGAGGAAAAGTCCCCAAACAGGCTTCTCCTCCCGCATAATGATATGGAATTCTAACAATTAATCGTTACAGAATGGCTTTCACGGTTTCCAGCATACCTTTTTCCTGAATGCTGTCCAGGTTCTTCTTCACGGCTTCTGCCAGTCCCGGAATCAGGTTCAGGTCTTCGCCCCAGATAAAGGTGGCACCCAGCACGCCTTCGGTTACCTTGGCTGTATCACCCGTGGCCCACAACTGTTTCAGCAGGTCCATGATTTCCTGTGCGTCATTGGGCACGATTTCTGCGCCATCGGCACGTACACCACCTTTGTAGTAGGTAATGATGGCGGCCAGTCCCAATACCAGCCCTTCAGGCAACTTGCCCTTGCGTTCCAAGTAAGTCTTCAAACCCGGCAAATCGCGTGTCTGGTATTTTGGGAAGGAATTCAGCATGATAGAAGTCACCTGATGGTCTACAAACGGATTGTTGAAGCGTTCCAGCACGTCATGTGCAAATTTTTCCAATTCTGCTTTCGGCAGGTTCAGGGTTTCCATCAGTTCCTCGAACATTACTTTATGGATAAACTTGCCTACTACCGGATGCTGGCAGGCATCACGCACGATATTGATACCCGACAAGTAAGCTACCGGAGAAAGCACGGTGTGTGGTCCGTTCAGCAAAGTCACTTTCCGTTCGTGGTACGGTGCTTCCGACGGCACAAAGAGCACATTCAGTCCGGCTTTGTCGGCCGGGAATTCGGCAGCTACTTCCTGAGGTGCTTCAATTACCCACAGATGGAAAATTTCGGCCTGCACCACCATGTTGTCATCGTATTGCAGTTTTTCTTTGATAGCCGCAATATCCTTGCGCGGGAATCCCGGTACGATACGGTCAACCAATGTAGCATACACACCACAAGCCTTTTCAAACCATTGCTTGAAGTCATCTCCCAAGTTCCAAAGCTCAATATACTGATAGATGGTTTCTTTCAACTTGTGTCCGTTCAGGAAAATCAGTTCACAGGGGAAGATAATCAATCCCTTTGACATATCTCCCTGGAAGGTTTTATAGCGATGATACAAAAGTTGTGTCAGCTTGCCCGGATAAGAAGAAGCCGGTGCATTTTCCAGTTTGCAGGAAGGGTCGAACGCAATACCTGCTTCGGTTGTATTGGAGATTACGAAACGCATTTCCGGCTGTTCGGCCAGCTTCATGAACTCTTCAAACTGACTGTAAGGATTCAGTGCACGGCTGATTACGTCAATCATGGTCAGGCTGTTCACCGTTTCCCCTTTGTCCAAGCCCTGCAAATTGACATGATAAAGACAATCCTGCGCGTTCAGCATGTCAATCATTCCTTTTTCGATGGGCTGAACCACCACTACACTGCTGTTGAAATCAGCCTTTTCGTTCATGTTGTAGATAATCCAGTCAACAAACGCACGAAGGAAATTACCTTCGCCAAACTGAATAATTCTTTCCGGACGGACCGTTTTCTTTGCGGTCTCTTTGTTTAATGCTTTCATATTATATCTTTAATAACAAAATTGTTGTCCTTTCGGCCTTTTGGGCTCATTTAACCCTTCAAACATTAAAAGAGTTGAATTTAACCCGTTGTTTTTCACATACTTGTCTACCCTTTCATGAATTTAATTTTCATAAATGAGTGCTGCAAAGGTAATAAATATTTTGTTATTCCAAATAAAATTTCTACTTTCGTGTTCGATAACGTATAGGTATTCGATATTTTATGTTGCCCAACATAAATAAATTGTAACTTCCTATCACAAGACAACCCTGAACACTTAAAAACACATTTATCATGAAGAAATTTATGGATGAAAACTTCCTGCTGCAAACTGAAACCGCACAGGAGTTATATCACAATCATGCGGCTAAAATGCCGATTATTGACTATCACTGCCACCTGATTCCGAAAATGGTAGCCGACGATTACCAGTTCAAATCCATTACTGAAATCTGGCTGGGAGGCGACCACTATAAATGGCGTGCCATGCGAAGCAACGGAGTGGCAGAACGTTACTGTACCGGAACAGACACTACCGACTGGGAAAAGTTCGAAAAATGGGCTGAAACCGTTCCTTATACATTCCGCAATCCGCTGTATCACTGGACACACCTGGAACTGAAGACTGCTTTCGGCATCGACAAGATTCTGAATCCGTCTACTGCCCGTGAAATTTTTGACGAATGTAATGCCAAACTGGCTACTCCGGAATATTCGGCTCGCAACCTGATGCGCCGCTATCATGTAGAAACAGTCTGCACAACGGACGACCCGGTAGATTCACTGGAATATCACATCGCTACCCGTGAAAGCGGATTTGAAATCAAGATGCTGCCTACCTGGCGTCCGGATAAGGCAATGGCAGTAGAAGTGCCGGCTGAATTCCGTGCCTACGTAGAAAAACTGGCAGAAGTAAGCGGTGTCAGCATCTCTAACTTTGACGACATGATTGAAGCGCTGCGCAAACGTCACGCTTTCTTTGCCGAACAAGGCTGTAAATTGTCCGACCACGGTATTGAAGAGTTCTATGCAGAAGATTATACGGATGCGGAAATCCGCGCCATCTTCAACAAGGTATACGGTGGTACGGAACTGACACACGAAGAAATTCTGAAGTTCAAGTCGGCCATGCTGGTGGTATTCGGTGAAATGGACTGGGAAACAGGCTGGACACAGCAGTTCCACTACGGTGCCATCCGCAACAACAACACCAAGATGTTCAAGCTGTTAGGCCCTGACACTGGTTTCGACTCTATCGGTGAATTTACCACAGCCAAATCTATGGCAAAATACCTGGATCGCCTGAACTCAGAAGGAAAGCTTACTAAGACCATTCTCTACAACCTGAATCCTTGCGCCAACGAAGTAATCGCTACCATGTTGGGCAACTTCCAGGATGGTTCTATCCCGGGAAAAATCCAGTTCGGTTCAGGCTGGTGGTTCCTCGATCAGAAAGACGGTATGGAAAAACAGATGAACGCACTTTCCCTGCTGGGATTGCTGAGCCGCTTCGTAGGTATGCTTACCGACTCACGTTCCTTCCTTTCTTACCCGCGTCATGAATACTTCCGCCGTACACTCTGTAACCTGCTGGGAAGAGATGTAGAAAACGGTGAAATTCCTGAATGCGAAATGCCGCGCGTACAACAGATGGTGGAAGACATCTGCTACAACAACGCCAAGAATTTTTTCCAGTTCTAAGAAATTACGGTATATCTAAAAACAGATACAACTCGTTTGCAAGGCTGTTCCTTTTCGGAATGGCCTTGTTTTATTTATATCTTTTTTCGTTTGCCTTTCCTCTCACCTTTCACTATCTTTTCATAAGACAGGAAGCGGTTCGGGATAGCCAAACCTGAAAAACTTTGTTTTTCGTTTGTCTCTCCTCTCACCTTTCACTATCTTTGCGTTCCTTTAGCAAAAAAGAGAGACAATGACAGTAAAATTTATGAGTCTGGCCAGCGGCAGCAGCGGAAACTGTTACTACCTGGCTACTGACAACACCGCCATATTGGTTGATGCCGGTATCGGTATCCGCACCATCAAGAAGGTATTTAAGGAACGTATGCTAAACCTTGAAGGGATACAGGCTGTACTGGTTACTCATGACCACGCCGACCACATCAAGGCAGTAGGGCATTTGGGAGAGAAGCACGGGATTCCGGTATATACCACTCCGGAAATACACGAAGGCATGAAGCACAGCTACTGCATGACCGAACGATTAAGTCCCGAACGTACCCGCTTTATCCGGAAAGAAGAAACATTCAGCGTAGGAGATTTCACCATCACCTGCTTCGAAGTGCCTCACGACGGAACCGACAACGTGGGTTACTGCATCACGGCAGGCGATAAGACATTCTCTTTCCTGACCGACATCGGGCATATCACCCCGACTGCCTCACGCTTCATACAGCAGGCTGATTACCTGATACTGGAAGCCAACTACGACGACAGCATGCTCCAGATGGGACCTTACCCACAGCATCTGAAGGAGCGCATTGCCGGCCCGAACGGACACATGAGCAACCACGAAATGGCCGACTACCTGAGTCATCATTTTCCCCAGCGTTTGAAACATTTATGGCTCTGCCACCTGAGCAAGGACAACAACCATCCGGAGCTGGCTTTCAAGACAGTGGAACTGGCATTCCGGCAGGAAAACATCATCGTAGGAAAAGACGTGGAAGTAACTCCACTGAAGCGAACCACTCCTTCTGAAATGTATATCCTGGAATAACAGAAGAAAAGAATAAAAGCCATCGGGGCGTTTCCTCTAAAGTAAAGAAACGCCCCGATGGCTTTCTTATTACAAACTGCGAATCAGCGCAATCTTTCGTACGCCTTTACCAGCATCTCATCCTTGCCGATAGCACGGATAGCCAGCCAGTTCAGGATAATGCTTACCAATGGAAGACAAACTGTCCATGAAGGCATGAAACTGTAGTCATCGAATGCCTTGTCCGGATTTACGACAAAATAAGCCAGTACCAAATAGTAACCAACCAGCACAATCGTATTGAAGATGGTCAGACGAATCTGCAACATACGTTTCCGGTAAAGGAAAATAGTCACCAAAGCCATCACAGCCACTACTACCAGTATCGCAAACAAAGCCCACGGCGTATAGTTCACCGCTCCGTCCGGAAGCAGGTATGAAAGGTTTGTCATCTCACAAATATTTTTATCGGTATAGAAGCTGCCCACGGGAACAGACATCATTACTACCATCAAGATAGCTACTACGAGCAAATAAACGGTCTGTATTCTCTGTATCATAATCAATCGTATTAAGGTTTCCAAAACAAATGTCATTCTGAGGGCGACGGTTCTTGCCGTCTACACTCAGAATGACAAGCCCAAATGCGCATGCGCATTCACTAAAATCTTTACCTATAGGAGGATTACTGCAATTTTTCCTTTTCCTTTGCCGGGTTTCTGTAATAAACCTTTCCTTCTATGTACTCCTGAGTCGCAATCAACGTCGGTTTCGGGAGTTTTTCATAATAACGAGAGATTTCAATCTGTTCTCTGTTTTCAAACACCTCTTCAAGGTTATCGTTATAAGAAGCAAACTCCTGCAGTTTCTTGGAAAGGTCATTCTTCATTTCGGCAGCAATCTGGTTGGCACGCTTGCCGATGATAGATACTGTTTCATAAATATTGCCTGTGTCCTCACAGAGTTCCATCAAATTACGTGTAACCGTATTTGTAGGAGCGTTTGTTTTTTTGTAATCCATAACTTAATTTATAATTATAAACGTTTATATTATTCTTCGTCTGTAGAAATGTACTTGCTGACTTCCTTGAAGATGTCTTCCACTTCTTTCATGTATTTGCTTTCCGGAAACTCATTCTTGAAAGCATAATATTCATCCACGGTTTCGCGCATACGGTCTTCTCTCTTTTCCAGCACACTCTCCTTTGCCATGTGATACTTGGCGCGGAGAATCAGAATGGAAAGTTCCTCACGCATCTTGGTGTAGGGATATTCTTTCAACACATTCTGTGCAGTAACGATAGCTGCCAGATAGTTATTACCCGTACTGCTGTAAGAGGCATTTCCGGAATAAGAGCCCAAGTCATAATAAAGTTTGGAAGAAAGGTATTCCTTTTCTACCAGTTTGTCCTGCAACTCGAAAATCATGCTCTGAGCTATATCCTTTCGCTGACTTGTAGGGAAATACTCCATAAACATCTGCAGTTCCTGAATGGCCTTATACGTGCTGCTCTGGTCCAGACGTGGTTCCGGAGTATCAAGGTACAAAGCCTTTCCGCTATGAAAACGCGCCAGTTCCGTATAAGTACCGCGCGGATAAGTCGTATAATAGGTATTGAAATAATGCGAAGCAGTCACAAAATCACCCTGGTTGTAATAAGTCATTGCCAGCATATACAAAGACTCTTCTCCGTTGGCCGTACCTTTCAGGATAGGAATCAATTCTTCCAGAATGGTTGCCGCACGTGAATTCTGTCCTTTGGCAAAATAGCTTTTCGCCGCTTCGTATTTGTATTCATAGTCAGTGCTTTTCAGCACTTTATTGTACTCTCCGCATGAAGACAAAACTCCAGCAGAAAGGAGGACCATTGCGATGTATTTTTTCATATATAATTGATATAGTTGCGCAAAATTACTCTTTTCCAGCGAATAATGCAACTCCAGGCCATTTTTTAATGTAATTTTTCAGGATGTGCAAAGTATGGTATAAAATATATATGTAATTTTACAACCGTTTTCATTCACCAATATTCAGATGCAATGAATTTTGAACTGATATCCGACTATCAGCCTACCGGCGACCAGCCGGAGGCCATCGCCCAACTGACAGAAGGTATCCGGCAGCATGTGCCTGCACAGACGCTGCTGGGAGTAACCGGCTCTGGAAAGACTTTTACCATTGCCAATGTCATCAAGAACATCAACAAGCCGACACTGATTCTGAGTCACAACAAGACACTGGCCGCCCAGCTTTACGGGGAGTTCAAAAATTTCTTCCCTCATAATGCGGTGGAGTATTATGTGTCTTACTACGACTATTATCAGCCGGAAGCATACATTCCGTCGACCGATACTTATATTGAAAAAGACCTGGCCATCAACGAAGAAATCGACAAACTTCGTCTGGCAGCGACTTCTTCTCTCCTTTCCGGCCGGAAGGACGTCATCGTGGTATCGTCCGTATCGTGCATCTACGGTATGGGAAACCCGGCAGATTTCTACAACAACGTGATTGAAATCAAAAAAGGGAAGCTGCTGGACCGCAACGTATTCCTCCGCCGGCTGGTGGACAGTCTGTACGTTCGGAATGACATCGAGCTGAACCGAGGTAACTTCCGTGTAAAAGGTGATACGGTAGACATCTTCCTGGCTTATACCGACAGTGTGCTGCGGGTAATGTTCTGGGACGATGAGATTGACGGCATTGAAGAGATAGACCCGGTTTCAGGACACCGTATCGGTACGTTCGAAGAATATAAGATTTATCCGGCCAACCTGTTCATGACGACCAAGGAAAGTACGCTCCGCGCCATTCATCAGATTGAAGACGATCTGACCAAGCAGGTGGCTTATTTTGAAGAGATTGGAAAGCCCTACGAAGCCAAACGTCTGTATGAGCGTGTGACCTACGACATGGAAATGCTGCGCGAGCTGGGACATTGTTCGGGGATTGAAAACTATTCACGTTACTTCGACGGACGCGAACCGGGCACCCGTCCCTACTGCCTGCTTGATTTCTTCCCTGAAGATTTTCTGATTGTCATCGATGAAAGTCACGTCAGCGTGCCGCAAATCAGGGCCATGTACGGCGGCGACCGTGCCCGCAAGACAAACCTGGTGGAATACGGATTCCGTCTGCCGGCTGCCATGGACAACCGTCCGCTTACGTTCGAAGAGTTTCAGCAGATGGCCAAGCAGGTGATTTACGTGAGTGCCACTCCAGCAGAATACGAACTGCAACAGAGTGAAGGTATCGTAGTGGAACAGGTGATTCGTCCTACGGGACTGCTGGACCCGGTGATTGACGTACGTCCCAGCCTGAACCAGATAGACGACCTGATGGAAGAGATTCAGCAACGCATCGAAAAGGAAGAGCGCGTACTTGTCACCACCCTGACCAAACGCATGGCAGAAGAACTGACGGAATACCTGCTCAACAACGGTATCCGCTGCGCTTATATCCATAGTGACGTGGAGACACTGGAACGTATCAAAATCATGGACGAACTACGGGAAGGTATCTACGATGTGCTGGTGGGTGTCAACCTGCTGCGTGAGGGACTCGACTTACCGGAGGTGTCGCTCGTAGCTATCCTGGATGCCGACAAGGAAGGTTTCCTGCGTTCGCACCGCTCGCTCACCCAGACAGCCGGACGTGCTGCCCGCAACGTGAACGGAAAGGTCATCATGTATGCCGACCGCATTACGGACAGTATGCGACAGACCATCGACGAAACTAACCGCCGACGGGAGAAGCAGCTGGCTTACAACGAAGCACACGGCATCACACCGAAACAAATTACCCGTTCACGCGCCAATGCCCTGCTCGACATCGAAAAACAGTCGTCTCAGGAAAACAGCAGCAAGCCTAAAGAACCACGGGCATATACCGAGACCGAAGCCCAGCTTCATGCAGCCGCCGACCCTGTGGTACAGTATATGACAAAGGGCCAGTTGCAGAAGAGCATCGAACAGACCCGCAAGCTGATGCAGGAAGCAGCCAAGAAGCTGGACTTTATCGAAGCGGCACAATACCGCGACGAGTTGCTTAAACTTGAGGAACTTCTGAAAGAAAAGTCCTGATATTGGCCAGGGCTTTCTGCGACAAACGCTCTACGCTTTGAATGGATTTTCCGGATATATAAGGCGTGTACAGCACATTCGGAATATCCTTCAGAGCATCACGGGCCACACCCATTCCGGTCGCATCGCACAGGTAATAGCTGTGCTTGCATGTTCCCAGCCATTTCTTCAGGGCATCTATCTCAAAAGTAGGTCCTACAGACGTATTTACCAGTATCTTACGGTCTCCCATCAAGGCAAATTCCGGCTCACCCAGCAAGTAATTATTGCGTGGCAGGCAGGTGCATACGATTTCCGCTTCCTTCAGCAAATCGGCCAACGGGCGATAGGCAATGCCTTTTGCTTCGGCTTCCGGTTTACGGGTACGGCTGTAGTACAGCACCTCGGCACCGAAAAACCGCATGGCTTCGGCAACCATTCCCCCGGTCTTTCCTAAGCCGATGATTCCCACCTTACGTCCTGTCAGTTCCGTACTTTCTTCCAGCCAACGCACATTGCCAAAGCCATGGAGCAGACGTACCAGTTCACTGACCACGTATTCCACCACACCTTCATCGCCATAATCTTTCACTCCTAACACCGTTATTCCCCTTTTGCGGGCTTCTATCACATCGACATTCGAGCTTTCCGGGTTATAGAGCGTACAGCACATGCCTATATAACGGATGTTCGGACAAGCATCCAGCACAGACCGACGGATAGGCGTACGGAAAGATACCAGCAGGCAATCGGCATTGCCAATACGGCGGATTACTTCCTCTTCTTCAGTAGGAAAATCATGATATACAACCACTTCTTCCCCTATTGTTTTCAATTGTTCGAGCGCCGCTTCATTCAGCAACGTCTCGTCTACGGCTACTATTTTCTTGAAATTCATATCTTCTTTATGTAAATTATTCATTCGAAAGTACATAAAACCCGATAATGCCGCAAGGAAAATCCGCAGAGTTTTGTGGAAAAGGAAATACGCACAACAAAACAACTGAATCCCCATACATAAAAACACTTTCAAAATGAGAGATAATTTGATATAAAAATTATATTATGACATCATTTTTTCAAATAATATATCCTTTTTAATTTATTATTTATACTTTTGCGACAAAATCAAAACAAACAGAAAATGGAACAGCTTACAAAAATTGTGCAAGAAATCAGTTCGTTTATGTGGGGATGGCCCATGATTATCATGCTCCTGGGCACCCATCTTTATCTTACCATCCGGTTGCGTTTTCCGCAGTTACATATCCTCAAGGCCTTACGACTCTCTGTAAGCAAGGATAAAGATGCAGGAGGCGATGTCAGCCAGTTCGGAGCACTGGCCACTTCACTGGCAGCTACCATCGGGACCGGAAACATTATCGGAGTAGCGACCGCCGTCGCATTAGGCGGACCGGGTGCCGTGTTCTGGTGCTGGCTGACAGGTGTACTGGGCATGTCGACCAAATACGCTGAAGGGCTTCTGGCCGTAAAATACCGCATAAAGAATTCGTCGGGCGAGATGATTGGCGGACCGATGTATGCACTGGAACGAGGATTAGGATTGAAATGGCTCGGGGTTCTGTTCTGTATCTTTACCGCACTGGCTGCTTTCGGCATCGGTAATACCGTACAGGCCAACTCAATTTCCCTGCTGCTGAATGAATCGTACGGAGTATCTCCTCACCTGACAGGTATCCTGATGAGTATTCTCACGGCTTTGGTAGTTATCGGCGGAGTAAAGAGCATCGCCAGAGTCTGTATGGGCCTCGTACCCATTATGGCCTTACTCTATGTAGGAGGATGTATTTATATTCTGATCGTCAACCATGCCTATTTAGGAGCATCTTTCCAGCTGATTTTTGAGTCTGCCTTTTCGGCACGGGCGGCCGGCAGCGGATTCGTAGGAACCACGGTCATGATGGCTGCCCGCTACGGTATTGCCCGCGGACTGTTCTCCAACGAATCAGGACTGGGTTCCGCACCGATTGTAGCCGCCGCAGCACAGACACGCAACCCCGTACGTCAGGCACTGGTCTCCTCTACCGGGACTTTCTGGGATACGGTCGTGATATGTGCACTGACAGGACTTGTACTGGTAAGCAGTATCCTGGCCTATCCGGACATTGATTATACCAGCGACGCGGCACTCACCAAGATGGCTTTTGCCAAAATCCCCTACATCGGTACTCCCATCCTTTCGTTTGGTATCGTCACTTTTGCCTTCAGCACCATTTTAGGATGGACCTATTACTCACAGAAAGCTGTAGAATACCTGGGTGGAAAGAAAATCATGTTTGCCTATCGTCTGATGTGGATTCTGATGATTTACGTGGGGTCCGTCATCAACCTCGCTCTTGTGTGGAACTTTGCCGACTTGGTTAATGCCCTCATGGCTATTCCTAATCTCATCTCATTGGTTCTGCTGTCGGGAGTGGTTGTCAGCGAAACGCGTAAATATCTATGGAACAATCGCTTGAACGACTATCACGAAGAATAAATTTCTGTATAAAAAAAGCCCCGGAAAACCTTATGCAAGTCTCCGGGGCTCTCTATGTATTAATCTCTCTTTATTTTGCTTCGTTCAAGTCGATGCCTTTGTTGCGCAGTGTCATGGCCATCAGACGAACATAGTTAGAATACTGCTTGTCGTCCAGCGTCTGCTTCATCAATTTCAAGTTACCGTAAACAGCTTTACGAACTTTTTCTTTGTTTTCTGTCTTTGATGCGTTTGCACGAGTCATTTCCTGTTCAAAGTAGTCGCAGATGTCAGCCACTTTTTCATGCTGGTTAGATGAAAGATTCAAATATTTAGTCAGCTTTGACTTGTTGATTGAACCATTCCATTTCTGTGCATTGTTGTCCTGTACACCTTCTGCAAACATAGAAACTGAAAATACCAATGCGGCTGCTAATGTTAATCCTAATCTTTTCATACCTTTAAAATCTTTTACCTAAAAACTTTGTTACCTAAATAATTTAAAATCTAGCTTAGCTCGAGCTTTTTTCCTTTTACCGCTACAAAGATAAGGATATGTTGGACAACATAAAAATAAACTACAAAGAAAGTTGCTCTACCCCTATCATTTATTGACGTATATCAAGAAAGGTATAGCAAAATGAACAATTTATTCACATTTTTGTAATATAAAGCTTCATTTCACTTTCTATTGATTACCCTTTGAATCGTATCCGCATAAAAAAAGGCTTTCAGGATATTTCCTGAAAGCCTTTTGCTTCATTATGTCATAAATTCTGCGGATTATCCACCGAAGTTATCATACATGATAGAAGATTCTTCTACGCCGAGGCTATCCAGCATAGCGACAACAGCCTTCGACATCGGACCAGGACCACACATGTAGTATTCGATGTCTTCCGGAGCTTCGTGGTCTTTCAAGTAAGTGTTCAACATTACCTGATGAACGAATCCTGCTGTATACTTCACGCCAGCTGCATCGGCTGCAGGGTCCGGACGGTCCAGAGCCAGATGGAAGTGGAAGTTCGGGAAGTCTTTTTCCAGTTTCAGGAAGTCGTCCAGATAGAACACTTCATTCAATGCACGCGCACCATAGAAGTAATGCAATTCACGGTCAGTGGTATGCAATGTACGAGTCATGTGCATAATCTGTGCACGAAGCGGAGCCATACCGGCACCACCACCTACCCAGATCATTTCCTTCTTAGAATCGAAAATCGGATGGAAGTCTCCGTAAGGACCACTCATCAATACCTTGTCACCCGGTTTCAGGGTAAAGATATAAGAAGAAGCGATACCCGGCATCACATCCATGAATCCGCTGCGGTCTGGCTTGAACGGAGGAGTAGCGATACGAACTGTCAACATGAACACGTCACCTTCTGCCGGATAGTTGGCCATAGAGTAAGCACGGATGGTTTCTTCTTCGTTCTTACATTTCAGGCCGAACAAACCGAATTTTTCCCATGCAGGCAAGTATTCGGCACCGATAAGGTCCTTGTCGATGTCCTTGTTGTAATCCATTTCAAATTTAGGAATCTTAATCTGTGCGTATGAACCCGGAATAAAGTCCATGTGCGCACCCTTGGGCAACTGCACCTTGAACTCTTTGATAAAGGTAGCCACGTTCCTGTTGGAGATAACTGTACATTCGTATTCCTTTACACCCATTACAGATTCAGGAACCTTGATAGCCATATCACTCTTTACTTTTACCTGACATCCCAGACGCCAATGATCTTTCTGCTGCTTACGGCTGAAGTGGCTCACTTCTGAAGGAAGGATTTCGCCACCTCCTTCCAGAACCTGACATTTACACTGACCGCAAGAACCTTTACCACCACAAGCTGAAGGCAAGAATACATTGTTCACAGCCAATGTGTTCAACAAAGTAGAACCGGATTCCACCTCCAGCTGGTTTTCGCCGTTGATGGTCAATTTCACATTACCTGAAGCTACCAGGAAGTTCTTGGCTACCAACAGGATAATTACCAACACCAGAATAGTCACGAGGAATACTCCAATGCTTGCTAAAATAAAATTCATATCCATTGTCTTATTCCTTTCCTATTAGATGTTCAAACCAGAGAAACACATAAATGCCATTGCCATCAGACCTACAGTGATGAAGGTGATGCCCAAGCCTTTCAGCGGAGCAGGCACGTCAGAGTAAGCCATTCTCTCACGGATGGCAGCCAGGCCGACGATGGCCAGCATCCAGCCGATACCTGAACCCAGTGCGTAAGAAACAGCATCACCGATGCCACCGATGAACTTCGGGTCGGAAGGAGTCAGGTTGATGCGCTGCTGCATGAACAGAGAGGCACCCATGATGGCGCAGTTCACGGCAATCAACGGCAGGAAGATACCCAGCGAAGCATACAGCGAAGGGCTGAAACGCTCTACAATCATTTCCACCAACTGTGTAATGGCCGCGATAACGGCAATGAAGAGGATGAAGCTCAAGAAGCTGAGGTCAATGCCCAAAATACCGTCGGCAGCCAGTACCTTCGTCTGGAGCAAATAGTTGACCGGCAAAGTCACCACCAGCACGAAAGTTACAGCAATGCCCAGACCGACAGCTGTTTTCACATTCTTCGATACCGCCAGGTATGAACACATACCCAGGAAGAACGCGAATATCATATTGTCCACAAAGATGGAGCGGACCAATAAACTGAAAAAATGTTCCATAATGTCTTTCCTTTACTTGTTATTCCTTATCTTGTAATTCAGGATGCTTCGCACGCTGGTACCATATCAGGCAAGCCACGATAATCAACGCCATCGGCGGCATCAGCATCAAGCCGTTGTTCACATAGCCGAACTCCTGGATAGCTGCATGGTTCAGGACATTGAAACCCAGCAACGTACCTGAGCCCAGAAGCTCACGGATGAAAGCCACGATGACCAGAATCTTGGCATAGCCCAGTCCGTTGCCCAGACCGTCAAGACAAGATTCCCACGGGCCGTTTGCCATCGCAAACGCTTCCAGACGTCCCATCAGGATACAGTTGGTGATAATCAGACCTACATATACTGAAAGCTGGACACTTACGTCGTAGGCAAAAGCCTTCAGCAGTTCGCTTACGATAGTCACTAACGCGGCAACGACCACCAACTGTACGATAATACGGATACGGTTCGGAATTGTCTTGCGGATTAATGAGATGACCACATTCGAGAATGCGGTGATAATGGTTACCGAAAGTCCCATCACGATGGCTGGTTCCAGTTTGGAAGTAACGGCCAATGCCGAACAAATACCCAACACCTGTACGGTGACCGGATTGTTCATGCTAATCGGGGTGGAGAACACTTCTCTATTCTTGGCTGAAAATAAATTTCCCATATTATATTTCCCCTCCTATTATTCTTTAGCGGTTAAAAACTTGGTATAGTTTCCCATGCAGTTCTTCAGCATCTGTCCTACGGCCACTGAAGTAATCGTACCTCCGGAAATACCGTCCACCTGGAACTCAGGCTTGTCAATCTTCCCGTTCTTTACGACATCCAGTCCGATGGCATCTCCGTCCAGCACGTTCTTGTCCTTGAACTCATTCTGGAAATGTTCGGTAGCGATTTCCGCACCCAGACCCGGAGTTTCTGATGCATGTGAGAAATAAGTGCCATACACGGTGTTCTTATCCTCGTTCAAGGCTACATAGCCCCAGATGGCACCCCACAATCCCGTACCATAAACGGGTATAACATACTTCTTCTGTCCGTCTATCTCGCAGACGAAAAGATGGGCTTCTCCCTTTTCCTTATATGCTTTCTCATATCCGGTAACGAAGCTGCCTTCGTATGGCTTCAGCGAACCGTCTTCAGCCACCAGCATGTCTTCTTTCACCACTTCGGCAAATTTGGCTTCCGCATCTTCCACTTCACGGATACCCAAAGACGAAAGAATCTGTTTTTTCGTATCCAACTCTACATTTTTTCCTTGCAGGTCGCGCAAAGAAGAGTTGACGAAAGCCAGCAAGAATGCTACGATAACAACCATTACCGAAGCATAAATGATAGTATAAGAGTTACTATTGGTATTCATTGTATTTTCGGTTTTTATTTGTTAGACATAGCACGTTTTGCACGACGCGAAATATTGTTCTGCACTACCACATAGTCAATCAGCGGTGCAAAGATATTCATCAGCAGGATAGCCAGCATCATGCCTTCGGGATAACCCGGATTGAGCACACGGATGATGATGGCCATGGCACCGATCAGGAATCCATAAACGTATTTACCGTTCTCCGTACGTGAAGAAGTGACAGGGTCGGTCGCCATGAACACGGCACCAAAACAAAAACCACCCAGGCACAGATGTTCATACCAAGGCATGTGGGCCACTGCGGTATCCGGTCCCCATTGGTTGAACACCCAACCCATCACGGCACCACCAACGAATACTGACAGCATCGTTCTCCAGCTTGCCACGCCCGACCATAACAGGATAACGGCACCGATAGCAATGGCAATTACGCTCGTCTCGCCGATAGAGCCCGGAATCAGACCGGTCACCATATCCCACGAGAAAGCAGGGCACTCGGCAACCTTAGCCACACCTAACGGAGTAGCGGCTGTCAGCCCGTCCACAGTCTTGCCCAAACCGAAAATGCTGTCACCGGACACCCATACCGTATCACCGGACATCTTGGTCGGATAAGCAAAGAACAGGAATGCACGGGTAATCAAAGCCGGGTTGAAGATATTCATACCTGTACCACCGAACACTTCCTTAGCGAAGATAACTGAGAATGCAGTAGCTACAGCCAGCATCCACAACGGACAGTCTACCGGAACAATCATCGGAATCAGGATACCTGAAACCAGGAAACCTTCCTGAATTTCTTCCTTCTTCCACTGAGCCACTACGAATTCGATACCCAGACCGACTACGTATGATACAATGATTTTCGGCAGGACAGCCAGGAAACCATAGGCAAACATTTCGATGAAGCTACCTTCTACACCGGCATGAGTGTAGTGCTGGTAACCCACATTATACATACCGAACAGCAATGCCGGCAACAATGCGATAACCACGAATGACATGATACGTTTACTATCGATGGCATCGTGGATATGCGTACCAGTCTTCGAAGTCGTATTCGGGACGAACAGGAATGTTTCGAAACCGTCGAACACAGAGCGGAGAGCCTGGTATTTGCCTCCCTCTTCAAAGTTCGGCTTTATCTTATCGAGATAATTTCTTAACGCTTTCATTTATTAAATCGTTTTCGTATTAATTAGTTCATTAGCACATTTCACGACGGAGCATATCCAGTCCTTCGCGGACGATGCGCTGCAATTCCATCTTCGAAGAGCAGACAAATTCAGCCAAAGCGAAATCTTCCGGAGCCACTTCGTAGATACCGAGCTGTTCCATACGGTCGATATCACCGGCAATGATAGCCTTGATCAGGTATTCCGGCATGATATCCATCGGCAGAACCTTGTCGTATTCGTTAGACATGATCATGTGACGTTCGCCACCCTTGATACGTGCATCCAAGGTATATTCCTTGTTCTTGCCCATCAGCCAGCTGAAGTAAGAATGGCTGGTACTGAAATCGTTCAGACGCGGCATGATCCAACCCAACATTTCGTGAACGTCGTTTCCTTCCGGAATGACAGTCACCTGGCTATGGAAAGCGCCGAGGAATCCGTTGGCTGCAATCTTCTTACCAGTCAGTACGTTACCGCTGATGTAGCGCAGTTCGCGTTCCTTGTTTACATTGTTAGCCAGCACATCTGTCAGCAAAGCACCTACCTTCAGTTTGCAATAAGCCGGTTTCTTCACTTCCGAACCGGTAATGGCTACCGTACGGGTCAGGTCAACACGGCCGGTATTGAACAGGCGACCAATAAAAATCACTGCCTGCGGGTCGATTGTCCACACGGTTTCACCTTTATTAATAGGTGCGATGTGGTTGATCTGTACACCTACATTACCTGCAGGGTTCGGACCATCGAATACAGTCAGTGTTACATTTTTAGCCTGAGTCAAGGCAGCAGCCTTCTGGTTCACGCTAATACTCAGATAAGTTTTGGCAATCTTTGCCAGAGCATCCAGACCTGTCTGGAAGTTTGCTTCTTCACCCTTCAAAGCAATTTCGAAATCAGGCGCCAACGGATTTGAATCGAAGGCAGAAACGAAAATAGCTCTTGGAGCAACAGTCGGGTCGGCAATCACATCATACGGACGCTGACGGATGAAAGCGAACATACCCGCATTCAGCAAAGCTTCTTTCACAGCTTCTCCATTCATGGAAGCAACGTTTTTCTTGCCGAATTCTTCGAAGTCCTGTTCTGCAGCAGCCTCTACGACGATGTTCATCACCTTACGGCGAGCACCGCGCTCCACACTTGTCACTACGCCACTTACTGGCGAAACAAATTTTACTTCAGGATGGTTCTTGTCTATAAACAAGGGTCCTCCGGCCATTACATATTCCTGTTCCTTCACAACCACCTTCGGAGTTACACCTGTAAAATCATCCGGAACCAGCGAATAGAATCCCGGCTCTTTTACAGCTACAACCTCTGCAGCAGCCTTGCCTTTCAGGTTTATGTCTAAGCCTTTACGCAATTTAATTAAATTTGCCATATTAGGTTATAAAAAATGGTTTTATAATTTGGTCGCAAAATTAAAGAAAAATAAGGGAAAAAAGAAAAGTTAAACCCCGATATTAAGGAAATAATTCCATAAATCGGGAGTCCAACTGACCGGTTATCGGAAATATCCGGTCTTCTCGTCTTCTTTACAAAAAGTCATCGTCTCTATTTTCCCTCACAAACCGCTGGAGATTATTCCTCATCGGCAAACATCGGGTCCCATGCAGGCAGACGTACCGGCTCTTTCTTCAAGATATCAAGCACCTTCGAAGGGACATATTTCTTCTCAACCACCAGACGGAACATGTACTCATTGAACCATTCGTCGGTCATAATCATGTGTCCCTGGTAGCCGCTGTCTTTCCCCCAGCTGTTTTCCACCATCCACTTCTTCGGCTTTCCTGCTTTATCCAGATCAACAGCCATCAATGTCATAGCATGACTGGAACCGCTGGCAAATGTCTGAATACGCTGTTTCTTATCCATACCGAAAGTTGTACCCATCAATGAATTGTAATCGAAATTATTTACGTCAAGTACTCCACGCTGACGGTCCATAAACTTACCTACATCACAAGAGAAATAAAGCATAGTACTGTCCTTGATGGAAGCGATAGCCATCTGTTTGATATCCTCAATAGGAAGATTCACATATTTCCAGTTCTTTCCATCGTATACATGACGGTCATAATCAATTTCATAACATTGATAATAGTCACGACTCGGATCATTCATTACCATCACATAATTCCCGTCAAGATCATTTCCCAAAAACTCCTGATAGAAAGAAAGCGGAGTATATTCCTTTGTAATACCATTAATTGTATATGTAAAGGTCTTGACAGGTTCTCCCAATGCCAAAGCCAACATGCTATAAACGGTACCCAACATTTCTGTTTTCCGCTGTTGCAATGTTTCAGCCTTTGCACCCTTAGCCGCCTCATCACGCAACTGAAGGCCAAATTCACGAAGTTTCAATCCCAGAAGCCGATTCAAATCACCAGTATGTTCACTGCTGTAAGTTTCCGGCATCACAGTAGCCGGAACCAGTCCGTATTTCAGAATCAAGTCCGAGACTCCGGTAAATTGCCCGCCATCCCCTATTGGATTTTTGAACAACCATTCTACCATTTTATCATCCATTGGCTTCTCACGAGTATCGATAATACCCTGTAGAAACAGATTGGATTTCTCCAATTGGTCGTAAAAGAAATTATAATTCTGAGAAAATTCCATTTCTTTCAAACCATATTTGGCTATCATCTGTGCGCGTAACACATTCAATCCAGTAAAAAGCCAACAGCGCCCGGACTGTTTCTGATTAGTAATACCCACCGAGACTACCTTGTCAGAAAAATCCGTATCAAAATTCGCCAGACTTTCCTGATTACGGGCCAATACACTCAATGAAGTACCTGCCATTGCGTTATGAATTGCCTTGTCGGCTGCAGTATGTTTATAAGTTCCCCGAATCTGTTCCAGCATATCTGCCGAGATTCCCCCTTGCTGTGCCTGTGCACCCAAAGCTACTGCCATAAGGCATGCCAAAGTTGTTTGTTTTTTCATGGATTGTTAAAGTTATCTATATGGGCAACAAAAATAATTAAATTCCAGGAAATCTAAAAAGTTTGGCTATACCTTTCTATCATTTTTAATAGATTCAGTTCTCTGTCTTCGGCATACGGACCGGTTTTACGATTTTATAACCGATTGCCGCCACCAGAATACTCATCAGCGGACTGATATAATTGAAGAAACAGTACGGTAAGTAAGTGAGCGTAGGAACCCCCAAGATAGTGGCTTGCGTCATACCACAGGTATTCCACGGTATCAACACAGAGGTCACCGTCACCGCATCTTCCGTAGTACGGCTCAACAGACGGGATTCATATCCTTCTTTCTCATAAATTCCTTTGAACATATTTCCCGTCAGGATTATAGAAATGTACTGGTCAGCTGTAGCCAGATTCAGGAACAGTCCTGTACCTACGGTCGAAGCAACCAACCCGACCAACCGGTGGGTGAAACGTACAAACAACGAAGTGATACTACCCAACATTCCGCAGGCTGTCATCGCTCCGCCCAAGCACATCGCACAAATAATCAGCCAAATGGTACCCATCATACCACTCATTCCTCGGGTAGCAATCAGTTCTCCCAATTCCGAAGTAGGCGCAGCCAGCGAAGTAGCCGAATAAAGAGAGACCAACGTACCTTTGAACAAGGCCGTCGCACGGTTGGTACAGTCACCCGCAATCTCCATAACCACCTCCGGCTGGAAAAGCAACATGAACACTACCGCCATCAGCGTAGAAAGGAACAAGGTAATGATAGAAGGTACTTTCTTGGCTATCAGAATACCGGTAACGACCGGAACCAGCAGCAGCCACAGGGAAATATGGAAACGCTCGGAAAGTCCGTCCGTAAACAAGGCAATGTGTTCTGTTCCGTTCACTGTATGAAAGAAGCCCGCCACTGTAAAGAGTATCAACGTAATAATCAGCGAAGGTACAGTAGTGAACATCATGTAACGGATATGAGTGAACAACGGAGTTTCAGTCACCGAAGAAGCCAAAACGGTAGTATCCGACAACGGTGAAATCTTGTCGCCGAAATATGCGCCCGAAATGATGGCACCGGCCGTCCATCCCTCGGCAAAACCTTGTGCCTTGCCGATACCCATCAAGGCAATACCGATGGTAGCAATCGTAGTCCACGAACTTCCGGTCATGACAGACACCACCGCACAGATGATGCAGCACGAAACCAGGAAAAAGCGGGGATGAATAATCTGCACACCATAGTAAATAAGCGTAGGTACTACACCGCTCAGCATCCATGCTGCTGAAAGTGCTCCGATAATCAGCAGAATAATCAAAGCTGTACTTACTCCGGTAATGTTATTGACAATAGCGCATTCAAATTCTTTCCACGGAATCCGGTAACCGGCCATGCCGACCAAAGTACATAAGGCGGTAGTGAAAAGCAGACAAATCTGACTCCCTCCACTCAAGGCATCGGAACCAAAAATGGAAATGGTGAAAAATAAGAGAACTACTAAAACTAGAATCGGAAGAAGAGACACCCACGGTGAAGGAATTTTTTTGTTTTGCATCATTGCTTGTTACTTTTATTTGCTTTAGTTACCAGTACCGAAACGCTATCGGCCCCACTGATTATCATTTTCTATTTCTATGCAAAATTCTGAATATATTTTCAATTTATCACAATCAGACCCCTAAAATTCAGCTTTTTTAAATTTTTATAGACCTTACAGAGGGAGAAAATGCATATTCATGTTATCTGTATACATTTTCGCGACACATGGCATTGCCCAAGCATGATGTATTTAAATATTTTCTTATACGACAACCTTAATAAAATTCTTAAAAACTCCCTCCAATTGTCGGAAACTTTCTCCGATATTTGTACTTTTGTATGTTTAAAGACTTATGAGCCATTTCGTTCGCATAAAACATACCATCCGATTCACAGCCATCTTGCTGTTGACACTCTACTTCGGAGTCATTCTGGCGCTGAACATTCCTTTTGTACAGCGAAAGCTTTCCATCATTGCGTCAAACGAACTCTCTAAATTATTCCGTACAGAAGTGTCTATCGGGAACATTGATTTAGGCTTGCTGAACCGCGTTATCATCAGTGATTTACAGGTAAAGGACCAGGCTGGAGCCGACCTGCTGCTCATTCCCCGCTTCTCGGCTAAAATTGATATTCCGGCACTCAGCCAGCAAAAGATCCGTATCAATAGTGTGCAGCTATTCGGACTGGACGCCAGACTACAGAAGACCTCTCCTACCAGCAAGCCGAATTTTCAATTCATCATCAATGCATTGGCTTCGAAAGATACAGTTAAAAAAGAAAATAAGATTGACCTGCGTATCAATTCCATATTGATTCGCAGAGGGCATGTTTCATACGACGTACTGACAGCTCCCCCCACTCCGGGAAAATTCAACGCAAACCACCTGAACATCAGTGACCTTTCAGCCATGCTTTCACTGAAAGCCTTAACTTCCGACTCCATTAATGCTCATATCCGCCGCATGAGTTTCACCGAACATAGTGGATTCCAGCTGAAACAGCTTTCAGTAGGAGTTATGGCTAACCGACACAGCCTGCGTACAATGAAATTTACGCTCGAACTGCCGAACTCCACGTTAAAGGTGGACACCCTCGCGGCTAAGTTTACAGATTTGTCTCAACTGACCAGTTTATCCGATACATTAACCTATCGGGGGCGTTTGCATGCCGACGTTGCATTAGCTGATCTACAGGCATTTGTACCGGCATTTCATGAGGTAACAAGTCCATTCCAGTTTGGTATGGCATTTCATGGAAAAGGGAAACAGGTTTCACTTTCCCGGCTTCGTATCACAACTCCGGGAGAAGGATTGAACATTGACATCAACGGACAAATGGATGGTAGTGACCCTACCCGAGAACCACGTTTCTACAGTGAAATAGCCAAAGCTGAAATCGGCTCCGAAGGTATTGAATGGATTTTACGTAACTTTACCGGAAAAACAGACATGCCTCCCGTATTGAAGAACATTGAGTTCATTCGATTTAACGGCAAAGTCTCAGGAGTCCCATCCCAATTGACAATGCATGGAGACATACGCTCAGGTGTAGGAGCTATCCAGGCCAACGTTACCATGCACAAGAATCCCCAGACCCAAGCACGAAACTTTTCCGGTCATGTAGCCAGCGACAGCTTACAGTTAGGGAAACTTCTAGGAAAAGAAGAACTGTTGGGTAGTACCGCCTTCGATTTGAACCTGAATGGATTAAAATACCAGAACGGACGTGCATCGTCTTACATCAAAGGGAAGATTGCTACATTGGAATACAAGCAATATGCATATAAGGATATCACGCTGGATGGAGAATATAATCCGGGAGGATTCAACGGCCGTCTGTATATGGATGATGAAAACGGTTCCATACACATCGACGGTAGCTTCCTGACCGAAAAAAAATCACCTGATTTCAACCTGAAAGCTACTGTCCGGAATTTCCGTCCCAACAATCTGCATCTTACAGAGAAATATGAGAATACTGGCATTTCACTCAATCTCAATGCGGATTTTACCGGTCACAACATTGATGACATGCAGGGATTTATTGCGATAGACAGTCTTTTACTGGATAACCCCGATACCGAAAAGAGTTACTTCCTGCAAAGTTTCCGAGTTTCTGCCAATAAAATCAGTGAGGAAGAGAAAAGATTAAGCATCCGTTCGTCTTTCTTAAACGGTGATTTACAGGGCAGATATTCCTATCAAACTATCTGGCCAAGTATTTTACGTATCTTAACCCGATACCTGCCTTCACTTTTCCCTACCGACAAGAAGCTGCCGGAATCCACCAATAATTTCCACTTTAACCTCCACCTGGGAAACAGTGAATTTCTGCAAAAGGTATTGGATATTCCTTTGCAATTAGATATGCCGGTTACACTGAACGGGTATTTCGACGACAAGGATCAGACGCTCGACGTGAAGGGTGCGTTTCCACAATTCTATTATAAGGGCAGTTATTATGAGTCTGGGAACCTGTTGCTGAAAAACTCCGGAGACAGATTGGAAGGATTAATACGTACCACCTTCCAGACCAACAAAGGAGCCATGATTAACCTGGCACTGAACACCTTGGTAAAGAATGACCGCTTGTATACAAACCTTTATTGGGGGAACGATGCTCAAGTGACTTATAGCGGAAGAATCGGAGCCATCACACAGTTCAGCCATCCGGAAAAGCATCGGAAACTACGTACTCAGATAGATTTGCAACCCAGCAAGTTCATTGTCAACGATACTGTATGGAACATACATCCCTCTACCATCCGTATTGAACGGGATACCGTTGAGGTAAGCAATTTCCTATTCGAGCACAACGATCAGTTCCTGAAAATCAACGGACGCTTAGGAAAGACGGAAGCGGATTCCTGTCTGGTAGACTTACAGAACATTAATCTTCAGTATGTCATGGACATTATCCAGTTCCATGCAGTCAAATTCTATGCGCTGGTCAGTGGGAAGGTACACCTGAAGCATGTACTGGCAGAACCTGATATTTTAGCTGATTTGGAAGCTAAAGATTTTTCACTCAACGATGCTTTGTTGGGACAGGCAAAAATCGGAGGAGCCTGGGACAAGGAAATCGGAGGCATCCGGCTGAATGCTGATATCTGGAACGATACCGTATTTACCCGGGTAAACGGTTACGTCTCCCCCAAACTGAAAGGATTGGACTTGAATATCGAAGCCGGTGGAACCGACCTGGCCTTCCTGCAGCCCTTCATCAAAGGCATCTTCAGCGATACACATGGAGCTGCCTATGGAAACGTACGCTTGTTCGGTCCCTTCTCAGGACTTGACCTGGAAGGTGATGTCAAGGCGAACATGGGATTCAAGGTAGACATTCTCAATACCCGCTTTGAGGCAAGTGCCGATTCTGTACACATTACTCCCGGTTCCTTCCAGTTCAAAAATGTACAGTTGAAAGATCCGGAAGGTCATACAGGAACAGTTGACGGTGAGTTGAACCATACCAAACTGAAGAACCTGGCCTACCGTTTCCACTTCAATGCCCGGAATATGCTGGTCTATTCCACCGATGATGCAACCCCAGAATTTCCCTTCTACGGACACATATACAGTACCGGAAACGTTTCCTTACGCGGAGGAGACAACACATTGGTCGTAGAAGGAGATGTACGAGCCGATAACCGGACTTCTTTCACCTATGTACTGGGAGCTGCCGCCGAAGCTACCAGCAACCAGTTCATCACCTTTGTCGATAAGACACCCCGGAGAAGACAGGAAGTGGAAGTACCCGATTTCTTCCATACAAAAGCGAAAACGGCTCAAGAGGATAATGATACTCCGATGGATATACACATCAACCTGCAGATTGAACCAACGGAACAGGCACAGATGAAAATCATTATGGATCCGGTAGCCGGCGACAACATATCAGGAACTGGTACCGGAAACCTACGTATCAGCTTCTTCAACAAGGGAGAATTCCAGATTTTCGGAAACTACATCATATCCGAGGGTATCTACAAACTGAGTATGCAGAATGTGATTCGCAAGGATTTCACCTTGAGCCCGGGAGGTACGGTAACCTTCAACGGAGACCCGAGAACAGCCAATCTGAATGTACAGGCCGTTTACACTGTCAATTCAGCCTCTCTGAACGACTTGATTCAGGATGCCACCACATCCCGGGGTAATATCCGTGTCAACTGTATCATGAACCTGAGTGGCCCGATGACTTCACCGAATCTGTCATTCGACCTGGAATTACCGACTGTCAATGAAGAAGACCAGGAACTGGTACGCAGCCTGACCAGTACAGAAGACCAGATGAATACCCAGATCATATATCTGCTGGGTATCGGTAAGTTCTACCCTTACGACAACGGTGCAGGGAATACTCAATCATCTGCTACCAGTTCGCTGGCGTTCAGTACCCTGTCCGGTCAGTTGAACAACATGCTGTCGCAGGTCATCGACAGCCAGAACTGGAACATCGGGACAAATCTCAGCACCGGCCAGAACGGCTGGAACAACGTAGAGGCAGAAGCTTTCCTGTCGGGACGACTGCTGAACAACCGACTGATTCTGAACGGTAATTTCGGTTACAAGGAAAATACATTGGCCAATACCAATTTCATCGGTGACTTCGAAGCCATCTGGCTGTTGACCCGAAACGGTGAATTCCGTTTACGCGGATATAATCAGACCAATGACCGCTACTTCACCAAATCGACCTTGACCACCCAAGGTATCGGTTTGATTTACAAGAAGGATTTTACTGACTGGAAAGAATTGCTTGACTGGTTCCTGCATCGCAGAAAGATGCGCAAGTCAGACTCCGATAAGAAAACAGAAAAACAATAGAATAATAGATTACGACACATGAAAAAAGACTTTTTTTTACCGGCCGAATGGCACCCGCAAAGCTGTATTCAACTGACGTGGCCTCACGCTGACACAGACTGGGCCTATATGCTGGACGAAGTAGAAGCCTGCTTCCTTCAGCTAGCTACTGAAATAGCTACCCGCCAGCCGTTGCTGCTGGTCGCCCCGGAATTTCCGGCTGCACTGGAGAATGTCCCTTTTCGTCACAATATCCATTACCTCGCCTGCCCAACCAACGATACCTGGGCACGCGACCACGGATTCATCACTCTACTGGATGCTGACAAGCAGCCTCTCCTGCTGGATTTCTGCTTCAACGGCTGGGGCATGAAGTTTGCCGCTTGCAAGGACAACCTCATCAATTCCCGTTTGTATGAAAGCGGTATGTTGAACGGTACTTACATCAACTGCCGGAATTTTGTCCTCGAAGGAGGGTCCATTGAAAGCGATGGAGAAGGGACCTTGCTTACCACTGCGCCTTGCCTGTTGGCTCCCAACCGCAACGATACCCTTTCCAGAGCCGAAATCGAAGTCTATCTGAAAGAACGGTTCAACCTCCGGCAAGTATTGTGGCTGGAAGACGGCTACCTTGCCGGTGACGATACAGACAGCCATGTAGACACCTTGGCTCGCCTTTGTCCGGACCACACCATTGTCTATGTACAGTGTACAGACCCTGCCGATGAACATTACGAAGCCCTGCACCGCATGGAAGAGCAGCTGAAGAGTTTTCGTACGCTCGACGGGAACCCTTACCGACTGCTGCCACTGCCGATGGCCGCCCCTGCTTATGCCGATGACGAACGTTTGCCAGCCACCTATGCCAACTTCCTCATCATGAACGAGGCTGTACTCTATCCTACTTATAACCAGCCGGAGAAGGATGCCGAAGCCGCCCGTATACTGGCTACGGCCTTCCCCCGTCACGAGATTGTGGGAATAGACTGCCGTGCCCTCATCAAGCAGCACGGGTCGCTGCATTGCGTCACCATGCAATATCCCGAAGGAGTCTTCCCATCCCGGATTAAATAATTGAACAAAGACAACCATTCAAAAACAAGATACAAGACATGAAAAGAACCATTCGCGTAGGTATCGTCCAGCAATCATGCACCAACGATATCAAATTCAACCTCGAAAAACTGCACCATAACATTGCCACAGTAGCGCAGGCAGGTGCTCAATTGGTAGTACTCCAGGAACTGCATAACACCCCGTATTTCTGTCAGACCGAAGACACCAACCTGTTCGACCTGGCCGAACCGATCCCCGGTCCTTCTACCGGATTCTATAGTGAACTGGCAGCCGCCTACCACATCGTGCTGGTCACTTCCCTTTTCGAACGTCGGGCAGCCGGCTTGTACCACAATACAGCCGTTGTTTTCGATACAGATGGAAGCATGGCCGGGAAATACCGCAAGATGCATATTCCGGACGATCCCGCCTATTACGAGAAATTCTATTTCACACCCGGCGACTTGGGTTTCGAGCCTATCGAGACATCCATCGGTAAACTGGGCGTTCAGGTGTGCTGGGACCAGTGGTATCCCGAAGGAGCACGCATCATGGCCTTGAAAGGAGCTGAACTGCTGATTTATCCTACCGCTATCGGCTGGGAAAGTACCGACACACAGGAAGAGAAGATGCGTCAGTTGGGTGCATGGGTTACCGTCCAGCGGGGACATGCCGTAGCCAACGGATTACCGGTCATTGCCGTTAACCGTGTGGGATTGGAACCCGACCCGTCGGGACAGACCAACGGTATCCAGTTCTGGGGAAACAGCTTCGTAGCCGGTCCACAAGGGGAACTGTTGGCACAGGCAAGCAACCTGAAAGAAGAGAACCTGGTGGTGGAAATAGACATGAACCGCAGCGAAAACGTACGACGCTGGTGGCCGTTCCTGCGTGATCGTCGCATCGACGAATTCGAACAGCTGACCCGACGCTTCATCGATTGAATTTATCCAAAGGATTTAATTATTATCCCATAAATCCACAGAATAAATTCGTCACATAAGCAATCAGAGCAGCTATCAGACTGACTCAGGAAAATGTATTCAGATAGTAAGTTGATCGTCTTTATACATACCCGAAACGAGACTGGCTCACTCGCACGTGAAACAGCCTCGTTTCTTTCATACAGAATAATATCATAGAAGGGTTATACCCTCCTTATGTCCGACAAAAGAGTCCCGGCACACTCCACAAACAAGAACCACAGCCGGAACTATTCAATAAAAACTCGAAGCGATAAACAGCCGCCTTCGGACAAATAGAGCCCCATCAATGTTTCTCCCAAAAACTCGGAGCAAACATCAGCAGGATACCGAAGACTTCCAGACGACCGATCAGCATCAGGAAAGACAAAACCCATTTAGCCGCATCGGGTAAAGCATTCCAAGAGAAAGCCGGACCAAAAGATCCGAGCCCAGGTCCAGTATTTCCCATACTTGAGAGTACAATCCCCAAAGCATCTTCTAAATTCAATCCCATGAATACCAGCAATGTCCATCCCACAAAAACACATATCAAGTAAAGAATGACAAACGTAGCTACTGTAGCTAGTGTATTTTGGGATACAGCCTGACCATTCACTTTCACCGGCAATACAGCACGCGGGTGCATCAGACGATTAAACTCATTCTTCACATTCCGCAAAAGAATTACAACACGCATCAACTTTACACCTCCACTGGTAGAACCCGTACATCCTCCGGCAACCATCGTATATAGAAACAATACCCAGGTAAATGGAGCCCACAGGTTATAATCATCGGTCCCGAAACCACAAGAAGTATGGAGTGAAGCTACCTGAAAAAAAGCAGACCGAAATGCCCGTTCCAACCCATATCCATTATGCAACACCAATGAAACTGTAATCAATAATGTCACCACCATCACGGAAGTCAGAAAAGCCTTGGTTTCATCATCTTTGAACAAATGGCGCACCTGCCCTCGCAGACACATGAAATACAGAGAAAAGTTGATGCTGGACAACAACATATAGATGGCAATAACGTATTCAATATAGGCCGAATTCCAATGAGCAACACTGGCCTGCTTCGTCGAATACCCTCCGGTTGCAGCCGTCGCGAATGCATGACACACAGCATCGAACAAGTCCATTCCACCTATCAGCAACAGAATAATCAAGGAACCGGTAATCAGCAGATAAATCAGCCACAACCATTTGGCCATCACACTGATTTTCGGATGAATCTTGTCGTGTATCACCCCTGTAGCTTCCGCCGAGAAAAGCACCTGGTTACCTACACCGAAAATCGGCAATACAGCGATGGTAAAGAAGATAATTCCCAAACCGCCGATCCATTGTGTAAAACTCCGCCAGAAAAGCATTCCGTGCGATAAAGCCTCTATATCATCCAGAATAGTGGCCCCGGTAGTTGTAAAACCAGACATCGTCTCAAAAAAGGCATTCGGAATAGACGGAATAGCTCCGCTGATATAAAAAGGAAGCATCCCGAAAGCGGTAAACAGCAACCAGGTAAAAGCTACGATACAGTAACCGTCCCGACGGGTCACCGTATTGTCGGCATGCCGACCTAACCATACCAATACACTCCCTACCCCAAGATTCAGAAGGGCACAATAGACGAAATAAATATAATCCGATTCGTCGTAAATTACCGATACACAACCGGAAATGAGCAGCAATATAGCCTCAATAGCCAGTAAAACTCCCAAAATACGGAAAATCATTTTCCTGTTAATAAGGCTGTTACCGTTCCGATTTCCTGTTACGTGTATGTCATTAATCAAAAAATCATCCATAAGACCTGTTTCTTTTGAAGTGCAAACTTACGCAAAAGGTAGGATTTTTCAATAAAATTTCCGTAATTTGCATATAATTATGCATAAAATACTCATTTAACCGATTACGTATGAACAAACTTGCACTGCAACTCCTCAAAAAATGGGGCGGAATTGACGTCGACCAACTACAGGCCGACCTCAGTCGGATGCAGGAAGAGAAAAACCAACTCTCCGGCCGGTTGAACCAGACCGTCAGTAGTCTGGAAGACCGGCAAAATCAACTTGTCCGGCTGCAAGAAGAACTCAAATCACTGAAAAGCAAACAGCAGGAACAGGAAGCGAAACTCACCTCTCAGCAGGATGAAAGTCAACAAAAACTGAATGACTTGACACAGCTGAAGGAAGAAACCGACAAACAACTGGCTGTACTTACCCAACAGAAAGCTGAGCTCGAACAGAAACTAGCTAAGCTCATCCACCAAACGGAAAAATCTGTCAAAGAAATAGCTACGCTCAAACAGCAGAAAACGGAAACAGAACAAAAGCTGACTGAGCTGACCAACCAAAAGGATATAACCGACAAACAACTGGCTAAGCTCACCCAACAGCAAGATGAGCTTGCACAGAAACTGACGGAACTGAATAACCAAAAAGAAGCATCAAATAAAGAACTGGCTGAAGTCAACCGACAGAGAACAGAGTTAGAACAGAAACTGTCCGATTTATCCCGACAAAAAGCAGAAACCGAACAGAAACAGACTGCTCTGATGCAAGAGAATACAGCTTTGACCGAAGAGTTGCAGGCCATCAAAGCCGAAATGGAAACCACCCGTCAAGCATACGAAAAAGCTAAATCAGAAACATCGGTTGCACGACAGGAAGCAGAATCGGCAAAAGCTGAAAAAGCAACAGTCCAAATGTCCGTACAAACTCTGCAGAAAGATCTGGAGGCCTCTGAAACTGCTTTGAAAGCTATGACAGAAGGTCTGGAACTTTCGAAGAAGGAAGTAGAGACATCCAAACAAATGCTGGAAGTTTCGTTGAAAGAGCTGCAGGAATCCAAACAGGCTTTACAAGGCTTCCAGGAAGAATTGAAAGCCGCCAAGGCCGCATCCGAGGTCAAAAAGGAAGAATGGACCTCCCTGCAAGAAACACTCCATACGCAGCAGAAAGAGCTGGAAGCTTCAAAAACGGAACTGAAGAATCAGTTAAAGGAGCTGGAAACAGCCAAAATAGCTTTGGAATCCCAACAGAAGGAATTGGATGCAGCCCAAAAGACATACGAAACCCAACAACGGGAACTGAAGACCGCCCAACAAGAACAGGAAGCTTTCCAACAAAAATTGGCAACCGAAAAGGAAGCCATAGATTCGCAGAAAGAAGAACTCGCAGCCTCACAGGAAACACTGAAGACAAAACAGGAGGCCTTTAATACCTCCCAAGCTGCATGGGAAAAACAGCAGCAGGAACTGGATGCGTTCAAGCAGGCAGTAGAAGCCGACAAGCTAGCGTTGGAAAACGCAAAGTCTGAATTTGCAATACAACAGAAAAACCTGAACGAAACGATCCAGACTGTAAAGGCCGAAAAACAGGCCCTGGCCACTTCCCAAAAAACACTGGAAGACCAATGGAAGAAACTGGAAAATACCAAACAGGAACTGGAATCCTACCGGAAAGCGTTGGAAGCAGAAAAAGAAGCGTTGGAGGAACAGAAAACCGCACTCCGAAACGCTATGGAATCTACTGAAACGACTTCGGAAAAACCCGAAATGCCACGGGTAACCAACGAAAAGGAAGAAACCACTTCCAAGGAAGAAAAAAGTCCTGCAGCTACAACTGTTTCAGCAGCAGTACATCCGCACAAGCTACCGGAAGCGGAAGAAGAGAAACCCCGGAAAGAACCGGCAGAAGAATTGCGTGAAAAACGGGCTCTGCAGGATGAACTGACAAACATCTCCCGCAAACAACCGTACATCCGTATCACCTCGACCGATTGCTGCCAGTTCCTGTTCGAAGCACGTCACCTGCAAATCAAAGCCGGACTCTTCGACTGGGGCGTAGAAGGTACGGAAATCATCCAGGGAGAACCCCAGTACATTCCTCACGATGCCATCGCCCGCATTGAAGGACTGGACAGTCTTTTCGCTACCGACGAAATCGCCTGCGACTTCTCTTGTCAGGAAGGTGCAGCTGAAGCCGCCGAATTGCTATTGCTGGCCATCTGCTGCTGCCAGCCCATGCGCATCACTTACCGCGACAAGAATGGCCGGATTTCTCAAAAGACACTCTACTACGCCTGCTTCTTGCCGGGCGAACCAAACTTCACCCTACCTTATCCGGGTATGTACCGCGATATGCTGGGCGATGAAATGGACACCGACCACATTGCAGCCCGTTGTGCCGGTTACGCCGAACCACGCATCTTCAGTATCAACCAGATACAAGCCGTCCAAGTGTTCGACGCATTCTTCACTACCTCCGAAGGAGTAGAGACCATCCAGGAAGCCATCCAGTTGGCTACCGAGTGTGGACAAGAAGAAATGGCAGACCTGCTGACCAACCGTTTGCGGGAAACCATCGGTGAAAAATTTCCTTGACAAATGATTCAAATAACCAGAAAGCCCTGTCTGACTCATCCGAAGTTCAGACAGGGCTTTCTATTTATTCATTTTTCACCGGACTCATCCGATTATATGAGGGACAAAAGCCGACAAGTTATCAGTAATTTCCGTACAGTTTTCACGGATACCGATTCCACCCGCTTCCCCACCGATAATCCAAGAACCGATAATCGGATAACGGCCATCATACACGGTAGGCTCCACATATTGCTGATAGATATAGGCTCCCCGATTATAATCACCTTCTGTTTCCGGAACCAGTACCCGTTCCTCCCAGTTCCGGATATCCAGCACACTGACGTTGTGTCCTTCGCGGGCATAGACAGGTTTCTTGCAGTAGACACCGTTCTGCGGACGCGACAAGAATGCCGGAAGCACATATGGAGAATCCGGGAAAAGTTCAAAGAGCGTTGTCAGGATGGCCTTATTGGACATCACCAGTTTCCAGACAGGTTCTACCCACTGCACATCGGCCATACAGCCGTCGGGGCTCTCGTCCACCATCCATTCCCACGGATAAAGCTTGAAACAGCGTTCCACCTTCTCCCCGCTCGGATCATAAAATACCCCGTCCTGCAGATTCAAGGCATTGATGTCAATCACTCGGGTAGAGAGACCAGCTTCACGGGCCGTACTGGCCAAGTATTGCAGATTACCTACATCTTCTGCATTGTCCAAAGCCCCGGCCAGATGTAGGATACTTCCTTTCTCGAACATATCCTCCCAAGACTGTACCAGCCCCTCATGAATACCGTTATACTGGTCAGCTTTGGGGAAACAGGCTTCTTTCCACTGCCACTGAATGACCGCTGCTTCCAACAGAGAGGTAGGCGTATCGGCATTGAACTCCAGAATGCGTGGAGTCCCCTGTTTATCAAACATGAAGTCAAAACGGCCATACAGACTCAATTCATCAGCCTCCCAAGAATTCCGGATAAGCTCCACAATTTCAGGCGTCAGGTCGAGCATCCGTTCCAGTTTGTCCGGTTGCTGTTCTATCAGGTAATCAGCCGTTTCGCAATACATGCGGTAAGCTTCCGTAGTAGCCGTTTCCAGTTTCTCCACTTCCGTCTCCGACAATTCGTAATAGGCGTCTTCCTTCCAATAGTCCATGTGATAGTCGAAGCCCAAGGCCTCGATAGCATCCCGGTAATCAGCCCGGGGTGTCGTCATGATACGTTTCATCCGTTTTCTCCTCCTGATTAACTGCCCACACTGAATGAACGGCTTTTCGTACCGAACACGTGACCGCTCGATTTGGAAGAAGTAGAAGAAGGACGTACCTTCACATTTGAAGGCGAAGCAACCCGCGAACCGTTCGCATCAGTCCAAGAGCCTGTTTTCGGATAATAATAATGGGTCGTACTCAACCCGTTAGCCACCGACGGCATCAGTGCCCATCGCATCAGCATGGCGTTATAGATCCATTGGTTTCCCTGGCTGTCACGGTATTCTTCCTTGTCTTCCGGATTTTCGGGGAGTTCTGTCTTTTGGGTACAGGCAGCTACCGTCATCAGACAAAGGGCTGCCATCAAATAGTGTTTTTTCTTCATCGGATTAAATTTCTCGGATAATCGGCATGACAAGTTCCGGAACAATAGTATCTTTCATCTGTAACATACTGTCATCCGGACTTCTTTTGGATATATCCCATTTGGCGAACAAAGATAATAAACTTATCCGGAACCGCAATATGACCGGAATATGTTCCATAACCTGACTTCAGATAAGTACAATTTCAGCCGTAAAACATTGGAAACCTCTTATAAAATTCGTTCCTTTGTAAAGGAATGCCGTTTTATATGGCTCCACTGAAACAAGAACTTTTTTACGTTTTACATAAACTGCCATCTATGAAAGGTATCGTTTTGGCCGGAGGTTCCGGCACCCGTCTGTACCCCATCACCAAAGGGGTCTCCAAGCAATTACTGCCTGTCTTCGACAAGCCCATGATTTATTACCCCATTTCTGTACTGATGCTGGCAGGTATTCGGGAAATCCTTATTATCTCAACTCCCTATGACCTTCCGGGATTTAAACGTCTGTTAGGAGACGGTTCTGATTACGGTGTACATTTTGAATATGCCGAACAACCCAGCCCTGACGGACTGGCTCAGGCTTTCCTGATCGGTGAATCATTCATTGGCAATGATGCGGTCTGCCTGGTATTGGGCGACAACATCTTCCACGGAAACAGTTTCACCGTGAAACTTCGTCAGGCTGTAACCGATGCGGAACAGCAGGATATGGCTACGGTTTTCGGATATTGGGTCAGCGATCCGGAAAGATACGGTGTAGCTGAGTTCGACAAGGAAGGGAACTGCATCTCCATCGAAGAGAAACCGGAACATCCGAAATCCAACTATGCCGTTACCGGTCTATATTTCTATCCGAACAAGGTTGTGGAAGTAGCCAAAAACATCAAACCTTCAGCCCGTGGTGAGCTGGAAATCACTTCGGTCAACCAACGCTTTCTGGCCGATAAGCAACTGAAGATACAGACTTTGGGCCGCGGATTCGCCTGGCTGGACACAGGTACACATGATTCGCTGGCAGAAGCTTCCACCTACATCGAAGTCATCGAGAAACGACAGGGACTGAAAGTAGCTTGTCTGGAAGGAATAGCTTTACGGCAGGGATGGATTACCCCTGAAAAGATGCGTGAACTGGCACAACCAATGTTGAAAAACCAGTATGGACAATATCTGCTGAAGGTTATTGACGAGCTGTCCCGAGATTAAGTATAAACTGGATGGAAAAACGCGTTGCCGTATCTTAGGGAACAGCAGATACCATTAAATATTCTGATAAGACACAGGTAGGACAGCATAAGTCTGCTCCTACCTTTTTTTATGG
>ENA-OOXA01000156-OOXA01000156.1-human-gut-metagenome-genome-assembly--contig:-NODE-156-length-57656-cov-6.414038_pt1 | contig 57656 bp, 95 predicted proteins | sample MGYA00241581_ERZ501331 | MGnify/ENA primary metagenome ERZ501331 (study PRJEB25962, sample SAMEA2042982) | human gut metagenome | biome: human gut; feature: human-associated habitat; material: faeces...
CAGATAACTCCTTATGACCTTAATGAGAGTTATGATAATTACTGTATTTAAGGGATTTTGCGGAGGATAAAATAAAAGTGCTTACTCCATCTATACGCCACATAAATCTATATATTTCTATGTATTTCAATGGCAAAATGGTGTAAAAATGGTGTACGGAAAATTTAATGGCGTACGGATAAAGGCAATTAAATAAAAGAGCTTTTGCGTGATGTAAATATGAGAAGAACTTGATAATGTTCTTCTCTTTTTTTATGCCAAAATTAAGTTAGAAAGAGAGGTAGTGTGAATGTTTTCTGATGAAGTTAGAGAAAAAATCTTGAGTAAAGAAGAATTGCAGAAACTTGACTTGGTGACATTATCTCTTGTTATCCACGCAATCGAGGAAGTTTTAGAGGAGGCAGACAATGAACAATCCTTATCAAGCAGTGCCTATGATGAATAATTCTTATATGCAATCTCAAAATCCATATATGGATAGAATGAACTTTTTGCAAAATTATCAGCAGAGCTTGCAACAGCCAGTGGCAGGGACACAAATGTCCTTAGTAAATCAACAGGCTATGCCCCAGCAGATAGCAGGCATTAACGGAAGAATAGTACAGACAGTTGAAAATATTAATGCAAATGAAGTGCCTATGGATGGCTCAATGGCATTTTTCCCAAAGCAGGATATGTCAGAGATTTATGTTAAGGGCTGGAATGCTGACGGAACAATTAGAACGATTGTGTATAAGCCTTATACTGACCCTAAAGATAATCAGACAGTAAATTCTATGTCTAACGCAGAAAACGCTAAATTTACCCTATCAGACGAAAGCACCCAGCTATTCTTAAATAAGTTCGAGGAATTATCAGAGAAAATAGGGCAGTTAGAAGATAGATTTGATAAATCTTTAGGAACGCAAAGAAAAGCTTCAAGAACTCAAAGCAAAGGCGGTGACGAAGAATGAACCCAATTAACATTTTTCAGATGATGAAAGCTGGTCCGCAACAGTTTATACAGCAGATGATGGGAAATAATCAGATTATGAGCAATCCTATCATGAAGAATGCTTTAGGAATGGTACAAAGCGGAAATATGAAAGGCGTAGAAGAATTAGCAAGAAATTTATGCAAAGAAAAAGGTATACAAGCAGATGATTTTGTATCGCAAATAAAACAAAATATAAGACTTTAAAGGGAACTATATAAGTTCCCAATAAAAGCCTTTATACATTATATCCTTATTTGCGTATTTATTAAATGTTTGGGCACATATTTTCTCTTCTTTTTCAGCTTCTCTCATAGAGTGGTAAGTTTTTATTAAAATATGATTTTTGTCGTATTTTTTAATAATTTTTGCCTGCTTATATTCGGGCAATTTAACTTTTCGAGAAAAAGACCAAAGAAAACCGCCAGCACTTCTTGAAGCTCCATTGCAACAATTTACGATGGAAGTTGAAGAAATATTGGTTATTCTGCTGGCTACATTTACTCCATAGAAAGTATTTAAAAAATTTCCGTCAAGGTCAAATTGAAATACTTGCTTTGATTTAGCCAAAGATATTCGATATCCTAGTGTACCATAACTCATATTGTACTCGTTGGTACACCATTCCAAATTATCAGAATGGTTATTGCTTGGATTTTCGTCTTTGTGGTTTACATATGGATAATTGTTTGGGTTTGGGATAAATGCTTCAGCAACTAATCTATGAACAAAAAATGACTTACTTGTATTATTTTTCCTTAAGGTAACTTTTTTATATCCTTTTGGATATGTATTTAGGGAGAGTATTCTTGATTTTAATGGCAGATTACCTGTTTCATTATTTTTCCTTTCAACTATTCTTTCCATGGATTTTACATTTCCCAAGTTGCTGACTTGATAATAGCCCTCATAGCCCGAAATATCTTTCCAAATTTCTTGCATAAAAATAACACCTGTCCTTTCAGTGTGAGATGTCCTATACCAGCTAATGTACGGAAACTGTTAGGACAAACAGCTTATCGGGAGCTACCCTATCCGTACAAATATATTCTAACACATTTTAATTAACTTTGATACTAATTCTTGCAAGATTAAGTATATAAAATTTTAATAACGGAGGTAAAAATTATGTTTAACTCAAATTGTGCCAGCGTACCATTAGTCGCAAACATTGACGGCAACGGCAATAACGGCGGCTGGGCTGACGGTGGATGGCTTTGGATAATCGTTGTATTCGCATTACTCTTTGGATGGGGCAATGGTGGATTTGGCGGTTTTGGTGGTAACAATGGCGGTGGTTATGTTGCGACAGCGGCTACACAGGCTGATATTCAGAGAGGATTTGACAATTCCGCAGTTATCAGCAAGTTAGATGGCATTTCTAACGGACTTTGTGACGGCTTCTATGCTATGAACAACAGTATGCTCACAGGCTTTAATGGTATTAACACAAACATTATGCAGACAGGCTATGGCATCCAGCAGGCTATTAACGCTGATACAGTTGCTAATATGCAGAATACAAATGCTTTACAGGCACAGCTCGCTAACTGTTGCTGCGAGACGAGAGAAGCCATTCAGGGTGTAAACTACAATATGGCTACACAGACAAACGCATTGCAGAACACAATGTGCAACAACACAAGAGATATTATCGACAGCCAGCAGGCAGGAACGAGAGCTATCCTTGATTTCTTAACAAATGATAAGATAGCAACACTTACAGCAGAGAACAACGATTTACGCAGAGCCGCATCACAGGATAGGCAGAACGCACTTCTTACAACTCAGATGGCAGCTCAGACACAGCAGATTATCAACTCTGTAAATCCTACGGCTATTCCAGCTTATGTTGTGCCTAATCCTAATGCTTATGCATATGGCTGTGGCTGCAACACCGGCTGTAACTGCTAAAACTGAATAATTGAGTATCTTAATTGAGTTTAACTCGATTATGTCTGCTATGCAGTATTACTTACAAACACAAAGGGCAGACTATAATGTTTGCCCTTATTTTTATGAAAGAGAGGTAAAAATAATGGAAGTAACAGGAATTGCATTACAAACAGTCGCCGCCGGAGAAGATGTGGCATTTACAGAAACACCGGTATGCGGTAGTAAATGTATAGTCCACAGACAAGGAAGTGGAATCATTAAGCTAAGAGGTATTACAAATCAGTGCAAGGCTAGATTTTTAGTATCTTATAGTGGCAATATTCAGATACCTACAGGCGGTACAGTAGGTGCTATCTCACTTGCCATTGCAGTAGACGGAGAGCCTTTACAGTCAACACGAATGGTTGTAACGCCAGCCGCAGTTGAGAATTTCTTTAATGTATCAGCACAGGCATATGTTGATGTACCTTGTGGCTGTTGCAGTACCGTAGCAGTGCAGAATACATCTACACAGGCTATTGAAGTACAGAATAGTAACTTAATCGCAGTAAGGGAGGCTTGATGATATGCATAAATGGGCTAAACAGATTATGGAATGTGTCAAGGCTAAGGTTGAAGCAATCGGATTAGATAGCTTTGAGGGACAAAACCTTGATGATTTAAAGGATTTTACCGAGATAGCGAAGAACATAGCTTGTTTTGACAAAGATTACAGAATTGTTGAAGCTATGGAAAAGTCAGAAGATAATGAGGATATTATGCGTATGCTTGAACAGTACGAAGATTATCCGGACAGGAGATTTTACGACCATTACCGCTATGCAGATGGAAGATTTGCGCCGAAAGGACACGGAACATACCGCAGAGGATATGAAGAACCGCCTTATATGCACATGTACCCAGAAGCAGAGCATATGAGGGATATGGATAGGGATTATGGTAAGATGTACTATACAGAGCCAATGTCTGAAAGTAATTACGACAGAGCAAAGAGAAACTACACAGAAACTAAGGAAATGCACAAGAATAACACACCAGAAGATAAGGAACACAACATGAAGTCACTTGACAGCTATACTAAGGAACTTGCAAGCGATATTACAGGCATGGTGGCTGATATGTCAGCAGAAGAGAAGAACTTGCTTAGAACGAAGTTAAGTACTCTTGTATCTAAGATATAATTTAAAAGGCTATGAGTAGCAATATTCATAGCCTGTTTTATTCAGAAAGGAGCATACAGATGATTTTTAGCATTAATGGCACAATGTGGCAAGTGCAATATAAAAATTCAAATTCGGGTGAATTAAAGCGGTCAGACGGCACAATCAGCTTAGGTGTAACTGATAGAAATACACATACAATTTATCTGTCAAACGCCTTGCGTGGATTTATGGAACGCAAAGTGCTGATACATGAAGTATGCCATGCAATCTGTATGTCCTATGATGTGTATTTGCCTATCGAACAGGAAGAGATATTGTGTGATTTTGTAGCAACTTATGGCGATGAAGTATTTGACATTGTTGATATGGTGCTTGGGGCAGTTAGGAGAGTGGGATGATGAGTATTGATGAGCTGTTAAAGATAATTCAAAAGACTAATCCGACTATGACAAAGGAAATGTTGATATACGAACTTAGTCAATGCCGGTATGCAAGTAAGGCATTGATTTATACAGAAAAATGTTGTCAAAAAATTTCGGGGTAACGCATTCAATACGCCCCCAGGTATGGCGTTTTATATTCGCAATTTCGATTTTGACAATTTCCCAAATTTGGTTCAGATTTCGTTCAAATCCTACTTGAAAAATTAAAAAATTTCTCACGGAATTATAATGCGCCATTTCAAATATCCCCGTCACTTTCAATTTTGGAATCCAAAAATCGGTTACACAGAATTTCAATTTTTGCTCCCGATTTTGTTCAGATTTACCTTGAAAAATTGATGAAAAACTTTAGAACTTTAACACACTAAAGCGTACGGCTGATTCTTTGCGATTGTAGGTGTGGCTTACAATTTCGGTTTTGTGACTTTGTGATTTGCCCTGTACAATGGTTTTATTGTGCTGATGTAAACTTATAAGCCTACAAAATAAAACAGCCTCAAAACGCTTTCAATTATAATATTCAAAGCCGTTAAAAACATAACTTTTCTTGTTTGTCTTCCAGTCTGTGAAGCTGTACAATATATAATTCGTGCAATCATCTTCCGACAGCTTTTTAACATTGCTAAACATGGCACATAATATATTATGTGCAAGCTGTGCGCGTTCTTTCTCTGTTGTTTGCCATTCTTCCACAATCCGCACATTTTTAACAAGTGGCTCACCGTCGTTGCCTGTGCTTATCTGCTTAGCTTCGATAATATAACATTTATCTTTTATTCTAGCACAAAAAGAGCGTAAAAGCTCAATAGAATCAAGACCCGGTACATTGTTTTTAAAGTCAAAGCAAGAAACGCCTTTTTCATATGCGCATTCTGGCACACATTCCAACGCTTCGCCATATCCGTATATATCAAATGCATATGTAAAGTTGTCGTTCTGGTCGTTTGTCATTTTTAGAAAATTGATAGATTTTTCATTTTTGGGGATTTCCCCGAACCTTAAAAAATACATAAAATGCCACCTTTCAATATTATAATATTATACCATATTATTATTAATATGGGAATGCTTGCGGCTGGAATCGAACCAGCCAAACCAGAGCAAGCCAAAAAGGGCGCAGACTGTACGCCCTTGCAATTATTCTATGTAAATATCAAATTTTTGTTCGTTGTACGATTCGCCAATATCCGCCGTTTGCGCCCAAGCCTGCGCGTCAAATGCCAATTCCCACGCAACACCGTTTTCAATTAAAAAATCGTAAATCTGGAAAGGGCTACGGCAGAATCTTTTTGTGCGTCCAAATACAACAAGCGCCTTGACTCCGTTTGTAAAATCCATAATATACCCCCTTCTGTTAATATCCCAGCCACGTGTAAAGTTGCGACTTGCTCCAATCTGTTACATCTTCCACGATTTCGAATTTTTCACGGAATGCAAACATACAATCCGCGAAAATGTGACCACCCTTGATGTAATACGGCGTGCTATGAGCATCTAAAATCTTCTTAATTCTGCTGATTTCCAAATTTAAAACCTCCATATATTCTAATATTATCCCTTACAGGACGAGAGCAAGCCGGGGAATCGAACCCCGGAAGCGCCAACCTTGCTAATTATTAATTATTTGCTTTTTCTGCGTGCTTTGTAAGTTCTCTATAAAGTAGATTACATGCTGTTGCTTCTGCTTTATCATCTGTATATCTTGCCTTTTCCTCTTCTGTCTCGTCTAAAATATCGGCGAGCCAATCAACGGCAGAGCCAAGGAAAATATCATCAGAAACAGGAAAAGCCGTTGGAAGTCCTGCCATCCAATCGCAAAATAGAGAATATTTGCTAATCCTTCCGGCTTTATATTGGCAATCGTGTTTGACCTTTTCATTTTCAAAAGCTGTCAAAATGTCCTTGCAAATATTGTTATATTCTGTCTTTGCTTCCTTGCCATCATATGTGTAATACTCTTCGGCTGCTTCGTAGCTCTCGATAATTGCTTTCTTAATTGCTTCCATTGCTTCTTTGCTGTTTGTTCTTCTCATTTCTTTTTACCTGTGCTATAATATAGCTACCTTTCTTTTTTGATTGGTGGCGGTTCGTTCTTGGTAGGAGTGACCGCCTTATTTATTTTGTAGCTTAATAATAACACCTTTTAAGGTGTATGTCAACACCTTTTAAGATGTTTTTAAATTTTGTTTTTAAGTGTTGCAAAACTGCAATATTTTATATATAATAGTAAAAACAAAACAGAAAGGAGCTTGTAAATGATTACATATAAAATAGATGTATTAAAAGAGCTGGCACAGCGTGGCTACACCGCTAACAGAATGAGGAAAGAGAAGATATTAAGTGAAAGCACAATGCAGAATCTAAGAAACAGGAGTGACATTAATACAAAAACTTTAAATACATTATGTATTATATTAAGATGCCAGCCAAACGACATTTTAGAGATAGTACCAACCAACGACGAAAAAATAAAATATTTTTAAATAACACTAAAAAGGGTGTTGACAATGTAACACTATTGGTATATACTTAAGATACATTAAAAGAAAGGACAGCCGAAAGGCTGAAAAGGTGCAGAATATGAGATTATTTTTAGCAATCAAGAAAGATGAGCAGAAAAGAGAATACATAAGCGCAGTTATTAACTCAAAAAGTTATCCAAGTACATATGCAACAGATAACAGAGGCGCGCGAATTGTAGAACTGCCAGAAATTAAAGATGGCGAAAAAGTGACAGACTGTCATATATGCTTATAAGAAAGGTTAAAAGGTGGAAAAGATGGAAAGAGACGACTTTAAAAAAATAATTAAATTAAGGTGTGGCTTAAAGGATAAAAAAGCTAGTAATAGTATTAAAACGCCTTATGATGGTTATTTAAAAGAATATATTACAAAGCTTGTTAAATCACAAATGGAGATTGACAGCCTTGGTATTATGTTAAATGGAAATTTATGTTTGGCATATGGCGGCGGTTGGAATGTTGAAGAACAGCGTACCGACGACTATACGCTTATATCTGGCGATTATTACAACGAAACCTGTTCAACCGAAGAAATGAAGCAGCGAATAGCTGTTTTAGCGGCTGAAATAGTAGACGATTAAAGAAAGAAGATAATATGATTTAGGCGGTGTATATTGTTATACATCGCTTTTTTAATGCCTATTGATTAATTATATTTATTGTGTTATTATGCTAATAATTAAATATATAAGATTTACACCCGATAATTATATAATAGTTGTTGGGTGTTTTTATTTGTATTAATAATATAATTAGCTGGAGCAGATCTAGCAGAAAGGGGAACACATGGAGAAAGTACAGGAAGCACCAGACACACCCGAAGTATTTCAGAATGACATAGAGCTTTATTTATCGCAATTCTGCCAAGAACACAATATCGAAGATATGACCAAAGAACCGCAGAGCAGATGGAACGCCGCTTTAATGTATATAAATAAATATGTTTTCAATGATAAAAGCATATTAAAGTTAAATAAGAATATTAATAAAAATAATACTAATTGTATTATGGATAATAATTTTAATATGTATGATTATGATAAAGTAGAGTATATATTATATATATATTATTATTTATGTGCTGTATATGATAAAGAGTGTAGTATTATAGGTTTTAGTTTATTAACTGGAATTAATAGAGATACTATATATGATTGGGGAACGAAAGATAGAAAACTAAGTACAAAAAGTTTCGACCTTGCGGAAAAATTGCGCATTTTTCGTGAAGAAAGTCTATCGAACAAGCTCGCAACAGGTAACAAAAACCCGGTTGGAATTCTTGCAATACTTAACAGACATTTTGCTTGGAACTTGCCCGGCGTCAGCAGAGAAAACACCACAAAGACCATTAAAACAGCCGCAGACCTTCCACAGCTCGGCACATCTGGCAACGCTCAAGGCTCTGATATTCGTCAAATTGCACAACAAGAAATCATTGTGCAAGATGTACAAGAAATCCCGCGAAGCCAGTAAGCAAGCGGTTTCTAGCTGTTTGGCTCACAATAACATGATTTCGCTAAAGTTGAGTTTAGCGAAGTGATAAAACAGAACATTTGAACGATAAAAGTACAACAAAGCCAGTAAACAAGCGGATTGACAGCGATTACATGATAATTATTTATTGTGCAATGGCTCCGCTCTGGCTGATTTCGTTGTGCAAGATATACAAACGCAGGGCGTGGGGGTTATATATACACGCATTGCGAGCCCAACTAAGTCGCTTTCCCAACCCCAAAGATAAAAAGGCTTATTATATATATTTATATATACATAACCAACCAATAATAATTTATTAAACTATATACAATAACCATTATATTTATTAATATATAGTCCCGATAATAACCCATATAATATAATCAATAAATCTACTGTACAAATCTGATAGATAGGTGTATAATAGACACATCTTAATTATTCATAAGATATTCAATAAACACATCAGAAAACGGCTAATTCAGCCGAGTAAATTCCAAAAAATTTCAAAAAATAAAAAAGGTTAGGAGTTAGAAATGCAGGGAGCAGAGTATCAGGCTTTGGCTATGCGTACTAACGATAAAAAGTCTACAGATAGGCTTCTGAATAAGATTAATGATTTAAAGATTGGCAATCGTGGCGAAGATACACCAGAGATTGAATTAGGCGGTGTTCTTAATGCTGCACTGGGTTTATCTGGCGAGGTTGGAGAGCTTAACGACATGCTCAAGAAGTGGATTTTCCATGAAAAGCAGCTAGATATTGACCATGCAAAGAAAGAAGCTGGCGATATTTGTTGGTATCTTGCAATGCTTTGTGAATCCTTCGGTTGGAACCTTGATGAAATCATGCAGATTAACATTGATAAGCTGAAAGCAAGATATCCAGAGGGATTTGATACTTACAGAGCTAATCACAGACAGGCAGGTGATGTCTAATGAGCGATATTTCATATCCATTACTTTGTATTAATTGTGCAAGTAGACTTCAGTCAGAATACGCATGTAATAATTGCACACATAACGGTGCTAAGAGCGATGATAAGTTTGATAATTTTATTCCACTCAAAGATGTTGCACCTAGCGTCAATGGAAAGCCGGTAAATGACAATGTTAATCATCCAAGCCATTATGAGACTGGCAGCTTTGAATGTATAGATGTTATGTTGGAAACACAGGGCAAGGAAGCCGTTAAGAACTTTTGCTTATGTAATGCCTTTAAGTACATTTACAGACATAATAACAAGAATGGCTTAGAGGATATTAAAAAAGCCAAGTGGTACATTGACAAATACATAGAATTGTCAGAATAGCCGTGTCGGTCAATGAAAGTATAATGGCTACAAAGGATAGTACACTGCGGTTTGTGGCGAATATATACCGAGAATAGCCACTTAATGCACCATAGCCAAGCGGTAAGGCACAGAGCTTTGACCTCTGTATGCGTCGGTTCGAATCCGACTGGTGTAGTTCGTCTTACTTTTATCGTAGACTACCATGTTTTGCATTTTGAGGTAGTCCTCCTTTCATGTACCTCTTTGGATTTTGTTCAGTTAAAAGCGGTGCAAGACCGCTTGAGAGGGCTTGGCGTGTATATACACAGTCATGTGAAAACCAACTTATCAAGAAGCACTCCTTACTAAAATACCCCTAATATTTTATTGTTTCTGTTCTTGTTTCTTGATAGCCGTTACAGGCGGTATTTCGGATAGTAGTTCAGTTGGGAGTAATGCTTGATTTATTCAAGTAGTCACAGGTTCAAGTCCTGTCTATCCGATTACAACAAACTAGCTTGACGAAGCGAAAAGCACTTCCGCTGTGCCTGTTTGTTGTTTTTATTGATTAAGCGGAGTGTGTATCACAGGCATACATAAATAATATCAAGCGGAGGTATTCAATATGGCAACAATCAGAGTGCATAAAACAAAAAATTACACAGTTATGAGTAATACTCATTTAAGGGATAAGAGCTTAAGCTTGAAAGCAAAAGGATTATTGTCTGTAATGCTTTCATTGCCCGATAATTGGGATTATTCAATAGCTGGGTTAGTTGCAATAAGTAAAGAGAATGAAACAGCTGTTAAATCGGCTTTAAATGAGTTAAGGGATAATAATTATGTTGTGGTTACTAAGGAAAACCCGACAAAAAGCAATGGCGGAAGAATAAAGTACACCTACGAGGTTTACGAAGAACCATATAAACAGAAAATAGAAAAACAAGATACAGAAAATCTAGGGGTTGAATGTCAACAGGTAGAAAACCACGGACAATTAAATACTAATGAATTAAGTACTGATGAATTAAATATTAATATACAAAATACTAATGAATTAAATACTAAAAGTAATTCTCTTAACAGAGAACAGTGCAATTCTTTTTTGCCCAAAGATAAAAAAGCGAAAGAGTTTAAGCCGATAAGCGAATACTCTCAAAGTGATTGGGAAGTTGCCGAAGAAAGAATGATAAGTAGAGCTGGTAAGATAGCTTACGATTGGACTAACGATGAAACGCTCAAAGAAAATACAGAAGCATTCTTTAAATACTTTTTAGATAAACACGGAGAATGTACTGGAGAATATCACTACCCATTAACAGATAAGGTTTTATCAAGAGTAGTGGATAATTTAACAAAAGAAACTGACATAGAGCGTGATGGATATACAGATACCTATTATGCAGTTATAAGTGATATGGACGATAATGCAGACTACAAGATGTTAGTTGATGAATATTTCAATACAAAGTTTTCAACACAATGTGATTACAGCTTAGTTCATTTTTCTTCGGAGAATGTTTTAATCAACATTATGAATCACGCTTGTAAGAGTAGCTGGTGTGAAAGCAAGGAATGGTAAGGAGTGATTATTATGGCTATGGGCGTACATCCACTAAACAAAGATAAGTTTTATGAAGCAATTAACCTGTACATATCGGGGCAGGCTTCACAGGTAAAAGCGGCAAAAGTAGCAGGTTGTAGCGTACCGACATTTAAGAAATACGCTAACAAGATTTATGGCGGCGAGGAATTACCAGACAATTTATGGGGGAAGACGTGATATGTGTAAATTTTGCGAGGAAAAATTTCCTGTCATAACACATTATGGCAAATTTAAGATTGATAAGTTGTCAAATAAACCTGTAATTACTTGCGACTTGAATAAATGTCCGTCCTTTGCAGTGTGTAGCAGTAAAGAGATGAATGTTGAAATGGTAATGAAAATAGCTTATTGCCCTATTTGCGGTAGAAAGTTGGTGGAAGAATGATATTGTGCAAAATAGCATTGTTTATTTACTATCTCTTATCGTTATGGCTCATAAAGAAATCCAAAAATATTAGAGAAGTCGCAGAAGTGGGCTTTTTAAGTATTATATTTCTTTTGACAATGATTGTAGCGAACATTTAAGCATATAGAATAGGTGGCGGAAAAATGAAACATCAAAAAGAATGGCACACTTGCGACAGGTGCAGTGTGGAAATCGAGTACAACTATAGTGCTGTTGCAAATATTGAGGTAGAAAAGCAATCATACAGCCTTGGTATCTGTGGAGTTATTTATAAGAGAAAAACGCAAAGAGAAAGAAATAGTTTTGATTTATGTCCTAAGTGCAGGAGAGATTTTGAGAGGTTTATGAGGAATGAATGATATATATGCGATACCTATATACAGATACAAAAACAATAAACTCTGTTCGGTGTTTGAAGAGGCCAAGGAAAATGAAGAGTTTGTAAGCCTTGCGGATTTCAATGCAACAGAGAAGAGATTAAAGAAACGGATAATAGAATTATCGGCAAAGATAGAGGCCTGTGAGGAATGAATGACATTGACAATCCTTTATCAGGGTATCAATCGCCGCCCGAAGAAGCATTGGGAAATTTTGGAATAGATATTTCAAGAGAAGTAGTAGAAAAATATGCTTTGAAAAAGTTTGGCAGACTGCCACAAAGCCGTATTGAAATGAATTTTGCTAGGAATTCTAAAATAGTTGAAGAAACAAGGAGATTTATGAAAAATGAAACTGACAGTCGGAAATAACGTATATGAAATGAAGGCAGAACAATTAAAAGCTGTTTTACATGTTGCAAGTAAACAGGTTCCGTCTGGAATTTATGCAATCAGCAAAAAAGGCATAGCTATTCTTTTGAAGGAGACCTATTTCACCAATGAGGAGCTGAAAAAGGCTGTTTCTGATTATGCGATAAAAGGATTTAAGGTTTATTATAATGAGCATGGCAGAAGTAATTAAATCAATAGAGCGTGAGGCACTTAGAGAAGCACAATCGCACGAAATAGGCGGTAGAAATGGCGAGCCTATAGAAACATCTGAACTTCACGATATGACTATTGGCATTGATATTTCAGTTGATGCAGTCAATGAGTATGCAAAATCAATTCTAGGCAGATACCCGAAAAATAATTATGAATTTTCAAGAGCATTAGCAATGAAAATCCTAGAGGAAACAAAATCATTAGCGAATAGTGAGGGGAAGAAGTGAGATTATGAAAATAACAGAAATGAATAACTGTATTGAAGAAATGCGTAAATGTTACAAGTTTGAGGATGATAAAACGGAAATAAGACTCGGCAGTGTACCAAGTAGTGGCTGTGACAGACATGTATTTGTCAGCACAATGAATGAAAACGGAACACAGATTGAAATGACAAGAATAGCGGATAGATTAGAAGAAGCAGACTATTGTTTGCGATGAAAGGAAACCAAATGGACGAAATGAAATCCGGAATGAAAATTGCCTATCAAGGAGTAAAAGAAGAAATGGAAACAATAGTTGCAGAACTTGCAAGAAAAGGAATTGAAAAGCCAAAAGGCTTTAGTGCATTGGAGCAGTTTATAAAAGATAGACTTTCAGAATGTGAATAAATATATTACCGGCTACAGATTGATTGCAGTCGCTACCCTAGAAAAATTATAGGCAGAGGTCTATAAGCACCTTTGCTTTTTAAAAGTGGAGGTGCTTTTCTTATGGCTAGTCAGAGCCTTATTTCTACAATCAATGGATATGAAAATTACATAGAGAAAAATGGAATAGATGAACAGGTAATTAATGCCTATGTAGACGCTTGCAGTGTAGCCATAAATGGCGAGAAAGATAATGAGTATGGACTACAACTCACTAAGAGGGCAAAAGAGCTTATAGAGGACTTCTGCACGGCTAAAACAGGTGGCACGATTTGGGATTTGGAAAAGTATGCGTTTGCAAATAAAACGGAATATGAGCTGATTAATTGGTTTTATGATATTTTACTGATTGAAGCTCAACACAAAGTTGTTGATAGCGGATTTAGATATCTTGAAAAGAAAAGAGAGCCTAAAGAACGATTTTATATGCCACGTCGCAAACAATTCTTAAAAATGGGATTAATAGAAGCCTTACAGGGCATGATTGATGATAAATACGATATATTGTGCGTGTCATTAATACCTGGAGCGGGAAAGACAACTATCGAAAAGATGTTTAACGCTTTAGTAGCTGGTTGGTTTCCTAATGATTTTTGCCTTTTTTACTCCCATTCTGGCGACATTACACGAATGTATTATGATGGTGTATACGATATTGTTACAAATGCTGATGAATATGCATGGAACGAAATCTTTCCTAGCCTTACAGTTACAAGCACTAATGCAAAGTTAGAGCAGTTCAATATCGGCAAATATAAGCCATTTCCAAGCGTACAATGTACATCTGTAGGAAGTAAGAATGCCGGTAAAGTTCGTGCAAGTAAGTTTTTACTTGTGGATGATATGATAGGTGGTATTGAAGAAGCACTTAATCCTATGGTACTTGATAAGCTGTGGGATAAATATGCGGTAGATGCTAGACAAAGAAAAATCCAAGATACAGACGGACATAATTGCAAAGAGATACATATTGCTACACGTTGGAGCGTACATGATGTTATCGGAAGAATACAGAATATGTACGCAGGAAATAAAAGAGTTAAGACTATTGCTGTGCCAGATGTAGATCCGGTAACAGGTGAGAGCAATTTTGATTATGAGTATAGCGGATTCACAAAAGAGTTTTTTGCCGACCAACAGCTTTTAATGGATGAAATTTCTTACAGGTGTTTATACAAACAGGAGCCTATCGAGCGTGAGGGATTATTGTTTCCTGACGACAAAATACGTAGATACCTTAATTTGCCACATGGCGAGCCAGAAATTGTTACAGCTCAATGTGATACTAAGGGCAAAGGTACGGATTATTTTGTACTGCCAGTATTACAGAAACACGGAGAAGACTATTACTGCATTGATTGTGTATGCGATAACACAGCGGATTACGAAGAACAATACAGAAATGCCGCAGGAGTGCTTGTAAATAATAAAGTACAAGAGTGCGAGTTTGAGCGTAATGCTGGCGGTGACAGAGTTGCAATGGAAGTTAATAAGCGTGTTGAGAGCGTTGGCTGGATATGTAACATCACTGATACACCAACTGAAACGAATAAGGAAGCAAGAATATTTCAATGTTCCAACTGGATATTGCAACATATTATTTTTAAAGATGCATCACTTTATAAGCCTAATGAGCCATACGGAGTGATGGTGTCATTATTAAAGCAGTATTCGGTATCAGGCAAGAAACAATTAGATGATGTTCCAGATGTTTTCTCAAACTTTGCATTAAGAATGACAAAAGGAAATAGGATAAAGCAGACAGTAATAATATCAAGTCCGATATAAGAGGAGGGTTTATATGACAACTAAGGACTATTTGAATCAAATAAGCAGACTTAATAGAATGATAAACAATAAGCTGACAGAAATAACACAGCTTAGAGAACTTTCTTGCAGCATATCGGCTATTGGAAACGAAGAAAAGGTAATATCATCATCTGACCCAGATAAAATAGGCTCTACATACGCCAAAATTGACGAAATGGAGCGCAATCTTGATAATATGATAGATGAATACATTGAAAAGAAAAACTTGATTATAGGGCAAATAGACAGCATAGAGAATGAAGATTACTATAATATTCTATTTTCAAGATATATCGAAAAGAAAACTTTTGAGGTTATCGCTACAGAAATGAAATATTCATGGAGACAAATTATCAGACTTCATGGAAAAGCTCTTAAGGCATTTGAAGAAAAATATGGTAACACATATTTAAAGATGTCATAGAATGTCATATTGCGCTAATGATATACTGTATCTGTAAGAAATTACAGAGCTGTTTTTCATAAATATATTCCTTATCGGAGGCACCGTTACTTAATTGTAGCGGTGTTTTTTGTTATGCAACGAGGTAGAAATATGAATAAAGATAAATCAATTATGTGTCCGAACTGCCACAAGTTTTTGACTAAGGCAGACAGCAAAGACCCAAGAACACATAAATTAGCGTGCAAGCATTGCCACAAATGGATATGGTATGTGCCTAACGATGATGATGATTTTCAGATTAAGGAAATACCACAAAGCAGAAGTTCAAGCGGTATGACATTTTATTAGAGGTGTAGACAATGCAGACAGGAAGAATTGCTATTTATACAGGTGCAAAAGAAATAACACCTGACAATATAATACCAATTTTGCGTGAAGCAATTTTGGAACATGATATTAATTCCAACAGAATACAGTTTCTTCTTGATTATGACGCAGGAATACAGCCAATAGTTAGGAAGAATCCAAAGACTTACAGACCAGACATTGACTGTGAGTGCTGTGATAATGTGGCTAACGAGGTCACAGAGTTTAATTTAGGCTTTAAATGGGGGAACTTTATAACACTTGTTCAGAATGGCGATAATGAGGATTCTAACCTTACAGAAGCTATAGCAGAATTAAACAGTTGCTACGAATCGCAGAACGCAAGGCAGAAGCAACAGGAACTTGCAAGATATGTTGAAATCGGTGGCGTTGGATATGTCCTTATTGATGTGAATACAGAATATGAGGATGGGGAAAGCTATTTCACATATGACATATTAGACCCAAGAACAACATTTGTTGTAAGGTCAACAGCTTATAGTGATAAGAGGGTTATTCTTGCAGGTACTTATATCAAAGACAAACATAGTGGTACAAGATATTACACCTGTTTTACAAAAGATATTCGATATGAAGTTACGGATGGGGTAAAAATTACTAACGGAAAAAGTAAAGGGAAAACAAAATGGGGGTTTTTGGAGAGAAGCGGAGAAGAGAACCCATTACATAAAATTCCTATCATTGAATACACAAGGTCATTTGATAGAATGGGCTGTTTTGAACGGCAAATATCTGAAATGGATAACTTAAACCTACTCATTTCAGATTTTACAAATGATGTTGAACAGAACACACAAGCAGTATGGCATACAAACGATGTTGATTTCCCAGTTGAACAAGAAACAACAGTTGATAAAGATGGAACGCAACGCATTACTGAAAAAGTAAGGAAACCAAAATCTGGAGAATGGATGCAGACCTATACATCAGCAGATGGCAAAACTCCAATAGTTGAGCCACTTGCAATCAATTACGATTACACAGGTATGCTTAACAATATCCAATCAAGGCGACAGATAATCTTGCAAAAATGCAATGTGCCACAACGAAATGATAATAGCGGTGGCAGTACAGGAGTTGCAATGTCAGATGCAACAGGCTGGTCACAGGCTGAAACAGCAGCAGCAAAACAGCAATTAATTACAGATGGTTGCAAAATGGAAGAGATAAAAGTTGTTCTTGCAGCCATTAAGCTGTCAAACAATATTAACAGCAATAATCCATTACTTAAATTAAGGGCAAGAGATGTAAAACCTAACATTAAGCGACAAAAAACTTATGAAATGTCAACTAAGGTTAACGCTATGGCAACATTGATAAGCCACGGATTTAGTCTTAAAGATACAGTTGATGCAATTCCATTTTTTGATGACCCTAACGATGTTGTAGCGAGAAGCGGAGAAATGGTTAAGGCATATCAAGACAGTATAATCAACAAAGATACACAGAACCAAGCAGAGGGTGGAGATGGAGAACAGCCACCTAATAAAGACCGCACAATGCAAGACTTATCAGACCAGACAGAAAACAGTCCAGTTATAGATAAGAGCAGAACAGATAAATAATTGATATTGAGCCACAGGGTAGAAAATGCCTTGTGGCTTTTTATATGCCCTAGAGAAAGGGCAATACAAATATCGCAAGAGTTGAGAGAACAACAAAAAACGCAGAAAGCAGAGGTAAAGAAATTATGGCAGATGTAACTAACACAACAACAGAACCAACAACTAATAATGAGCCACAGAATGAAGAGCAGACACCTAGTGTAGAAGAACTTATGGCACAGCTTGCTAGTGAAAGAGCTGAAAAAGAGAAGTATAAGAATGCTTCCGATAAAGCCAGTTCAGAAGCAGCTAAGTACAAGAAAGAACTTCGCTCGAAGCAGACAGCAGAAGAACAGGAAGCGGAAGCAAAGGCGGAAGCTGAAAAGTTGCAGGCTGAAAAGTTCGAGAACATGAGCAAAGAACTTAATCATATGAAAGCTGTCAATGCTTATCAGAAAGTTATAGGCGATGGAAAGGATATTGATTCTTTGATTGAGGCGGTTGCAGACGCAGACCATAGCCTTATAGCAACTGTAATTGCCAATGAAGTGCAAAGACAGGTTAAAGAAGCTAAGGCAGAGTGGCTTAAATCAAGACCGGCTATTAATGCAGGCGGTGGAGAAGAAAGCACGATAACACAGGAACAGTTCAACAAGATGAATTACCACGAAAGAGTGGAGTTTAAAAATAAGAATCCAGAACTTTATAAAAAGTTCACAGAGTAGAAAACGGAGGTAAATAAACTATGCCACAGACTAAGTTAGCAAATTTAGTAGACCCACAGGTAATGGCTGATATGGTATCAGCTAAGTTGCCAAAGAAAATTAAGTTTTCGCCTATTGCAAGAGTTGACACAACGCTTGTAGGCAGACCGGGAAGCACAATCGTTGTGCCAAAGTATGCTTATATTGGTGACGCAGAAGATGTAGCAGAAGGTGTTGCTATGGGTACAACAGTACTTACAACATCTACAACAGAAGCAAAGGTTAAGAAAGCAGGTAAGGCTGTAGAGCTTACAGATGAATCAGTATTATCTGGTTATGGCGACCCACTTGGTACAGCTATCAATCAGATTGCTATGTCAATCGCTGCAAAGGTTGATAATGACAGCTATGACGCACTTTGCACAGCACCTATTGATTACGATGGAACAGCAGCACCTATCAGCTATTCAGCAGTTGTAGCAGCTAATAGCAAATTTGATGATGAATCGGATTCATCACTTACAAAGATATTATTCATTAACCCAGCACAGGAAGCCACATTACTTAATGACGATGATTTTAAGAGCAATGACAAGTACCCACTTAATGTAATTATGAATGGCACTATCGGTTCTATCGCAGGAGCACAGGTTGTTAAGTCTAAGAAAGTTAAGCTGGTTAAGTATGAGCTTGATGATTCGGCAGGAACAATCAATGTTGTAGCTGATACAACAAGCGAGGATACAACTAATGTTCACCTTGACACAGCACTTGCACATACACTCAAGCCAAAGAGTAAGGAAATCAAGGTAGGTAGCAAGTTAAAGGCTGTTACAACAGAGTTCTACGCTTGTCCTATTGTTATCGTATCAGCAGAAGATCCTAACGAGGACACAGGTGCAGATGGCGTGTCAGAAGAAGAGAACGCACTTACAATCTATATGAAGAGAAGCGTTGAGATTGAATCGGACAGAGATATTCTTGCAAAGACAACTGTTATTTCTGGCGATGAACACTATACAGCAGTCTTAAGCAACGATTCAAAGGTTGTTCTTGCTAAGTTCGGAAAGTAAGAGGTGTTCATATGTTATTAAGACGACATAAAATCAACGCCGCAAAGCAGAGTGAAGAAGTAACAGCAGATAATGTAAGACAGGAAGCTGTTTATGGCGATGAGCTTAAATACGAGGAAGAACAGGACAAGTTTCCTATTCAACCTACAAGCGGTTACACAAAGACAGCTATCAAGCGTATGCTAACAGCAGATTTACAGACACTTGCTTTAGAGCAGGGCATTGAGAACGCAATGGAGCTTACAGGAGCAGAACTTAAAGAGCTGTTAATTGAGAAATTAGGATTATAGGAGCTAGGCTATGGAATTAAAAGATACAGTAGAAATGATGAATAGTGCTGATTACAAAGAGAGATTTAAAGCAGAGTATCAGCAAGTAGTTATTCGCTATAAGAAACTAAAAAATATGCTTGATAAGTGGAATAACGATGAACTTACATTTACTCCAACTTGCCCTAGAAGTACATATAATATGCAGATTAAAGCAATGACAGATTATATTGCAGTTCTTGAAGCAAGAGCAGTAATGGAAAATGTAGAGCTTTAGAAAGGGTTTGAACTATGGCAGAATACACCACATTGGAACAAGTTAAAATCAGACTTAAACAATTTCATATTGATACAGTCACAAACGATGATGATACGACATCTGATGTGGTAGTGTTTGATAGCAAAGAGGATAATCCAATAATCGAACAACTTATTAAACAGGCTACAGAAGATGTAAAAGCAAGAAGAAATTACCCTGACAGCTACACAGACGAAATGATAACCGAGGACTTAAAGAAGTTTGAGAGTGTTATCGTTAATCTGGCTGTCTACGACCATTCACAGGCAGGTGAAGCATTCATGGCAAGCTACAATGAGAATGGTGTCAACAGAACTTGGAGAGATAGAGACAGCTTATTTGTTGGGGTATTTCCTTTTGCTAAGGTTTTATAGAAGATTGTGCGTTACCAATACGGTAGCAGGCGGCACACATTAAGGGTGGTGGGCAGTGTGCCATTATTAATTATGAAAGGCGGTATATCAATGCCAATAGCAGTAATTATAAGCATTATTTCAGTTGCTTTTTCCGTCTTTTTCGGACTGTTTACGTTGGGATTTAATCTTAAGAACAACAAAAAGTCTGACAATGCAGAACTTACAGAGCGTGTAAAGGAAAATACACGCATAAATATGAAACTTGACACAATATCAGGCAACACAACAGAGATAAAGAATGAAGTTATAGAAATGAGAAAAGAGCTTAATTCTCATGATAACAGGATTATTAAAGTTGAGGAAAGTGTAAAGTCGGCACACCACCGAATAGACGGATTGGAAACGCGGCTTAATGAAGATAAGGAGGTATAGCAGAATGGAAATTATGCAGGTATTAATCGCAAATATGACAATTATCTTAGCGATTGTCGGGGCGTTAGCTTTTGTAGTGTCTGTAATTACACAAGTAATTAAGGGCATTGGAGTATTCAATAAAGTGCCTACAGATATTATAGTATTTATCCTGTCAATCGGTATTACTGTAGCGGCTTTTGTTGCCTATATGCAGTATGTTCAGATGACAATACTGTGGTACATGATTCTTGCGGCAATTATGGCAGGTTTTGTTGTAGCATTTATTTCAATGTATGGATGGGAAAAGCTGTCTGAATTATGGAAGCGATTTGGCAAGGATGTGAAGTAATATGCTTGACATCAATAAGCAGGCTATGAAGTATTCACTTCAAGGACAGACAGTAACTATTTACGAAAGAGATGATGACGGCAATATCCTATATGAGGGATATACCGACACAGAGGGCAACTTCATTCCTTATCTTGATGATGAGGGAAATAAGATACCTAAAGTTCTTGAAGAGAAAACAGGTTTTTCAAAGCCCGAGGATTTTGAAGCAAACATAGCTTTCAGCGGTGGAGAAGCACAGAGTAAAGAATACGGCTTTGATACCGCTGATTTTGACGCTATTTTGCTGACAGATAGGAATACATTGCCTATTCAAAAAGGTGACCTTATTTGGCTTGATAGCAAGCCTACATACACATCTGACAGCCTTGTTGACGAAACATCAGCGGACTTCACTGTTGTAGGCATTAAGCCGGCACTGTATTCAACTAAGTATATGCTTAAAGCGGTTGTGAAGTAGGTGCGTTATGAAAGACACAACGATTAATGTTTTGGGAACAGCATACGCTATCGAGTTAAGGCAACTTAACGATAAAGATATGGACGGCTTTTGCGACAATACAGCAAAGCTAATAGTAATCCGTTCTGATAATTATAATGAAGTGGGCGATTTTGAGGAGCTGCAAAAGAAACAGTTAAGGCATGAAATAATACACGCCTTTTTGTCTGAAAGCGGATTACAGTGCAATTGGCAGCATATAGAACAATTTGGACACGATGAAACAACTGTTGATTGGTTTGCAATTCAATCCCCTAAAATATTTAAAGTTTTTGTGGACTTAAAATTGCTCTAAGGCGGTGTAATATGGCAAGACATACAATTGATATATCCTTGTCTGAAAAGTCTGTAAATGAAGCTATCAGACAGCTACAACAGTATAAACAGAGTTTACAGTATAAATGTGAACTGCTTGTTGGACGATTAGCAGAATTAGGCGACAAAGCAGCAATTATGAGTGTTAATGAAAGTCCATTAGGTAGGACAGTAACATTGAGAGTTGACAGAAAGCCTATTCAAGATGGCTACCAAGCTATTTTAATTGCTACCGGTAAAACTGTTGAGGTAGAAGATAGAGAGCCATTTTACACACTATTAGCAATTGAATTCGGTGCAGGTGTTTATTACAACAGTGGCAATGAAAATCCAAAGGCTAATGATTTTGGCTTGGGCGTAGGAACATATCCAGGGCAAATCCACGCATTTGAAGATGACTGGTACTACTTAGGTAATGACAATCAATGGCACTACACACACGGCGTTAAAGCTACAATGCCTATGTATAACGCTACAATGGAGATTATTAATCAGTATAAGCAGATAGCAAGAGAGGTGTTTAGTTAATGGCAAATGCAAACGATTGGGCGATAGACCTCGAGAATACAGTCACAGCACTTGTCAAGTCTACAACCCTAACACAGCTTAAAAAGAAATATCCAAAGATAGTCATAACAAATGAGGGGGAAAGCAGCGGTCAAGCAGTATTCCCGACAGTATACATTCATTTACTGTCAGCAGTTGAACAAGGGCAAACACTTGACGGACAGACAATTAACGCATTGTTAGCAACATTTCAAGTAGATGTTACCACTAACACAAGCAAGCCTGACTGTCGCAAGGTTATGGCAGTAATTACAGATGCATTTAAGACAATGAGATTTCAAGGCAATGCAATGCCAGAGTTCTCAATCAGTAACAAAGTACATAAGAGCACCGCTAGATTTAGGCGGTTAATTGGAGCAAATGACAGATTATTGTAGCAAAGAGCAGAAATGCTCTTATTTTTTTGCAAATTTTTAGGAGGTAGACAATGGCAGATGCAGTAGCAGGATTAAGTACACTGGGCGTTACTTTCTCTTATGGAGTTGAAACAACAGCAGGTACAAAGCCAACATCATTCAAGTTACTTACAAGAATTAATTCTATTGATGAAATTACAGTAACACCAGAAGCGATAGACGCTTCAGCACTTGAAGATAAGCAGGCAAGAAACATTGCAGGCAGAGATACAGTCACAGATACAGTTGCAGTAACAGTTAATAAGACAGACGCAACTATTGAAGAATGGAAAACTCTTATTACAGCATACAATGGATTAACAGGCGGTAAGAGAATGTGGTTTCAGGAGATTACTCCGGGCATAACAGACGCGGAGTTCTTTGTAGCACAACCACCATCAAAGTTACCAATCACAAGTAAGGAGCAGAACGGGCTTCTTACAATGGCTATCAACCTTATTATTGAGGATATGGTAGGAACAGATACAGCAGTAACCCCAACATCGGGGGAATGATAAGCCAATCGACTAAATCAAAGGCTGTGTCGATTGGTGGCACAAACGCCAAAACAGCCGACTATACATCATATCTTGATGATGTAACAGAATAATTATTTTAAAAGGTAGGTGCGGTGTAAAATCCGCACCTTTCCCTATATGGACGATAGGGTGGGAAAGGGTAAAAATTATGATGAATATTAATGTAAACGGAAAAGAATACAAAGTTGAGTTCTCTTTTGGTGCAGCAGAGTGTAAAGAGATAGTGCAGAAAATGTTTTCTGTCGTTAATGGTTCTTACTTACTTGCGCAAACGGATAAAAGTGTTGCACAGGCTTCTTTTGATGGGTTAGCAAATATGACAGCAGATGTGCCAGAGATTTGCATTTTAGCCATTTATGCAGGCTGTATTGACAATAATCCAGTAACTATGAATGAAGCAAAGGAACTCACTAGGGCATATATTACAGAGAAAAGAAAGACAGATAAGAGTTACGGATATAGAACATTGTTTGAAGAAATCAAGAAAGCGATGGAAGATGATGGTTTTTTCGAGTTGAGCGGAATAACAACGATGTTAGAGGAAATGGCGAACAATGTGGAAGAAGCGGCACAGGAGCAGAAGAAGCCGACAGTAGTACCACAGGACCACAAGAAAAAGCAGACTTCCACAAAATAATATGGGAAGAATACTTTGTTTTAGCCAGTTCGCTAGGCGTTAGTTATTCAGATTTTCTTAAAATGACACCTAAAAAGCTATGGGCTGTTGTAGAGGGCAAAAAACTTGAAAGACAACGAATGGATTCAGATATATGGCTTGCGATAGGTAGTTACATACTCCCAGCAATCAAGATAGGTGTTAGAAGTGGTGCTTGGGGTAAAGGCGAGCTTGAATACCCAGACAAGCCTATTTATAGAGATATTAACAAAAAAGAGAACAGCAAAGATGAAATACAAAGAAAGAGAGAAGAGTTTGTTTTGAATATGAAAATACGAAAAGCAAACTGGGATTTAACACACCCTAAATAAGCCGGAGGTATAAGCGTGGAATTAGATTCATTAGAAGTCAAGATTACCGGTACTGCCAAGAAAGCTATTGATTCTGTTGATACACTAATAGAACATCTTACAAGGCTGTCAACATCACTTGCAACTGTGAATGGCTCATTACTAAGTGGTCTTGCAAATGGTGTTAGTCAGTTAGGTTCTGCTATGCAGAATATGAACGCAGGAACAGCAGATTTTACAAGGCTTGCTAAGAATATCACAAAGATAGGTTCTGTTGATTCAGTTGCGCTAACTAACACAGCTACATCACTTCAAGCTGTCACAAAGGCAGTTGCAAGCATATCAGCTATTCCGCAAAATGCAACACAGGTCACAGAATTTGCAAAGTCACTTGGTAAGCTAGGCAGTAAGAGCATAGAAAACGCCGTTGTAAACATCCCAAAGCTAGGCAATGCTTTAAATGGCTTAATGACAACGCTATCAAGAGCACCAACAGTAAGCCAGAATGTTATTCAAATGACTAACGCATTGGCTAATCTTGCTAGTCAAGGTAGCAAGGTAGGTACTTCTTCGAACTCACTTCAAAAAACGCTGTATGGCGTTTCTACAAGTGCTAGGACAGCAACTAAAAGCAGTTGGAATTTAGCAAGTGCAATAGGTAAGTTTTATGCCACTTATTTTATGGTAATTCGTGGCAGCAAGAAACTTATAGAAGCAATCAAGTCAACGACAGATTACATTGAAGCATTCAACTATCAAGCGGTAGCGTTTGGCAAAATTGGTTCAGAGTGGGATAAGGATTACGAAAAGTACGGCTACGATAACGCAACAGCATACGCAGAAAGTTTTAAAAGTAGAGTAAATGATACTCTTGGAAAGTTATCTGGCTTAAAAGTCAATGTTCAAGGTGGCTTACTTGAAGAAAGTGGAGCAAAGAACTTAGGACTTAACATACAAGAGATAACACAGTACGCTTCACAATTAGCTTCTGTCACTAACTCACTAGGGCAGACAGGTGAAGCGACAACAGCAATAACAAAGTCAATGACAATGCTTGCAGGCGATATAAGCTCACTTTTTAATGTGGACTATTCAACAGTAGCACAGAACTTACAAAGCGGCTTAATCGGTCAATCAAGGGCATTGTATAAATATGGTATTGATATTACTAATGCTACATTAGCGACGTATGCCTATAACCTAGGCATTTCTAAGTCTGTATCAGAAATGACACAGATGGAAAAACAGCAGTTAAGAGTGTTGGCAATATTAGATCAAAGCAAAGTATCTTGGGGTGATTTAGCTAATAGACGGAAGAAAGTTAATAATATAGCTTATCTTCCAAGTGTTGCATAAGAATAGAAATATCTTATGGCAATCGGGCAAAATCGGTAAAGGCTAAAGTTTTCAAAACGAGCAATTTATGGTATAATATAAGCATGAATAAAACTTATATTATATACAAAGCAACTAATAAAATCAATGGTAAAATATACATTGGAAAAACTTATAATCTTGAAAAAAGAAAGAAACAGCACATTGACGATATAAACAATGGCTTACCTTTTCACAATGCATTAAAGAAGTATGGTATTGATAACTTTGAATGGGAAATAGTTGATAAAGCAGATAGTGATTCTAAAATCAGAGAAAAAGAAATACAATGGATTAAGAAGTGCAATTCTTGTATATCATTCTCAAACTCAAACGGATACAATATTACACTTGGTGGCGAGGGTGGAATATCTTGGAATTCAAAGCCTGTTCTTCAATATGACCTTAATGGGAATTACATTGACGAGTATATAAGCTCATCACACGCAAGCGTTGTAACAGGTTTACAAAGACATGATATATCCAATTGTGCAAAAGGCATAGTAAACCGTTCAGGTGAATATATGTGGCGTTATAAAGTTAGTAAAAACATTCCTAAAAAGATTGCTTCTTACTCAAAGAAAGCAAGTACAAGGAAGCGTGCTGTAATGCAACTTGACAAAGAAGGGTTTGTTCTTAATATTTTTGATTCGTTAACACAAGCAAGTCAAGAAACATCAACATCAAGAACAAGCATATCTTTTTGCCTAAGTGGTAAATATGGAACGGCAAACAATTATGTATGGATATATGCTAATGAATACAATCCAAACAAAGATTATAAGTATAATGGTATAAGAGAGGGGAAGGGCATTTACCAACTTGATAATGATAGAAAAATCGTGAACCACTTTAATAATTGCACAGAAGCAGCTAGATATATGAATGAACCTGACAAAGTGCATAAACAGATTCACAAGGCTATCAAGACAGGAAATAAATGCAGAGGATTTTATTGGATTAAAGCTGAAAATTATGCTAATACCGAGATAACTCAATAGATTACGAACAGGCTATTGAGCATCGTAACGAGTAGGAATTGAATAAATATAATATTCCCAAGAGTGTCCGACACTACTGCATATAGGGCAGTATGAGGTGGAAGTGGCTACCACCAAACCAAACGTAAAACGTGGGTGATAATGTACTCTGAACTTATAGGAAACTATAAGAAGTATAGGATAAAGAGCCTATACGATAACAAATTTGACAATCAACTCCCCAAGTAATATGTTACGCCAGTTCAGCAACAATATGAAAGAGGTAGGAATGGTAGCAGGACAGCTATTTATCCCAATTCTTTCAAAGGTTATGCCGATAGTAAACGGAGTAACTATTGCAATCAAAAGATTATTAGTCAACCTTGCTTCTTTAATGGGGGTTAAGATTGACTTTGAGAGTTTCGGACAAAGCGGATATAAAGACACATCAGACGGCTTAGAAGATATTTCAGACGGCTACCAAGATGTAGCTGATTCAGCTAAGAAAGCTACATTATCCCTTATGGGATTTGATGAAATAAATAAATTACAGGACGATACAAGCTCAAGCAAAGGCTCAAGCGGTGGCGGCGGTAGCACTATTGATTTGACAGATGATATTACTAAGGCGGCGGCTGATTATGAAGCGGCATGGAATAAAGCATTTGCCAATATGGAAAATTCAGCAGTTGCTTGGGCTGATAAGATAGAGAAAGCACTTGAACCTGTTAGGAAGATATTTAAAGATTTTGCAATCGGGGATTTCTATGCAGCGGGACAAGATACATCTAACCTTGTGGCAGGAATTTTTAATTGGTTTGCAAAGGCTATAGATGATGTTCCTTGGTTTAAAATCGGTCAGAAAATGGGCGATTTCCTTGCAGGAATTGATTGGACTAAGGTATTTAATGCAGCAGGCAGAGTTATTGTGCAAGGCTTAAAAGGTGCTATTGAATTATACTTGGGTATGCTATCTAAAGCACCGATAGAAACGCTTCTGATATCGCTAGTGGCAGTTCCTAAGTTGCTTAAGGCGATAGGTGGCGCAAGCGTAGTATCGAGCCTTACTAAGACATACAATAAGTTAAATTCATTAAGCATAATGGCAGAAGATACAGCCAAGGCAATGAAAGCAGCAAAAAACGGCAGTGCAGCAGCAGCTTCGGCATTAACATTTATGCACCCTAAAATTACCAAAGCAACATTGGATTTCCAAGACTTTAGAAAAGTTGTTAAAGATAAAGGGCTATTTACTGTATTTAACAGCGGAATAACCAAAGTTAGAAATAATATGTCGCTATTTCAAAAAGTATTGCTTGGCGGAGTATCAGCTTTTGGAGAATTTAAACTCATCGAAAGCGGTTTTACTGATATAGCCAAAGGAAGTGATAACCTTGTAGCTTCTATTGCTAAAATAGCAGGTGGTGCAGCTATCGGTGCAGCAGGATTATACACAGCTTTTGGACCGGCAGGCTTGGCTATGGCGGCAATAGTTGGTGTAACAGGTGCAATCAAAGGATTTATTAAAATCCAAGACGAAATTCCAGATTATTTATCTGGATATGGAGTTATTAGAGAAGAGGTTGGCAAAACCACAAGTGAAATACAACAATCAATTGCTTCAATAGAAGATTCATGGAAAAATAATACAACAGCTGATGAAATCGAAGCTCTTAAAACAAAATACTTTGAACTAGCAAATCAAACAGGCTTAACAACTGAACAACAGAAATTACTCAAGGATATTGCACAGGAATTAGTTGAAAAAGTACCGGAATTAAGTGGAGTTATTGACACAGAAACTGGCGCATACAAGGGGACTAGAGAAGAGATTGAAAAACTGATTGACAAAAAGCAGGAAGAGTACCGCTTGGAAGCGTTAAGGGAAGATTATATTCAATTGATTAAAGATGAATATAAAGAGAAAAAGGAATTAAAGAAAATGGAAGATGCTCTCAACGACAGCAAAGAGAAGTTGAGACAGAAACAAGAGGAACTTAATAAGCTGACATATAACGGTGCTTTACAGGTTTTCGAAATGACGCCAGACGAAGCTACAGCTTATGCGAGCGTAACAAGAGAAATTGAACAACTCAACAAAGAAGTTGAAGCCAATCAAGATAAGGTTAATGAAGCTAAGGGAACAGTTCAGCAAGCTACGGATGATATGCAGTTTTGTTGGAATGAATTAAAAAATACCGCTGTTGGAACTTCGCAAGATACGCAGCAGGCTATCACAAATGCGTATGAACAAGCTAAAAACGAAGTGCAATCAAAACTTGGTATTATTGATTCTGACACAAGCAGTACTTTTTCAAAGTTTGGAAACATAGGCGCAAATGCAGGATCTGATTTAAGCAGTAGATTTAGCAGCAACATCAGCGACATACCTTATTCAGCAAAAAGAGCTTACCAGAGTATTGTTGACCAAGTTGAAGCTGGAGAAATTGGAGAAGAAACAGGCAGTCAATTAATGCAAGCGTTAGCAGACACCATAGACAGCAAGTCTTGGTTGATTCAAAATGCATTATCCAATAGCTTTGCGAGTAAATTCAGCGGAGAAGTATTTGATAATAATGGCAACATATCTGAAAGTGCATTTCATATTGCTATACAGCCAAAACCTAGAGCATATGCAGTAGGCGGCTTCCCAGAGGATGGGCTTTTCTTTGCCAATCATAATGAAATGGTTGGCAAATTCAGTAATGGTAAGACAGCAGTTGCTAACAACGAGCAGATAACAGACGGCATTAAGCAAGCTGTCATTGAGGGCATGTCAGAGGTATTTGCTAATGCAAATATAGGTCAGCAGAACGGAAACATTGTTGTACAGATTGACGGACAGGAAGTGTTCAGAACAACACAGAGATATGCCAATCAGTATACGGCTATGACAGGACAGCCAGCATTTAACATTTAATTGAATAATCCAATCCGTTGTGATACACTTTAAACACTATAAAAGTAAAGGGGTGTATTACAATGGATAAAAAAGATAACAAAAAGAAGCTACAGGAGATAGTGATTGCAGTATTGGCAGGAATGGTATTTGTTACAGCGTTATTTATTATTAATAATATAACTGAAAGCAATAATAATATCATAGCAAGCACACAAGCTAAAACACAATCAACAGAAGTTGCTACTAAAGATATGCTTGACAATGGCATGTCTTATCTTGATGAAGATAAATATAAATTTATATGTGAACAAATGGATTACAACCACATTATGTTTACGGATGAGGATTTGACTGACAAATATGTAAAAATAGATATAATGCTTACTAATCGCTATACGTTATCCTCAAAGGATATGGAAGATGAGAGTATAAGTAAAGTTGTTAATGCTTATAACTTGCAGGCAGGATTTTTTACAGGCGTTGTTAAGAATAAAAGCGAATACGGCAAAGAAAAAATATACATATATTTTTCAAAAGATTTCAATTTAAAAAGCGGGAACTATAAAACTGGCGATAAAATAACTACATATGGCTTGATTGTTAATTGCGAAAACAATGGAGCTGGCAGTTATAATAGTATTAGCTTTATACCGCGTTTTATAGAAAAATAATCTCTTAATGGAGCGTATCTTTTTGGTGCGTTCCATTTTTTATTGAAAAAGTGCTTGACTTTTTTGTGTGTACGGTTTATATTAAATGTGCGGACAGAAAAGAGGTGAGTATATGTCCAATAAAAAAGGTAGACCTAAACTCGACAATCCTAAAAATGAAAGAATATATATTCGTGTCACCAAAGAGGAAAAGGAAGAAATAATGAATTTTTCTGATAAAAGCGGATATACAATACTTGATTTGATTAAAAAAGGCATTGAAAAAGTAAAAGGGCAAAAAAAATAAAGCGTTGCACCGCTACCAACGAACACAACGCTTTAAAAGCACCAATCCGAAAGGAATTGATAAATCTATCATATCAGTTTCTTTCGGAAAATTCAAGATTATTTTCGGAGGAAAAACAAATGAGTAATGTAGAAATCGTAACAAATATTGACATAGCGTCAGAAATTGCGCACGCAACAGTAACAGAAGTTTTAGCAAATATGGAAAACGAAAGAGTTTCATATGTTCTTATGGGAGTTTTGCAGCAGATAGAAACCATTCAGGACAATGTTAATAATTTTAATTTAAAGGAACAGGACAAGGCTACAAAGGAAGTGGCATAATATTATTGCGTGAGGCATTGTGGGCATATGCTCCCACTACGCAATAGATTCTGTTTAGAGCAAATGATAAGATTTTGTAGGAGGTAAAATAATGAGTTATAATTATCCAACTACAAAAGATAGTTCTCACAATGAGATTAAAGTACCTATGAACACTAAGAATATTTGCGGCGTAGACTGCTATGAGCAGAATGGCGTTGCGTACTTAAGATTGGAGAATGTTGCTAGAGGACTTGGGTTTACCACAACTCAAGTGATTAATGGTAAGGAATATGTAAATATTCGCTGGAATGTTGTAAAACAATATCTTAATGATATTGGCTTTTTGCAGGAAGTTGCAAAAGACGATTTCATTCCAGAAAACATCTTCTACCGCCTAGCAATGAAAGCCAAAAACGAAACAGCAGAGAAATTTCAAGCATTAGTGGCTGATGAGATTATTCCGTCAATTCGCAAGAATGGAATATATGCTACTGATAATGTTATTGATGAAATACTGAATAATCCAGACTTTGGAATAGAACTATTAACAAAGTTAAAACAGGAAAGACAAGCAAGAGTTGAAGCAGAAAGAAAGAACGCTATCTTAACACATGTCAATAAGACATACACAATGACAGAGATTGCTAAGGAACTGAATCTGAAATCTGCCATTCAACTTAACAAGTTACTTGCTGATAAAAAAATTCAATACAGTGTCAATGGAACTTGGGTTCTTTACTCACCATACAGCAGTATGGGATATGAAGAGATTAAGCAAGAAATCCTTGACAATGGTAAGGTTATTTATCACAGGAGAATAACACAGCTTGGAAGAGAATTTATACTGCAATTATTCAATGAAGTTGCATAGATTTTCTTGAGAATATTAGAATGGCTCAAACAGAAATAAATATAATGGTTGCAAGAAATTTGTAACCACACTAAGGAATGTATCAGAAATGGTGCATTCCTTTTTTAATGCCTTGAAAGGGGTGGTTTGATTGATTGACGCAGTTGTGATTGAGGGGGTTAGATTCCCAGTAGCATATAACGGCTACACATACAGCAGAAATAAGATATGGTCTAAAAATACAGGAAGAAATGACTACGGCGAAATGGTAGGCACAATCGTGGATATCAAAGACAAAGTAGAACTTCAATTACCGCCATTAACAGGCGAGCAGGCACTATTGCTTGATAATGTAGTAAGCGACATAGATAACCCATTTCCAATAGCACAAGTCTTATTCTTAGGTGGCACACAAAAGGAAATGACAATATACACAGGAGATGTGACATATCCGTATCTCACAAGGGCAAAGAATGAGGACGGACTTATAGTCGGAGCAAAATTAAGTTTAATACAGAAATAGAAAGAGGTTACACATGAAACTTAAAACAAGTGAGTTAATAGACAGATTCCAGAGCTTAAGTAACATATCGCACGACAAGACTACAGGCAGAATTGCTATGGCTGTTATGTGCAATATTAAGGCGTTAGAAGAGCTGTACAAGGCAACATTACAGACCATAGAAGATACTAAGGTTAAGTATGCAGATAAGGACGACAGCGGCAATCCAGTTATCAACGATAATCAGTATCAGGTTACATCAGAGAACTTAAAGAAGTTACAGGAAGAAATGCGGGAAATCAATGAGCAAGAGATTGAAGCACCTGACATGACAATGCTTCCTATGGACGCATTCGATAAATGCGAAGAAATTACACCAGCTAAATTATACTCAATTGAATTTATGATAAGCCATTAATTAATCAATAAAGGCGGTGTAGAATGAAGATATTAGACACAGCTATGACGGAAATTGTTAAGGGAAATAGTGCAAGATACTATTCTAAGTATGTTGTTGACGGAAAAGAACATACCGAAACACTTAACAATTTCAAGTTTCAAAACATGATAAATCCCAATAATGAAATTACGATAGGTAACACTTGCAGTAGCGGTGTTACCTTTTCTATTTATATGCCAGCAATAAGCCTCGAAAATAAGGAGATTGCCATATTCGAGGGTGTTAAGGTTGGCACAGAAATTAACTATATTAAGTTGGGAATATTTACAGTTACTAAACAGACAAGTGATGGAGAGTATACAAACTATGAAGCATACGACAGAATGTATAAGGCTGATATGCCTTACTTCTCGGATATGACATTTCCTAGCACAGATAAAGCTATTCTTAATGAAATATGTGGCAAGTTAGGCATATCTTTAGCAACAAATATAGTCACAGCACATACTATTAACGACAAGCCGCAAGGATATACCTACAGAGAAATTATCGGTTATATGGCTATGCTACAAGGCTGTAATGCAGTAATTAATTCTGACGGAAACCTTGAATTAAGGTGGTATAAAGATAGTGGATATGTACTTGACGGACATAAGTATTATCAGCAGGGCGTTACATTCACAACGAGTAAAGATTTTATTATACAGAAGCTGACTTGCAACAATACCAAAAGTGGTTCTACAGAACAAAGTCAGATTACTGCTGGTGACGGAGCGACAGGGCTTAGTTTTGCCAATCCGTTTATGACGCAGGCAATTCTTGATGAAGTCTATAAAAAGATAGGTGGTTTTACATTTAGACCGCTTACAGTTAAGTTTGTCGGTGATTACCGACTAGAAGTTGGTGACATTATAACTGTCAACAAAGGTGGCGTTGACTACAAAGTGCCTATAATGCAGATTACGCACGAATGTGACGGCGGACTTATAGATACTGTTACATCTATAGGTCAATCTGACACGGAGAATGCAAGCGTTGCCTCTGGTCCTATTACTAAGCAGATGGAACGGTACTATGCCGACTTGATAACTGTTAATAAGGCATTGATTAACAAGTTAGATGTAGATACAGCCAAGATCACTTATGCAACAATAACTAATCTTAACGCAACTAACGCAAGCATTGAAAATCTTAAAACAAATAAGTTAGATGCAACATATGCAGACATTATTAATGCAAATATTGAAAACCTTAAAGCTGTTAATGCAGAGATTACAAACCTTAAGGCTAACTCTTTGACAGCTGATAAAGCCGATTTAGCCTATGCTAAAATTGATTTCGCAAACGTAACAGCTCAAGTTGTAGGAACTTCTATCATTAAAGATGGCGCAGTAACCAACGAAAAGGTACAGAGTCTGTCCGCTAATAAGCTGACAGCCGGTACTATTGACGCAAGCAAGATTACAGTTACTAATCTTAATGCCGATAATATTACAGTAGGCACAATTAATGGAAAACGCATAGGAACAGGTTCTTTGTCTCTGGATAAATTAGCTGAAAAAGTACCAACAAAAGAATATTTAGACAAGGTGCAAGAAGAGCTGCAAGGTCAAATTGACGGAAATATTGAAACATTTACTAAGACAGAGATACCTACACTTAATAATGAACCGGCTGTTAATTGGACAGACGATGCCACGAGAAAGAAGCATATAGGCGATATCTGCTATGTAGTTAATCCGGCTTCAAGTGCAGATGGATATTCATACAGATTTGCCGATACAGGTACATTAGAAGCACCTAACTATGAATGGGTATTGATTAAGGATAGTGATGTTACTAAGGCATTACAGGACATTATTAACATCAATGGCGAGATTACTGGCATTAAGAAGTTTGATGTTGAAATTAGTTCGTGGAAAACTGATACAGACAATGAATTATCAAGTCTTAAAACACGAACAACTACTCTTGAAACTGACATGGGTAACAAGGTTAATACTACGACATTTAATGAGGTTAAACAGACTGTTGACGAAAATAGTTCTACTATAACCAAAATGTCCGAAACCCTTAGTAAAAAGGCTGATAGTAGCACAGTTGCCACATTGAGTAGTACTGTTAATAGCATTAAACAGACAACGGACACTAACACATCAAGTATCAGCAGTATGCAGACAACCATTGAGAACAAAGCCGACAGTTCGACAGTTACTGCATTGTCAAATAAGGCTTCTGAACTTGAACAAAGTTTGAATGGCTTTAAAACAACTGTAAGCGATACATATGCGACAAAGACAGATTTAAACATAGTTGACGGAAAATTCGCCAATTACAGTACGACAGAACAAATGAATTCTGCGATTACACAGAGTGCAAATAGGATAACAAGTAGCGTTAGTGCAACTTACACCACTAAGACAGAACTTAACAATCTACAAATTGGTGGAGTTAATAGATTCATAAAAAGCACTGTAACTCCTAATAAGTATATAACAGCCACTGGCATAATAACAGATGGCGGTAACTATTGGGATCTGACGGACTACATAGATGTGTCTAAGTGGACAAACTATGTGGCAAGCGGATGGACTAACCTAGGCAACGCACCAGCCACATGTTTTTTTGACAGCAATAAAAAGTTTATTAGCGGAGTAGCAGATAAATCTACTGGAGTGAGAGGTTCTCTGCCAGTTCCTTCTAATGCGACATATATGCGTTTTAGCTTTGCACATGTAGATACAGATAGATTGAAAATAGAAAAGGGTACAAAAGCTACAGACTACTCTCCAGCACCAGAGGATGTTAATGCTAAATTTAACAATTATGCTACAACAGCAAGTCTTGACCTTTATATCAAGAAAGACCCAACGACTGGCGAACTGAAATCTGCTATTGAAGCCATTGCAGATACCATCAACATCACAGCTAGAGGCGGCTTAAATATTTCTGGCGATAGATTCACACTCGCATCAACCAATACAACTATTACAGCAGATGGAACAATAACCTCGAAAGGAACGGGCGTGGGCTCAGACGGAAATGAATACTCGATGGCGGCAACTATGCGAGGCGGAGAGCTTAAAGTATGGAATAATACATCTAATAATGGAGTAAGGATTCAGGGCCACGCTTTATTAGGCTATGACGATGACGGAACTAATACAATTAAAGTAGTATACACTCCAAGCGATGAAGACGACATGACTGCTGGTTTTTGGCTGTATTCAAATTTAGGACAAGAAGCCAGTATAACAAGAAAGCAAATATGGCTACAAGGGAATAATAGCGATGGAAGTATATATGGTTATTGCAACATAGGCAAAGGGTATGTGCGCATAGATTCTTCTGGGGAGACATATTATACTGACTGCGAATTGTCTGTAATGGGTACGGCTAAAATTAATAACTTAAACATAAATGGAAGTACGAAATTTACAAGTGATTTATCTGCAATTCAAATATGGAACCAATACTTTGGTTATTGTCAGCCAGTTACAGCTTCAACCAACAGAGTTACGCTTACTTGGACAGGTTCAAAATTAGAAGTATGGGTAGATAATACATTAGTAGGAACATTGTTTGGCTAACGGAAAGGAGCAAAAATGTTAAGAACAGTTAAAACAATATCGATTAATGGAACATCGATAATTAATAACATGGTTGCAATGGCAATGTATGCAAACATTCCAGAAACCGGTCCGGCAATAATTGGACAGACAATTACAGATAATCAGTTGTATGTTGCAAATAAGTCGGAGTGTGATAGTGATTATGATAACTTTAAGACAGAGGTTAATAAACTACTCGCAAAAGTACAGTGATTAATATTTATTTTAGAAAGCATGGGTTAATTCCCATGCTTTTATTTTTTAGGAGGTAATTTATGAGTAAATTATTCGGAATTGACACATCAAGATGGCAAGGAGATTTTGACTTTAAAGGTGCAAAGGATAATGAGGGTGTAGACTTTGCTATTATCAAGGCAGGCGGTGCTGATGATGGCTTATACGAAGATAGAGAGTTTGAGAACAGCTATAACAAGTTGGAAAGTGCAGGAATCCACAAAGGAGCTTATTTCTTTGGTAACGCATTAAGCACTGATGAAGCTGTAAATGAAGCCAGATACTTTGCACAGCTTTTAGCAGGCAAATCATTCTGCTACCCGGTGTTCTATGATGTTGAAGCAGGCATGGTTACTGGTAACGACCTTACAGGCATTATTATGGCTTTCCTTGATGAAATGAGAAATGCAGGATATAAAAATGTCGGCTTATACTCATATGAGAACTGCATTAACAATTATGTAGATATTTCGAGAGTAAAAGAAGCTGGTTATGCCGTGTGGGTTGCTAAGTATTCTAGCAATAACCCTAACATCGCTGTTGATTATGATATGTGGCAGTTTGGCGGAAGTGTTAATTATCTTAGAGACACACAGATTAACGGACAGACAGTAGACCAGAACTACTGTTACACTGATTATTGTACAGACCATGTCGTTGAAGAAATCACAGTGCCAGACTATGAGCCAGTACCAGACACTAAGTATCATAAAGGCGATACAGTTAAGGTTATTAACGCTATCCAGTACGATAATGGCGAGCCATTCAGAACTTACTATGATAAGTACAGTGTCTTATCGGCTAGTGGCAGAAGAGTTGTTATCGGTGTTGATGGCGTAACTACCGCTGCTATTGACGAGAATAACATCAACCTTGTCAAGTGCATTTATGACAGTGACAATGATATCAACACAGATACAATAAGTCGTGGTGACGGCAAGAAAGTCAGAGTGCTTGATAACATTGATTATGACGGCGTAAGATTTGCGACATATTATGATGAATATGATGTAATTGAAGAGGATGGAGACAGAATTGTCATAGGTATTGGCACAACAATCACAGCTGCTGTCAATATTGCTAATCTTGAATTTGTCGGCGGTGCAATTTCTGATGATACACCTACTGATATCCCATTCAGTGAAGATATTGAAGAGGATAGCACAGTGAGATTTGTTGGCGATACTGATTATGATGGCACACCTATTAAGGCTTGGTTTGATGAGTATACAGTATCAGAAAGAAGTGACGACAGAGTTGTACTTGTGCATGACGGAGAATTATTCGCAGCGGTCAATGTAGCCGATTGTGAATTAGTCTAACCTTAATAAAAATACCGGGAGTGCAATGCTCCCGGTAATATTTTAATTATTCAAATCTATCATAACAGCTATAACAGCAGGAATGGTTGTTATAGTTCCGTTTGTTTTCTTAAATTCCATACCACCCTCAAGAAGCGTTCCATACATTGTCATATTATCGCCAACAAGCAAATTATAATCAAAATCGTCTCTATAATACATTAAGACAACAATATCATCATTATTGCCATTAACAGCTAAATAATAGCAAGCAATATATTCACTGGATTCTTCACCAGTATGCGTATTTCCGTCTTTATCTTCGACTTCCCCATCGTATTTTAATTCTGCTACAATATTGCCTGTCAGCTTGAATTCTTTATCAATATACTTATTAGGTGTACGCTTGAGCATTTCAACAGTTATATCATCAGGGTATACACTCTTGTCTCTTGACAATAATGTTTCTTGTTCTGTCTGGACTTCACTGGTACTTTCAACATTACTATCAGAAGCACCATTCTGACACGCTACAAGGCTCAATAAGCACATAACAAGCATAATGCTTACAATTCTCTTTATCATAGGTAAACTCCTTTATTTTCTTTCTTTTAACATTTTTTTAAACGATTCTCGGTATTCTTTTATTTTTTTAAGCCATTCAGATTGAGAATCTGACGATACTAGCTTATTATCTGAAAGTGAAAGCGATACTTCTGCATTTGAAAAAGCAGCAGAAAGTGTTTTATCATCAGCTTGTTTTTCTACCAAATTTGTTAAATTCTCCATTTTAGTGCTTGCTTCTTTTGCACTTAAAGTTCCATTTTCAAAATCATCAATAATCTGAATTGCACTGCTTATCATTTCTCTGTCGTTCTTAGAGTATTTATATCCATTAAACACTCCTAGATGAGCAAGCAGTGTTGCAACAATGATAACAAGAAAAATCATTGCAATAACTATACTTGACTTACTTATTTTTTGCTTCTCTTTCATAGGCAAATCCCCCCTTTAAATTTAATTTTAGCAATTATATCACAATATACATAATTTGTCGAATGATGTCAAAACTTGCGATATCTTTAAGTTGATTTTTATATTATAGGTATTTATAATAATAATTGTCCGAGAGAGTTCGGACAGAATCTTCAAGTTTCGGCTAGGTGGCACTGTTTGATTGGCGTTGGCAGTGTCACCGCTGAAAACTGTTAATCTACTGGGGTAGGTTGACATGAAAGAACAGATGTTCTATAATAACACTATCGCTACCAGTGTTATATCGTGCAATAAGGGGGATATATGGAGAATGAGGACTATAAACAAAAGATTATCGGATTAATAGAAAAAATAGAAAATACAGGTACGTTAGAGTACCTGTATTCATTCATAGAAAACTTCTTGAAGAGGTGGGGGTAAAACCCTACTTCTTTTCTTTTCGAGATAACATAACATCTATCATATCTAATATTGTTTCTTTATCTCTTTGCTCTAACATAGAAAACTTCCAAAGTAAATCAATATCTTTTTCAGCTTCTTTTGAATTATCCTTACGGATTGGTGAAACATCAAATCCCATTAGCCACGCTTCTGACACGTTCAAAGCCATTCCTAAGACAACTAACTTTTCTTGACTAGGTTCAACTTTTCCTGACACATATTGACTAATATCTGACTTATTCATCTTGATATTGTATTTCTTGCAATAAGGCAATGATAAGTTCAAAATATCAACCTGTTTTAACTTACGTTCTTTCATTAGCTGTTCAAGCCTATCTGATGTACTTTCTTTCATTTTGGTTATCCTCCTTTCTGTTGATAATATAGCATTATTTGAACAAAAGTTCAAGACGTAAAACTTAAAAAGTAAAAAATATTGAACTTTTTATTGACACATTGGTTTGATAATGATATCATAAAATCAGTTCAAAATATTGAACTTAAAATGCAGAAAGGAGAAAAATTAGAATGGCTTTTAATTACAGTAAGTTAAGAGGTCGCATAATTGAAAAGTATGGAAGTCAGACAGACTTTGCTAAGGCGTTTGGCTGTTCAGACAGGACTTTATCGCTTAAGATGACGGGTAAACGACCTTGGAAACAGGTTGAGATTTTAAAAGCAATTAAATTATTAGATTTATCAGAAGATGATATACAGGATTATTTTTTTGCTTTAGAAGTTCAAAACATTTAACTTTAGGAAGGAGCAAGAATGAGAAAACCATATGTAATCAACAGTGATGGCGAGTTCAAAACATTACAGGATTGCGTAGAGCAGATAGCATTGGGTATCGCTGATGATGTGAAAAATGGTGAAAAAACCGAGAAAATACAGGGCGAATGTAAAATCCTCGATTCTCTCACCAATGCATTGAACGCTATAAAGCTTTAATGAAAAGGATTAGATATAACTTCTACCTTAGCTGGTTTGTTATCAATAGTAGACATAAATTCATCATAGTATTTGCGGTACTCAATTTTGAATTGTTCAACACTGTCTTGATAACCCAACAACTTAGCAATAGCGTATCGGTCAGCAAGTTGCTTGCTATCCATATTTTTCGCCTCTTTTCCTAATAGAATAAGAGGATTATAGCACAAAGTACAAACAGATTAGAATTTTTGATATTGATACAATAGAAAAGTGATGGTAGCGGTAAATAGTTACAAACTTTTATTCAAACATCATTAGTTCTTTTTGACAGGGATAGCGCCCTGTTCGTATCAAGTGTGAATTACCTACCGATTGGCAGTTTTGTCTTTAGCATATTTATTTAATTCTATTGATATAGAAATAAGAGTATACAGGGTGCAGAAGTCTAAACCACAGAAGTATGAGCCGACCACTGATACGCACAATGCTATGACAGTATCCATACAATCTCCTTTCGGAAAGTGTCTACCATCACCTTTCCATTGTATCAATAAATATAAAGTTCTACAAGTTACAGCAGATAGGAATGAGCAGAATCGCTCAAATGCACCTTAAAAGGTCAAAATATATCACACATTATTTAGAAAGGAATGTTTATGGAGCTACAGATTTTTAGCAATTCAGAATTTGGAGAAATCCGAACCATTACTAAAGATGATGAACCTATGTTTTGCTTGGCTGATGTGCGCAAGGCATTGGAAATCACACATGTTACAGATGTGAAAAATAGACTTAAACAAGATGGGGTCGGTATTGCCGAGGTCATAGACAGTTTAGGAAGAAAACAGAAAGCCACATTTATTAATGAGAGCAATCTTTACAAGACAATCTTTCAGAGCAGAAAAGAGAGTGCGGAAAGATTTACAGAATGGGTTACATCAGAAGTCCTTCCATCAATCAGAAAGACAGGAAGTTACAGTAAGCCTTTGACAACATCTGAACAGATTAGATTATTGGCACAGGGCAACACAGAACTTACAGAGAGAGTTGATAAGGTTGAAGATAAGATAACCAGTATCGAAGAAGAAACTCCGCTTTACGGCTGTGAGATTGAAGAAGTGCAGAAACATGTTAGAAAGAAAGGAATTGAAGTACTTGGCGGAAAGGACAGCAATGCGTACAAAGACGGTGATATTCACGGTTCAGTATATTCTGATATATACAAGCAGTTAAAACGCGAATTCGGGTGCGTGGCGACATACAAGAGTATCAAAAGAAAATACTTGGCTGATGTACACGAATTCATCGACACCTATTTGTTGCCAATAGCACTTGCCGAAGTGGTACATGATACAAACATGTAGGAGAAGATATGAAAGAAAAGATAATTAACATATCCGCAACACTGGCAGGAATTAGCCTTATAGCGTTGATTCTAAGACCGGTACAACCGCAAGCTAAGATTAATCAGCAGAGTGCAGTGTTAAGTGAATGCTACAACTCACATGCTGATTATAAGGTTGAAACTGGAGAGATAAGTGTTGATGAATATGAGTTGTCGCTTATGGCACATTTGCTGATGGGTGAATGCGGAGCGACATACAACAATGATGAAATGCTATATCTTGCAGGAGCCGTTGTTTTGAACCGAGTACAAAGTGAGTATTTTCCTAACAGCATTGAAGAAGTTATATATCAGTCAGGGCAATATCAATGTACAGAACTTATAAACAGCGGATTCTATAAAGAACCAACAGAAAGATGTTGGAGAATAGCAGAAGAATTATTAATAAGCGGATATGACATACCTAGCAATGTGTTGTATCAAGCTGAATTTAAACAAGGTAGCGGTGTTTATAAGAAAGTGCAGAACATGTACTTTTGTTACAGATAAGGAGTTTGTTTATGGAGAAAAGAATAAGAGAAGAATTATTCAATCTAGGCATTCATTCTAACAGAAAGGGTTATGTATACATTGTTGATATTATGAGTAATCTTGATTCTGCATTAGCGATAGGTGACGCAGTTAAGAAAGTTGCTGAAAAATACAGCAAAAGCAAGGATTCTATCGGAAGTGCAGTAAGAAATGCTGTTAAGACAGCAAATCATAGCCTTGAGGTATGGAAGAATTACGATTGCTTAACAACACAAGGATTTCTTACAACAATGTATTACAGAACCAGAGAGGAGAGTGCCAATGAGTAGCATAAAAAGAATTATAAAACTTAACAGAAACAGACAAAGGGCTATAAAGGAAAAGGATTTTAGAAAATTCTATACTTTCAGCTGCAAAATCCATCTGATTGAAAGAATGGATAAAGTACCAATAGGAAGTTACATATTAAAGTAAGGAGAGAAAGAAATGGAAAATGCAATTAATAACAATAATATCACATTAGCAGGAGTAGTTGAGAGAGAACCAGAGTACTCACATGAAGTACTTGGTGAGGGGTTTTATGTGTTCATGCTCAAGTGTTCAAGAACAAGCGGTAACAAGGATACATTACCAGTAATGATATCGGACAGACTTACTGATATTAATGAAATCAAGGTAGGACAGGTTGTCACAGTTTCAGGGCAGATAAGGAGCTTCAACAGGCATGTTGATGATGTGAAGTGCAAGCTGATTTTATCGGTATTTGCAAGAGAACTTGAAATACTGGCACAGGACGTAACCGAACTGTCATTTGAAGAAAATATTAATACAGTTATACTTGATGGTTTCGTATGCAAACCACCTATATACAGATGTACTCCAAAGGGCAGAGAGATTGCAGATATCATGGTGGTAGTAAACAGACCATATGGCAAATCAGATTACATACCATGTATTGCATGGGGAAGAAATGCAAGATTTGCAGGTGGACTTGAAGTTGGAGAACACATTCAGATCCAGGGAAGATTCCAGAGCCGTGAGTACACTAAGAAGATAAGTGACAATGAGATTGAGACAAGGGTTGCTTATGAAGTATCAGTAAGCAAGATTGATTACGCAGAGGAAGGTGAAGCTAATGCATAGTGATATTACAGTTAGAGATTTAGCAAGTATGGCTATTGATGAAGATGTGGTATGCCAGATATGGACACCACAATACGGAACAGTATTTAATGGCTCATTTGAGGAAGCTAAGTATTCAGCCTATGCGGATAGGGAAATTGATAACTTTCAAGTTGAAGATGGCGTATTTGTTATGAATATTTAATAAGGAAAGGATATTGTTTATGAGAGCAACTTTAAAAAGGGTAGTACTTGAAAACTTTATGTGTTATGCACACGCAGAGTTTGATTTTTATGCTATTACAAAGATTATGGCTAAGAACGGCAAGGGTAAGTCAACTATTGCCACAGCTTATTTATGGGGCTTATTCAACTGTGATTATGAATTAAAGGATAATCCAGTTGTACGAAGAGAAATTGACGGAAAATCCGTTGATGATATGGATACAAGTGTTGAGCTTACACTTGATGTTGACGGAAAAGAAGTAACTATGAAGAAAGTGCAGAAGCGTACTTACAGTAAGGACGGCAGTAGTTATAAAGACGACAACAAGTATTTTATCAACGATGTGCCTAAGACATTAAAGGATTTCAATGCATATCTTGATGTTGATATGAATGTATTTAAGATGTGCAGCAATGTAAATGCTTTTCTTAATCAGAAACCAGCAGAAATGAGAGAATACCTATTCAGCCTTGTGGGAGATGTTACAGACCTTGATATAGCTTCACAGAAAGCCGAATTAGCGGAGTTAGTTCCTTTGCTTAATAAATATACAGTTGAAGAATTATCCGCTATGAATAAGGCTACAAAGACCAAAATTACAAAGGATTTGCCTATTCTTGACGGACAGATTAAGGAAAAGGAAAGAGACATTCAGCTTAAACAGGCTATTGAAGTATCTGACCTTGAATTACAGAAGAACAGCCTTAAAGAGCAGATTGCTGATTGCGTGGCAAAGCAGACTGACAACGACAAACTGATGGCTGAATATGACAAGGCTAGTTCGGATATTCTTGATTTGAAGTTTGAACTTAGTGATATGAGCCGCAAAGCCAATGAGGATAATGTTAAAACTAGAAGAGGTCTTGAATCGCAGATTAGTAACCTTAGTTATGTGATTGAGGATAGTAAGAAGTCAATCAGCAATGCAGAGAATGTGGTTCAGTTTGATAAAGATAAGATAGCTGAATACCAGAAAACGCTTGATGATAGCAGAACCGAATGGAAAGTTGAAAAAGAGCGTGTATTTGACGGGAATAATCTTATTTGCCCTTATTGCAAGCAGGAATACCCGGAGGATAAGAAAGGGGAATTAAGGGCAGATTTTAAGACACACAAAGAAGCAGAACTTAACAGAATTACCGATAAAGGCAACACAGCTAAGAAAATGCTTGATGAAGCCAAAGGATTGTTAGTTGAAGCTGAACAGGAATTGGCTAACAGAAAGCAGAAATTAGAAAAACATTTAGTGGATTTAGCAGACCTTAAAAAGCAGTTATCAGAACTTTCACAGGAAATTGATGCGTCAGCCACCGAAGAATATAAGGTACTTGAACAGCGGATTGCTGAAAAGGAACAGGCTATGCACAAAGCTAATGATATTTCGACGATTAAAGCTGAATTAAAGGCACAGGAAACAACTTTAAGGCAGCAGCTAGCAGAATGCGAAAGCCAGATTGCAAAGTCTGATACGGCAGCAGATGAACAGCGACTTGAAGAATTAAGGCAGACAAGGATTGATTCTGAACAGAATAAGGCTAATGCCGAGAAAATCCTTGATTTACTTGATGAATTAGACAAAGCAAAGAATGAAGCCTTAACAGAAGCAGTAAACAGCCATTTTGGGTTAGTTAAGTGGCAGTTGTTTGAATATGCCAAGAATGGAAATTACAAGAGCTGTTGCATACCTACTGTTGACGGAAAGAGCATTTTAACAACTATGTCTAACAAGGGCAACAGGATTTTGGGTAGAGTAGATATTTGTAACTCTATTCAGAAGATTAGTGACATATCAGTGCCTATTATTTTAGATGATTCTGAAAGCCTTAGCACAGATAATCAGAAGAAAGTTGCTGAAATGGTAGATAGTCAGTTGATTATGCTGATTGTGAATGATAGTGAGAAATTAAAGATTATGGAGGGGTAATATGAAACTCTATTTTTACAAATTGAATACAGACGAAAGATACGGAAAAGCAGGAATTACAGTACAGGTCTGCGAAGCAGAAGAGAAACCCAAGACATACAAGTCTGTTGATAGAGTTTTTCCAAGCTACTCAAGCACAGTAAGAAAAGATAAAGAAGGGCAGATATTGGATTTTGGTTGCTTATTCCTTACAGAACCTAATTTTGAGTATGCCAAGGAGATATTTAAGAAACAGGCAGAATCAAAGATTGCACAGACAAAAGGAATGCTTGAAAGAGAAGAAAAGAAATTGAAGATAATCGAAGAAAGCGAGGATTAATTATGGCAGAGAATGCAGCAGTTGTAGAAAAGAAAGCGTTTACTACATCATTAAGTGAGTGGAGTAATACAATGACAGGGCTTATCATCAATGATTATAAGGCTGTTGGAATGGATATGGACGATTACGCAAAAGAGTGTGCTATGGAAGCTATGACAAGCATATTTAATCTTGTTAAGAATGACCCTAAGATTGATATGAGAAACCTTGATACAAGTAATTTAAGGGGCATTGTTAAGCGTTGTGCAAGTCTTAAGTTAAATGCTAGTGCATATCCAAGAGAGTGCTATTTTCAGTTAAGAAATGTAAAGGTGGGAACTGACCCACAGACAGGCAAGGATATATGGCAGAAACAGGTTGAAATGGGAATCGAGGGTACAGGTTATGACTCTTTGCTCGCCAACTACGGAAAAGATGTTAAACAGGTATATCCGTATTGGGTAATTAAAGAGGGTGACAAGTACATACCGCCTAAACATAAAGGACTTACAGTTACAGAGCCGGAGTGGGAAGAAAACGGATTATCTGATAAAGCGGTAAGAGTTGTATATCCTGTTAAGCTATTAGACGGCACAGTAACATATCTTTCTGCTGATAGAGACAGTGTTAAGGTAAATCTGTTAGCGCATGTTAAGCAAAACATAATGAATGAGACTTTTGGTATTTGTGAGGATAGATACCACGCCACACCAAAGCAGAAAGCAGAAATTAAGGCTAAGAAAGACGAGATACTCAATGCCTTAAGAGTGTGCAAGACGGTTGATGAAATGCTTGAATGTGAGCTTGCAAGACCTTTTATAAGCGGTGCTTGGCTTGATACCCCAGAGAGTATGATACAGAGAAAAATGTGTAACAATGCAACAAGGAAATATCCTAAGAACTATGACCCAATGGCACGACAGGCACAGGTTGAAATGGACGAGGTATATCAAGTTGCACAGGCTGAAATTGCTGAAAATGCTAATACTGTTGAGTTTATAGAAGATAGGGCAGATGTAGTTGACACCACGGCAGCAGACACAGGCGACAAGCAGTCAGAGGAGCTGCCACCATTTATGCAGAGTGAGGAGAGCTGATATGAGAGTAATTTCACAGGACGGAACACTTGATATGCCATATGAAGAGGTGATTATTCAGAGATTCAAGTCAAGAATTTATTTTCTGAATAAAAACTTAACAGGCGTTGAGTCGCTTAGTGATGACATGCAAATTGCTGAATATTCCACCGAAGCAAAGGCAATTAAGGCTATGGAAATGTTGAGAGAACATAATGAGGGTGTAATTTTTCTCAAAACAATAATAAATACCGAAAAAGGTACTACGTTCGTAAGTAGTTTGTCGAAAACTGATTTTAACAAGCTGACGCAGAATTACTTCCAGTTCCCACAGGATGACGAAATCGAGGTGTGAGTATGAGATTAAAATGCTTAGGCTCATCGTCAGCCGGAAATTGCTATCTGCTAACTTCCAACAGTGGAGAAACACTTATCCTTGATTGCGGAATACCGATTAAGGAGATTAAGAAAGGCTTAGATTGGAACATTAAAGATGTTGTGGGTGTGTTATGCACCCATAAACACCTTGACCACAGCAAGTCAGTAAAAGATTTTGAAACTATGGGTATTCCCGTATGTAAGCCATACGAAACCTTGCTTATGAACCAGTTTCTAGCAAATTCTTATTTTACTGCAAGAGCATTTGACCTAACAACCATAGGCGGAAGCTGGACACACACAGACGCAAACGGCGAACCTTGCCCGATATTCGGCTTTCTGATTACGCACAAGGAAATGGGGAGAATGCTTTACATAACCGATTGCGAGGTTGTCAAGTGGAGATTTAAAAGCATAAATCATATCCTCTTAGGTGTGAATTATGACAAGGATTTAATTGACAGGGATAACACAGGCAAAGCTAATCACGTTTTCAGAGGTCACTTATCCATTGACACGGCTTGCGATTTTGTTAAAGCGAATTATTCAGATAGTTTGCAGAACGTCATAATGTGCCATCTATCAAGTGAAAATTCTGATAGAGATAGTTTTATCGAGAGAATGAGAAAAGTTGCTTGTGGGGCGAATGTGGATGTTGCAGAGCGCAACAAGGAATGGGTTTTAAGGAAAGGAGATGAATGTCCGTTTTGATTAGTTGGGATATAGTTACAAAGTTAATGAATTGCTTTCCTAATAGCGTTATAAATCATAACGCAGAGTTTATAGCACATATTAGAAGCAATACATATTTCGGATTAAAAGATTGCGAAAATGAAACAGATGTAAAGTGTAAAGTTTTGGAATGGTTATCAAGGTCTGCATATAAGACAGAGCCTTACAGCACTAAGCGGAGTAATGATGAATTTCACAGATTTATACTTGGCGGTGTAAATCAGTTTTTGGAAACCGATTTTACTGAGAAAGATATGGAGCAGATTTATACATATCTTGGAAATAGGTGCAATCATGCTAAAACATTGGAATTTATTGAAAGTGGATATGATATGTCGGTTTTGAAAGATTGAAAAATCCTAGCGAATGTCCGTTTTAGAAAGGAGTAGTAATGGAGAGATTAACGATTGATGAGATAATTGAGCATTGCGACAGAAAAACAAAGATGTACGAAAAAGCTCGTGATATTAAGCATCTTGAAACAACTATGAATAATTCTACAAAGGAGTATTGGGAGCATAAACAAGTTGCTGAATATTTAAGAAAGTTCAAAGAATACGAGGACTTAGAGGAACAGGGCAGACTTGTTAAATTACCTTGCAAGGTGGGAGATACAGTTTATCTTATAAAAGACAGTGAAACAATAACAGAGTGTAAAGCCGATATGGTGTTTATCGGTGTTCTTTGGGAAGAATTTGGTAAAGAATGGTTTCCAACAAGAGATGAAGCAGAAGCAAAACTGAAAGAATTGAGAGGTGGAGAAGATGATTAAAACAATAGTATTGATTATACTTTGTCATTTAATTGGCGATTATGTACTGCAATGTGATTTTATTGCACAAACAAAAGGAAAGAATTGGTATCACTTATTTGTACATTGTGCACTATATTGCGTTCCGTTCTTGGCGGTATTTGGCTGGACATGGCAGTTGGCAGTAATTTTCATTTCACATCTGATTATTGACCCTTTAAAGGCTAGGTGGAATAAGATTACATACGCGCAAGACCAAGTATTACATTATATTATCGGGCTTACGTATTTATTATGATTGAGAGGTGGAGAAAATGAAAGTAGTAATTGACATACCTAACGATTTCACAGGAGATTATATTGCTGACAAATTCAAAGATTTCTTTTCAAGGGTTATTGCAGATATTGATTGCAAAGGTATGTGTGGTAGATACGAGAAAGAAATCGCTGAAATGTTTTTAAGGGTATTTGATGATAGCAAAGAAAAGATTTCTTGCAACTGCCAGCACAACAGCAATTCAAGAGATAATGAGCCTTGTTGCAGATGTGATAGCAGAAAGACTAATGCCGACAGGCTAAGGAATATGTCAGATGAAGAGTTAGTAGAGTTTCTTATAACTTTTAAGAACACATTCGGCGAAGAATACGAGGGAGAAACTAGTTGTATGGAATGGCTTCAATCAGAAGCAGAATAGGAGAGAATATGAAGTATATAAGCAATGCAAAATATGGAGAACCGGTTGAAACAGGAACTTGCTACACAAGTGAAAATGAAAAATTAAAAATATGTATTCACACAATTTACGGTTGCGGGGAAACGTTATATATGAATTGTCGAAAGCTATGTATTGTAGACAGGAAATTAAACAGTACATCTATAATGAGTGCGATAAGCGAAGCTCAATTATTGGTGAAACGGGAGCTTGATTTACTTAGCAAGGAACTTAATTCTATATTGAACAGTGAGATAGAAATATCAAGGTATTAGAAAGTGAGGAAAAGTAATGAATAAAGTGTCTAAAGAAGTTCTGTATGAACTTTATGTAATTCGCGGAAAGCCTATGTATGAGATTGCAAGCATTTTACATATCGGTGTTGGAACTGTTTATAACTATATGAAAAAATATGGCATACAGTCCAGAAACACAAAAGAAGTGTTTGACAACCTTAAAAAGCAGGGGTGGGAATATCCACAATCTGCCAGAGAAAAGAGTAGTAAAACGCATAAAAACAAAATAGTATCAGAAGAGACAAGGCGTAAAATGTCCGAAAGTAAAAAAGTAGGTGGAATAGGGCATAAAAAATTAAGAACAGACGGATATATTTGCATCTATTTCCCCGACCATCCTAATGCCACTAAAGACGGATATATTATGGAACACGATTTAATAATGGAATGCATCATTGGCAGACATTTGAAAGATGATGAAGTGGTGCACCATATTAATGGGATTCGTAATGATAACAGAAAAGAAAATTTGAAACTTATGACTTTTACAGAGCATGCAAGATACCACATGTTAGAAAGGTATCGTAATAAAAAGGAGGAATGACTTATTAACAGAGTAATTTTATGCGGGAGACTGACTAGAGAGCCAGAGATTAGATATTCACAGACAGTAAACGGAAGTATGGCAGTAGCAAGATACACATTAGCTGTTGACAGAGCTTTTAAGAAAGAGGGCGAACAGGCAGCAGACTTTATTAACTGTATCGCATTTGGCAAGAATGGAGAGTTTGCAGAGAAGTATTTACATCAGGGAACTAAGATTATCGTTGAGGGCAGATGGCAGACAGGTAATTATACTAACAAAGACGGACAGAAAGTCTACACTAATGATTGCGTTGTTGAAAGACACGAATTTTGCGAAAGTCGTGCTAATCAGCAGAATAATAATAACAATGGAATTATGGGCGGCAATGCTAATTCAGACAGCTTTATGTCAATTCCGGATGGCGTAGCTGACGAGGGATTACCATTCAATTAAAGAGGTACGAGTATGACAGAAAGTGAAGCAATTAAAAGAATTAAAGAATGCAGAAATACACCAAATTTTCAACCATACATATATATGAATGAAGCATTGAATATGGCAATACAGGCACTTGAAAAGCAGATATCGAGGAAACCAGATTTTACAGAAGATAAGAAATTTGCTTTATGTCCTTGTTGCAATGGTAAGGGCTTACTTGACAAGCAGAAATATTGTGATAATTGCGGTCAGAAGTTAGATTGGAGTGATAGTGATTGAGTTATCAGAACATAGCGAGAGCCAAGGCGATTGAACAGGAAAATAAAAAGCGACTGTTGAAGTTGAACCCAAAGCTGAATGACAGGAGTGGGATTTACTTCCTACTCCGAGAAGATGAAAACGGATTTAAGTACGCTTATGTCGGACAGGCAGTACATATACTTAGCAGATTGGCAAGCCACCTTGTAGGATATGAACAGCACATAGACCTTAGCTTACGCAAACACAAGCTGTATGACAAAGAGAAAAACCCTTATGGTTGGCGAGTTGAATTTCTGAATTTCCCCGAAAGCCAGCTTGACGAAAAGGAGAAGTATTACATCAAGCTATATGCCGATAAGGGTTATCAGCTTAGAAATGTCAGTTTAGGCGGTCAAGGAGAAAATCGTGCTAGTGGCTCTATAGGCGAGAGAAAAGCACCTAAAAGCTATATGCAGGGCATACATCAAGGAAAAAAGGTGTTAGCGAGGGAATTATCATCTATCGCAGAAAAGCATCTTATAATCCGCTTAAAGCCCGAAAAAGAGCATAACAAGGTATCGCAGAAGCAGTATGAGAAATTTATGGATTTGCTGAAAGTGGGTGATTCAGAATGAGAATTTTGAGCAGTAAAGATTATTCTTGGCTTATGGACCGAGTAGAAACTCTTTCCAATGAAAATGAAAGATTGCAGATGAAAGTTGATGAAATAACAAAAGAACAGCCTAACGATTGTAAAAGCAATGAGGGAAGTCACTTTTGCAGCATTTGCAAATTTGGCTATTTGAGAACAAGAAATCCGTTTGGGGCAGATTTTTACGCTTGCAGTAAAACAGTGCCTTGCGAGGATTTTAAGAGAAAAGAAGATAACTAACTAAAAATCAAAGAAAGGAATAGGTTGTCGCGACATAAAACCGAGGTTTCCTTTTGGTAGATTTAGAATGTATAAAAAGAAGATTAAATGTGAGATATATCGTGATTCAATGCAGAATTACAAGAAATATGCAATACCTCCAGCACAGTTGATTATAGCTGATGTTCCTTACAATGTCGGGAACAACTTCTATGGCAGTAACCCCATGTGGTATAACGGTGGCGATAACAAAAACGGAGAGAGCAAACTTGCGAAAAAGGCGGCTTTCAATTCGGATTTTAACTTTAATCTGTATGAATACTTCCATTTTTGCTCAAAGATGTTGAAAAAAGAGGACACAAAGCCTATTGCAAGGGGCAGAAGTAGTAATAGTCCTTGTATGATTGTATTTTGCGCATTTGAGCAGTTGTCAACATTGATTGCGGCGGCAAAGAAACACGGATTCGTTAATTACATACCTCTTGTATTCTGTAAAAATTACAGTCCACAGGTACTTAAAGCGAATATGCGTATTGTTGGTGCTACGGAATATGCGCTCGTACTGTACCGAAATAAGTTACCGAAATTCCGAAACGGCTTGCAGATTGATGAAAACGGAAAGAATATCAGAGGTACAGGACATATGATTTTTAATTGGTTTTCTTGGGAGAAAGACGGAAAAGATATACCGAAGATTCATCCGGCACAAAAGCCCGTGGCAGTCCTTAAAAAGCTGATTGAGATTTTCACAGACGAGGGGGATGTTGTTATTGACCCTTGTTGCGGTAGCGGTAGCACATTAAGAGCCGCCGCAGAGCTTGGCAGAAGTGCATATGGATTCGAGATTGACAGAAACTTTTACGAGCGTGCAAAGAATGAAATGCTTGTATTTGAAAAGGACAGTCAAATGAATATAAGTGATTTTATAGGAGGTACGGTATGAAAGTACATTGTTTATTTGAACAGTCAGGCACATTCAAGAATGCTTTCAAGAAGTATGGAATTGAAGCCTACGACTATGATATTCAGAATGAATTTGGCGAAACCGACTATGTTACTGACCTTTTCGAAGAGATTGATAGGGGGTATCAAGGCGAGCCGAGTTTGTTTGACAAAATAAGCCCTGATGATTTGATATTTGCGTTTTTTCCTTGCACTTATTTTTCAGACCAAAGCCCTAGGCATTTATGCTGCACAGCTTATCAATATAAGAATTACACTATTGAGCAAAAATGCGAGGTGTCAATGAAAAGGCATAGGCAGTTAAGTTTGTTCTATGAGATACTTAACAAATTTGTTATTGTCTGTCAAAGAAAACATCTAAGGCTGATTATAGAAAATCCATTAAGCACTAGCGGAATGCATTATTTAACACATTTTTGGTGCATAAAACCTAATGTTATCGACAAAGACAGGACGTTGAATGGAGATTACTATAAAAAGCCTACACAATATTGGTTCATTGGTTTGCAACCTAAAAATAATTTGGTTTTTGAACCGTTAGAGGTAATTGATGTTATGAAGCAAAGATATGTTACAAGTGATAATCCATTGGGAGTAGACAGAAAAACAGCAAGGTCAATGATACATCCACAGTACGCAGATAGATTTATCAGGCAGTATATTCTTGATGAAGAAATATGGAGAGGTAAATAATGAAAGATGAAGCAAAGCAGGAAATACAGATTCTACTTGACCTACTCAAAGGCAGTCTTACAAGAAATGGTGTAAGTATGGCAACCGACAATAGCGGTAACTTGATGTTCTTTGATACAGCAGCTTACATCAAGAGTAAAGGTAAGGAATTTGACGGATTCAGAATTAATATTAACGATTTAGTGAAGTGATAATGGCAGAACTTGAAGAACAGGAGCAATAATATGGCAATATATAGAAATGTTCAATTATCATTTTGGACCGATAACAAGGTTGAAGATGATTTTACGCCAGAGGACAAGTATTTCTACATATATTTGCTAACAAATCCACAGACAAATATATGTGGGTGTTATGAGGTTAGTTATTCGCAAACGACAAGGCAGACAGGTTATAACAAAGATACTATTATCAGGCTATTAGAAAGGTTTGATAAGGTACACAAGGTTATTAAGTTTGATTCAGAAACTAAAGAAGTGCTGATATTACATTGGTATAAGTATAACTGGAGCAAATCAGAGAAAGTCTTGGCAGGGGTTTTAGGAGTTGCCAAACATATTAAATCTGATGAATTTAGAAAATATGTTAATGATATGGTTGATTCCATTAAAAATGATACCCTATACATAGGGTATACATACCCTATGGAGACATCTGTTTCTGATACTGATTCTGATACTGTATCTGATTCTGTTTCTGTTAATAATAATATAGTAAATAAAAAGAAAGATAATATAGATAATAATATATATATAAATATTATTAGTTACTTAAATAACAGATGTAATACCAGATATAGATACAATACGCCTAATACTAAGAAGCATATCGGGGCAAGAATCAAAGAGGGATATACTGAACAGGATTTTTACACAGTCATAGATAAAAAAGTCAATGAATGGCTTGGAACTGAAAGGGAAAGATATTTGAGACCAGATACCTTGTTTGGCACGAAGTTTGAGAGTTACCTTAATCAGAATGTTGTTTCTGAAAAGCAAGGCAATCAGAATTTCAGCAAGGGTGCTATTGACTGGGATAATGTGTAAAGGAGAGCAAATGTATGGATAGAGATTGTAAAAATTGCGTATATCATTCAAGTGGCAGTTGTAGTCAGTGGGATTGTAATTTTACAACAATTAACGATGTGAGAAATGAAGCTATTGACGATACTGTAAAAGCCATAAAGAAGTTGCGTGCTTTTACTGTTTTAGAAGAGGAAGAGATTGACGAGATGGCAAGGCTGCTAAAGTTAAAGGCAGGTGGTAACGCTTGACAAGAGAAGAAACAGTTAAAATTATCCGCATTATGTGTGATTGCTACCCTAACTACAAGCCTAACAACTTATCAGAGACAGTAGATGTGTGGAATATGATGTTGGAAAATTACAGTTATGAACAAGTGTCAGTCTCACTTAAAGCATACATCAACTCTGATATAAGCGGATTTGCACCGAGCATAGGACAGTTGATAGGTAAAATACAGACTATATCACAACCGCAGGAACTTGATGGAATGACGGCTTGGGGATTAGTCAGTAAAGCATTAAGGAATGGCACATATGGGGCAGTTGAAGAATTTAACAAACTACCGCCACTTGTAAAACAGGCGGTTGGTATGCCAGATAACCTTAAAAACTGGGCGACATCAGATTATCAGACGATTGAAACAGTAATACAATCAAATTTTCTAAGAACCTATGAAACAGTTGTTAAGCGTGCGAATGAAATAAATCGTATGCCGGACAATATCAAATCACTTATCGAAAAGACGAATGCAAATTCGTATAAGACTCAAATCGAGCAAAAATTCCAAAGAGATATAAATACATTACAAATTAAAGAAAATACCCTTATCGGTCAAAATACAAACGCAGAAGAGTATATTGAAGTACCTCAAGATATTCAAGAAAGAATAAACGCCATGAGGTAAATTATGAAACCCAAAAATTGTATTTATCCCGATTGTCTTAACTGTACTTTAGATGATTGTTTATACAATACGCTTGAACAGCCAGATATAGTTCAGCAAAATAAACTAGATAAAGAAATTGCCTTCAGAAATAAATTAGAGCAATTAGAACCTAAGCAAAGAGCAAAGGTTATATATGATAGAATGTATGAACAGAGCGAAAAAGGCAAAGCTAGACGTAGGCGATATAATCAGTCGGAAGAACATAAAATTAGCCAGAAGAAATATTTTCAGACTGAAAAAGGCAAAGCTGCACAAAAAAGGTATAAGCAATCAGAAAAAGGCAAAGCTGCACAAAAAAGAAGAGAAGCTAAAAGGATTGAAACTGGTAAAAATGCCATATACTGTAAAAGATATCGGGAGAAAAAGAAAAGAGAGGCTATGTTAAATGAGCAAGTCGGAACAACGAAGATTTCAGGAACAAATGATGAGAGTTCAGTTAAACAGGCAGAAGAATAAAGAAAATAAAGAAATGTTTGGTAATGCCTTAACAATTCTGCTATGGGTCCTACATGATAAATTTGGATTTGGAAATAAGCGACTAGAACGGCTTATTGATGAGATTGATAAATTCAACGAAGATTTCAATGCAGGGCTTATAGATCCGAAAGAACTTATTGAACAGCTAGAAGAAGAAACAAAAATAAAAATTAAATATTAAGGAGTATGGCTTATGAAGTTTTCAGAACTGACTAAGCCGGAGCTTGATGAAATAATTGAAAATGCCAATTTCACAGAAGAGGAACTAAGAATTTTCAAGTTGCTTGTGGGTAATATGAGCTTAGAGCAGGTTAGTCAAAGACTTATGTTATCCAAAGCAACAATTTCAAGAAGAATTAAGGATATGAAAATCAAGATAGAAAGGGCTGATAACATGGTTAAAACAATTCCTATATGGGAAAAAGTAGCGCTGACGATTGAAGAAGCATCCGAATATAGCAATATCGGGATTAATAGAATCAGTAATATGCTTAATGAAATTAGTTGCCCCTTTGTTTTAAAAGTCGGAAATAAAAGGCTTGTCAAGCGTAAAGAGTTTGAGAAATATATAGAAAAAAGTAGGGAAATATAGAGATATATTGAAATATAAGCTATTGTGTAGTAATATTAATTATCACGCAATAGCTCTTTATTTATTGAAAGGAGCTAAAGAAAATGGGAAAGGATTTAAAAGGTAAAGAGCTAGGAAATGGAATCTGTCAACGGAAGAACGGAAAATATTGTGGCAGGTATGTTGATAGATTCGGTCAGAGAAAAAGCATTTATGACGATAAACTGTCAGAATTAAGAAAGAAACTTGCAATTGCAATAGCTGATAGTCAGTCATTTACAAGCATAAGAGATAACATTAAGTTGGACGATTGGTTTAATCGTTGGGTAGATGTGTACAAAAAGAAAAGTGTACGCCCCAATACACTTAGGGAATACACTCACATATACACTAAGAATATATCACCTTTTTTGGGAAATCGCAACATAAATTCCTTTGTTAAGTCGGATATTCAACAATTAATTGATATTACTGACGATAAGGGCTATGGATATGAACGGCAAAACAAAATTAAAGTTATATTATCAGACATGTTTTCAAGAGCGATGGAAGATGAGCTTATGTCCAGAAATCCAACAAAAGGAGTTAAATTGAGGGCAAAAAAGGAAGTTTTCGCTAAAGCATTAACAATTGATGAACAAGAAGTATTTTTTGAATGCTGTGCTGGCACATTTTACGACAATCTATTCAATATTGCTGTAAATACAGGGTTGAGACCGGGAGAACTTTTTGCCTTAACTGAAAATGATATTGATTTTGAAAATGGGCTAATAAATGTATCTAAGACGCTTGTATATCAGAAATACCTTGATGATGAACGCAAGGAATTTCATTTAGAAGAGCCTAAAACAGAACAGAGCAATAGGAAAGTACCTATGAACAGCTTATGCAGAAAGTATCTTGAAAGGCAGATAAGGCAGAAGCATGTTATCAAAAACAAACAGCCTAAAGAGCAGAACGACTATTTATTTACGACAAAATTTAACACACCACTTAATTCGGTTTTATACAGTGCGGCGATTGGTTCTATTGTAGATACAATAAATCTTGTCCGTTCTGTTGATAAAGAAATGGAATATTTCAGCGGTCACGCTTTAAGACACACATTTGCAACAAGATGCTTTGAGGCGGGTGTGCAGCCGAAAGTTGTTCAATCATATTTAGGTCATGCAACATTACAAATGACAATGGATTTATACACACATGTTATGCCACAGAAAGCAAGTGACGACATTGAAAGAATTGTTAAAAACGAAAATAAAATTGTTGATTTTGTGAAAAACGTGGTGTAAATGCGGTGTAAATATACGCCATACGCCAACTAAAAATCCAGTATTTATGCTATTTAGAAGATTAAAAATGTATAATATTTTAGAAACTTATTATGTATACCAGATAACTCCTTATGACCTTAATGAGAGTTATGATAATTACTGTATTTAAGGGA
>ENA-OOXA01000157-OOXA01000157.1-human-gut-metagenome-genome-assembly--contig:-NODE-157-length-57251-cov-2.884100_pt1 | contig 57251 bp, 92 predicted proteins | sample MGYA00241581_ERZ501331 | MGnify/ENA primary metagenome ERZ501331 (study PRJEB25962, sample SAMEA2042982) | human gut metagenome | biome: human gut; feature: human-associated habitat; material: faeces...
GCGGAAGTACGCTTCCCGCTTCGGAAGCTCCGAAGGAGATACCCGCCGAAGTCGTTAAACACGGAGAGATACCCGTTGCTGAGATCATAGAGGAGACCAAACGGGTTCCTCGTAAAGTTCCGAGAGTGAATGACGACAGTAAGTAAACATCTGCGCAAGGGGCGTAACAAAGTATCGGCTGTGCGACGACACTACCGAAAGGGTTCTACGCACAAGACCGTTAACGGGAAGAAGTTCGTGTACGTCGACGGTTTTTGGAAACACGATGACTACCCGAACGCTCCGAAACCGGGATGGTCTTACGAGAGACTCCTAAAAGAGAGGGAGAAACTCGTAACCGATCTGCAAGACGGTTTGCAGGGACGCGATATTCTGCCTGCACGGAAATACGGTTTGCTTACGCGCAGAATCCGAAAGATAAACCGAATACTCGAATCAAAGAAATAACTATGGAAGCGTTACTGAAATCATTAGTGGGAAGTTCGATAGAGTACCTCGGTTCGGTACGGACTATCGAAGATGCGGCATTCAAGTCCCGCACACTCCGTACCGAACGCAATCATATCAGGAAGTCTTTGGAGATGGGAAGTTCCCTGCCGGAGGATGTCCGGTTGATCCTCTACACGGAACTTCTCGACTATTACCGAAGCCAGTCGTACTATTTCGAGGTGCGTAGCAGTATCGTTTTCGGACGTGACCGTGCTAAGGTTATCGATAGACTGTCACGACCGTCGTCCGAGAGACTTGACGAACTCGAAACGAGACTTAGCTACGGCAGTAAGTATCCGTATCGCGAAGCTATCGTGTGCGCCTGCGGTTACTTTCTGCGACTGCACGAGAGATACCTAAACGTGCTGAAACCGTATTTGACCGCCGGAGAACTTATAACTTGTATCTAAGATGTACAGAGTGAACACGATTTACCCCGCATTCATGGGGGAACAAAACTGTTTCGGGATCGGACAACGCTGCGTGTTTGTTCGGTTCAGCGGATGCAACATACGGTGCTACGAGAGCACGCTCGGTATGACGTGCGATACACCGGAGGCACTGTGCGGTACGTGTGGTACGGAGATGACCACGAAGGAGATCATCGAACGTCTCAGGGAGTATAACATACGGACGATATGCCTTACGGGAGGTGAACCGCTGTTGCAAAAACCGATAGAACTTCTGTCGGCTTTGAGCAAGAACGGTTTCGCCGTGGTGGTCGAGACGAACGGTACGCTGTCCATCGAACCGTACAGACACGTGGAGAATATAAGTTTCGTGATGGACTACAAAGCACCGAGTGCAGGTGTGAAAAGTTTCTGTCACGAAAATTTTTATTACCTTCGCAAGAGAGATTACATCAAGTTCGTACTGTACGATGATGCGGACTACGAAGATATGAAGATCATCTGCGAACGGATGAAAGGAAAAGTGAATCTTGTTGCCGGCCTGTTTTGGGGAGCGAAAATAGGATATGTAGAATTGGCTAATCGTATTTTGCGCGACAGATTACCTTTGAACCTCAATATGCAGGTTCATAAGATGATGGTGCTCTATGATGAGTACCCGGAAGCGGTAAGGACGCTTGCCGTTCCCAAAGAACTGTAAAACCTTAAATTTATCAGACTGATGAAAGAGAACGCTTTGGTTCTGAACGAGGCCGACAAGACACTTATGTATCTCGTGGGCTGCGACGAAGGCGAAGTAACCAATTTCGCCAACATGATGTCGACGGAGACGCTTCCGGGAAGCTCCTACCTCGACAAACTCAACAAGGGATTCTACCAGAAGGTTGCCGTTGAAGGTAAGGCATCCGACTGGGTTCGGCTTGCGGGTTCCAAACCCACGAAGTGCGCCGTATTCGCGATGGCGGAAAATACGTCGTACCTCGGGAAACGTGCCGTCGACTTGCAGGATCATATTGAGATCGGGGCTGACGACAAAGTTACCGGCAACCTTAAATACGTTGCCAAGTTCGTGAAGTTCAACGAGACGGTGAAGGCGGAACAGTCGGGGCACTACCTGTTTCTGTACATTCCGTTGTCTCAGGTGGCCGACGTGCTGAAAACGCAGTCGGTGAAAGTCCAAGTGGACTCCAAGAGCGAAAAAACGTTCCCGCCCGAAGGGAAAGGACTGCCTCTGATCGTTCGTATTGCCGAAGGAACGAAGTCGATCAAGCTGACAGTCGTAACCGGTTCTGAATCCACGACACGTACTTTGGATGTGTCGGAGTTGAAACTTCTGTAAACTGGTACATCGCGATAATTTATCCTTAGATTTGCAATATTAAGAATTTACATTTATATTTGCAATGACTGGGTAATAGATGTCGAATCTAAAATTTTAAGCTATGGCTGCAATCAAGAATCTGGTTATTCTGAATCCGGCGGACAAAACACGGTTTTACTCCGTGGCTTCCGGTGAAGGAGCACCTGCTGACGTTACCGATGAGCTGATCGTGAACGTTAAGGATTTTCCCATCGGATCGCAATATACCGATGTCAGTGGCAAGAAGTTCTACGTCCGCATGGCGGAGGACAAGGATGTCGCCGATTGGGTGGCTGTGAACGCTGGCGCATAACAAATCGGGAGGGAGTACGAGAGTGCTCTCTCCCTTTATTCGTTTTAGATGGCCTCTTTTATTCAATTACGTGGTGACACGATAGATCGGTTTCTCAAATTCGATCCGGTTCTGGGTCTCCGGGAACCTGCGCTGGTCTCTGTCGATGCAGAGAATGCGACGTTGTATACTCACATGAAAGTGGGTGATGGCGTGCATAAGTTCTCGGAGTTACCGCTTCTTGACTTAGGAGGGAACATAGTAAGCTACAACGACCTTAACGATCTGCCCTCTATCGGTGGGATTCAGATCAAAGGCGATCTTTCTCTTGAACAGCTCGGAATCGCATCTTCGGATTCCCTTAAAGAGCTTGATAAACAATTCGTTAAATCGAAGTCCATCAGGGGTGTAGAAGTGCTGTTTGACAGTGAGGCACCCATGCAGAACGATGACGTTATGTACATCGAGGTTGCTCAGACAAATGGCGAATGATCGGAGAATACAACAAATAACGCTCAATGGGAAAACGATACCTCTCGACCGAATCAAGAAGATAACTCTCAACGGGGAGGTTCTTTGGCCAGTAGAGGGTTTCGAACGACACGTCCAGAGGGTTATTTTCAATGGGGAGGTCATTTGGGAACTTATAACGCTTTACCTGAATATTGAGAAGGAAATCGTTTGGCTCACCGAATACAACGACTACGAGGACACGAATAAAGTTATGACGAATACGACATTTGAAGTCGTATAATAATAATAATAATAATAATAATTAACTGTTATGGCAAACGTAACAAAAGGTCTTATTATAGTAAGTCCCGGTAGCGGGTCGGGTGACACCACCTTACGGGTGAAGGCTAAGACCGCTAATATTGGAAACCGTGTCGCACAGGATTCTACGTTCACGGTTACGGCTCCGGGTGTTACTCCGAACAAGACTTTTATAGGCCGTCTTAAAGCGGCGGCGGAGTTCGTATCATTCGATAATGGTGCGTCTATGTCGGTTGACAAGACCGGTGGAACTGTGACTATCACCGGTTTGTCCAACTCAACGAAGCTCACCTTCTCGAAGGGGTCGGGAAGCATCATTGCGGCCAACATTTCTACTATAAAGTATAAGGCCAATGGTGCCGAGGCTACGTCCGGTACGGCTATTCCCGGAGACCCGGGCGCCAGTGCTAAGTACGTGTTTACGCTTACTCTCAGTGCCTCTGAGAATACTACTATCGAGGCACGTACTCAGCAGATAACCGTCACTGCTGCGGGTTCGCAATCGGCTACCATTACGCTTAATCAGACTGCGGGAGAACCGTATCTGGAACTCAGTGCGAAGGTTGTCGAAGTCGAGCAGGATGGTTCGGAAGAGACTCTGCAAGTCACTACGAACACCACGTTCACTGTTTCGTAATCGATCGAAGAATCGTTCACACAATCCATACGGGGGTGATTCCCCGTATGGGTACTATTTGGGGATATGGCTTCACAGACGTTTTCTAAAAACTGGGGTGACGGAACCACGGATAAGTTCTACGTGATGTGGGACGATTCGACGCTTCCGGGGAGGGCTTCGGTCAAGGTTACGTCCGATCCCAACTACACAGGGGAACAACGAAGTGCACAGGTTGTATTCTCTACTGTCGGAGGTAGCGTGAAAGTAACCAGAACACTGACAGTAAAACAAAAAACGGATAACCTCGTCATTGCGTACTATGGGGATACGGTCGTTTCGATGTTCTCCGATACGAAGGCGGGTTTTCCTAAATCGTAAGACGTATGCCGCAATTCAGGGACATAAACGTATTCATAGAGAAGTCTTCTTTGGATGGTTCCGAGGAGGTTCAGGTATCCGGTACCCAGAAGGTTAAACTGGTGAAACTCCTCAAACAGCTGGGGGAGAACCTTCAAATGTCTGTGCCTGACAAGGATCGTCAGACGTTCCCCGCACTGGGTACCACGGGTAAAGTTCAAGCGTGGCTCAGCGCTCTTGCGTATGCGTGCGGTATCAGAGAAATTTCTGATTCGGAACAGGATACGTTCCGCTTTCTGCATGGTGACAACGGGGATGCCTCGGTGTTCGGTGTTGTATTCTGGGACAGAGTGAATGCGGTAAAGGTCGCCGTGTTGTTCGCGGACTACGGTATCGGTGCCGATTCTGGGAATACGTTCCCGTTCGCTATCTACGAAGGAGGACAGGAAGCGTCTGCGATTCAGGCTGATATTACGGATGGCGCATTCATTACGGAGATAACCGAATCCGGTAAATGGACGCGAATGTTCAAAGTAAACTCCGAAGGAGGTGGTTCCACTGCCGAACAGATAGTGGCCGGAAGCTCTGGAAGTCCTCTCGATGCTCCGTCTGCGTATGTAGGGTGGAATCCTACGTCGATGAGTGTAGAACAGGCGTTGTCGATACTTGCGTATGCTGCGGGTATTCGAAGTGTCAACGAGGGTACTCTGTCGGCGCCTTTCCGAATCATCACGCAGACGACGAGCGGTTCGGGTCTTACGATCGTAAGCTACATGCCCGCCGATGAGGAATCTCTTAAATGGGAATTCGGCTACGGGTTCATCCGCATGTTCTACGCCTCGGGGAACCTTCTGGCGAACAACCCTACGGACAATGTGTTGCTCATGAATGCTGCATGGGAGAGCTACCCGATAAGGATTTCCGAACTTCTCGGGGTTACTCCGTTCGATCAACTGACCAGCGTGTCGTCGCTTACGGTCAAGGCCGGTGACAATATCAGAGCTTCCGCCTCGACGCTCTCCGTATTGGTGGGCGGGGCTAATGTGTTCTCACAGAATAACGAGTATATGAGGGACGCCGTTATCGTGGCCAATTACGATGCTACGGTAAGTTTCACGGCTAAGGATTCCTCGGTAGTCGTAAGAAAATCCGCTGATGTAGGTACGGTTACGGCTACCTCCGGTAAGAAGGTGTACACACTGCATTGGGCGCCCGCTGCCTTGCAGGGTGGAAAGGTCTCGAACTGGGAGGTATTCGTGAATGTAGCTGTATACGCATGATGGTATAGGTAGAGTTCCGAAAAAAAAACAATGCCAAAGTTTGTAGACATTAATTCTCTCACTGAGAAGGTAAACCCTGACGGTAACGAACAGATTCAGGTATCTAACACACAGAAATTTGTGTGGAAGAATGCCCTTATGAATTCAGGAGGATTCATAGGGGCTATTCTGTCGTATGCTACCCAGTATGCGATGGGCAACACTACCGACAGACAAACCATCATTGCAATGCTGGGGCAGCTGTTCTACAATACCGGTTCCAGAGCCGATAGCTTTTTTCGGTTCGTCTGCGGGTCGGTAACTATCCCGGGTGGTACGCCTAAACAGGAATATTTCGGGGTCGTCTTTTATGATGCCTATTACACGCGGACGTACGCTGTGTTCTTTGGTTTTGAGAATGGTGCTGTTCCGGTCACTTTTTTCCAGAGATCGGGAAATTACGTGACCGATTCTCCCGTAGACGATAACTTCGTTACGAACATAATAAACGGTACGTCGTGGACTAAACTCGGCACCCTTGATTTTACGGCTCTCCTTAAACAGACTTATGGAACCAATACGCAGTTTTTAGCTCCGGTACAAGGGAGCGAGGTATTGCTGACTACGACCATAGAGCGGATTTTGTATGCACTGGGTTTCCGCGGGGCGAGCACCAATTTCCGTTTCTTGACGGGAGTAAACAATACGTCTGAAACATACTGGGGAGTTGCTTTTTACAATTCTGGACAGCGTAAGACGTTTACGGTGTTGTTCGGTATCGGAGGGAGTTCTATTCCAGTCGGTATGTACCAAAAAGCCGGTAATGTGACTACACAAAAATCAGTGGACAGTGAGTTCATTCAGGATGTGCTGTCGACATGGACTAAATCGTGGTCGCTGAATAGTCAGGGGACTATCTATACGTCTGACGTAATAGCAGCTACTTCCGACAAACCGATAACGCTGCCGGGTCAATTCGCGTTTCCGAGTTTAACGGACTTGAAGACGGACGCCTTCGTAAAGCAGATGATCTACAACTCGGGGTACCACAAGTCTAACGCTTGTTTCAGACAACTTCTCGCCCCCTATGTTATCGGAGGCACCGGTTCGAAGGTTCAGTGCTACTACGGAGTCACGTGGTACGACAGCTACTACGGGAGAACGTACACGATGCTGGTGAACATGGAGCTTGCCAACGGGGAGTATATTACGCTGTACCAGAAACAGGGGCGTCACATCGAAAACAATCCTTCGGATGCTGCGTATGTACAGGATGTGCTGACAGGGGACTGGTTGAAAGTAGCCGGTATAGGTACCGGTGGCTCGGAGCCTACGCCGATCGAATCTCTTGCGGCCGAGAAGGTTAACGTAGCCGCTCCTACGCTGTATGATGAAACCACGGCGAGTACGTGGGACCCAAATTCCGCGAACAATTTGCAGGAGCTTCTCAACGGACTTCTTTACAGAACCGGTCTGAGAAGTACCTCTGACGGTCTGAACTTAGGATTCCGCGTTGCGTGCGCCGACGGTAAAATAGCGATCATAGCGAATGATTCGTCGTCGTCGGACTACTCGGTGTTCCTGTTCAGCGGAGGTTCCACGATACATACCTACCTTATTGACCAAACTTACGTCATTGATTGGGTGGGTAACTATTCGTCCGACCACGAGATAATATCGAGCATAGAGAGCGACGGTAGTGAAACGGGTATGCTTGATATGGCAGGTATATCGAATTTCGCTACGAAGGCATACGTGAAGCCGAACGATGCTGTACTGACGATGTTCCCCTCGGGTTACAGGACTGTTATCCCGGGAGAAAACCTTACGACTAATCTAACCTCTGGGACACTGAAAATAAAGGTTCCCGACCTGCTGACCGCACAAGTGAAGGCCGGCCCGTTCAGGGATGCTGTAATAGATGTCCCTTACGGTGTGACGGTACAGTTTGCGGATCAGGTAGAAATATTGTACAAGGCCGACGGTGTTGATAATTTCACGGCTACGTCCGGTCGCAAAGTGTACACGATACACTACGTCCCTACCACGTCGTCGACCGCTAATATAACGTTCAGAGCTTTCGTTAACGTGGCAAATTACAAATAGCATGCTTACGAGTTTCTTTGGCGCACAGAATAAAACCGCGGCTTCGACACCTGCTACGAAGAACCTTACTTATCGGTTCCAGAATGCTTCGGGGATGAACTTTACAATCGTTCAGAGCAATCCCGAGAATCCGATAACTTCTCGACAGGTGGCGGTGTCGTCCGATTGGACTTCGCATGAAATGTCTTCGCGGTTGTCCGCGGAGGGAAACATCTCGCTGTTGCAGACGGTTCAATCGGAGTGCAATTGGGTGCTCCGCATACGTGTGTACCTCCAAAAATCCGGCAGCTCGACGAAGACACTTCTCGGCGGGTTGAATGTCGACGACGCCAACTACGGGAAGAACACGCTCAGCGGTACCACGAAGGTAAACTACGGAGATACGGTCATCTACGAAATATCTCAGAACGTAGGCGTAATGACGTCTTCGGCCGTGTCGAAGGTGTTCCCCGAAGGAGATACAGACAATTGGAGTATAGGGATCAACAGTCTGTACGGTACCAATTACGTGGGGGCTACGCTCACGTATGACCAGCCCTACATATATTCGCTGAATCTTTCGGCGAAGGCTGCGACGAGTATAACATTAGAAAACTGCAACGCATTGATCGATATTTACCAGAGCTACAAGGGAAGGGTCGCTTCGGTAAACTGTACGCATGCCGTCGAGAAAAATATCGGCGGGTATCTCGTCAATGCTTCGCAATACAGTACGTCGTTCTCGTTGTATATGCAATACGTTACGGAAGCGAGTGTGACGCCGCCCACGCCTTCGAAGGAGCCTATTTCGTTTACGATAGGTGTAACGGCCCACCCCGGAATGAGCGAGGTAATGATAAGTGTCTGGAACAAGGCCAAGACGAAACGTCTCGCATCGGTTACGTTCGAAAGCTCCGATTTAGAGACTGGTGCCTCTCAGGTGCTCAGTAATATTCCCAACGAGGACAACGGTCTGTACTTTTTGGAGATTACCGGAGACTACACGCGCAGTGAGGAATTCGTATTCTACAACGGAGGCACCTTCTTGTTCTAACTCTGAGGAGGCGAAAGCCCACAACATATCGTTCCGTTTTCGAAGGGTGTCTCTTTCTCGGAGACACCCATTTTCATTTTGGCCGTTTGGAAATTAAATCGCTTTTGTCTATATTTGTTCAACACCAATACGAAACAGCCTATGGACGACAAGACCAGATTCGGTATCTTATCCAAGTACGGACGGATGCCTTCGACCGAAAACTCTGCAAAGCAGAAACCTTCGGGGTATCGATTAGTCGCGGTTGCCGGTACCCGTGAGGAAGTAGTACAGTCGGCTTTGCCGCATCAGTACGGATTACTGGTGTATAAGAAGAAAGAGCTTATGCGGCAGTCTTGCTACGCCAGTGGTCAGGTACGTCTGAAAATAACACCTTACTACAATTGAATACGTGTACGAATGTCCCCGACTACGCCAGTGGGGAGAACATAAAGCAGGTGCTCAAATCCGAATACCGGTATTTCGGGACGATCGACGACGTTATGGAGTACATCGCCGAGAGAAAGGAGTTCGAACGAAAATTGATGAAGAAGTCCTACCGGTTTCCCCATTTGCACGGGATCATCTCCGATGATTACTTCAACGAGGACATATAATCCGAGGGTGGGGAAGAAAACGAACCGATTTAACATTCTCTGCAAGACCCCCAAACGGCTATTGAATGTTCCGCAATCGTCCGATACCCTCGGATTTTTCAACGAAATTTTCTATCTTTGACACATGGATATACGAATCAGGGAAGGGTTGTACCTCCGAAACATAGAGACCAAGACGGAAACTACCATTCGTCCCGCGACGATCGGGGTAGAGACGAAAGGTATCGTTTGGTTTCACGACGTGTCCAAGACGGTCAAAATCGGGTTCAGCAAGGACTACTGCAAGGAGGACAAAATGCTGTTCTCGGTTATCCCTACGATAGAGGACAGGGAAGTGTCCGCGAAGCAGGTATCCATGATCCTTAGGAAATCTCTGCAAGGAAAAGACGTCGACGTCGATTCCATCGTAGAACAAATATATGCGTTATGAATCTTAGAGAGAAGGTCAATGCGTGGATCGAATCTTTGAAAGGGTTCGACTTGCTGAAAGGAAACCGCTGGGAGGGCATACTCGCTACTTTCGTTCTGTCGTTCATCTGGGGCGTATGTGTGGGTATATCGTTCTGCGTGGGGTACCAGTTCAGAAACTACCTTCTGTGCAAACAGATAAACTGGTACGATCTATACGCACAGGCAATAGGATGCGCCGCAGCGTTTGTTCTGGTGAACGGAATCCTTCTTGCAGTCAAGATACTGTTCTGACCGGAGATGCTATGTGCATTTGAGTTACAGCGTTTTTCATTCATGGGAATTTTCGAGGGTGTCGTCTATTGTGAAATCCGCGGCATCCGAATCTCCGGTCTTTATTGAGCTATGGTGTAATGGTAACACGTCAGATTTTGGTTCTGAAATTTTGGGTTCGAGTCCCGATAGCTCGACTATTTAAGTCTGTCTCGTTTTATAAGCTGTGAATATGCCTGCTAAGGAGAGCTTGCTTTTCATACGTAAAGACGTTCACTGGAAGTATGAAGACGAACCGACAGACTTCTTCGACAAGGGGTAGTATAAGAATAGTGCTTGCCCGTCAATGACGGGATAGGTGAGGGGTGAAATGCTCCCTCCCCCTTTTTAAGGGCCTTTAACTCAGTCGGTTAGAGTAGCTGACTCATAATCAGCAGGTCACAGGTTCGAACCCTGTAAGGCCCACCACATTCAACAAATACACTATGGACAAATCGTATGCTACGCCCGACCTCGCCAAGATGGCGATGTACTGGGGTTTCGACAGACCGTGTTCTGCGGGAGTAACCGTTAAGGCTCCCGTTTTGTATGCCGAGAGAGAAACGCTTGACAGTGTTCCCGACGGGGTTGTCCCGATTCCTACTTTGGAGCAGATTCAACGTTGGCTCCGTGAGGAAAAGAAGGTGAACGTGTACTGTGCACCAATATTAACCGACCCTCACTGGATATGGTCGTGGATGGCCTGCATCAATGATAAAGCCGTTACCGATTCGGTGCCTATCGTTCGGGGTTACTATGTGGCTTTCAAAGTTGCCGCGTGCACACATACGCCGTTATTCGAAGAATACTACGATGCTCTGGCCTACGGCATAGCTGCGCAATTCGGTATCTGGCGGTCTGAGAAACGGTAGCTATGCGTATCGCAGTCATAACGGCAGCCGGTCAAGGTACACGTGTGGGACACCCTCTGCCAAAGCAGTTCATCAAAGTAGGCGGCAGTACCATCGTGGAGTATTCCATAAAGAAGTTTCTCGAAATCGGGTATGACCGTGTAATAGTAGCGCTTCCGGCTAAGGGGTTTGCCACGTATCGTGACATGCTTACGGATGATCCGAGAGTAGACTATATACCGGGAGGTCTTACGGCGAATGAATCCCGCTACATCGGGGTATCCCATGCTGCGGGGTATATTCGTGACGAAACCACATTTGCGGTTGTTGCCGTGCACGATGGTGTACGCCCTTTGTTCTCCCCGGTTATTGCGATTAAATGCACGAGAATGTGCGAAAATGACGCTAACCGCGCCGCGGTGGTTCCGTACATTGAAACGGTCGAAACGATACGAAGACCCGATGGTCTGTATATACGACCGGTATACGAACGGGAGGTTCTGTGGAGGTTGCAGACTCCGATGGTGTTCGATCTTTCGAGATTGAACGAGGCATACGAGAGAGTAGTTCGTAATGGAACCTTCGAGGACTACCTGACCGCTTCGGATGTATACGAGGCGATGTATCACGATACACGTTTCGTAGAGTCTACGGCACGGAATTTCAAAATAACCACGGCGGACGATCTGTCTATGGCCCTAACATTGCTTACGAATTAGTAATATGGAGAAGCTAACGTTCCCCGCGAATTACTTCGAGGGAGAGATACGACACGGTTTTTTCGTATCGGAGAACCGAAAAAAATTGTGGGCTACGGAACTTGAACTGCTGCACAATCTCGCACGGATATGCAAGAAGCATGCTATACGGTGGTTTCTGGATGGCGGCAGTTTGCTCGGTGCTGTAAGACATGCCGGTTTTATTCCGTGGGACGACGATATAGATGTAGTCATGTTCAGAGAGGACTACGACGAGTTTATAAAGGTGTGTCTGTCGGAACTTCCAGAACCGCTATTCCTGCAAACGAACGAGACGGATCGGTCGATCTATTGTCACGCGAAACTCAGGAAGACTGACACTACGTGTATTCTGCGTGGTGACGCGGAGGCTAATTTCCCGTTCAATCAGGGTATCTTCATCGATATTTTCCCGCTGGACAACGTACCGGAGGATGCTAAGGAACAGGATCGGTTTCTGTACCAGCTATCTCTTATCCAGATAGAGATGAAAATGCTCATGAACCGCTGGTGGAAGTTCTCTCGGGACGACTATCATGAGCGCGGTCGTATAGACTATCTCAAACAGACATACGAAACGCTCCGAAAAACGTACAAATACGATAGAACATCGGTGGCGGCTACTCTTGCCTTTCCCGGGAATAATAACAGCGTGAAACGCAAGGATCATTACGAGATGGTGGAGTATCTTCCGTTCGAGAACATGCTGTGTCCGGTTCCGGGGTTGTATCAGGAAGCGCTCCGTCTTATCTACGGAGACGATTTCATGACACCTATAATGGGTGCAAGTCAACACGGGGAGCTGCTGGTGAATTTCTCGGAATCCTATAAGACTAACCCTAAAACATACGATAGACTGTAATGGGAAAAGTTTGCCTTGCGTGGGCTGAGAACGTACTGTTCGCCGATCTGGGACAGCTGCGGTGCGAAATTATGGATTCCTATCAGATAACGAGCGCGCACGATATGCACCGTATCATAGAGGCGCTTCGAGAGGGTTCCCTGCCGTTCAATGCGGTATGGACACGAACGGAGAAGTCGCTGGTACGTGAGTGGAGAGCGAAGAACCTACTGTACTCGCTCGGTCTGTTCCGGTCGATTACATTCCGTGAGAAGCGAAGCTGGTACTGGATCATTTGCGATTCTGTGTTATCGTCGCTATATTTGCATGTGTAGCTGCACATACAAAAACTTCTGCCGGTTCTCGTCCGCACAACAGAATCGGGGTCTTCATGTCATCGGGTGTTACGGGTTTATACGGTGCGGCTAAGTTCCCGTATTTTTAACCGACCCCGTTATGAAGAACGAAATTCTGGAAAAATTCCGAAGGCGCTTCCCCAATGAAAGAGCCTGCCGAAAGTATCTTATCGACGAAGTGTGGAAGGGGAAGGTGAAGTGCCCCTACTGCGGGAATGACCGAAAAGTCTATCGGTATACGAACGGGCAGTTCCGATGCGCTGAATGCCGAAAACTGTTCAGGATATTGACCGGGACAGTCTATTCCGGTATACGTCTGCCGCTGCGGAAGATATTCATGGCGATGTATGTGTTATCCGTAAAAACGGATATGTCCGCACGTGCGTTGGCATTTATGATCGAAGTAAATAGAAGAAGCGCCGGTAAACTGCGCCGAAAATTCAATGAACTATACAACCATGAAGGAAGTAACGAAGGATGAATTCTTTGGGATCATCAATGAGGGCAAACTCGACGTACTGGTACGCCCCGAGACGAAGGAACCGGGACACTGGTACCCGCACACTACGGAATTCAAATTCCGGGACGGTACCGTGTTCGGTAAAGTAGTTGAAGACTTTCACGACGGGGAGCATTATCCCGTGGTCGAGAAATACTACATCAACGAGAATCGATAGCTATGAGATCATCGGGAGGACGACAAACCTACGCTGCGGTATTCGCGATGGATTTGCGGAGCGGTGAACGGTTCAAGACGAGTAGCGGGTTCGCTGTGTATGTTTGTGCCTCGGCGGATATGTTCGGTGTGACGTACTATTACGAGGGTGACGAACATAGAAAACCGAATACTCTAAGTCCCTACGCACTGGTGTTTCCGCTGGGAAGTGACGGAGATTATATCTACCACAGTAGATAGAGAACAAATAATGACTATCTTTACGGTGTAAGTCTAACCAAAAGATAACGACTATGCCACAATTCGTAGACATCGACTCTCTCTCTCTCTCTGAATCGTTAACCGGTGACGAAACGTTACAGGTCTCGGACACTGAAAAAGTTTCCCTGAATCAGATAGCACGATTGTTTCTGAATCAGGATGTGTCCTCCGAGGTACCGGTTCCGACGGACTCCAACATGGCGTTCGATGCGTCGACTACGCAGAACTTGTTGAAGTATCTGTCTTCGGCGGTACTCGCCGGAAGGGCGCGGTTCTTTGATATGTCTAACAAGCTTGGGGTCTTAGAGATTGGATACTCCTTCGGTGTCGCTCTGAAAAGCAAGACGAAGGACGGGGTAAAGTACGTCATCATATTCGATATGACGACACTAACCAAGCCCAAGATAAACTTCTACGGCGCTTCGTTGAATACGGTATTCATGCCGTGGGATGAGTTCATGGGATACACGGAGGCGCAAATACGTTCTAATCTGTCCAAGTTCGGCACTGCGGTAACGATCAGTGTCCCGGAAAACATCGATTGGAGCGACGTGTGGGCTGTCGCTCCGATAAGTAGTGTCACTACTCCGTATTCGGGTTATAAAAGACCTGACGCCTCGGATATGAACCTCGGGTCACTGTTGGCGATAGCTCTTAACTACGGAGGTTGGCGACCTGACAACAGTGGTTCTACCTCACAGGAGAGGTTCAGGATACTGTGCGCTAATTGTATCGCAGACACAATGTTCAATGACAATCCGGCGGATTACAAGACGTCTTATGTTACGGTGTTCGGATTTATGTTCGCTACTGCTCCCCTCGGCTCGGAAAGTACGTTTGCGGAGAAGAAGGTATTCGTCATCGTGTTCAACGGATACCGGAAAGTATGCACCCCGGGAAGAATCGCCTGCGTGTCGAAGCCGTTTACGACGTGGGACGCTCTGGGTAATACTGCTGACGGAATCATATTCAATGAGATACGAATGGACATATCCGGTAGGAGTTCATCCCCGGTGTGGACACTTGAATGGCAGATTGACTAACCAAATACACAACAACATGAAAGCATTATTTGAGAAACGGGTAAACTACGTTAAAACTCCCCATAACTATGGGGTGGCGGTGACAACGATTTATTTCCTCTGGATACCCATTTGGGCTACTTCCAAGAGGTTCGTTTGGCCTATTACGGACGAAGACCTCGCTGCCGCCCAATTGTCCCATGACGACTATCAGGATCATATCGTGAGGCGCATGGTGAAATCTCCTATCAGACTTGGGTAAACGTCTATGAGGACGTCCGTAAAATTATCGACCCCTTGCTTTGTGCGTACTACGGATATTGAGGAACGCACGAAACTTGTTTCATGGCTCGAAAGTATCGGGTACACCTACTGCGTCGGATGCTTTAATGCTCGAAGCGCTATTAGTAGCCCGCTCATACCATACATAATGGTGTCTACACGTGCCGAAACCGATTTTGTGGAGTGCCTGTTATATCGTCCTGACAACGGCATCGACTGCGGATGCGACGTTGGTTTATTCAGGACACTCGCTGCAATAGGACACTCCAATACTCTGGAACAACAAGAACGCTCTATGAGAGTACGAGTGAAAATAGTAGCATTCGCTACCGACAAAAATGAATGGGGGAACGCTTATTGCAGTTATTGCCCAGCGACGAGATACTTTTTCGGTAGGGGCGATACAATAGAGGAAGTTGTGGCCGATGTGCAAGGACACCTACTTAATCTTTTGTGCCACAGATTTATACACAAAAACTTACTGAATTGTGGATGGACAATTACTGAAAATTCGGTGAAACCTCCCATTTTCACGGATGAGGAGGTCGTAAAACTCACTGAAAAATCCTACGGAATGACCATACCGGAACCTCTTATTGTAGAATTGAATGTAGAAGTTCCGAAGGTGTATAATCCTTGTATGTATGACGAAACAGGTAACAAGTATCGAACAATCGAAACGGCTTCTGGAACTGGGTGTTCCCGATAATAAAGCGTGTATGGTATGGGTTCCTAACTGGACGTTCAACGAACGGTCGAGACAGTTCGAACCCACCGGCGACTACAACGTATGCTTCCGATACGTGGCATACAAAGTGATGGAGGAGGAATTGATCCCTGCTTTCACGGTCGAGGACTTGCTGTGCGTGCTCCCGAAGATACTCTACGATAATCGTGGAAACGCGCTACATATCAACGTGACCACATCCACAGGTTGCAATTGGTGTTTGTTTTATGGGAATCACCACGCACATGCTTGGTTTAAGGATTCTGATTCTCTCGTAGATTTACTGATCGAGGCTATCGAATGGGTTATATCGAAAGGTTACAAACTAAACGTATAGAATTTATGACACTTAATGAGTATCAGAAACGGGCTATGACGACCTGCATGGAGAGCTGTAAGAATGATACCTACATGCTGTTCGGTCTTATGGCAGAAGTAGGGGAGGTCGCCGACAAAATCGCGAAGTGGAAACGGAAAAAGATCGTCCGTATTGACGGCGACAAGTTGGTGTTCCGAACAAGCTGTATAGCGGTTGCCGAAACGTACAGAAAGGAGTTGCTCGCCGAGGTTGGCGACAGTCTGTGGTTCGTCGCTGGTATTGCCTCAGTAATGGGTTTCAGTTTGGAAGATGTCGCTCGCCAAAATCTTGACAAGCTGGCCAGCCGACAGGAGCGCGGTGTGATCGACGGGAAAGGTGATAATCGATAGAGCTGTGAAAAACAAGATCACCATAGAGATAACTGCCGACGGTTGGAAGACCGACGTAACGGTAGACGGTAAAACGTATACGGAGCACCACGAGATGTCTGACGAGGGTTGCACCGCTAAATGTATAGAGGGAAACTTGGAGACTGCCGGTATCCCCGACCCCATTGTGGATGCTCTGGACGGCTTTTTCTGCTTCGACTGTGTACAGGCACTTCGTGAGTGTGAGTAACAAACAGTCACGCGAAACACTGCGAGTGTAGGAACTTCGAAAAAATTGCGTATATTTGGACAACCAATGATCGTACTATGGCACTTGATCCGAACAAAACAGACGCAATTTTAGGAGAAGATATTAAGGAACTCCTTACTGATGCAGGTGTGGAAACCCCGATACTGGGTTCCGCATTATCCGACCAGAGCAAGATAGACGAAATTCGCGACGACTTCATGCATATCATGCAGACGTTGGGCCTCGATATGACCGATGATTCCCTGAAAGATACCCCCGGGCGTATCGCTAAGATGTTCGTCCGGGAAATCTTCTGGGGTCTCGATTATCGGAATTTCCCCAAATGTACGACGATTGAGAATAAAATGACCTACGATTCTATGATCGTCGAACGGAATATCAAGGTTACGTCTAATTGCGAACATCACTTCGTTCCGATTATAGGGTCGGCTACTGTGGCGTATATACCGAATGATCGGATTCTGGGTTTGTCGAAGTTGAACAGAGTGGTAGAGTTCTTTTCGCGTCGCCCGCAGGTTCAGGAACGTCTCACCGAGCAAATCCACATGGCGCTGACGCATATTCTCAATACGGAGAGTGTCGCGGTGGTGATTAAGGCTGAGCATCTGTGCGTAAAATCCCGAGGTGTTGAGGACGTAAACTGCGATACGGTTACGTCTAAACTGGGAGGTGCCTTTATGCAGGGTACCACCCGCTCGGAGTTCATGAATATGCTCTGGTAACATGAAGACGGAAAACATATTCGGTGTAGAGGTATCCGAGGATGTGTTTACCACGGAATTTTCCTGCGACTACGATGTGTGCAAGGGCGCGTGCTGTTATTCGCCGCTTCCGTCCGGTTCGAAGGTTCACGCCGTAGGCGGTGGTCTGACGAAAGACGAGTATGCGGAGGTGCTCGACCGAAAGAAAGATATTGCGCAATACGTTGCACCGGAGATGGCCAAAAAGTTTCATCGCTGCCCTACGTGTCAGTGGAATACTGAGGAAGGTGTCACTGAATATGCGATGGAGACGTACAAAGGGGTGGTGTGCCTGCTGTCCCGTATGGACAGGGGATGCTGTGCAATAGAGGCCATGCACGAGGACGGTAAGGGATTGTCCTTCTCGATTCCGGTAAATTGTTCGCTTTACCCGCTCGTGTATGACCCCGGAAAGAAACGGCTGTACGTGTCCCATCTGTGGGATGAACAGTGCGGGGCAGCATACGAAAAGGGTCGCAGAGAACATGTAAGGGCGTATGAATTCGTGAAGGATTCCATCCTCAGACTGTTCGGTGAACCTTTCTACGAGGAACTGTGTAAACGCGCAAAAGAGTACGAGAAATGATTACGCAATGTATTTCCATAGCGGACGTGACTATCTGGCTGACGTGTGCGGTGGTGCTCGCAACGGAGGTGGTCGTCGTATGGCTGAATAGGAGGTATTCGAAACTTCGTAAAACGAAGGACAGCGAGTACTTCACCGACTACACGCACGGAAAGCTGACGATGCGGGTATTCAAAAATGAATTCGAATTTCAGGCGAAAAAGGACATTCCCTCCGGTAAGATAGTAGACGGGGGTGTCCTTTCCGCCTTTTACATGTGGGTTTTATTCGAGGAGTAACTATGGCTATTATCAATGAAGGGACGATCGCCAAACTGAGACGTTTGGCTGCGTCATGGCAGGTGTTCAACATCAAGATGCACCAGTATCACTACAATGTAGTGGGTGAGACGTTCGACGAACTGCACAAACTTTTCAAGGAGCTTTACGAGGAGGCGGACGCACACTACGATGCCGTATCCGAACGTATGCGGCAGATCGGTGAACGTGTCGTATTTTCGTGCGCCGAACTTGCCGAACAAAGTGCGGTAAACGACGAAAACAACGCGAATACGCCGCAGGAAATGCTGCGTGGTACGATCGACGCCTTCGCTGCGTTGTCGTCGCTGCAAACGGAGATTTGGTTTGAGAGCGACGATCAAAAGGACATCGTGACGAACGACCTTATGGTGCAGCTCAACAAAGCGGTCGAATTCAAGAACTGGATGGTGTCCGCCCAGTTGGGACGTGAAGTCGAACCCGTAAAGTAATCGATCATGAGCAAGAAAGTATTGATCTGGGTAGGGGTCGTTATCCTTGCCCTCGTCATCGCGGTAGTGGTGTGGAACATCCTGCCGACGCAATTCCGCATTGTATCCACGATCTCGTGGGTTATCGGTGCCGCCGTAGGTGCCTTTGGTATGTACAAGGGCTACAAGTGGTGGCTTGCGAACGTGAAGAACGATGGGACGGTATCGTAACAAACAGGTACTCGTAGAGGCCGTACAATACGACGGCTATCATACGGGGGAACTGCACGAGTTGTGCGGTGACAAATTTATGGAACCCGTAGAGAGCGGGCACGCACCTTTCGTCCGTACCATAGAAGGGGACGTGACCGTTTATGAATGGGACTACGTGGTGAAGTACACCAACGGAGACCTCCATGTCCTAAGGGCTGATGAATTCGAGAAAACTTTTTCGGAGGTGGGCTTCGAAGTGGGTCTCGACTTCTCGGAGGCTTTGCGAATACTCAAAGACGGAGGTTGTATCGGTAGAGGGTGCTGGTTCGATCCCGATTTATTCGTGTTCAAACAGGTTCCGGCGGAAATACCCCCTGAGATCGTGCAGAAGATGCAGTCACTTCCTGAGAGAGCCAAAGAGGCAGTTGCCCAGTACGAGGTGCCTCTGCGGTATGTGGATCAGTGCTGTATCTGTAACCGAAAGACGGGTAAAGTAACTTCTTGGACACCTTCATGCGAGGACATCTTCGCGGAGGATTGGTATCGTGTGAGATGAAAACATTGAAAGCGATAGCGTATGCTCTGTTATACGTCTGGCAGTTACCCCAAAACCTCGTGGGATTATTCCTGCTCCTATACTACCGTAAAGAGTGCAAGGTACACGAGGAAGACGGAACCGTGTTCTATATCGTACCGTCTGTGCGAGGAGGCTTTTCTATGGGAAGATACATATTCCTGTCGAAACGCTCCCTGCTACGGGAACCGGTGTACGACCATGAATACGGACACACACGACAGTCGAGATATTTGGGCCCGCTCTACCTCTTGGTAATAGGTCTGTGCAGTGGTATTCATTGCATGCTGTACGACGGAAAGGGCGGTTACTACGATTTCTGGACTGAACGGTGGGCGAACAAACTCGGTGGAATACCGGGATATGCCGGTGAGGGGAAATACCATGAGGAAGGGTACATCCATACGGTCTACGAAAAACTGGTCGCTATGGTCGACCGATTCAAGTAACCGACCGCATTAGTCTTATGAGAGGCGTCCGATCATGGAGCGCCTCTTTTATTTTTAGGTGGTTGCAGAAGTGACTTGCATTTCGTATATTTGTTGCAAACCCGTGAAAAATGACAATCGAGAACATCAACTGCCGCGAAGAACTCGAACACGTTATCGAGTACGCGGTAAACAAGGCGAAGTGCGAACATCTGCAACATCGTGTCGTAGGGTACGCTGTAAACTCTGTGGAATTCTACAAGTATGTGGGTTATCCGTGTCACGTGAATATCGTTTTGGGGAGAGCCGTTTACATCGTGGAAGGTGCGTACTGTACGACGTATTTCGGGAAGAACGTATTCCCGTATGCTGAATTCGCGGAATTACTGCTATGAGCGATCCACTGAACGAGCTTCTTATCATAGGGCCGCTGGTTGCGAAGATACAAGTGGCCGATATATTGGATTGGGTGTCTCCGTTGTTCTCCAATGTAACATACAGAGACGGGGAACGCGACGATCTGTTCATATCCACGTATGCGTACAGAAGTTTGGATAGACTTCTCTCGGTGGACTTCCCGAAGGATACTTCGTATTTCGTTATCGCGGAACGCGGGACGCTTATCGGTGGTATTCTGTGGGAGGGAACCCGATTCGACGGTAGAAAGCTGATAAGTTATGACGATTGGTTAGACGTGCTTAAATGCAGGGGTGTACTCAGTATAGAGGAGTTCACCAGTCATAAAGTCACGATGAGAAACATTCTCGAATGAAACGAGCGCTGTGTTTCGTCGTACTGATCAATAAGGAGGCGAAGACGGTTTTAGACTGGTTGCTATCCGATAAGTTTATACGGGGTTTCCACATGTACGATCTGCGTAGCGTAGGAACTTATGTAGGCAGCATCGATAAAATGGAATCCTCCGTGTACACGATAGTCGTACATAACGGGGAGGCAGAAGTGTTCGGCGATATAAGTTCGGCTGTGATTAAGTATAAGGACGACAATCTGGTGTTCCTGACGTATGCCGAGTGGGAGGAACTTTTCGACGGTACGAACCCGAAAGCGGTGCTTAAATAGACGGAGCATTACCATGATAACGAGCAGAAAGAACTACCTATGTATAGGCCCTCTGACGGCTACGGTACATGTGGCTGACATATTCAAGTGGGCTACCGATAGGTTTACTAAGGTAACATACCAGAGTATACACGACGAATGCCGTTACATAGATACTCGTGTGTTTACGTTAGAGGAACTCCTCAAAGAGGACATACCGAAAAGCACTGCGTGGTTCGCTCTGCGCATACGTGAAGGCACCATGTATGCGGTACTTACAGAGATACGAGTTACAGAAGGTACGATTATCAGCTACTACGAATGGGAAGACCTTCTGAAAGAGATTCGATTGTCCGAGATTCCTGAGGTACGAAAACATCCCGTAGTGGAATGTATGACGTGGTGATGCGAAGGCTATTTGCAACGTGTAACCGGTCGAAATAAGCACTTAAATATATGTAAGTACCAAAATGTATTTTTCGCGCGTAAAATCGCGGCTGTATTACGGCTACGAACGTGCGCAACCGTCCGAAATAACACGAAGGGACTATGCGACAGACGGTTGAGACGCAGTACACGTGAAAGAGTGCCTGTGCAAGTGCCGGAAGAAGGGGTGAAAATGCGGTTCCGTATGATACGGGCGGAAAGTGCGCGTACGAACGGATGCGCGGAATGGTGGATACACTATAAGTATACACTATAATATACAAATACGCATAACTACACACACAACTACACGTGCACGCAGATGCGCGGAATGATATTTGTGTATCGTATAACATAGTAGTATAATATAAGTACATAATAGTATTATGTAATGAGTGTACAGAGGTGGCTTACCTCGTCGAGGTATCTGCAAGTGCTTCTCTGGGTATTATGTTATCTACGCAGGTGTATGCAATTACACATTCGGGTGTACACTACGTGAGTAAGATGTATGTAAGTAATCGTTCGGGTAAGGGGTAGCCAGATGGATAGGTAGCTGGGTAGCCAGTTATCTGTGCAGCGTAGCTGCGTGTGTGCGTGCGTAGTTATTGCGTAGCTGTAATTGTAGTTATAGTTATATTACCGGCCACAGGTAATTCTACGTGTGTAATTACGTGTAGATAATTAGTTATTGCGGCCAATATACGTAGTTACTACGTGTGTAGATAATTACCGGCGCAATTTGCGCGTAGTTCTGTGTGTAGATATACGTGTAGTTATTGCGCAATTACTGTATACAGTTACACGTAGAATTATACGCGGCCAATTACACACGAATAGCTACACACGGTTACTACCGGCGTTATATATATATAGGTATGACACTACTTGTACATGTAACTAATTATGACGAGTTACGCAGATTAATTACGAAGACTAATTTGCGCAACACGCTCAATAAGGTTTATTACCGTGGGCATTCTTATACGCGCGAACAATTATCTACACTGAGGTTAGATTTCCCTTTGTACGCGGTAGTACTCAGTGACGAGATTGTGCTTATGGGTACACCGATAGAGAGTAGGGTGACAGTATCCGTAGATGACTATCTCGATCTATTTACATAATTGTAGCTCGTACACGAAGGCTATTTTGGGCCTAAAATAGAGGTAAAATACCGTAATTTAGCCTTATTTAGCGTAGTTATGCGTAATTGCAAAATAGGAAATCGCTGATTATCAGCGATATACTCAGTAACGTGTATGCGTAGAATAACTGGCTGAGAATTTTCTGTATAGGGCAATCCCCCACGAGGCTTCCGTACACGCGATTCTCAGAGGGTTAATTATGGTTAAAAATCGCTGTAACTCGCACAGCCATTGTAAGTTACGGCGAAAAATCGATGATAAAAATTTCGAGGATTCTGGAAATTCTGGAAGCGCTAATTAGCGTAATTACGGCTAATTTTACGCTAATTACAGCTACATGTAGCTAATTGCGCAACTCATTACGCATGGGTAACTGTACGTGTAACTACACGAGTAAGCATGTAAAAGGTTGCGGGAACAAATATGAATTACACATATGAAGAATTTACTTACACGATTAGGCGAACAATACGTGGGTGTGAATATCTGCGTAGACGTAACAAGTAACAGCGAACTGCGTAGAATGTTCGACGCGCTGCTCAATGGTAAAACTACAATGATAGATTACTACACTACGTTCGGAAGGGCGGTAAAGTACGGAACTAACTTTCTGCTCAATGACGCAGATGTAGAATATCCGTGTCTGCTCAGTATGCAGGACGGGGAACTGTCTCTGCACGCGGGTTATATAGTTCCTGATTCGCGCGTTTTGTCGGTAGATGATTTTATTGAATTATACTTATGATAATACGTGCGACTACAAAAGAGGAACTGCGTGAAGTGCTTAACTACATGTGTGCACAACTAAGACAGACACGGGTAAGAGTGGATTTGCCACGTATGGGGCCTCCCCTCCATACGGGGTACGATACGGTAAGCGTTGCGGCGGAGATTTTCCCAGTCATCGTACTATGTAATGAAGCGCATGGGATACATATAATGCCCGATTCACCTGCGGTGCGCATATTGACGTTCACTGACTGGCTGGATGTGCGGCCGTAATATGTAAACGGGTGGGGTCAAAGTAAGCGCATACACACGAAGGCACATTACACGATGGCCGCACAGAGGGGTATTCTGCTCGTGCGTGTGAGCAGAAAATGGCCCCCACCCCTTAAACGGGGTGCGCGCCCGAGAGGGTTGCGGGTAGTCCGCTTAGGTTACAGAGTAGAAATCACAGACTGAGCCATTTCCCGCTTAGATTACAGAGCAGATTTTCAAGAACGAGACATCAAAAATTACGGTTAAGTTATAGAGTTGGTTTCGTAGGTCAAGACATGCCCGTACTCGTTATGGTTAGGGTATGTCTTACTGCTGCTGTATTATGCAACAGACTTGTATGTGCGCGACATGTATAGAAATCGACGTTTCGTATACACGACGTGCGGTATATGTATAGAAAACCCCTTGTTCGTATACATATTCCGCCGGTTGTTCCTATTTCGTTATAGTTTTCACGTACTTTTTACCAATTTTTAACGGCCTGAAATTGAGATAGTTACGAAAAAGTCCGTATATTTGTATAACGAAAAATCAATTAAAGTACGTGACCATGAAAACGAAACGAGTGGAGGCTTATATGAAAGCTCACAGGAAGAATGAATTCTACGCGAAACGTGTAAGGGGAGGCTACTATGCGGTGATCGATGGGTACGATATGTCGATGGAGTCTTTGGAGGTTTCCGAGGAAGCCGCTATCGCTCTTATTCACAAGCTTAATCAACTGAGAAACGAAAGAATACGCTGAGTTATGAAAGACGCATTGATATTATTCATCGGTGTAGCGATGATGTACAGTGACAATCTGGGAATTATTTTCTTGGGCGCCGTAGTTGTAACGATCGCTACGGTGCGAATTTTAGGTAAAGTGTTCGAGAAATGATACTGCATGTATTCGGGGAACCCGTTCACGTAGCGGATGATATTGCGGACGGAGTATATTCGCACGCACACGTAGTGGAGAGGCTTATTGCCGGCGGGGCAGGAGGTTATCCTGCAGTACATTATTTTATGGAGGCACCGGTGGAAACGGTGTGTATAGAAAACGGAAACATCTATGAAAATAACAACGATCGATAAGGGGACGGCTGAGGCGATAACCAGCAGGTTACACGATGCGGTGCGCGATGTGGCCGACAGTATGGGGGTTACGGTTTACGTCGAGAGGACGAAATTTTCTACTGTCGAAATGTCGGTGACGTTTTCGATCAAACTGCCCGCAGATAAGACTGAGTTTCCGCACTATGTGTACGACGGTTTCGCAGACAGGGAAGGCGTGGAGTACGGGGAGCATTTCGTCGGCAGCCGGTACAGGGTAAAGGTCGATAAGTCTTACCAGATAGTAACGGTTACGGGTGTGGACTTCAAGGCGCGAAAGTATAAGGTCTGCATCGAAATCGATAAGAGAAAATTCCGTATCGCACCGGCGGCACTGAGGGGCAACATGCTGAGAGACCGCCCTACGTGGGAAGACTTCGCGCTGTGGTGCCAGTACGACGGGGACGATGACCGGCTGATCGGTGACACGGTGGACAGGTGGGACTTTACCGAAGTCTATATGAACAAGACCTTCGGGGTGACTCGACTATCGGTGCTCCGCGAACTGCTTGAACGGTTCCGACGGACGGAGCCATCCCCGGAGAATGTTCAGGACGTCGCCGATGCACTGAAACGGCTGTCGATGGAACCGAGGAGTGAAGCGCTGCGCATTGCGGTTATTGAACAATTGAGGAGAGTATTAAGATAACATATATATATATATATGGTACGTGTAATTTACGAAGGGTTCGACCGGAGGGTGCTGACGGTGCGAATCGAAGGGGCGCCCGAGGGGGCGGCCAAGATGGTGACGAAAGTATGCAGGGGGGAGCGGTTCCTCGATGCGGAGTTCGTGTCGGTGCGAAAAAGCGGCGAGGTGTTCTTTGCCTCGTGGCGGCTGACGTCGAACAAATTCCCCGTGCTGCATGTATTCGAGGGAGTGCGGTATTGTTTGCAACAGGATATTAACAAGAGGTTATGAACGAAGAAATCAAGAGAGTGTTCGATACACTGGGAACTACGGAGGCTTACGTGTTCTCCTACAAAGTAAGAGTGAGAAGAATGTATCAGGTCAACCGCAGAGGCGCCGGTTTGCGGCAGCAACCTCTGACGGTCGGGAAGGTTACGGTGCCGTGCGGTCTCGGTATGACGGCGGCGCAGATATTGAAGTGTATTTACGGCAAATGATTATGAAAGAGATGCTTGAACCTTATGACCCGGAGTATCTCCGTGGTGACGCTGGGGAGAACCCTTACAGACTGTCCGCGAGGGAGAAGCGGAGAATGCGTGCGCTGTCGCGCGTGGAGAAACTATTGAAGCGGAATATGATCCCGCACACGTGGGATGACGGTTATCGAGTGGAGCGATGCTTCGCGTCGTATCGCGACGTGCGGTATCTGTGGGTGACGGACTACGGTACGTTCTGCTACGGTACGAATGATCAATGCCTATGCGAATCCGCCGACGTTAATACGGTATGCGAAGTGCTGCTGCGGTGGTGGTCACGGTAGGAAAATGCACGTTGTTCCTATTTCGTTATAACATTGTGGTAATTTTGACCAATTTTTAACGGCCTGAACGTGAATAACTTACTATATTGTTCGTATATTTGTATAACGAAAAACCCTAAAATAAATTACTGCTATGAAAAACGCTAAGAAGAATGCACGGAAGAACGAACAGATCGTTTTCAATCCTATCCTGAGTGAAGCCGCTATGGAGGGCACCAGCCTTAAACTGCGTTTCGCCAAGTCCGTAAATCAGAGGGTGCTCAATGACAATATCGAAAGTCTATTTAAGCGGCGTCTGGTATTGCGTTGCAGTGCGGCCAGTGATTTCTACGGTCGCGGAGAGTTCGCGGTCGAGTGCAAGTGCGACAACGAAACGTTCATCTGTACATTATACGCGAGGTACGGTCAGGTATGTATCGGTGCGGCGGCGAATACGCCGGCACGTGTCGTTCTCGCGCTGTCCGACGCGGTGCGCGGTAGCGAGCCGGCGCAGTTCGAGATGTCTACGCTGCCCGATGATGAGACGCACGGTGAGGTGCTGCCCCCGGCGGTCGAACCCGTGCCGGAGGTGGCGAAACCCGCTCCGAAACCTGCCGAGGAGAAACCCACGAGGTTGTCGTCTACGAAAAGTCTTACGGAATCGGTCGAACGCATCCTGCGCGAGTTCGACAAGGTGCTGTTCGATGACATGGCTACTATTTACGAAGATTATCTCCGTGACGGTGACTTTGCGGAGGCGCGCGAACAATTACGCACGTTGATGTGCAAGACGTTTAAGAAAATCCCGTTCGACTTCAAGGTATGCCGGTACACGGAGCGTCCCTTCGGTGTGCTTATAGACTATTACGGTCTGAAATTCGGGTACAAACTTTTCATTAAAGACGGTTTCGTGGAGTCGAAGGTGCTTATAGTTAGCAGCTGCGGTATGTAAATATATTTTAAAAACAATACGAGCAATGTACACAATCCCCACAATTTCGACGGTGGCGGCTATGCCGCGTGCCGAATTGATCCGGCAGCTTGTTGCGAAGGGCCGGTATGCGATCCCCGATCTTATCGAATGCTGCGACGGCGTGCTGCGCGTGCGGTATCTGCTGCACGCCGCACCCCCTGCGATATTCCTGCCCTTTTTGCGCGAATTCGCGCGGCTGAACGGTCTACCGGCTAATGATGCGCGAACGACGGCGATATGCTATGAATTACTTGAAAAATCAATCCAATAAACACGACGACGATATGGCACACGAAATTGTAACGACTACGACAGGACAAGTAGTAGAGATCGACACCGACACGAAAAAATGCAGGAAGATTCTGCACGATCTGGCAGACCTTACCATCGAGGATGCTGTCGATGCGTTCAGTCTTAATTTGAAGGTATACCAGCGGTATCTGAAAGATCACTTCATCGGTGAGGAATGCCCGATCAAGAAAGGTAAACTGTTGTTCCGCGGTTTCAGGATCGGCTGCGACTCCGAAAGCGGTTTTACGATGATCGACACCAACGGGGGCGCATACGCCGAAGTCGACACACCGTTCGAAGGCATTCCTACGCCGAAGGAACTCGCTGCGTTCTTTGAGCGAAAAGTGGTGCATCATACCGCTGACGAGCTGGCGATCGCTGCCGAACGGGGGCGCAAACAACTCGAAGCTGAACGGCGGCGTATCGAAGTGCTCGACGGGGAGCCTGACTTCGAAGTACTGCGCAGGAAGGTTATCGCTAAAATCGACGCGATCAATGAGGGAAAATCCGTGAAGATCGACCCCGTGACGATACCGGATATGATTCCATTCCGACGGTGGAAGATCGCGGTCGGTAAACTGGTTCGTCAGTGGCAGGAGAAGAAAATCCGGTACCCGAAACTGCTGTCGATGGTGCGATCGGTTACGGAGGAACAGGACTTCGAGACTGCATCCGACGCGAAACGGTATACGTTCGTGGGAACGCTGCTGCCGGAGTTTTCGTCGGTCGGTGCACTGACTGGCGACAAGATCGAAGTCGACGGTAAGCTTACAGATGCGACGAAGTTTTTGCAGGACTATCTGCTGCACTATGAACCGAAGGCGATGCCGCGGCTGATGCAGTACGCAAAGGGGGAGATCGATGCGGTAACGCTCTTGCGCGATCCGTACACGGAGGACTACGAGGACTATAACTCGAAACTGCTGCCGAGGAATGCGACGAGTGCCGCGGTACTCACGGCGCTGTTTGCCAGTGTGGGAATCGAGGCACCCCAAGACATCTACTACGACGCGGAGATGAAAGTCGGTGACAAGGTGCTGCTGTGGTGCGACGGTGAGTGGCGTAAGAAGACGGTTCTCCGTATCGAGGAGGACGGCGGTATATACTGCTGCGCTGACTATGCGTTGCGCAAGATCGATAAATTCATTAAATTAGAGGCGTAGAGTTATGAAAAATCATGCAACTGTCGAATACCGTAACATGCTGCACAAGAATCTTGCCGGTGCTCTGTCCGAATTACGTGAGACCTGTGTAGCCGATTATACCAAGCCTGAGGGGGGGTTTAGGCACTTGTTTAGCCGGTACGGTTTTACGCAGGCTTCCGGTAGCCGCCTTATGAAAGTACTGCGAGAGCTTCGTGCCTGCAAAACACAGGGACACACCCGAAATATGACGCTGCTGTGGGAACCCGCGGTCAGGATTACCGACGATTTCGTGAGCATCGTTTACGAGCGGTATATCCGAAGCAGCTTTTCGTGTGTTCCGAGCAGGATGCTCGTCGACTATACCGATTCGGAACTTCTCGCAGAGGTTCGACGCAGGAATTTAGTACACTGATATATTATGACAAAGAAAAAACTCGTTACCCGTGAAGACGTGGGCTACGTCTGTGGTGAACCTATCGGAGTGATCGTGTATGATGACCGCAAGGAGAAGTACCGTAGTAAAAAGAATACGGTCGTATGCTCCGGCAGTCTGTGCCCCAAGTGTAAGAAGATGGTCGATTACGGCGGTATATTCTTTATCGAGGTAAAGGACGGCTCTAATGGTCTTGAAAATCCGTACAGAACTGGAAGGGTTATCTGCATTCAGGAATCCGATGTTAAGAAGGTTCTCGAAAACTACCAGCCGGTAAACCTTGTCGAGGAATGGCTGTTCTCGGTAATGTTTCCCAAATACGAGAAAATCAATGAAGACCCCAAGTAAGCGGGAGATACTTGTCCTTACGGGCCACCTGTGCCCGAAGTGCGACGAGTTTACGGAATTGGTCGAATCGTCCGAGATATACGGTACCGACTTCGGACTTCTCTACCGGTGCCCGACGTGTCACGCATACGTCGGGTGCCACAAGGGGTCTCTGAATGCAAAGGGGAGTGTCGCCGGAAGAAACCTTCGGGAACTTCGAAAGTCGGCCCACCGCTTGTTCGACGATATGTGGAAATCCGGGGATATGAATCGTGAAGACGCCTACGAGTGGCTGTCCGAAAGGCTCGGTATTCCGCGGTACCTTACACACGTCGGGATGTTCGACGAGGCGCAATGCCGTAGAACTATTGAATTGTGCAAAACGTATGCGAAGGAGGAATGAATGCGGCATATCTGATGAGACCACCGATCGGTACATTTCGCTCGTAGTCTTACCGGGTGAGGACTACATGGACAGCTATCGGTGTACCGAGAGACAGTACCATGCCGATATGCGGCAAGTGGCTGCCGATACGGCTGTCCGCGTATTGTGCCACCTGATCGAATGTGTCCCTACGCAGGAAGACCTTACGCCTGATAAGAAGGTAGGGACGGCGAAGATATTTTACGAACGTCTTAAATTTTGGTGTACACTGTTAAATGGAACTGAGAAGCTATAACGTCGAGAGAATATTTAAGGACTGCACTACCTGTGTACTGGGAAACCTCGTCGGTACCCGAAAGGAGGAACTCGAAAAATACGCTGCCGATATTCTCGACATGATCCGACAGATACCCACGGAGGAAGTCGACGGTAAACAGTGTAACGTATTCGGGTTGTGCCATAACCGCAGAGACGGTGAACAATGGACACCCTATTTGCAAATCATTAGGATGCTGCTGTTGCTGGCTCGTCGCCTCGACTATGTGTATTGGGAGGGAGAGCTCAAACCAGATACGGTTATCTGGTTCAAGATTCCTGCCGCATAATTATTTTAGGTAGTTATATATATATAAACCAACGCTAAAATGAATTGATATGGGAAAGAAGAAATTTTTAGAAAAATTGGTTTTTGTAAAATGGAAAGATAGCTATGGAGTTGATACTGGATGGAAAGATATTTCAGAGTATTCAGCTTCATTATTGGAAATAAAGAGTTTGGGAAAAGTTATTTATGAAGACAAAGAAATAATATCATTAGCTCAAAATTTTTCCGATGAAACGGATTATAATCCAGAGCAAGCCAATGGAATAATGGTAATACCAAAGGCTTGCATCTCGGAAATCATTTCTTTTTCTTTCAGTCAACTGCTTGAATTAGAGCAGAAGTAGCTACTTGTTTAACACGTCTTGAAGTTTTAGAGTCTCTCAAAAGTTTAGAAGCAATGCTTGTAATTTTGGGAGACACTTTTCATTTTACCCATATATATATAAGTCTGGAAAAACTTTGTTACATTTGTACCGAGGGAGCTTTAATATTTTCGGATATGAAGAAGGAGAAACAGATAAAATCGTATACTCGGCGCACTAAATCGGGAAAGACGGTTACAGTACGTGCGCACTCTGCGAAGTACGACGCAGCCGATGATTTGGTCAAGAGCCTGCTCAAAAAGAAAGGTTCCGGCAAGGAGTTTGAACTTGCCGTCGATACGAAGGGCGTCGATAAACTCGTTAACGAAATGGCCGATTCCGGCAGACTGATAGTACCGGTAAGTAAGGAGGAATTCCGTGCGTGGTACCACGAACCGGACAGTATTGCCGGTAAAGCCGCCGGTAAGAAACTTCGCTCCGTACTCGGTAGCAAGGAGTACAAGAAACTCGATGAAACTGCCAGCAGTGGGTATTCCACCAAAGGACACTCCAAACTGTACGGTACGCTGGATGGCATCATCAACAGTGAGGCCAATGTGTCCAAACGTCTCGACGCGCGTGGGAAGTCTGGTAAGTCTGCGAAACCCGCTGAAAAAGCTACCTCCGAAATAGGGCGTAAACCCGTCTATTCTCCGCTCGAAGAAGTTCGCCTCAGTAAGGCAGGGTACCGTATCGGTAAAGACGGTGAATCCATCTACAAAGGGAGTCGGAAACTTAGCAAGGATCAAGTCGCCGACCTTCGTAAGATGCTGTCTCGCGGTGGACGTGCTTCCGATAAGGAGGCGGCTGCGATACGGAAAAACAATCCCCACCCGACGTACAAGGATCACGAAGGCGTGGAACGGTATACCTCGGGTGAGTGGCAGCACCTTCCTGTAATTAAGGGCAAGGGATCGACAGAAGCTCCCGTTCGTCAGAAACGCAACGCTAATAAGGACATCCTGTACAGTCGCGGAGAGAATACTGGGGACTCCTTCATAACTGCGGCGCAACAACTTGCTCGGAGTGATTCGAAAGGTCGTTCGAACAAGAAAGCTCTGCAAACGTTGGTTAGGGCCGGTTTTGTTAAAGACAGCGGCGACGGTGAGTTTCAATTTGCAGACGTTCACGAAGTACCCAGAAGGAATAGAAAATTCTTCGATAAAGTGTTCTCGGCATACGAAGATGAGAGCGATAAATACTGATTTTAGGAGGATTTTCTAAATAAGTTTGTATCTTTGTAGGTGAGCATCGAGGAGGTGCCCACCTATTTTTGTGTCTATGCAGATCGTTTCGTCCAATATTCGCACGGCTGACTATGATCGTCGTAACAGAGTATTGCGAATGACTTTCGTAAACCGGCCGAACTGGTTGTACGAATACTTCAACGTACCGGTCAAGATATGGACGCGCTTTTTGCAGGCAGATAGTAAGGGGCAGTACTTTTCGGCGTACATCCGAGATGCTTATCGTTATCGTAGGTCATTCACACGAAAATAATGGAAGCAATGGCAGTAGTTACGCGAGTATTCGAATTCGATGCGGCGCACCGAGTTATGAACGAAAGAGTGAAGTGCTACAATCTTCACGGACACCGTTTTCGGTTGGAGGTTTCCTTCGGAATATCTCCCAAGTTCTACGATCTGGGTTATCCGATTGATTTCAAGGAATTGAAACGTGTGTTCGGAGCCTACATAGACGAGTTTCTGGATCATGCGTGTATAGTCAATCCGAAAGACCGTGAAGTCATTGATCTGTGCACGCGGAATAAATGGAAACTCTGGGTAATGGGACACGGTGCCAACGTCGATCGAAACCCATCGGCGGAAAATCTCGCCGAGGAGATATTTACGGTGTTCAGGGAACTGGCCCGATTAAGTCCTGAGGAGTTCGATGTGCGGTCGGTTAAACTGTACGAGACACCTAATTGTTGGGTGCAAGTTTCCGAGACACAGGATTACCTCGACGTAGGTGTAAAAAATGCGCTGTTCATGTGGCGCGATAAAAAGGGTACCTTTGAGTACGACAGCAGACGATGCCAGTAAAGAAGAAACCTCTCAAAGAGGACGGTTTTGTATTCGAGACTACCGGTGGTAGTGTTACGGATATTGATACATCGGACATGGCGGGTCGATCCGTATCGTTCGATGCGCACTTCATTACGGGTAAGATCATGGACTTCGGTAAAGTGCTCACCGGAATCCCGCTGTACTCCTATCAAGAAGAGATTGCCTATCGGATCATCTACTCGGTTATAACGTTCGAAGGATCGGTGCTGACGGTGCTACTCTCCCGACAGAGCGGTAAGTCCGAGACTATGGCGTTCGTCATAGATACGCTTACTGTGTTACTTCCGGCACTCGCTAAGATCATTCCCGATCTGGAACAATTTTCGAACGGTTTCCGCGTCGGTTTGTTCGCGCCTCAATCCGATCAAGTAGTTACGACGTACTCGCGCGCAATGACGCGATTAACGTCAGCAAACGCCGAAATGGTGCTATCCGATCCCGATCTTCTGGTTTCGCTTGAAAGTGAGGTACGACTTAACCTCAGTAACGGGTCGTTTCTTGCCGGTCAAGTCGCCAGCAAACAATCCAAGATAGAATCGAAGACGTATGACCTTATAATCATTGAGGAGGCTCAGGATACGGATGACTTTTTGGTCACTAAGAGTATCGAACCTATGCTCACGGCCACCGGTGGCACCCTCGTAAAAGTAGGTACTACGGGTGTTACCAAGAATCACTTCTGGTATGAAATTCAGGCGAACCGAAACCACGATCGGAAGATACCCGACAAACGGCTTCGGAATCATTTCGAGTATGCCTATAAGGAGATCATTTCGGCACGCCGACACCAGTTCGAGATAGACCATAAGAAGTTCCACCTCAACTACGAGGCCGATATTCTGCGTAAGAAGGAACGTTGGGGGGAGGATTCTCAGGCGTTCAAACTCGCGTATGCCCTCGTATGGGATTTGGAAAGCGGTATGCTTATCTCCGACAAGGAGTTCAATACGCTGCTGAACAGGAAACTCGGTTTTCAGGAACCTTCTACGGGCGACTATGTGGTCGCCGGTCTCGATATTGGTAAGGCGCCGGCTGAAACCGTTCTTACGATCGCTAAGGTATGGTATACGGACGATCCATTCGAAAAACCGTACAAACAAATTCTCGCGTGGGTATGCCTCGGAGGTCTCGACTACGAGGCGCAACATCATGAGATTCTGAACTACATTGTGGAGTACAATATTTCCACTATATTTGCGGATTATACGGGTGTCGGCAAACCGGTAGTCGATCGTCTGGTGTACGCTTGCGGCGAGTACGTGAACATAGAGCCGTATACGTTCACCGCTCAAAGTAAATCGGATATGTGGTACAATTTCACGTCCGATATACAGACGAGGAGATTGATCGTTCCGGCTAACCGTATGGTCAGGGGTACTATCGAGTTCCAGAAGTTCGAGGAGCAGATGAAAAACTGCCAGAAGTACTTCAACGGTGCCTACATGGTGTGCGAGAAGTCCGAAGGGTACTTCGACGATATGGTAGATAGCTGCGCGTTAATGTGTCTTGCGGCTAACGCCCAAAGGGAGGCTGAATCCGAATTGGAAGTCGATGATAACCCGTTGTTCTCCAACTTGACGAGCAATGCGTTTGCCATGCACAGAAACTCTTACTGATATGGACGCAAGGAAGACAGTAAAGACGCATACCCGGAGATTGAAGTCCGGCAGGGTGATTACGGTTCGTGGGTATACTGCATCCTATAAGGTCGCTGCACGGAAACAGGGTTCCGGTACTGAGCTGTCCGATCTTGCCCGAAAGAAGGAACAGTTCCGAATCATCCAGCGAAGCAACCCCATGTTCGATGACGTACACACTGGAATACGAGCTGTGGGTGACATAATGACGTTCCGAGAAGCCGTCGATACGCTCAAAGATTATTCGGATAGTGACTATGTGTACCCCGATTTCACGAATAAGGATGCTCGGGAGGCTCTCAAACGAGGAACCGTAACTATATACAGCAGCTACCCGATAAAAGCGGGTGTGTTTGTGTCCCCGAGCAGGATGAATGCCTCAGACTACGCAGGCGGTGGTAAGGTATACTCTAAGGAGGTGCCGGTTAACAGTGTTGCATGGATTGCAAGTGATGAAGGGCAGTACGCCCCTATAAAATGATAATGCTATGGGAGTTAACGTAGGTGGAATGGACCCTACCGGTATGGGTTCCTACTCCGGTTATCCGGGTTCTAAATACTGGAATGTGGACAGTCGTCCGCTCTCCGAAGCTACGAGCGTACTGCGTTCGTTCGTGGTTACGAATATCATTCAGGACAGTCAGTGGGAGATCGACCGTATAACGCGGTACTATCTTTTCTGGAAGTTCTACAAGGGCCTTCATTGGAAGGACTTCAATGACGGCCTTATTTCGTTTAACTATGTCCGCGCCTTTATAGATAAGGTATCGATGTTCCTGCTCGGTAACGAAGCTTTCTCGCTGCAAGTGAAAAGCTACTACTCTGATCAGATCGATCCCCGTCTCGAAAGGGTCGCCGAGCAGCTTCTTATGTATCACTGGGGAAAATCCGACAAATTGCAGCTCGCTTATGAGATACTGCAAATGGGCAGTATTACCGGTGACTGTTGGATAGGTGCTTCGTGGCAGGACGGTGAGGATGACAAGTTCGTCAAGGTTCAGGTATACGATTCCCGTCAGTGCTTCCCCCAGTTCGAGAACGGTGACTTCGACAAGATGAAAAGTTTTCTTGTCCGTCAGCCTCTCGATTCGAACAAGAACCAGCCGTACAAAATGTACGTGATCAAGATCACTAAGGATACCTACGAGACGTGGTATCAACGTGACGTGACGCTGAATGAATCCGAGATCGTTAAGTATGAATCCAAAAAGACCAAGAACAAATATGGATTCATTCCGGTAGTCCATATCAAGAACCGCCCCAATTCCGAAGGTTACTACGGTGTGTCCGACGCAAACGACATATTGAAGCTGAACAAGGTGTACAACGAGATGAACCAGCAGGTAAAGGCCATCATCGACTACCATGTTACGCCTACGACGGTCATAACAGGTGCCTCGGCGAAGTCCCTTAAAAAGGGTCTCGGTCAGATATGGTCTGGTCTCCCTGCCGAGGCCAATGTGTTCAACCTCGGTCTGGATGTCGATCTGTCGGCTACGATCGAATTCATCAAAGACCTCAAAACGGCGATGCACGAATTGTCCGATGTGCCTGAAAACGCACTCGGTAAGATTCAGGCCATAAGCAATACCTCTGCCGCCGCATTGCAGATAACGTATCATCCGCTCATCCAACAGGCCAACCTGAAAGCCACTACCTACGGCGAGGGGATAACCGAGATGAACACGATGATTCTGCGGATTCTCGAAATCGAAGACCCGCGGAACAAACGTCTGCGCGAGCTGAAAAAACTCGCTCCCAATTTCCGCTCCGAGATGCGTATCGTACCGGTGTTCGCCTACGGTTTCCCGAAGGATCGAATGGATGAACTCAACCGTGCCGAGATCGAACTCCGATTGCAGCTCGGTTCCCGCAAGGAGATCATGGAGCGTATGGGCAAACAGAACATCGACCAGCTTCTTGAACAGATCGACGACGATACGCTGCATAAGGCACTGTTGCAACAGAAGCTCCAAGAAGCCCTCGGCGGCGGTGTTCCTCCGCCTCCGGGGTCTAACCCGGATGACGATCCTTATTCTGTCGACGACGGAAACATGGATGAATTCTCGGAATAACGAATAAATTTTGTTTTTACCGAAAATCTGTTTACTTTTGGACAGGCTATCAGTAGTTTCTTTTTGTCTAACTTAAAACTTTTGCGCTATGGCAGGTTTGCAAACCCTTGATAAGGGCAATCCCGAAGCTCTGCATGACATCGGTCAAAGCAAGGCTCCTATGGTCGGCGAGAAGTTCGTGAATCCGGGTACCCCGGAGGCGGCTCTCGTTTCGTATGACCAGCTCACGCAGGCCAAAATCCGTGGTAACGGGTCTGAGGTTATGCGTACCAACATCATCAAGTAACGAGAAAATCCAAAGAACTTAACAAATCCACCGTAGAAAAAATCGTATGGAACCGAACGAAAAAACTATCGTCATCCCGGAGAGTATTGAGATCGATGGCCACTCTTACGTGGTGAAGGAGACTCCGGCACTTATGGAGTTCCGACAGCTCGTTGAAAAGGCCGAGAAGAACAAGTTGTACTCTACCTTCGCGACGCTGCGTCAGCAGATCAACGACCTCAAAGCTACACAAGTCGTCCAACAATCCGCTCCCTTTGATTTGGGCGCCCTTGTCGAAGCTCTTAAAGGTGAATTCGCTACCCGCGAAGATTTGCAGGACATCGTAAGCAAGGCCGTACAACCGGTTAACAACGATCTTGAACAACGTAGACAGCAGGAACTCGCTGAGTATCGCGAGCGTCTCATCAAGGACAACGAGGGGAAGTGCATTCCCGAACTGGTCAAGGGTGCTACGAGAGAGGAGATCGACGCCTCCATGAAGGAGAGCATCGCGCTTCTCAACAAGTACCACGGGCCGTTTATCGACCCGCCTCAGGGAAAGACGGTTGACCCGCTTCTCGTCAACGCCGAAAGAAGGGCTGTTGCAAGTGGTGAAGTCCTCGAAATCCCTGCGAAACCGACGCCGGTAAAGGATGACGGTAAGAGTCCGATCCCTGTCGTGCCCACGCGGGCAATGCCCGAAGTTTCAACCGCTCCCGCAACACGGAAGATGACTATGGAGGAGTTCGCTCAACAACGAGAGGCAATCCTCCGTAACCTCGAAGCCGAGTACGGGGCACAATAACAAAACGTCTAAACTTTTATAAGATGCTTACTGTATTTATTTCGTTTGTAGCGTTCGCGCTCGTCTGCATGACGGGGTTCGCGTTCGGTGAAACGACCTCGGCTATCGCTAACAGCGGTGGCTACACTTCGATTCCCGAAGCTGTTCGTGACTTCTACTCGCGGGAGGTTCTGTTTCAGGCCCAGCCTCGTCTGCGTTTCGCCCAGTTCGCAAAGGTGAAACGTGACCTTCAAGCCATTCGTGGCAAGTCAATCGTTTTCGTTAAGTACAACAACCTGACCGGTGGCGGTTCTCTGGAAGAGGATGACGTCCTTACTCCCGAGGCAATGTCTACGGCCGAAGTTGTGGTTCCAGTCAAGGAGCAAGGCAACTCTACTCAGGTTACCGAATACCTTCTGCGCACGTCGCTGCTGGATGTCCTCGGTGACGCATCGCGTCTGCTGGCCAACAATATGGCGGTAGTCCTCGACGGACAGTTCCGCGACACGGTATTGCAGACGACCAACGTTATTTATGGTAATGGCAAGAAGTCGCTCGCAACGCTTACCGCTACGGATTACTTTAACACGGTCACGGTTAAGGACGCTGTTGAGATTCTGGCTACTAACAACGCACCGCGTATCAATGGCGACTTCTATGTATGTATCGCCCACCCGCACCAGCTGCGCACGCTTCGTGACGACAAGGAGTGGATCGAGGCCAATGTATATATGGGTCGTCGTCAGCTCTATATCGGTGAGGTAGGTATGTACAACGGCGTTATCTTCGTCGAGACTACGCAGATGCCCGTTCTGGATTCCGCCAAGATTCAGGAGAAGTATGGCTCCGGTGCTACGATTACGACCGGCTACGAGGCTGTCTTCTTTGGTGAAAACGCCTATGCGTGGGCTATCGCTCTCGACGTCGAGCTTCGTGACGACGGCGTTATCGAACTCGGTCGTAAGCACACGCTCGGCTGGTATGGTATCTGGGGAACCGGTATCATTGAGGAGAAGAACATGGTCAAGGCTCTCACCGCGTAAGCGGTGGGGCCTTCCCCTTTAACTTTAACAATTCACTATTATGGCAAGACAAGTAAAGTCCGAAGGGACTGAACAGCCCGAAGTACAGATCGAACCCGAAGTTACGAAGGTTGAGGAAGCAAAGATCGAACCCGAAGTCAAGAAACCCACCGCTGCCGTTACCGGCAAGGTGACGAAGAAGACCCGGATTCACTGTGTGGAGAACGTCGATTGCATCATTGCGGGCAATCGGTACAAGTTCCCGAAAGGAAAAGAAACGGAAGTGCCCGATGATGTGGCGGCCATTTTGTCCTCCGCTAAAAAGGCATTCAGAATGTAAAATTCATGTCTGCGACACAGGTAACTTTGAACGAAATTATGACAGCGGTTCGGGAGTTAACTTTCGACCGCTTCATAATTCCTGCATTCGCTCTTAAAGCGATACCGGGGTATATCGTCGAGGTGGTTCCTCCGGTTATTCCCAAGAACATATTCAACCGTCACATGGACGGGGAGTATGCTGATGCCGAACGCGAAAAGGGGATGCCGATATACGGCGATGTGGTTATCAACGGAGGCGATGCCGAGACTATTTCCAGTAGTTACGAAATTCGCCCCGGGACTACTAACCCGACTTTCGTTACACGGCTCGATGCAGGAGATGCTGAACCCATTGAGAAAGGCGGTTATCTGGAAATTCGCAAAAATGACGGTAGCGACACGAAGCGCTTCTATTTTACAGAGTACTACACGTTCAATCTGTTGTTGGACGCGCTTATCGCAGAAGGAATCGTAGTGGCCTACACGCCGTATTTCAAGGGTGACGAGCTTACGAGTACGCTTATCAAGGTCGCCGCACGTGACGCAGACGAGGATGTAACATTTTTCCGCAGATACTTTTTCTCTGACTGGGAGATCGCTAAGATGATCTCTTGGTATTATTTCAAGGTTCTCGATATAAAGGATGTTGACCTTACGGATGAAACCGTGGGTAAACTTATCCGACCTTCCGAACAACATTTAGCCATTTGGGTATCGTATCACCTCGTCGACAGACGGCGCGTATACGAGAATGCCGCAGGTTCCATAGGCCAGTCGTTTACTGATGGCTCTGATTATACTGGCTCCGGTTCCGCGGGTACCCCCTTACAAACCACCGTACAGATAGGTTCAGTGTTCACCATTACGGAGGACGCTACGCAAGGATTCTTTTACGAAGATTTTAACCGTGTCGGCTCCGATAACGTATGGGGCGACAGATACTCGTTCTGGTACCGTCTTATGCTGTACCTCAGAGGTCTGCTTGAAGAACAATTCGGCGATTACTCCTTGCGGAAGGACAATGTTATACCGGGTTATATCCAGCTTATTCGAGAATACGATTTCCGTGCGTATTACGATTCGTATCCGTTCAGTCTGTCACCTCTTTCGAGAGGTATTCTATCGAGAGTTCCATAGTTGAACTCAACGTAGCACGGAAACACAAGAGTCGTTTATACAGTTGAGCTATGCTTGTATCTAAGGCCAAGTTTTTACAGTACCAAGCTATGTTTTATAAGAAGTTGCTCGCAACACCTTATAAGATACAGCTTGAAATCGTGACTGTCCGAAAACCTGACCAAACCGAAGAATTTACCATAGAATCGTTCGTCGGTGACAGCGTAAGAGAGTCGACATTTTACGAGTTCAGAGCACTGTACGAAAAAGAGATACCCGAACGTACCCGTGAGAAGTATGGCCTACCGAAGGAAGTAAATGGAGTTGTCTATCTCTCCCCGAAACAGCTTGTGCCGAAGCTGGGTGATTATCACCTCGACTGGAACAGGACGAAAGTCCACTTTGAAGGAAGAACCCAAGTTATCGATAGAATAATCTATCTCGAAGATTTTAAGGAGTACGGAAGCTGCATCGGTTTGCAAATATTCGTTAAGGATGATTTGAAAGGAGGATGATATGACTACCGTAAAAGAACATCGACGCAAGAGGCGGAACAAAGTTTCAGTTGTAAGACGCCACAATCGAAAGGACAAAGTATCTGCATATCGTGGGGCTAAGAGGTTTTCCGATGCTTCGCGGGAAAGACTCTCTCAAAAAGGGGAAGCGCTTCCTGACGGTTCGTTTCCCATTACGAACAAGAGGGATTTGGCGAATGCCATATCTGCATACGGCCGTTCCAAGAATCCCGAGATAGTCAAACGTTGGATCATCAAACGGGCTAAGGCTCTCGGTGCCCGGGATATGCTCCCCGAAAATTGGTAGTATGGCCAAAGCGAAAAATACCAGTGTCATTCCGAGGTACCCGGAATACCAGAGGTTGATCGTTCGTGAACGAACCCCCGCGAAACCTTTCCGCGAGGAGAACGAAGTTCTGGCCGCCTACGAACAAGTAGGGAACATTCCCGACCGTAGTACTACGAGCTGGACACCCGGATTGCTCGATCCGTATTACAGAAACGAGTGTTGAGTATGAAACCGTGCGACAAACGTCCCGGAAAGGTCAAACTTAATCCGCGGACACATCTTCCCGAGATGACTTCATGGGGTCTCGGAACTGGTATTCCCCCGCTGACGACCGACCCGGAGAATCCGATCAAGCCGTTCGCCGACTACGTTATGGAGGACGACGATCGCTACCCTTACGACCGCAGATGATACCTTTCGCGATAGGAGCTGTTCTAAGACTTGCGTCGAAGGTGCCTCGTAGACTTACGAAGGTGCCCCGAACGTTGCTTAAAGCGCCCAAGTCGAAGATACCGAAGACGTACAAGTTTAAGGAGGACATGGACGCACTCGGTGCTCAGATCGCTGAGGAGTTCAAGGAGACCGTAAAGAGGAATATCGAGACCAACAAGTTCAAGTATACTCTTGCGGAATCCACACGAAAGAAAAAACACGGCGGCGTTCCTCTTATAAACAGCGGCGTTATGCTCGACGCCATCTATCGGGAAGGCACCTTCGTATCTGTGGAGGACACTCCACGTACTGATAGCCCACTCACGAACTTACAGCTCGCTAAGGTTCACGAGTACGGTACGAAGGATAAACACATTCCGGCCCGCCCCGTATGGCGAGATTCATTTGCGGCGTTCAAACCCGTTGCGCGAAAGCGCATCGAACAATTCTTTAAGAAACATGGCAGTAAACGTTAAGTCCTACAAACGTAGAAGTTCCAAAGGAAAAGTCTATACGGTTCGTGCATATTCCAGAGGCGGTAACAAGAAGGTAAACCTCGACGGAATGGAGATTAACCGGAAGGCCCCTACCATGTCCGACGAGGAGTTCGATCGGTTGCAGGCGAAACAGGATCAGGAGATGCGTGAGTTCATTCAGAACTTACAAGGCGTCGCCAAAGCGTATGGCGTCAAGGGGGGTACTGAGAAACTTATCCAACCCCGCTCCAAGAATCCTATTGCTAAGGCTAAGGCCGATACTAAGTCTGAGACCGCTCGTATCATGAAGGAGATACGTCCTACGTTGTCCGGTAAGCCACCGGTCGACACACCGCGCAAGGGTGGTTTTTTCGGTAAGCTCAAAGCGATGTGGAACGAAGAACTCGCCAAAGCCGCTAAGAAGTACGGCACATACGACGAGTTTTTCGGTACGGGGATACCTAAGGGAAACGCGAAACAGAAACGGAAGAAGTAAATGGATCAACTTATCGCACGTCTCATGGATGTATTCTCCGTGGGGTACATGTTCTGCGTCATAGCCGGTTCGTATATGGTTATACGGCTCATCGATCACTGCAACGGTGCGCAGAAAGTTCCTACGTGGCAGAAACGCTGCGTTACGTGCGTTATCGGGGCACTGTTCTTTGCGGTGTTTCGCGAGTACACGGAGGAATCCTTCGAAAGTCTGTTAACCTCGTTTTTCGCGTCGTTGTTTGTGTATGACAGCGCTATAAAGTGGCTGCTGAAAAAACTTAACTCAGGGTACAAATGTTAAGCTCCGTTTCACAGGTTAACGAGCAGTTTTTCGCTCTGTTCTCCGGTATCAAGATCAAAGATCACGGTACCGGTGCACTTATCGATGTACCGGTACGGTACGCACGGAAATCCGCTTATGACTACACGGAGGAGCAGGAGAACCAAGTGTATCCGTGTATAGCTATTCAGGATTACGCCCCTACGCTCAGAGACGAATGGTGGGTCGAGTTCAAGGAGTACTCCGGTGGATTATCCGATGATGAACTCACGGCGTATCTGTATCGAAGACCGGTATGGATGGATTTCCGCTATGATGTCAGCATCGCCGCAAAAAGTTACTTTCAGATAAATGCTCTCAAAGATGTATTTACACGGTTCATGCTGGAACCGTCGTTTCTGTTCAACAAGAGCGTTATCGATGACGAGGATTCCGTAGGTGACGTCGTTCCGTTCACCGTCAGAATTACTGACGTACCGCGCACCGATGGAGTTCAGGAAGTGAACTACGAATTCACTTTGCAAGTGTGGCTGTACGCGGTCGAACCGAAAGAGGTTGCGGTTATTCAGAAAGTTATTCTCAATGCCGAAGCCGTTACGGTTATTGTGTGACGTATTTTTGCGTCACAACTTGCAAAATCGGAATAATTTTCGTTATCTTTGAGAAAAATTAAGGACTATGGCTAAGACGGTAGAGACCAAATCTTCTGAGGTGAAAACCTTGATGAATGCCGGCAGCATGCGGGTCGAACTTCGTGTCGAGGGGAAACTCGTCGTGCTTATGCCCGGACAACGTTGTACGGTTCCTGCTTCTATGGAAGTTCCTCGTATCTGTGGGTTGTTCGTAAAGTAATTCAGGACGGATGATCGACAAGCTGAAACTCGTCTGTGACAAGAATGATCCGGCCGACAGGAAACTTCTCCTTCTGGTCGAATTGTTCGATGAAAGATGTCAACTTCTCGAAGAACATCAGACGGAGATGAGTTCCCGTTTGGAGAGCACCGACCGAAAACTGGACGATATACTCAAACAGTTACAGACGATAACCAATGCCGAGGAAACGTGTCCGGTGCGAAGGAATACGGAATCGTTCAACCTCCTTATATTTTTCATGGAGCACCCTAAGCTGGTTATCGTTTTGATGCTCGGATTGGTTTTCATTATCTCAGGATTCGTAAGTCACGACCTCTGGTCGATATTAAGAGGTATATTTAGCGTATGAAGAACATCTGCATAGTTCTCGATCCTGCGCACGGCAAGGAGGTTCCCGGGAAACGAAGCCCCGATAACTCTCACAGAGAGTATTCGTGGAGTCGCGAACGCTGCCGAAATCTTGCGATCGCACTCAGGTCGCTCGGTTACGAGGTATTCTTTACGAATTCTACCGAGTACGAGATCGGTCTGTCCAAGAGGCAGCGAAACGCTCTTTCGGTAAAGACCGACAAACAGAAGTTTCTCCTATCCCTTCACAATGACGCCGTGGGTTCCGGTACGTCGTGGAACAATGCCCGCGGCTGGTCTGTATGGACTACTAAGGGGGTAACGAAGTCGGATGAATGCGCGAGCATCATCATCGATCAACTTCTGGAAGATTTCCCGGGGTATAAATTCAGACAATACTCCGTCCAAAAACTCGACAGGGACTTTGAAAGCAATTTCACGGTTCTTATGGGAAGCGGTTACATGGCCGTTCTCGTCGAGTGGCTGTTTCAGGACAACAAGTATGATGTGGCCGAACTGAGTAAACCGGAGGTAAACGCTCGTTTCGAGCGATCGATCATCGAGGCTATCGAAAAAATTAACGACCATTTCAGTAGATGAAAACCTTTAAGAGCATAGCTTTGTTTTTTCTTATCGGCATAATAATAGCCCTTACTTGTACCTGCGTGCATTATGCCAGTAAGTGCAAGGCGCTCGAAAGGACGAGTAACGTAAAGGAGTACATCGACAAGATTCATAAACTCCAAGATTCCGTTAATCGGCTCGTTGTGGTTCTCGATGAATCCAAAAGAATCGTTTCGCTGCTTGAAGCTGACAAAAAGAGACTCAAAACTCAGGCGAAAAAAATATTGGAGAACTATGAGAAGCTCGATTCTATGCTTTTGGATTTTGGTATCGACGATAACATCGAGTTTTTGTCAGAATACCTATCCGAGGAAGATGATCCTGAACCAGACGGACACCGTAGTAGTGATAACTCCGGTGCAGCTGGTGAAGATAAATAGAGGACTGAATAAGGTTCGGATGCTGGAAACCCTGAACGAGAATTACCTTGCGCGTCTCGTCGTTTCCGATTCACTGAACAAGGTTCTTACCGGTACGATCGAAACTCAGGAAACGGTCATCTTACTGTGGAAGGAACACGGTAAGACCTCTGAGGAGATCATAAACACGCTGGAAGATTCCATGCGTGAACAACAACGAAGAAACAAACGTACCCTATGGGGTGTCGGTGCCGGTTGTGCGGCCGCCGGTATTCTTATCGGGTTGATTTTATAACGATAAAACAGGGAGCAAACTTAATTCGTATAACAATGGCAGATGTAGGTATCTCTATCAAAGAAGGCGTAGCGAATGGTGCGTCTCCTTTCAAAGACCCCTCGATGCGTAACGTCGGATTACTCGGTATGTTCACCCGCGGGCCGAAACTGGTTCCCACGAAGGTATCGAACATGGAGGAGTTCAACGAGATGTTCGGAGGGCAGAATTCGAACTACTTTGGGCCGGCGGTAGTCAAAAATCTGTTCGATGAAGCCGGTGAGGCTCCCGTTACGCTGTACCTGTCTCGCGTAGTGTCGGCAGATAGCGTCGTAGCGTCGAAGGAGCTGTCGGCTACTACCGCCGTCACGTTGCAGTGTAAGGCCGGTTACAAGGGTACTCCCGATCCGGGTGCATGGGCCAACGATAAGGTCAATCTCACGTTCTATCCGTTCGGTGTGTACGCTGACGAGAAGTACGCACTCGCCGTTTCCTATAACGGTTCTACGGAGACGTACATCGCGGGTACCATTGCGGAGATCGTAAGTCAGGTCAATACGGACAGTAAGTGCATTACGGTTGCTATGAATGGAACTGAGGAAACCGGTAACGCGCGCTACAAGGTTACTTCGGTCGGTTCTTTCACGGCAAGACAGGGTGACACGCAACTCACTGGAAGCGCTGCTCCTACCGGTGCGGCGGCTGGTGATACGCTGTATTCGGCTTCTTATGAGAAGATCGGTGTCGTGGCCAGCGTATCCGGTAACAACATTCTGTTGCAGGGCATGGCTCTCGTCGATGTTTCCGGTACGGTCAGCAAGTTGACCGGTACGCTCGTTACGGGTACGCTTACGGGCGGTACGGACGGTAACGTTACGGAGGATTACTTCGGTGACCAGTTCAACAGTTTCGACGGTGCCGACGTTCAGATCATGGCTCACACGGAGTATCATTCGCTCGACGTCGAAAAGAAGTTCAACGCCTATCTGAACGAACAGAAAAGTCCGATCGGCGTTATCACGTTCCCCGTCGACTTCTCGGAGAGCATGGCCGAACTCTACTACAACGCGCTGCGTTCGAACGACAAGAGTTTCATGGCCGGCGGTTACGAAGGCTGGATAACGGTTCTCGACAGTGACGGCAATCGCGTAACGATCCCCAATATCGGCGCTGTTATCGGTGCTGCGTATCTGCGCACGCCGTATGCGAGCGGCAATTACATCCATATTCCGCCGGGCGGTCTTGATTCGCTGTTTACTACCGTCGTAGACGTTACGCCCCGTAGCTTCACGCAGGCGACGATCAACCGGCTCGTTCAGAACTACCTCTGCAACGTGCTGCAATACGTCGAGGATACCGGGTGGTACGTCGGGACGTCTCGGTCGTATTCGACGAACTCGCTGTACCAGAGTATTCACACGCGGTTGCAGACGTCGTATTACGTGCGCGTCCTTAAAAACAAGCTCCGCTTCATGGAGCAGAAACCGAATACTCCCAGTATCCGGCAGGAGGCTCTGGTGGAACTCCGTACCTATTTCAAGGGAGAGTACGATGCCGGTGCCCTCGAAAACAGCGTTGCCTTCGACAAGGCATATCAGGCGATCTGCGACAAGAGCAACAATCCCGCCGGTCAGGATCGCAAACTCGTTAACATTACGGTAATGTGGATTCCTACCGAATGTATCGAGAGCGTCGTGCTGTCGCTGCAAAGAAACGATGGAATCCTGTTAATTGAGGAGGAGTAAACTATGGCAAAACCGCAAAAACCGCAGGATGCTTTCGTAGCGAATGGCTGGTACCTTAACCTGCCCGTAGCGGGAATTCTTTCCAATGGCCTTTTCGAAACGTTGGAGGGTATGGGCAAGTCTTCCGGTAACGTAGAGATGGTTGATGCAGGAAGCAACCACGTCTACAACTTTACCGACCAGCTTACCCGTTATGACGAGATGACGCTCACCAGAACGTATCAGGGGAATTCCGCCGACCGTGCTATGGAGGCTCTCGTCAGTACGATGATCGAAACCGGAATGAAACTTCCGGCTACCGCCGTCAAGATGCACCACGGACAGGAGGTGTTCACGGTGGTATTCGAGGGATTCCGGTTCACGGCCGCACGTTACCCGACGTTCGACGTTGGAAGCTCCGAGAAGTTCACCGTCACCTATACGGCGATGTGCGACGGCTGGGAGATCGTTCCTACCAGCGTGTAACGACAAGTTCTTTTAACACTATACAGGATTATGGACAGTTTGATTTTCGATCTTCCCATCGGACTTCGTTCCGGCGGGGATGTATTGAAGGAGGTAGAATTACTTCGTACTAATGGTGTGGCAGAAAAAGTTTTCGTGACCAAGATTCCCGAACGCCCCTACACGTGGCAGGGAAATGTCCTTGCCGTAGCGATCAAGAGAATCGGTAACATCGAGATCGGTGCCGAGGCCCGCAGATCATACGTCAAGGACAACGCGGTTACGATACCCGAGGCGGTTAAGAATCTCACGATGGCGGATGTAAATACGCTTCTCGTGGAGATTCACCGCCGGTTGTGGCAAAGTTTCATCCCCCGTCAGGAGGTTATTTGCAAGTACTGCGGGAAGCGTCTTCTCGCGGATATTGATCTCGATAAGATCGATTACCGTGATGAAACGAAGGAGTTCATGGAGGAGTGTCCGAATTACGACGAGATCGTGGTCGACCTCGTTTCCGGTTTCACCCCTCCGTCGCTCGGTAAAATAACGGATAAACCCGAATACGCCGACGTTCTGCAAACCGAATACAACCGGATGACGTTCCGTGCGCCGCTGCTGCGCGACGCGATAAAAAACGAACGGAAATTCTCGGATTCGATCGGTTTCTGGCGCTGCATCGCGAAGGACTGCCTGCTGCGCGTCGAATCGGTGGAGGACGGTACCGTTACGAGTGTTCTCCCGACGGAGTTCCACACGTACTACGGAATGAAGCTCTACGACGAGTATCTTTCCGGCAAAGACCTCAAAGCGATCCGCTCCGCTCTGACGGAGTACCTTCCTACGCTTCCGTTCGCGTATTACGACCGGTGCGGATGTGACGAGCAAAGAGAGATACCCTATTCGATGGAGGCGTCTTCTTTTTTCTCGGAATGACGTTAAACATCGGAATCGCTAAGTTCGTCAATAGAGAGTACCCGATGTTCGGCCTTTGGGCTTTACGAAGGGATACTCTCTTTTTGCCGAAAGATATTTCTCGCGACGAAGACGCTCCGAACAGTGAGGAATATTATAGTTTAACGTCGCAGGTGTACTTTCTTATGAAGCGTTTGCGTCAACAGTATTCGGAGATCATGCTCATGGATACCGAGGATCGCGAAACGTTTTTTCACATGGAGATGGAGGTCTTGAATAAAGAACTCGACGCCTCCAAAAACAAGTAGCTATGGCCGGTAAATTGAGGGGTGGAGACCCGCAGTTTTCATACGATTTCGGTGTAGCCGTATCTACGGCTACTCTAAGCAAGATCACCAGACTTACCGGTGTCACCTTGTCACTGGCGGGTGCGTACTACGCGCTGCAAAAAACCGCTACGGAGTACGTCGATACGCTTAAACCGAATGCGATGCGCTTCGGCGGGTACCTCAATACGATGCAGACGATGGCCAAGTTACAGGATCGTATCGCCAAAGGACAGACGTCGTTCTCCGTGCAACAACAGATGCGCGGAATGAACGATCTTATGTCGGTCGGCATCAAGGCCAGCGAAAATCTCGACTTCCTCGACAAGAGCGCTCACGCTATGGGCGTAAGTTTCGATGAATTCGCCGGGGCCATTGCCAATGGTATCCGTGGAAACATGTCGGGACTGGTTCAAATGGGACTTCTTACGGAACGCTCCACGCGCTATTTCGAGAAGTATCAGGCGAACACTATTCAACGACAGCAGGCGATCCTTAACTTCGTAAAGGAGCATAAGGGATTGCAGACGCTCATTAAGAACGATTTCCGTACGATCAAAGACGGTACTGCACAGATTTCCGGTATATGGAAGACCTTCATGCAGAGTGTCGTCGGTGATCCGAGAAATCCCGACAGTCTGTATGGAAGCGTAGTCGGTGTGTTCGACAAGATCGGCGGTGGACTGTCCAAGTCTTTGGAGTACATCAAAAGGGCCGGTTACATGGTCGGCAGAGTTCTCGGATGGTTCGTCAAACAGATCGGTGAGTTCGTCATGTGGGTCGGAAGGGTCATAAACAAAAGTCTCGACGGCTCCAAGAAGATTCTCGACAATTACAGGGAATCCACGAACTCGCTTATCGTATGGCTGGAATTCATGAAGCTTCGGGTGGTCAAGTTTTTCCAAGACTATCAGGAACCCATAAAGACCACTCTCAAACTGCTGCTGGCGTACAAGGCGCTTAAAACGGTGTTCCTTATCTCTAAGGCGGCGATCAATTCCGCATGGGCGTATGCTGCGGCGATAAACAGTATCGGAGGCGGTCTATACAGAGGGATACGCCGTCCGTTCATACGCGGTAAGTGGAGAACCGGACGAATGCTACAAAATCCTGCCAACTACCGTGGCGGCGGTTACAAGGCGCATGGTTTGCAGAAGGGTTCGAGAAAGCGCCGCTGGATGTACATCAAGAACATGTTCATGAAACCGAAAACGCAGACTAAGATCGCTGCGTCGTTCGGTATGCTGAAACGTTCGGGGCCGATCATCAAGACTATCAGTGCTGCACTGCTCAACGTAGGAAAAATAGGTCTTAAAAGTATCGTAGGAGGTACGTTAGGTGCCATCCTTCTCGGTTTCGAGGCTCTCAAAATCTACATCAAGGATATTCTCGGTCTTTCCGAGGAGTGGGACAAGTCCATGCAGAGCATCTGGCGATTCGTTAAAAGTATCGGAACGCTGGTATCCGACGCGATCGGCAGGAAGTTCGAGAAGTTCAAGACTAATTGGGACATCATGGGAAACCAGCTGTTGACTGCGTGGAACAATCTGGTTTATGGTATCGGTAAGACGTGGCGAGACTTCATGCGTACCGACGTCGGTAAGATGCTCGCATGGTTCTTCGGTATGAATAAAGCTAACGCTGCTGCGGGTCTTGCCGGAATCACCAACGGTTTCGATTCCGCGGCTGACTACATCAACATGGTCAACGAAAACAACAATGGGGCGCATCTTACCGAGATGGAGAGGCTACGCCAACGTCAGGAGGAGACCAAAATGCTCAGCGACATATCCGCCTTGCGCCGGCAGGCATTGAAGGCCCGTTCGATGGAGGATATAAGCGCATTGGTCAAGGCTGCCAAGTCCGACTTCCAGATAACGATAAACCTGCCGGAAGGCGTTACCGACGTCGTGGCTCTGTCGGATATTATCATCGACCGCCTCAGCTACGAGATGGAAACCAAAGCTACTCGTAACGGAGAAATTTATCAACCAGCCGTGTTACCCAGTATTTATGGCAATAATTAATGACGCAATAGGAGGTTTGCAGAGGCGGTTCCGGTCGTTGTTCAATACGAATACGGGGTCGGCCAACGGTCATTATTTTTTCCGCACCTCAAAGAACAGAGGCTATCTTATCCGCAAAAGGGATACGCTCAATACGGTAAACCTCGAAAAGGGGTACGTGTTTCAGTTCAACCCTCAGCAATTGATGGATACGAAGTCTTCTACGTGGAGTACGCGCAACTACCCCGGGCTGTCGTACAACGATTACGTGTGGGCCGGAGGCGGCGAGCGTATCGTGACGTTCGAGCTTATGCTGGACGATACCCCCGGATCGCATACGACGTACTTCCTCCCCGATACGGTGGCCGCTACGATAAAGAATACGCCCGTACCCGCTGCCGTGGTGGAACAAAAACGGAACCGCGATACGCTTGCCACGGCTTTCGGTGTTCCGACGATACCCACCAGTAAGGAGACCGCGAAAGTCACGCAGATGGTCGATTTCGAATGGGACATGAACGGGGCGTTCAGTGTTACGCGCGTCCATGAACGCGGAGTTCTCGACGCGGTGGAGTATCTGCAATCGTTTTTGTACCCGGAGCCGTTGAAGGATGAAAATACACCCCGTTTCGCCGAAGGAGGAATCATATCGCTCAACCAGTTCCGGCCGCCCGCTACGGCGGTATTCAGTTTCGGACCTATCCTTTTGCAGGGGATCATAAAGTCGGCTCCGGTAACGTACCAACTGTTCGACAGAGACCTCACCCCCATACGGGCTTCCGTATCGGTGGAACTCGGTGTTCTCGAATTCGAAGATTTGACCAGTTCCTCTACAATGACACGCAAGATATGATAAGCAACGGATTCTACAACTACCACAACCTCAAACAGGAGTACCTCGGCGGTAAAGTGAAGCACTACCCGATAAAGGATGCTTCCATTACGCTGGAATGGTACGAGTACATCGTAAAGGCGAACGAGACGCTGTATACGATCGCCGCCCGCGTGTTCGGTGAAGTATCCGTTCAGAACTGGACGTTCATCGCCGATAACAATCCGCCGCGCAATCCCGACGACTGGAACGTCGGAGACGTAATCAGACTTCCCAAAATCATAGTACGAGATATAATCCGATGAACAACCCTACACAACCGTCATTTAAGATTCGTCTGTATATGAAAGGAGAGATTCCTGCCAATACGGACACTTACCGTGTACGCGGAGGGACACTTGCCAATATCGGGGAAGCGAGGTTCATCGATATTGAACAGTTCGTAACGTGGCCGGTCGAGTACAAGGAACAGATGTCTCAGGTGAACACGCTGTCGTTTACGGTGGACAAATATGCCGAACTTCTGTTGCAGAGAACGTATCTCGGTCAGTGGGTCGTGTTTTTCGGCGGATACTACGATGAAACCGGCGACGGTGTGCGGAAGATATTCGGTGGTACCATAACGCGGATACGAACCCGCTTTCAGGACGACGGACGAGTGTCCTATAACGTCGAGTGCTTCGCATACGGGTTTACGCAGATGGGTAAGGATACCGGTCTCAATTACACGTACCCCGATACCGGTTCCGGTGCGCGCCCGTGCTTCGCAGGAAAGAGTTCGATAACCATTACGGAGCTTATACAGGGAATCATCGAATCGGACGGCATGAAGCTCGGTATGCTCGCCTTGCCGAAGAAAGTCGCCAAGACCACGTTCACACTTAAAAATGTCCGCCGGCAGGTCAACCAGTCGGACTGGGCTTTCCTGAACAGTCTGGCGCACGACTTTGGCTGTATCATGTGGAGTGAAACGGTCGACGGCGTTGAGACGATCAATGTTATAGAACGTGAATCGAAGGAGCTGCGCGAGGATACGAACATACAGTTCCTATACGTTCCCGAGAGGGGGGATATAAAATCCGCGCGATTGCAGGAGATACAACAGTTCGATGATTCGGTGTGGAACAGGCCCCGAATCCTTCGGAGCGTTACGGTGGACGAAAACATCAATGCGGCCTACTCCGTAAGACGCTCCGCCGTGAAGTTCAATCCTCAGACTGGTCAGCTTGAAGACAACGTAGTCGCCGAAATTACGGAGAAGGACGGCAAGAAGGTAATCACGATGTACGAGTTCGATGCGGAGCGTGTAAAGGAGGTCGCAGAGACGCAACCCGATGTCGCTGCTAAAATTCGGCGTCTGGGGCCATTCGGTGTCGAGTGGAGTTCCGGAAAGGAGCCTGAAAGTCCTCTGTTCGCACGATACTACTACCGACAGGTCACAAAACCTCTTGACGAGAACGTTGCAGTGTTCGATATGAGTTTTTTGGGTATCAAGATCAAGGCCCGCTGCAACCAAGACCTCAATATCCATACGCAGAGAGTGTACAACGTGCGCGGGATACTGCGGTACAACTCCACGGATCAAGTCGGTAAGTACTACCTTATGGGACTTACCCATACGTGGGACGGTACCGGTACGTGGACTGACTTAGAATTCATGAAGTAATGACCGAGTTCGCACAGATAACCGGTGAGCTTCTCGACAACAGGCTCAAAGTACGTGTCCGCACGGGGAACGAGTTTTTCGCCCCGATGGTCATAACGGGCACTACGGGGACACTTCCGTCGGCCAAATGGCTGTCTGAAAACAAGGACAAGTTCCTCGCCCTTGTTACTTATGAAAAAGATTTGTATATTTCGCCTATGATAACGGGGTTTTACCCGTTGGAGAGTGCTTCGTCGGCAAGCTACGATATACAGGAACGCCTTCTGGCGGTGTGTACGGAGCTTCTCGAACAGTTATTGAAGGCGAAAGTGAATACGATGCTCGGCCCTCAGCCGTTCATGCCTGACACGATACAGGTGTTCAACGACTTGAAGGCGCGGCTCGATGAAATTAAGGAACTTATTTTACCAATAGGCGATGCTCAATAAGACTGCACTGAAAAATTCTCTGTACGATGGTTTCCGTCAGATCATGGAGGATCAGGCGGCCAATGCCGTCAACGGTGACGAGCAGGCTGATCCGGCGGACATAATCGCGAATATCTGCGAACGGATGTCTTCGGTGGTTTCCGATGCAGTGGAGCAGTACGTCAAGTCGGGAGATATACGGATAACGAGTGCCAACATTACCGTAACGGCGCCGAACGGTGCGTGCACGGTAACTCCGGCCGATCCGGCAAAATTGCAGTGACTATGCGGGGACTTTCTTGCAGATTCAAGATGGACAACGGTAAACTGGGTTTGTCGTCCGGCTCTACGAAGGCTTCGGACGATATTTGGTTCTACTGTACCTTCGACCGGATGCGCGTGTACTCTCCGAACTACGGGTTCAACTTCCACAGTCTCGTGCAGAGGCCCGCAAGTTTTTTCATCGTAAACAGGGCGCTTATCGTGTCGACGCTGCAAAATGGAATCGAACAGAATACGAATGATCTGCGTGTCCTCGGAGTGGACGTGGGATACGATCCCTCTGACAGCCGCCGCGATCTTACGCTGCGCATCGAGTATGCGGCCGTCGAGGAGAGCAAGACCGAAGTTCAAGGTGTAACGTTTGTTTAGTATGGCTGATAATAAGGAAACACTGCTCGCGTATTTTTCAGGACTTCCGCTGTCGACGCTTCAAAAGCTGCGCCGATATTCGGAGCTTCTTATCATACCGGAGGAAGACCTGCTGACTAATGCGACGATGATACAGATGGTCGACAAGGCGCATCTTCTGGCCGATTCTCTGTTCCCCGAGTGGACTGATCGGAGCAAATCCGACTTCGGAGAGTTCCTTGTCGAACTGTTCGCACTGTTCTCGGAGAAGGACTTCTGGTACATCAACGCTTTTGCCAACGAGAGTATCCTCAGGAAGGCCCATTCGTATAGTAATGTGTTCGCGCAAGTGTCCGCACTCGGATACACGCCGACGTTGTGCAAAGGGGCTACTGCGACGTTCTCGCTGACATTCGCTGCCGGTAATGCGGCGACGTACAAACGCGGTGATCTCACGGTTATGGTCGGAGACATACCGTTTACGAACGACGAGGATTTCAACGTACCGGCCGAGGAAACCACGCTGACACTGCTACTGCATGCAGGGACGTTTACGTCGGAGGACATTACATTCAACGGAAACAACATTTTCATACGGCAGAAGAACATTGACGTGGACAGTGTGTTCGTGCAGATAAACAACGTCGAGTACACACGTGTAGGAACGTTCGGAGAATCCGATTCGGACAGTACGCACTTTATGGTTCTGCCGGAGGAGGATGGTTCCGTGTCGATCTACTTCGGACATAACGGTTATGGTGTACAACCTTCGCTTGGAAGCGGTATTCATGTTGACTTCCGCACGTGCGACGGTTCGAAACAGAACTTCGACTTCCCCACTACGATGGAGGTACGTGTTACGGATGATTTGTCGCAGAGAGAGGTCACCGGTGTTACACTTATGACGGCCGCTACCGGAGGTTCGTATGCTGAGAGTCTTACGTCTATTCAGGAGAAGGCCCCGCTGATGATCGGTGTTCAGGGTACGGCCGTAAATACAGTATCTACCGAGGGACTGCTCAATACGCTCAACTTCGTTAAACAGTCTAAGGTTACGCTGGACGGTATCACGGTGTCGTACAGGGTTATTCCTACGTCCGGTTCGGATGAACCCACGTCGGAGGAACAGTCCAAGATATTCGATTTCCTCTCCGGCCGACTTATCATGGGGTACTCTCTGTCGTATACGCCGAACACGTATGTGGATTTGCTCGATGTGGCCAGTGAATCCGGTGTAGCTTCTAACATCATTCTGGATATAGTCTATCTGAAAGGTTACGACACGTCGATCATCGAAGGACAGGTCAAACAGGTTATTCAGGATGTTACGAATCCGCTGATAAAGGCTACTTACGGTTCGGGATTCGACCTTACGGACGTAGACGTACTTATCCGCGGTTCCGTTCAGGGGGTTCAGAGTGTAAGTTTCAAGGCTACGGTAAACTCTCAGGAAACACCTATGCGCAGTATCACGATCGCCAAGACTTCCATCTTCAAGCAAGTCGATGCCGGAGATATAATTTGTAGATTCGATGCAATTTAGCAAGTTCATACCCGTTTCGGTCAAGGAACAGGAGTTATCGCACAAGCTGATCTCGGTATTCGACGGCTTGCAGGCGTACAAGGAGGAAATCATCTACGGTTCCCTCCGCACTACTAATTTCGCGCTGATCGACAACAAGAAGTGGCTGCTTAAAAAACTCGCCGACTACGGATTCTCCGGCCTTCCCTACGAGATGCCTCTACTGGTACTTCAACAACTCTTGCTCAATGCTGTAAAACTCAATAAGTTACGTGGGAGTTACGATGGTGTCAGACTGTTCGTCAGTATCATTACGATGGGAGAGGTCACTATCGACACAGACGGTTGGCTGAAAGATTCTGGACAACTTATCCCCGATTCTACGATACAGGGGTACATTACGGAGGATAACGCGAAGCCGTACTTTTATGTCGTAGACGATACTGACGTATTGTTTCAGACGAACACGTTGACGATCCATGTAAAGACACCGTATTTCGGTTCAGATTACGTCATTGCCGAATATGACGACGTGGTGTCGACATACAATGAGAATAAGGCGGGTTTCTCCGACGGAGGTTCTACGATGGTGTGGAATATCCCCGAGATCGAAGAGTACCTGATCGGTACTGCCGACAAGGAAGGGGCCATAAATGAATTCGTCAGCTTCTATTCCGAGGCCCAGATAACATGGGACGTCCAGCATCGGGACAGCTCCTATTACGATAAACTATTAAACCCGTATTTCAAGAATGAGTAGTATTAAGGACAAGGTGTATAACGCCTCGCAAAAAATTATTCGGGCAGTCTTTCATGGCGCCCCCAATCTGTTTACGGCTCCCGATATAAACCGTCAGCTGGACGTGTTCGACCATCGTTTCGGCATGTTGGAGGGTTTCCTTCCTGCTACGTCGGATATGACTTTCAGTGTTGCTAACGGTGAAGCGAAGATGACTTACTCGTACCTCGAAGTCGCTGGGGTACAGTTATATAAAGGCAGTTCCAAGACGGATGTCATTACCGACGGTTTCTACAATGACGACCACCTGATCGGACTGTACGTCAAGCGTAAGCTCGTCACGTATGCGAACGACGGAGCGGATTATCTTATCTCGGGCGCCGTATTCGTCGACGGTACCTCTATGGCAGCGGCGGATCACTACGTCATATCCGACTACGGGTTCGTCGTCGGTACGGCTCAGTCCGGTACGACGCAGTGGGTGTCGCTTCCTTCGGATGCCGAGGTCGTGTCGGTGGTGTATTCGTTCAACGTCCTTCTCGGCGCAGGATTGCGTTCGAGAGTTCCCAATACGCTCCCGAAGGGATACCCGATGGCGACCAAGATCATCAATACGGTGGTAAATCTGTTTCAGTATCAACCGAGTACGGTCAAGTACGAGATTCCCACCAAACAGCTCGGTTCCTATGCTACCGGTATAGGAGGCGTCGCTTACTTCTACATGGACAAGGATATGCTGATGGTATCCGTCGATGCGCAGGTGGCGTTCAACAATACGAAGGTATCCCAATTTCAGAGGGTTCTTACGGCCAGTATTCCGCTGTCCTCCGTATTCTCGCAGACGTTGTGGAACGTAAACAACGTACTTATTGCCGGTGGTGCCACGACGACGAATACGGCGGAGGCTCAGAATCCGTTCGTCGTTGTATGCCCGGCGGATTTCATGCAAAAACCCGGCAATATCGCGCACACTGAGTACCGAACGTATGTAACCATCGAAACGCAGGGAGAAACGTCTCTAATGACGCCTACGGTCAAGCTGTGCATACGGCTCGCCGCGCAGTCTGTTGTCGGGACTTATTCGTGCCGGTTCC
>ENA-OOXA01000168-OOXA01000168.1-human-gut-metagenome-genome-assembly--contig:-NODE-168-length-55369-cov-2.737806_pt1 | contig 55369 bp, 66 predicted proteins | sample MGYA00241581_ERZ501331 | MGnify/ENA primary metagenome ERZ501331 (study PRJEB25962, sample SAMEA2042982) | human gut metagenome | biome: human gut; feature: human-associated habitat; material: faeces...
GTCGTGGAAATGGATTAAATATCCGTGCATATGTTCCACTAGCTGAAATGTCAGGATACGCTACTGCACTTCGTTCAAATACTCAAGGTCGTGGAACATTTATGATGCAAATGCATACTTATGAACCATGTCCTAGAAATGTTCAAGAAGAAATTGTTAAGGCACGTTCTTAATAAGTAATTGAATTATAATATACTTGATTTTGCCCCAGAAATGGGGTAAAATATCAGTATAATGGTTATGAAAATAACCAGGAAAGTAAAAAAAATAATTAGGAGGACCATATATTATGGCAAAACAAAAATTTGATCGTTCAAAACCACATGTTAACATTGGTACAATTGGTCACATCGACCATGGTAAAACTACTTTAACAGCTGCAATTACTTCAGTTCTAGCTGCTAAGGGTCTTGCTGAAAAGAAAGACTATGCTAATATCGACGCTGCTCCAGAAGAGAGAGAGCGTGGTATTACAATTAATACTGCACACGTTGAGTATGAAACTGAAAAGCGTCACTATGCACACGTAGACTGCCCAGGACATGCCGACTATGTAAAGAACATGATTACTGGTGCTGCACAAATGGATGGTGCTATTCTAGTAGTAGCTGCAACTGATGGTGCAATGCCTCAAACTCGTGAGCACATCCTTCTTTCTCGTCAAGTAGGAGTTCCAAAAATCGTTGTATTCTTAAATAAGTGCGATATGGTTGATGATGAAGAGTTCATTGACTTAGTTGAAATGGATATTCGTGAATTACTTAACGAGTATGACTTCCCAGGTGATGAAATTCCATTCATCCGTGGTTCAGCTCTTGGTGCTTTAAATGGAGATCCAAAGTGGGTTGCTAAGATTGAAGAATTAATGGACGCTGTAGATTCATATATTCCTACACCAGTTCGTGATAATGATAAGCCATTCTTAATGCCAGTTGAAGACGTATTCACAATTACTGGTCGTGGTACAGTTGCTACTGGACGTGTTGAGCGTGGTATGGTTAAATTAAACGATACAGTTGAAATCGTTGGTATTAAGGATACTATTTCTTCAGTAGTTACTGGTCTTGAAATGTTCCGTAAGCTTCTTGATTTCGCTGAAGCAGGAGATAATGTTGGTGTTCTTCTTCGTGGTATCGATCGTACTCAAGTACAACGTGGTCAAGTATTAGCTAAGCCAGGTTCAGTACATCCTCATCACAAGTTCAAAGCTCAAGTATACGTACTAAGCAAAGAAGAAGGTGGACGTCATACAGCATTCTTCTCTAACTACCGTCCTCAATTCTATTTCCGTACAACAGACGTTACTGGTACAATTACTCTTGAACCAGGTACAGAAATGGTAATGCCAGGAGACAACACAGTAATGACAGTTGAATTAATTCACCCAATTGCTATCGAACAAGGAACTAAGTTCTCTATTCGTGAAGGTGGACATACTGTAGGTGCTGGTTCAGTTACTGAGGTTATTGAATAATTTAAAAAAATTAGAGAGCTTCGGCTCTCTTTTTTTTTGTTTTATGATATAATAGTCACAAGGAATGTGATAATATGATTTTTGATACTCATAGTCACCTTTTTAGCGAGGAATTTGATAATGATCGTGAAGAATGCCTAAAAAGATGTGATGAACTTAATATAAAGCTTATGCTAGTGGGTTATTCTCATATAGGGAACCAACAAGCTTATGATTTAGCACAAAAAAATTCTAATTATTATTGTAGTGCTGGTATTCATCCAGATCAAGCTAGTCCTAATTATCTTAAGGATATAGAACTTTTAGAAGCATTTTTAGATAGCCACAAGGTTAATGCATTAGGTGAAATTGGACTTGATTATCATTATGATGATGGTCCTCTAAGGGAATATCAAATACCATTATTTAAACTTCAAATGGAAATTGCACTTAAAAGAAATTTGCCGGTTATTATTCATACAAGAGATGCATGGGCAGATACGCTTGAAATATTAAAACCTTATGCACATAAATTAAATTGTATTTTGCATTGCTATTCAGGTTCACTTGAAATGGCACGAGAATTTATTAAAATGGGTTTTTATATTGCAATAGGGGGAGCTATTACATTCAAAAATTCAAAAGAAATTAAAAGAGTATGTGCTAATATTGATTTAAATTATATGCTAGTTGAAACTGATTGCCCATACATTACGCCTCATCCTTTTAGAGGTAAACGTAATGAAAGTGCATATATTATTTATACGATTGAAGAAATAGCTAAAATAAGAGAAATGTCTATTTTAGAAATTGAAAAAATAACATATAATAATGCATATAGAGCTTTTAATTTGGAGGTTTCAAATGAAAAAATTTAGTATACTTTTATGCTTAGGGGGAGTTGCTTTAACACTTGGGAGTTGTTCTATCCTAAACAAAACAAGTTCTAATCCTGTGGCATCTAATCCTGATATTTATATTGTTAATAATTCTGTATCTGATGTTGTTAGTAATGTTGAGGCATCTTGTATTGGTGTTTATTCAAGTGACTCTTCATCAGCTTCAACAGGCTCAGGTGTTGTATTTAAAAATGAAGGACTTAAGTATTATGCTTTAACTAATTATCATGTTGTATCTAACGCTATTTCTGGTAATCGTGTTATTGGTAAGGTAGAAGCTTATATTAATGGCAAAACCTATATTGACGCTACAATTGAGGCGGTTAATCCAAATAAGGATCTTGCGTGTATAAGTTTTGAAGCGGCTGAAAAATATAACGTTGGTGTATCAAAAATTACAGATAATGGGATTGTTATAAATCCTGGCGAAACAGTTATTGCGATTGGTTGTCCTTTGGGTTTAACTAATTTTAATACAGTTACGGTTGGTGTTGCATCTCGTAGTTTATATTCCCTAAGCTTTGATACAGTACTTAATACAACCTCAACAGTAGAGGTTATTCAACATGATGCTGCAATAAATTCAGGTAATAGCGGAGGGGCGCTATTTAATATTAAGGGTGATTTAATTGGTATTAATTTTGAGAAAACAACTTTGTCAAGCAGTGGAATTGTAGTTGAAGGTATGGGCTATGCTATAAGCTTAAATGAAGTAAAAAACTTTATAAAAACTTATGGATTAGAATAGGGTGGCTCTATATGAAAAAGAAAATTTTATCTTTTATATTATTACCTACTATTTTTCTTGCAAGCTGTAATTTGTCTAGTAATCAAAATGAAATTAATATTATTTACCAGGATAAAAGCGAAGAATCTATCGATTATGATAAAGGTCTAAAATCAAGTTTTGCAGTCAAAAATGAAGAAACTGGAACATATTCTGGTACAGTTATTGAATATACTAATAATAAATATTATGGTTTAAGTTCAAGTGATTTAGGAAGTATTAATGCTAATGTTGTTATATATGAAAATTCAAAAACAGTTGATGCAAAAATAATAGGTCTTGACACAAAGAACAATTTATCATTACTTGAGTTTAGTGGCGATTCAATTGATTTTTCACTTCCAACAATAGAATACGAATATCTAAAAGGTGAAGCAATATATACTGTTTCAACTCCACTTTCACAAAGTAAAAATGAAATACCATTAAATAGTATTACAAAAGGCTATTTATCAAGGATTGATAGCATTTATCTTGCAAGTGATGCAAGTCTTAATTCATCAAGCTATGGTTGTGGCTTTTATAATCAAAATGGAGCGTTACTAGGCATATTTACGTCTAAAATTGATTCGGATTTAAAGGAAAAAGAATATATTCAAGGAATGTCTTCGGCTTTAAAAATGGAATATGTAATGAAATCTTATAAGCAAATGAAGACTTCTGGCGAGGTTAAAAGAACAACAATAGGTATAACTGTTACAGAGTATCATAAAAGCTTAAATGATTTACAAGCACAAATGTATCCAAGTGAAATTTATAGTAAAATTAAGGTGCCTGATTTAGAAAGAGTATATTGTGTTGTTTTAAATGTTGATTCTAAAAAGAATAATGTTGATGGTCTAATTGAGGCTGGTGATATTATTATTTCTTGTAATGACGAGGAAATTATCCACAACTCTGATATATCAAAGGTTTTATCATTCGCACAAATTGGTGATAAATTAACCTTTAAAATTAAACGTTATAATAGTCAAACGAAAGTATTTGATGATTTTGTGCGTGTTATAACTTTAACAAAGTAAATAACCAAAATAGTAAACCTTGCATAAAATATATCGAGGTGATATTTTGTCAAATACTTGTTGCCAAGGAAATAATGGCGGAGTTAACCAAAATGGTGGCGGATTCGCATTTATTCTAGTATTGTTTATATTAGTAATATTGGTGGACGCTACTACAAAAAGCCCAATATAAAAGAGTTAAGATTTCGGTCTTAACTCTATTTTTTAATTAAATTCAATTTCTTGGATTCCATCTTTAGTGATCATTATCTTGTTAATAGAAGAATTGATTAATGTTTTCTTAGCTTGGTCAGTTAAATTATCCCAATCATTTACTAAAACTTTTAATGCTTTGATTTTAAGCCTATTATATCGCTTAGTTTGCTCTTTTTCTTTAAGGCTATCCATTTTATCGCTAAGCTCTTTTTCTTGTGATTTAAGGCTATTTAGTGAAGCAATCACCATATTAGATGCAAGCCTATACTCGGTATCATCAATAACTCCGTTCATAAGCTTATCTAACAAAACTTCTCGATTTTTTTCTTTAATGCTTATTTGCGAACGAACAGCTTGAAGTTCCCTATCTAAATCTTTAGGCTTGGATACTGATAGCTTAATGTTGTTTTCATCAATACCTCTAATGAATTCGATAAACCAGTTATTGAACTTATTGATATTAATTGCGTAATCACATATATGGTCGTTGTCATACATTTTATGCTTGCTATTACATACATAATAAAGGTAGTTAGCATGATGCTGACGAGTGCCAATTTTTAAACCACAGGTAGCACAAAAAAGTACATCGCTAAAAATATAACTATCAATTGGATGCTTCCTTTTAAAATATTGTGTTTTCTTTTCTAATTGCGAATAAAGAGTATCCCAATATTCCTCAGTAAAATAAGGTTCAACATTTGTTGCTTTATATAAAATTGCTGAATTTTTAGGCTTCTTAGCACGATCATTAAAGTTGTAATAATAACTAATACCACTATATCCTTTATATATTGGATTAGTTAGAATTGCTCTTATATCTGAAATGTACCATTTCTTTTTACTGTCAGAAGAATTGGCTGCAGTTTCCTCAGCAATATGTCTTGTTATCTTGTTATAGCTCCATCCTTGTGAAGCTAGCTTATAAATCAGCTCAACTATTGACCTTCTTGATTCATCGATGATGTATTTTTTATTTTCGTCATCGTATAGATAGCCATAAGGGACTCTACCATTTTTAAGTTTGATGTGTTCGTTCATTAGCTTTTGGCGCTTTCCTGCCATCATACGTTCAGTAATCTTTTTTCTTTCAAGTTCGGCAAAAGCACCCATAATAGAAAACATTGTCATACCTGCATCGTCTTTAGTATCAATAGCTTCATCAGACAGTAGAAGTTCAACATCCGCTTCATCAAGCTGATTCTTAATAGTAAGAAGATCTAATAGATTTCTTGAGATTCGGTCAGTTTTGTAAGCTATAACGTAGTTGAACTTATGCTCTTTAGCATCTTGTAGCATTTCCTGGAGAGCCTTACGTTTGATAATTGAGTGGCCTGAAATTCCTTCATCGCTATATAATTTGTAAATTTCAATATTATTTTTGTTGCAATACTCGATTAATCGTTTCTTTTGAGCTTCAAGCGAAAAGCCATGTTCAGCCTGTTCATCTGTAGAAACACGAGTGTATAAAGCTGCCTTCATTTTTAAACACCTATCTTATTTCTTTGAATTGATTTTACTACTTAAATAACTCAGGATTTGTTTTGTAAAGCTCTAAAGCTTTCTTTAAGAACGCAGCAGTTCCTAACTCTTCCTTGATACTGGCTATAGTTTCCCCAAATACCTCACGATCTAATTTTACATCAAAACGTAAGTATTTTTCTTTTGCCCATTCTTTTTCTTGTTCATAGTTTCTTGCCATAATTTTTCTCCTTTTGAATTGATTTTATTGTAAAAGATGTTAAAATAATAGTAGAAGAAGTCCCCCATTTAAGGGGAGAGGCTTACTTGCCTCTCTTGTTTGCTTCATTAATCGTCTTGATTAAATCTCTTTGCAACTTGATTAGTTCAAGGACAATTTGAAGCTTTAGGACTTCTTTTTTATTATCCATCTTTTAACTTACTTTGTGAAATCGTATTTATCTACATATTCAATGTAGTCAAGGAGCTTCTCGGCCTTTTCAATTGACATTGAGCTTAAGTATCCGCTAATGAATTTTCTAGTGTTGGAGTAGTTTATGCCCATACGCTCACAGAATGTCTTTAGGTTGATAATATCAATTTTATCCTTAATTTTTTGCCTTAGCTCCTCTTTGATTTCAGTTTGACTTTTTTCCATATATTTTGTATAATGATGATAGAATCATCCCCCCTAAGGGGAGAAGAAGAATTATTTCCTCTTCTTAGCTAGTAGGTCAAATATTGAGGCTGCTAAACTTACAATACTTGCTACAAGGCTAATGATTCCTATTATTAAATTTATCATCACTATTTCCTCCTTCTTTATACTTATGTTATACAGCAAAAATGCTTGTTCGTCAATAAGAAAGTGAAAATAATTGATGATTTTTTTAAATTTTATAAGTAAAAAAGCAAAGACCACCAATCTTTGCTTCTTTTATTATTGAGTTGTACAGTTAGCTCATTTTCCGAATATATTATATATGAGCTTAACGCTATTGGCAATAAAAAAATAAAATTAATGATGCAAATAATGACATTCTATGTTAGAATAAGAAACAGGAAGTCTATAAAACGGTGCTACTCCGAGTTTCATTTATTGGAGGTGGTGCTTATGTTAATAAATGCATAAGTCCTCCAAGAGTGTTCCTGGAGGACTTACCAAATGCAAGAAATTGCTGCAATTATTAATCTTGTTATATCAGTAATAAGATTAGTAATTCAAATTCTTTCATTTAAAAGGAAGAAGTAGTCTTTTGACTAATTTTTTGCAAGAGGAAAAGAAAACACCGTCGTAACCGGTGTTCCTCTTGTAAATACCATAATTTTTACAGGAGTAAGCCGTTGAATAGGCTTCCTTCTATTTTTATTATATACAATAATTTTCTTTTTATCAAGCAAAAACTATTATATAATATGAAATAATATCTATTTTAGTGCATCTTCAAGAAACATATAGTCAGGATCAACGTTAAAATAAATACAATACTTAGTAAGAGAAGAGCTATCTATTAGCTTGTTCCCCGTTTCATAAGCTATATAGTCGTTTACGTCTAGTGAAGCTATTTTAGCCATCTCCTCATTAGTTAAATTGTTTTTAGCCTTTAAGATGGCTAGTCTGTTGTAGTGCTTAAATTCCATATATTTTATCCTCCTTAATGAAATTTTTATTACCTTTTTTTGCACATTTTGTAACGATTTTTGCATAATTTGTTACGCTTTTTGCATAAAATAGTATTGTCAGGCTTGACAAACCTAGGAAAAATTTTGTATTATTATTATGCAAGGTGACTTGTAAACTGTGGGATTTCCCGCCGGATGAGTGTTTTGCACAATAAAGCCGTTGTTTGATTTACCTAAGAGTAAAATTAATATATGATTAAGTGCACGTTTCTTAGCGTGCATTTTTTCGCTTTTTATGTTTATTATTTTTTCTTATGTAGAACGCAGTTATAACTAAGTATTCCCCTTCAGTGTCTTTAATAGGAATAACAATCTTATAATTATTCGTTAAACAATATAAGTCAAAACGGTCTTTATAATTTTTATCAGGTACGCGGTATAATGCTTTACATTTATTCTCACAATGTTTTAAGTTATTAAGAATAGAGAAAATCCATTCCAAACGTTGTACTCGTAATATATCATATTCACCAATGATGCCATCAGCTTTAGTATGATATTTTTCACTACCTATTGCAAATTTATTGAAACAGGCATCACCTTCAATATCATGGTAAACTAAGTACATAGGTTTTCCGTTATATATTACATATTTATTTTTTATGTTTGTATTAAAGTCATTTTTCCTACGATTTATATATTCCTCTTTCGTCTCACTATATTCTTTTTGAACTAAAGGTGGCAAAATGCAAGTATTAGAAGTCATTTTCGGTCTCCTTTTCGAAAATATAAACGTTATAGTGAGATATTTCACCATAAGTAAATTTTGTGTTTTTATTAAATGATATATTAAAGGTTGTTTCGATAAACTTAATTAGCTCTTTTTTAGCAATTGATCCATTATTTGATGTGTGGAGCTTTCTCATTTTATATGTTGCAGCTCCTGCAAGAATATCTGCAATTTGAATTAATTGCAGATCGTATGATTCACATACTTTTGATTCAAATTGTACACTATATTTTTTTGCAAAATGTCTTGTCAGGTATCTTGAAATAATTTTCATATCCTTGTATGAATTACTGTCTTTTTTATCTGACAATATTTCGATTTTATCAATGTCATAGTTCCATAAAATTGATTGTAGAGGGAATTCAATTAATTTATAGTAAACCTTGTTATACCATTTGTTTGTATTTTCGTTTAATGATTTATCAGCAATTAAAATCCTTATTTTAAGCTTTGAATTATCTTTAATAAACTTAAAAATTTCCTTATACATATCAAGTGTGGCAGAAGATACTTTGTTCCACTTTAGTTCTGTTTTAGCTGAAATGTTATGTCTTTCTTTAATTTTCTTTATTTCTGCATTAATGGCTTTAGCTCTATCCTTCCTACAATAAACGGATGCAATAGCCATATACTTTGAATCATCATCCTTTAAGTGGCAACTTTCGTCGCAATAGAAAACCATTTTTCCTAGATTTGTTTTTTCTTTCATATTATTCAGTCTCCTTTATATAAAATAAAAGCATCCTATGTAAGAATGCTTTTTGTCAGTGGCGTACTACTGTACCCAAATGAATGAATCAGTGGCGTATCTACATACCCAAAATTCAATATAAGTTTAGCACTCTTTTATTTCATTGTCTAGTTTATTTCGCCCAGTATTTAACCTTAAATACCTCAATTGCATCATTAATAAGCTGCTCATACACATTGTACTTGTCAGCAATTTCCCAGGCTTGGAGTCCGTTCTCCAGGTCTTTTTTTATATCTTCAGGATTTAGGCCAGCTTCAAGAACTTGGTGCTTCATCGCTTTGTATTCGCAAGATCGCCTGCGCTTAGAAGTAGAAGAGAACTTGTAGAATGTATCTGTATCAATGTGCGCCTTCTCGTGGCCTAAGATATAGCCATACTCAAGGGGCTTGTACTCTCTATCGTCTAGGATTATTCCTGTTATGTTATTTGTTCTAATTGTGACTGCATCAAAGCTGCGTTCGGTTAGGTCCTCTTTGAGTACCAGTACTCGCTCATCTTGCAGCGATTGCTCGATTTTCTCAAGATATGTCATACTACCACTCCATTAATTGAGAAAAATAAAAAAAGAATTATTTATGATTTATTGCTCTTTAATGAGCGTTTTAGCAAGCTTTAGTATAAATTCCTTATTTCCTTTGTTAAGCTTGTCTATTGTGTTATGTAGTTCATCAGTAAGCTCATCTTTAGGATGAGTTGTGTTATTACAAAACAAGTAATCAATGGAAACGTTATAGTATTTAGCAAGCATCAATAAATCAGATGATTTAATTTCTTGTTCATCTCTTTCGTATCTTGATAAGGTTGATTTATCAATATGAATTTGCTCGGCTAGATCTCTAAGTGTTAGTCTTTTCTCAATTCTAAGTTCCTTTAGTCTTTCGCCTGAGGTTGTGCTATTAATAGGCTCATTGTCTAAAAGCTCATCAATACTTATTCCATAAAGTCTAGCAAGCTCTTTTAAAACAGTAGTATCTGGCTCACTTATACCTCTTTCATAATCAGAAATAGTTTTATTGCCAATATTAAGTTTAGCTCCTACATAAGTTTGAGTTAATCCGCTTTCAATTCTGAGTTGCTTTAATTTTGCCCCTAGTTGCTCACTCATATTAACACCCCTTATATTTTGCTTTTAATAATCTTTTAGCAATGCCTAGAATAAGATTTTGATCGTCTTTAGATAGTTGATTTATTGCTTCATAGATTTCATTATTTGATTGAACTACATTATCCCTGCCTAACATATAATCAAAGGAAACATTAAAGTAATTACATAAAATTTCTAAGTTAGACTGTGTAAAAGGTCTTACACCATTTTCCATAGCTGAAATAGTAGAATAAGCAATATTAGTTTCTAGTCCTAGCTCCCTAATTGTAAGATCCTTAGCTATTCTTAATTCTTTCAAACGGCTTTTAGAAGCTGGGACATATTGTTCATTGTCATTAGATAGCCCTAAAAGACAGTCGGAACTGACACCAAAGAAATTACATAGAGCTTCAATATCATAATTAGTTAAGCTTCGGTTTCCGGTTTCTATTCTAGACAATGCTGTGTAGTCAATATGGACTTTTTCAGATAATTCTCTTAATGTAATATTTCTTTCAACACGCAATTCTTTTAGTCGGTTTTTAGGAATATATTGCCCCGTAAGATAATCTAAAGATATGTTAAAGTAGGAAGCGATGCCTTCAATAACTTCCATTTTAGGTCTATGAACTCCACTTAAATTTCGTGACAATGTAGCTTGTGTAATTCCTAGTGCTTCAGCTAATTCATTTTGTGTTATGTTCTTTTCAAGCATTAGATTTTTAATTTTATTTTGCCAAGAGATGTCCTGGCATTCAGCACTGCCAAGTAAATAATCAGTAGGAACGTCGTAGTAGTCAGCTAGGATTTTTAAAGTAGAAGTATTGCAACTGTTCTCTCCACGCTCAATAGAAGCAAGCCTAGAGTAGGAAATGCCTGTATCGACGTTGACCTCACGTAATGTTTTTCCTTTCTCTCTCCTTAATTCGCGAAGTCTATCACCTGTAATAGTCATAACGTCAACTCCCTATTATTTGTTTTTTTCAGCTAGTGTTTTTGCTAATTTTAAAATAGTTTCCTTATCGTCTGCTGTTAACTCTCCATCTAAATTGTGCAAGGCGAATTGGAAATCATTTAAAGTCTGTTGTTTTTTTTCAACAACTGGCTTTCTTTGGTCGGATAAGCCTAGAAGATAATCAGAAGAAACGTCAAAGAAATTGCAAAATGCAATCAAATTCTCGTTTGATATTCCACGCTGGCCAAGCTCCATCATTGAAATATTCGAGTTTGTCATGTGCAATTTATCTGCTAGCTCTCTTAATGTTAATCTTTTTTCCTTTCTTAGTTCTTTTAATCTGTTCATAGATAATCAACTCCTTAAGAGTAATGTATCATTTTTTATCTTAAATGTGAATATTTGCTAATAAAAAGTGAAAAAAATAGTAAAAAAGTCTTGACTTGCTCTCAAAATGAGTACTAGAATATAAACGTAGTTGCTCACAAGAAAAGAGCAAATACTCAGAAAGGAGAAAAAGAAAATGGAACAGGATTTATTCGATATTGAAACTGCAGCCTATGATATGGCAGTGGATGCAGCAAGCGAAGAAGTTAAGCGAAACAAAAAAGCTGATATGTGTATTCATATCAACTCATTTGCGGATTTTGTTTAGTTTAAACTTTGCAATAGTATCAAAAGGTTTTATACGTGCTTTTTACGATGCCAACTAATCAAAACAGCTAATTTGGTGTTGCAAATTAGCCTGGCTAATCAAATGATTAGCTTTGATACGATTGATGCTATAGGGATGTAATACACCATCCCATTCTTGTAGGATGCTCACTTTACCAGTTCCGTACTGGGGTCTAAAAAAGGTTTATGCCCGACGCATCGCAATTAAAAAACAACAGGGCAAGGGCATTAAGGCTTTAAGAATTATCTTCAAGCCGAACACCCCCTTTCTATCAACAAATGTTGACAAAATAATTATAGCATAATTTTTATGCAAAATACAGGAGGAATAAGAAATGAGTTTTAAAGAGTTGATTAAGTCTAAAGGTTTCACGCAAGAAAAATTAGGAGCAATAGTTCATAAGTCACATACAACAATTTACAGTTGGTGTAAGGGGATTTGTGAGCCTGATTGTAAGAGTATTATACTCCTAGCTAAAGCGCTTGATGTAAGTGTGGAACAAATAGTAAAAGTATTTGCTAAGGTAGGTGATTAAATGGCCAAACAAGACAAAGACGCTTGTCCTGAGGTTGTATGGGTTAGCCGTAATTTAAAGTGGTATGGGAATTGCTTCTTAGGTAAGTCCGTAAGCCCTAAGCTAATGCAAGAACTGAAGGAGCGTGGATTTGACGTTGTCAAAACAAAAAAGCCATCTGGAATGTGGCTAGAACTAAAGGAGGAATAAGAAATGATAATGATTGTATCGCTACTCGGTATAGAAATGAGAATAAATCTCGCTTCTATAACTAAGCAATGGATTAAGGATTTTGTAGAAACAGGAACGGTTGAGGTGAAGGGCTATGAAAGGAAACGCTAGTTTTTGGATTAGCTTGCTATGTTTAGCTATATCGCTATTCGTATTTACAGTAGCATTAATCAATCTAATTACAGGTAAGCCAAGCTGGGCACATAACTCAAATATTTGTATAGTACTAGCTAGCTTAACAATATTAACGTGTATGATTAATTTGATTTTAGGAAGGAGAAAAAAATAATGAAAGAATTAAATGTAAGAATTACGTTCAAACAAGGAATACTTGGAACACTAACGGGAGATAAGGATGTTTATAAGAACTTCATCGCAAGTAAGTCTCCAGATGCTTCAACACTAGAGGAAGAAGTAGCTAATCTAGGTGAAGAAGCTGTAATCGAAAAAGGAAAGACTATTTTCCCTAAATATGAAGGGAAGCCATTTATCTATGACTATCAAATTAGAGGCTTCTTTAAGAGTGCTTGTAGTGCTTTAAAACAAGTTGAAAAGACTAAGTCAAGTAAGATTAAGGCTTACAAGAAAAAGGTTGATTTAACGATTTTTGTAAATGATAGAATGAACTTTATTGAGAACTATAATGAAATAACTGAATGTCAAAGGCCTTTAAGATGCAGTACAATGCAAGGCGAAAGAGTATCTATTGCAATAAGTGAGGAAATACCTGCAGGAGCAACGGTCAACTTTACAGTGAGATGCTTAATTGATGATGATATTGAACTAGTTAAGGAATGGCTTGATTACGGTCAATACAATGGATTAGGTCAATGGAGAAATTCAAGCAAAGGATCATTCTACTACGAGATACTTGATAAGGACGGAAAAGTCTTAGAAGGCAATTTACCTAAGTAATGGAAAAGCGAGGAAATGCTTTGCTTAGCTAAGGAATTGTAAAGAAACGTTAAGGTGTAGGCAAAGTTTTGATGGATGATGTGATGTGCTGGTGTTGTTTTGAGCGGTATAGTGGAGTAATGGTATGGTGAAGAAAGGAAATGCCTAGTGCTAGAAAAGTACTGATAAGTGTTGTTTTGGTAAAGTTATGTAAGATAGGGCAATGTGAAGTAATGGTGAAGTGAGGTTAAGTTAGGTTAAGGCATGGTTTAATTAAGTAATGTCATGGAAGTGTAAAGTCTTGCTGTGGCAAAGCGATACAAGGTTATGTAGTGGAAGGTATTGGAAAATAATAATGATTATGCGTTTAGGCATTAGAGGTGAGAAGATGGAACTATTAGAAATGTTAGAAAACATTGAGATTGCATACCATGATTTAGTAATTAAATACTACTATGCATCGAAAATTGATAAAGACAAAAGAAAAGAATTATATTATCGATGTGAGGACGAATTTAAGACACTTAAGAAAAAACTTAGCGAGGCGGAAAGTCTCGAAAAGGAATTAGGACATTCGTTAGATGAAATTTTGGAAATAAGAAAAGTTGGTTTTAAGCCGGAAATCAAAATTTCAAACGGAAAAAGACTTACTGGCTTAAAGAAGCCAATAGCGAATAGGAGGTGAAAGAATGAATAAGGTAAAAGGGTATCGTGTGATGTGCGGGTACACTCAATCGGAAATGGCTGAAATGATTGGTATCGTGCGAAAGACATATATGAATAAAGAGCAAGAAGGTAATTGGACGGTAAAGGAAGCTAATGCAATTGTTGAAGCTATCAAGCGCAAGATTCCAACCATTAAATACGAGGATATTTTTTTAGATTAGTTGCTCACAAATAATTGATAACTATAACTAATAAAATAACAATTTGTTTGCATAATTAGGAGGATTTGAAATGAATTACAAAGAAGAAGATAAGGCACTAATTGAAGGTGCTGGGTATATATACTACGGCTTCACAGAAGAGAAGGTGCGTAAGATTATCACTAAGGAGATAGAAGACGTTACCAATGATGAGTGGAGAACGCTTATACAAATGTTATATCCAAAAAAAATGGTAGGAAGTGGGCTTATTGATAGTGTATTGATTTTTACTATAAGCAAAAAAACACATAGAAGAGTTGATCCACCTTTAAGAGCGTATAGAGACGTGCGAGACAATAGAGGTAAGGAAGGCAGCTTACTTAATCAAATTTACAATGCCTTAAAGAAAGCAGGACTTGAAGATGCTATACACGAGTCTTGGAAAAAAGAATTGCTTGGAGGAGAAAACTAATGAAAAAGATAACACTAAGTGAGTTTTTTAAAAACGATGAAAAGTTAGCTATCCATTGTGATACAGAAGAAAAAGCGAATTTATTATTAAAAGCGTTTGATAAAATGGGCAAGAGGTGGCGCAGCAATCAATCTTATTTAGAAGAGAATAATTGGAGAGGATTTAAAGAAGAAACCTGTTATGAAAATGATGGTACATATTGTTGTAAAGGATTTTATCCGGGTACAAGTTATATAGTTTACGAATTTGAAGAGGTAATATTGGAGGATGGAAAAGCTAAGCCATACGAAGAATTACCAGTATTATTTTGTGAAGATGGCTTTGAGCCAACCATTCCTCTTCCTGACGTGGAAAAAGAAATTAAGTATGTTGACCAACTAATTAACGAGACAGCAGCTTTAGCTAAAGAAGGCGAAATGTATAAAGATGCCTACCTTGATTGTACAAACTATATTCAGGCTAAAAATAAACTCATTGAGGAAATGAAGGATGAAAATAATTTAAAAGTCCACAGAATTGTTAGATTGCAGCAAGAAAAGATAGAAGCTGAGCGAATAGCTGCTGAACGAAAGGCTGAAGAAGAAAAAAAGCGCGTAGACGAAAGAATAAGAACAGCAAACGAAGCCTATAGTATTGCTGAAAAATCAAATGAACTTGCTAGTAAAAGAATTGTGATATGGGTTTTATTTATAATCGTAAATATATTAAATCTACTTATAAATATTGCCATTATTATTGTGAGATCGACTCGTCATTAATGACTAAATGATTTTATTAAAGCAATGATTGATACTATAAGCATAAGAAAAGAAATGATTAGAGCTATTAATGAAAACTTATTTGCTTTATCAGATTTGTGATTAGCTTCAATAGCAATTTTATTAGCATCTTGAGAAATGTTATTAGCTATGTCTGATTTGGTGTTAGCTTCTTTAGAAAGATTGTTAGATTCCTTGGGTAATGTTAATTGAGCTTCAATGGTTCGCTCGTATTCCTCAATTGCAGCTTGACCAATCACTGATACTTGAATGAATGGATAGTTATATTCATCAAGTAAACGTGTATCATTATCGATAACATAACAAATAAGTTTGTTATCCCAATAATATTTAATAGCTATATCATGATCTAAATTTGGCTCTTTTTGCAATAGTAAGCATGCCAAATTATAAGTTGTGCAAACTGGAGCGGCATTTTTCCTCTGTTCGTCATTTATTTTCTTAAGGATTTCATAATCAATTTTGCGTAGATACATAAATATCACACTCCTATAGGAGTAATTATATCACTAATCATTAAGACAAGCTAAACAAACATAATTTATAGAAAGGGGATGGTTGTATGGCAGTTACCGAAATTATAAACGGAATTAAATGTACCTTTCCAGTTTCGAGGCAAGAATCACTAGGCCGATTTGTAAGACTAATTAAGGAAGCTGTCTTACAAGAAATAGAGGATGGAAAATTGCCTCCTGACTACTTAGACAAGAGGTTAAAAGAAGAAGGATTTACTGATGAAGATATAAAGGAATTAGAAAGGCAGGCAGATGAAGAAGATGAATGAAATTAAAATATTTAATAATCCAGAGTTCGGCGATGTTAGGACTTTGGAAATAGATGGCAAGCCTTACTTTGCTGCAAAAGATATTGCGTCTTCGCTTGGGTATGTTAATACTAGCAAAGCAATAGGTGACCATTGTAAGGGGGTAACGAAACGTTATGTAGGGGTAGAAACAGGAATTAGGACGGATGGAACGCCAGCAATACAAGATATTGAAATGTCCTTTATTCCTGAAGGTGACGTTTACCGATTAATAGTAAGGTCTAAACTACCTCAGGCCGAGAAGTTTGAAAGCTGGGTATTTGATGAAGTTTTGCCATCAATTAGAAAAAGTGGCTTGTATGCTCCAGATGAGCTTTTAAATAATCCCGATTTAGTAATTCAAGCAATGACTAAACTTAAGGAAGAACGCTTGAAAACGGAAAAGCTTGAGGCTGAAAAGGAAGTTCTTGCACTTGAGAATAAGGCAAAGGAACAAGTTATTAATGAACTAAGGCCTAAGCTTAACTATTTAGATGTAATCCTAGGCTCAAAGAATCTACTTAATATTACACAAATTGCTAAGGATTACGGAATGTCTGGAGTAGCCATGAATAAGATTTTGGAAGGCCTACATATCCAATATAAGCAACGTGATCAATGGCTTTTATATAGTAGGTATCAATCCATGGGCTACACGAGCTCTGAAACAACATCTTACTATGATACTAAAGGGCAGCTGCAAACAAGACTAGCAACAAAATGGACTCAAAAAGGAAGATTATTCCTTTACGAAATATTAAAGAAGAATGGTACAGTACCAACAATTGAAAAGGAGACAGTTAAAAATGAAAATTAAAAAAATAATTATTGATAACTTCAGAAATGTTGAACATGAAGAAGTTGATTGTAAGCATCTAACTATTTGGAAGGGAAAGAATGAACTCGGCAAGTCAAACAGACTTAATGCTATCGTATTCCTTCTAATTGGAAAGGTGCTAACTGATAAGTACGGAGTCGGTGAAAACGACATTGAATCAGTGCTTTGCAATAAGCGTGATGATAGAGGAAGAAGACCTGAGTGTAAGGTACAAGCTATATTTGAAAATGGACAAACTATTAGTAGAGTTTATAAGGAACAATGGGTTAAAAAACGTGGTTCATTAGAGGCCATCTATGAAGGTAACGTTACCGAGCTTTACAACAATGATTCAGTCATTAATCAAAGCGAATGGGTTGACTTAATTAACCAACTTTTTGAGATTAAAGAGTGCAAATTTAAGCATAAAGATTTAAACATTATTCAAGCCTACCTAGACCCTCTTTACCTCTTCCAAAAGACTGACTATAAGGTATTAAGAGCATTACTAGAGTCATTAGTTGGTGACGTCACAATGGATGATATTATTGCATTCGAGCCTACTTGTGCATTAGCTAAGGAAGAAATCCTAAAGTACTCAGGAGACGCTGCTAAGGCTCGTACAGGGGTTAACAAAGTAATCACTGATAAGGCAACTGGACTTGATTCTAAAATAACACAAATTGAGGCACAACTCGAGGTACTTCCATCACTTCCTTATGATGAAGAAAAGTATAAGAAGCTAAGTGATGAAGCATTTAACTATCAATTAAATATTAAGAATATTAAGAATAATCCTAACTCAGCAGTAGCAGAATTAAAGGCTAAAAAGGATGCAATCCGAGCTGAATATGATGCTAAGGCTGATGCAAAGATTAAAGAAATCACGATTGAAAAAAGTACCATTCAAAATGATTATACAACGAGCTTATCTGAACTTAATGCTAAGCTTCTAGCAAGTCAAAAGAAGGATTTAACTGAACGCAAGAATGAACCTTTAATTAAGGCTCAATCTGAGCTTCAAGTACTCGTTCAACAACGCTATGAATTAGATGCTAAAAGCAATAATGCTAAGGCTACTTATGATGGCTTAAAGAACAAATATACTATCTTAAGCAGTGAGGTTGAATTCATTAAAACTAAAATAGTCACTCTAAAGAGTGAACTTGCAAATGTAGCCGCAAGAGAACCCGAGATTCAAGTGTGTCCACATTGTGGTGGAGTACTTAATGACCAGTTTATTACTGACTTCAAAAATAAGCGTTCTAAGGACGTTGAAAGCATTAAGATGAGTATTAATTCATATGAGAAACAAAACGCTGATAATCAAACCAAAATTAATGCTATCACAGCTGATGCACAAACAAATGCTGATAACTACCGAGCTTTAATTGCAAAGCGTGATAATCTTGATGCTCAAATTGAAACTAAAAAGGCTGAAATTGAAAATATTAAGCAAATTCCATTTGAGCCTAAGAGTGATGTAACTAAGGAGCTTGAATCTAAGCTACAGTCTTTACAAGCAAATTATGAAAAGAAAAATGCTGAGCTAGCTGCAGCAAGAGATGTTGCTTTAAAAGCTATTAATGATGAAAGAACCCATAAGCTTACACAAATTGAATCTGATTTACAAATGGCTGAGATTAATCAAGCAACGTATATTGAGGCTCAAGTGAGAGAGCAAGAAAAGGCCCTAGAAGCCGTTAATACTGAGCTTGAGGTTCTTATTCAGGCCAAGACTCAAAACGCTGCTAGAGAGGCTAAAATCAAGGAATTAGAGCGTATTCAACATGAACGCAACGAGAAACAAGCTCTATATGATGCAATTAATCTCTATATTCAAACTGAAATCAAGCTTGTAAATTCTAAATGCTATGACGCAACAGGCATTAAGTTTGTAATGCTTGAAGACCAATTCAATGGTGGACTTAAAGAGGTTTGCTACCCTGTATACGCTGATGGCAACCTAGAAATCCCATTCTCAAATTGCTCAACCTCAAGGAAGCTAATCTTAGGCTGCCAAATGATTCATTCGCTTAAGACTTTAATTGGAAGCAATGACCTTCCAGTAATGGCCGATAGATGTGAAGCTTTAGATGATGAGCACTTAAAGATGCTTGGTGATGAGCAAATGTTCATTACTCAAGTATCAAATGATGAAAAAATAATAACTATTCAGGAGGATTAATTAAAATGGAAAACGTTAAAAATACACAAGAAGCAAAGGCGGTTGCTGTAAAGCCTGCCTTCAAGAGTTCTCTATCTAAAATGACGGAAACTTACACAAATTCGATAGTAGCTACATTCGCTGATATTCACCTCGACTTAGATGCGTATCAGAAGGTATGCCTTGCAAATGCTATAGCCAAAATTAATGAGCTACTTACAGCCAATGACCTTGCTTTTAACTCACCAAACCTCGAGCAATCTAACATTACAACGGTCTTGTCACAAATTGCTATGTTCAAGCTTAATCCTGCAGCTTCACCTAGAGAGTGTTATTTCCAACTAAGAAATTCTAATGGAAAGAAGCTAATTGAATTTGGTGTTGAAGGTAATGGAAACGATTCAATCCTAAGAACTTACGGAGTAAATGTTAAGGAAGTAATGCCACCTATCGTTATTAGAGAAGGTGACGAGTTTAACTATCCATACTTCGATGGCGAGAAGATGCAGCCATTCACTTGGAAGCCTCATTCTTTTACCGCTAAGCCTATTGCAGTAGCCTATGTCGTGACTAAAAATGACGGAACAAAGGAATATTTGATTTCTGAAAGAGAAAGCGTAGCCACTAATTTAAAAGCCCATATCGCTAACAACCTTATGAGTGCTGAAAAAGACGTTAAAAATAGAATTTTAAACAAAATTAAGGACATGAGCCTTGATGCAATGCTATCTGATCCTGAGCTTTTAGAAGGTGTTGAAACAATGTCTTATGGAAAGCCAAAGACGATTACCTTAATTTCCCCAGCTTGGAAGAGCCCGCAGTCAAGAGAAGAAATGATTATTCGTAAAATGAAAAATAACTGTACTAAGAAGTATCCTAAGGACTTTAAGAATAGCTATGTTGCTGCTACTTACGAAACTACAGCTGAAGATGCTCCAAGACGTGAATATATTGATGCTGAAACACAATATTCAACACCAGAAGAGGTTGTTCAACAAGTTGAGGAAAAAGCAGGAACTGAGGCTATGCCTGAGGTTGAGGTACAAGAACAAAAACAAGAGCCTCAAGATAACCTAGAAGCGATTTTTGCCGACGTATTAAAAGAAGATAAAAAGCCTACACCTAACCAAGGAGGCAACAATACATTATTCCCAGATTTGGAGTGATTTAGATGTTTAAAATTGATGTGCTAGCTTCGTCAAGTGCTGGCAACTGCTACATAATCTCTAAGGGTGATTTCCACTTCATGATTGAGTGTGGAATCCCCATAGGAGATATGAACTCAAAAATGCTAAAATTAGGGCTTAATTTGAATAACATTTCCTTTTGTTTAATTTCCCATAAACATAAAGATCATTCACGAGAGATAAAGCCTATAGCAAGGTCAGGAGTTAAACTAATTGGACCTGAAGAAGTAGTTAGTCAATTTAGAAGTGCTACTATTGCTAAACCTAAAGAAATCCTAGAGGTAAAAGGCTGTAGAATAATCCCGTTTGAGGTTAACCACGGCGAGTGCCATTGTCTAGGATACGCTATAGAATACCAGGGCGATTGGTTGATGTTTGCAACTGACTGTAGATTGATTGAAGCTGACCTTTCAAAGTACCCAATCCAACAAATGATGATTGAGTGTAATTACCTTGATGAAAAGGTTGGAGTTGATTCTTACAGGGAACGTAGACAAATCAATACTCATATGAGCTTAGAAGGATGCATTAAGCATATTCAAAAGTTTAAAAGTTCAAGCCTTAAAGAGGTTTATTTAATCCATATGTCGGCTGCCTATGGCGATACACTAATTTCAAAAGCAATGGTTCAGGCCAAATTAAAAGAAATGAATATTGATGCGACTGTTTACGTTGCAAATGAAAGAGGGGGTGTTTGCTGATGGCTGATGTTAAATGGATAAAAATTGCGACCGACATTTTTAATGATGAAAAAATACTCTTAATCGAGTCTCTTCCGGAAGCGGATACGATTATTACCATTTGGTTTAAATTGCTATGTTTAGCTGGAAGGCAAAACAATTCGGGAATATTCATTATGAACGATAAAATTCCTTATACTGACAAAATGCTAGCAACTATTTTTAGACGTAAGGAAGCATCAGTACAAATGGCCTTAAAAACGTTCCAAGAATTTGAAATGATAGAAATCGTTGACAACGTAATTACGATACCGAATTGGGACAAGTATCAAAAACTAGATGCTTACGAAGCTAAGAAAGAATATGACCGCCAATATCAAGCCAAAAAGCGATTAGAGCAAAAGGAAAAACTACTAGTCGTTAATAATCGTACGACTGATAGTACGATGGTCGGCATACTAGATAAAGAAGAAGATAAAGATAAAGAGGTATTAAAAGAAAATATAATAAAAGAAAAAAATCAGCTAAAAGAAAAAAATCAGCCTTTTAGCCCTAAAATCCCTCAAGAGCTCCAAGAACTATTCGATTATTGGAATTCAAAAAGTATTGTTGTCCATAGAACTATCAATGAAAAAATGGTTCAACTGCTTAAAAAAGCCCTGGACCTTTATGGACAAGCTCAAATTAAACAAGCTATCGAAAATTACTCAATAGTCCTAAGCGATAGCACTTACTACTTTAAAACAAGATGGACTATAGGAGATTTTGTCAAGCAGACTAATGCTCTTCCTGACTTTCTAACAGAAGGTATCAAGTGGATTAATTACCAGGAATATCTAAAGAAGTCTAAGAAGGTAAGAGAACAAGACAAATATGAAATTGAAAATTCAAATAAACCCGCAATGGAAGGAATGGAGATACTATGATTAATTTTACACAAGATTTAATTTCAACAATTCCCAACTTTGGTGATCTTATCATCACAGTTGGTGAAAATATTACTATCGAGGTATATTCACCTCAAATGAAAGCTACTTATGTTTTAGACCAAGTTCAAATTGGTGAAGAGGAAGGTAGATACTTGCTGTCAAATAAGGCAACCACCAAGCTTAAAGCCTTGTCAACAACTGGAGGAGTAGCTGTTTCCTTCGGAGAAAAGAGGGCTACCTTCTCAAGCTCTAAAGGAAAATTCTATGAAAACTACATTGACCTTGCTGTAGCCCAATACTCTGATACATACCAAGAACCATTTGAGGTTAAAGGTCAATATGTGAAGAATGCTTTAGGCTTTGTCTCTAAAAACCAGCTTAAGGCAATTCTTACAGGAGTTAATGTTTCGCCTAGCCATGTACTTGCAACTGATTCCTTTAAACTTTATTTAGCAGGAAACTATAGCCAAGAAGGAAACGTGACCTTAATTGCTTCCTTTGCTCAGTTAGTTTCCAACTATGAGACAGTAGGTATTTCAAAAGGTGAACGTTCAGTTAAAATGATTACTCCTGATGGTTGGACTTATATTTCAAACATTCTAGAAGGTCAGTATCCCGATGTTCAAAAGCTAATCAAAATTTTTGATGTGGTTACACCAATTGAAACTAATATTGAACTATTCGAGGCTTTAAAGCTAGCATCCACTTCAAATGAAATGCCAATAACAATTTGCTACGGCAGCAATTCAAGCCTAATTGTCAAAACGGAAGAATTTGAGCATCAAGTCGAAGGCATAGCCGCAATAGAAGATATGACAATTACAATTTCAAAGGAATCCGCAAAGGAGCTATGTAAGTTCCCAGGGAAGCTCGGCTATATGGCGCCAAATAGACCGCTAGTGTGCTTAAGAGAAGAAGATAACTTGCTATTGCTACCACTAGCTAAGTAAACAAGGAGGGGTTAAAAATGAAATTAGAAGATTTAGAAAAGGCTGGACAAGCTACTGACTACAAAGGAATTATTGCAAGGTATTTGTTTAATTTTGCAAATGAAGATGAGCATTTTAAACAAAAACTACTTGAAACTGATAAAACGTTAGATGGATGCATTAGGTACATTGAGTCCGAAGCTAAAAAAGTGGCAGTAAATAGTTGTGCTGTAGTTGAAGACAATGTAGTTTATCAACAAGCAAGACATTATTTCTTGGAGGATTCAATCAACAATGAGGTTAAAGCCTCTCAGCCAAAGACCACATCAAAGCCAACACCTCAAGAAATTGATGAAAATGAGGATGAATCCGATGATACTGAGGAAACTGAAAATAAAGAAATTGATTTAAATGACCAAGAAGAGGCCTCAAATGTTGAGGATGAACAAGAAGTCAAAGAAGAGGCAAAACCTCGTAAAACAGTCAAAAAAGACCAAAAAACGGCACAAGACGAGCAGCCATCACTATTTGATTTTGAATTTTAGGGGGTAAAATGATGAAAAACGAGGAAGAAAGTCTTAGAAAACTGGCTGAGCAGTATATTGCGGTTAAGCCTCAGATGAAAAAGACACTGGATAAAAAGCTTAAGGAAATTATTGACTATCAAGTTAATAAAACTGAAATCAAGCTTAGAGAAAATTACCAGTTATACTACTTCTTAGAAAAGTATCGAGGAAAGCTCCTAGTGAGGGGCTTCCTTGTTGCTGCTATGTTTGACTGGAGAAAGAAAAATCCTGTTAAATCTACCTACATTCAAGAAATTTATAGAGCTTATGAAGGTCTAGATTCAGCCGTTTCAAGAGGTATTTATGTAACCACAAGCACATGGAGTTATGGTAAAACACTTCATTATTACGAAGTACCTGACTATACGCTTTTTAGTCAAAATTACTATGCAACTTATTACAATGGCGCTTGGAAAAAAACTAAAATTGAAGCTTATAACGAGTTTAGCCACAAAATGTATAAAACCAGTGATGTATTTGAACTAAAGCCAGAGCTTAAGTATAGCCAATTTGATGTAGAAAAGGATCACCCAATTTCTTTTATCGCAAAATATCAAAAATATCCTGAGATTGAAATGTTAAGAAAGCTAGGTATGAAGAAGTATGAATCTTCAACAATGGTTTTAAAAAAACTTCAAAGCAAGGACTCCAAGCGTTTCAAAAAATTACTGTTTAATTTAAGCAAGACCGAACGCTATAAGAGTGAGTATAAGCAGCTTGGACCTAAGGATTTAATCGCATATTTTAACAAGTATGGAATAGATGCAGTAGCTATAGATACTTACTTAACAAGAAAAGAAATAAAAGAAAGAATAATAGAATGTGTAGATTGTAAGTATTATAACGAGTTAAAAGGTGTGTTTAAGCTTGAAGATGTAGAACCTGTTATAAAAATAGTTCTTAAAGCTAAAGCTGATTGGGGCTATTATAGTGACTATTTACGAATGGCCAAAGAGGTAGGTCATGATATCAAGGATCCTTATTGGAAAATTCCTTATGATTTAAAGAAATTCCATGACAAGGTTTTTGCTGAAAATAAAGCTATTAAAGCTGCTAAGAACAAAGATAACGAAGTTAAAATGGAAATGCTACTAGGTGATATGCTTAAATTCAATACTGAAATAGATGGTTATCAAATTTTTATTCCAACGGATTATGCCACGATTTCAAAGCAATGTGACGTATTGTACCAATGCTTACGACGATGTGGATATGATAAAAAAGTATTAAAGCAAGATATAATCTTAGTTTTTATTCGCAAAGAAGGAGTGCCAATAGCAACCGCTGAGGTTTTTTATAACAAGAAGGTAGGCCAGTTCTACGCTGATGAACACGATCACAATAACTGTACACCGACTAAAGAAGTTAGTGATGTTTTCTATAAATGGCTGGAAACCTTTAAGCCTAAAAAAGCAAATCTGGAAAAGGTAAACAAGCAATTTATAACATTAATGCAATCAAAGCAAAGAGGTGGTATGAATGCTGCAGTATAAATTTGTCCATATTTTAGAATGTGACATTTGTAAAAGAAAAGAAATTTCAACAGAAGGATTGCAAGTTGATTTTGTAGCCAGGGCAAGAGAGGTAGGCTGGATAGTAGGAACTACTACCGCCTATTGTCCTTATTGCGTTAAAGTTCAAGGTATGAGGCGAACACCTAAAGAGCCAAGACAACTTACGATTTTCGATGATGAATTAGAGAACCTAGAAGAAAGGGAGGAAGAACTAAATGGATGATGAACGAACACTTGGTCAAATCTCATGTGATGAATATTTTCTAAGTGATTGCAAAGGCTGTCCGTTAAAAATATGGGATTGTTGTCCAATGGAAAATGGAGTAACATTTGACGAATTAAAAGAAAAAATACAAGCTATTGATTTAAAAAAATCAGTGGCTTCTTTAGAGAAGAAAAGCAAAATTAAGAAAGGAAAAGTGTAAGTATAAATATATTACTAGTATTTAAATATATACTTACTATGTTGTAAATTAAGAAATGATTTATAAAGAACTTAATCTTACTCTATCTAATCTTAGAACTAAGAAACTAGAAATTGATAGATTGCAAAAAAAGGTAATAAATTTAGGTGAAGCTTTAGGGTATAAATCACCTACATATGAAGAAAAGGTCCAAACCTCAACAGGAGGAGCTAATAAGACTGAAGATGAGCAATATGCTTTTTTAGCTATAAAGCAAGAATACAAAAACAAGCTTGTACAATTAGAACTTGAGCAAATATACTGGAATACAATGATTAATCAAATTCCTGAATCTAAATACAGGTTAGCAATTCAATTTTTTTATTGGGATGCAAAGAAGCTAAGTGATGTTGCAGATGAACTAGGTTATGACTATTGCTACATGAGAAGAATTAAGACTATTGCTGTTAACAAACTTTTAAGAATACTTAACAAAAATAGCCAAAAAAGTTAAACAAGTAACAAAAAGTAACAATACTTTGTGCTAAAATGGTATCGTAGAGTTTTGGATACAGGGCATAGACATTAACTCTCTCCCTAATATGCAAGACATAAAGCCCCCTTTTAAACTCTACTACGTTTTTGGTTGTTCATAAGTACAATCTGAAACTCCTTTCTAAAATGAATTTGGTTAATTTTTACATCTATCTTATTTCGGGACCAAATTCTCCAACTAAAGGTCATCACAATGTGGTGGCTTTTTTTATACTCGTAATTGAAAGGCGGTGATAGTATGGAGAAAAAAGCAAAGAAGGCAAAATCTAAAACTAAATCGAAGGTGACAAATACCTCAAGTAAGTTGACGGCTAAACAGGAGCAATTTTGTCGAATTTATATCGACATATTGAATGCGACTGAAGCTTATGCTAGGGCATACTATCCGGAAGACCCGTCAAAGGCGAATAGAGACACTTGTTGCGCTAATGCTTCTAAAACGCTTAGATTAACTAAGGTCCGCGCCTATATCGAGAATCTTAAAGCTCAAAGAGCAGAAGAACTACAAGTTGATTCAAGCTGGGCACTAAAGAAAGCCCTCGAAAATTACGAGATGGCCAAGAAGGGAACTCCAATTGTTCGGTTCAACAAAGAAACCCACAAGTTTGAGGAGACAGGAACCTTCGAGACAAACGTTCGTGATGCCAATGATGCTTTAAGACTTATTGTTGACCTATGCGGATTTACCGAGAAGAAGGTTAGCATTGAGGGCTCTTTGGCAACTTCTACAATAGTTCAGGAGGACGTATAGTATGATACAGTCACAACAAGAACCTACTATAGTGAAGCTATCTGAACTTATTGCCCCCTGCTACTATGATGAGTATAGAAAAATCAAAGAGGATTTAGTAACTTATTTTTTGAATAAAGGCGGTCGTTCCTCTTGTAAATCGTCTTTTATATCAATTGCCCTTGTCTTAGGACTTAAGAAAGACCCTATAGCTCATGCAGCAGTTTTTATGAAAGTCGCAGATAAGATTGAAGATAAAGTAGCAATGCAAATTCAATGGGCTATCAATGTGCTCCATTTAGCCCACGAATGGAAAATGACAAAAAGGCCTTGCAATTTCATCAATATTTACACAGGACAAAAAATCTTCATACGAGGCCTCGATGACCCTGAGAAGGTCACTAAAGGTCTTAAGCTTACAACAGGCTATTTCAAGTACATTTGGTTTGAAGAGGCGAACGCTTTTACTAATTATGGTGAAATTAGAACAGCCTTAAACTCTTTATTCCGTAAATCTGATGTTAACCTTGAAACGCACTTCAAAGTATTTTTCAGCTACAACCCGCCAAGAGAGCCAAACAATTGGATCAATAAGCATGCTAAGGAAGTTAAGAACAATCCTAACTGGTATGTTCTTGCAACGACCTATCTTGATGTTCCTACAGGATGGCTTCCTAAAGAGTTCTACGATGAAGCTCAAAGAGTTAAGGAAGTGGACGAAAGAACTTATCGCCATGAGTACCTAGGAGAAGCTGTAGGACGTGATGGATTAGTATATCCAATGTTTTCGATGGAAGAACACGTTATCAAGCAGCTTGAAGGCAAAGAGGCTGTCGTAAGAGTTGTGTGTGGTATAGATGGAGGAGCAATTATAGATGCTACAACCTGCGTACCACTTGCAATTACTACTCATGGCAGAATAGTATGTCTTCCAACAATGTACTACGACCCAACCGCTCCAGGACATCAGCCGTTAGCAACACAAGACCAGGCTATTTTAATTGAGAACCACTTAGAGCAGCTATGGAATGCTTTAGGTTATCAACCTAGTATGGTGGAGCTAGTCATAGATTCGGCCGCAAGCGATATATTCTTGCAACTATTACAATACGGCCACTATAACACAATGAAGGTTGGAAAGAAAGACATTATGGTCGATATGAGGCGCGTTCAAGCTTTGCTATCATACCAAGGTGCCTTCAAGATTATCGACCAAGGCTACAAAGACCCTCTTACGGGTTCAATTCTAGGTGAGCACGATATGTTAATCGAAGAATTGCAAAGCAAGGTTATTGACGAAAAAACTGGCAAGCCTGAGGATGGCGGCGACCACGATATTGATGCGCTAAAATACGCAACATACAGATTACAAGAGGAAGGAGTGATATAAAATGAATCCATATATGCCAACTAATTTTAGAACATTTTGCGGAGCAGGTCCTAGAATAAATTACGCGGACCTTAACACTTATGTACTACTTTATCCTGAGATAGAGCGCTTGGCTCTTATGAACAACATTAAGGCTGCTAGATGGGCTTTAGGCTATGTTCCAGAAGTTCATGAGTTATTTCTTTCATCAGGAATAGGTGTTGAGACTGTAAATGTTCTTGTTGATAAAATGCTTCCTTCCAAGGCAAAGGTTGGAGGCAAAGACCCTCAAATATTACAAATAAATAAAATGCTTGAAAAGCACCTGTCAAAGAATATTAAAAAGCTGGTCAAGCAAGCAACACAATACGGCTCAGCGTTGGGTCGTATTTGTTTTAATTCAATAACGAAAAATGCGTACATAGACTCAGTGCCTTTAGGACGATTTAGAGTTGATGTTGACGAGTCTGAAAGGGTAATTAAATCAACTTGCTACTTAGAGTCTAAGAAGTCAACTGAGGAAGGAACCCTTACAAGATATGTTTTAATTGAACGTAGATACTTCGATAATGAGAACAAGCCTAAAGCGTATTACGGAGTTATCAAGATGATGTTTAATTCCCTAGTGGAAGACGCAAGCCAATTAAAGACTATTGAGTTTGATAAGAAGAACTTAACACCACTCGATCTAAGGCATCTTCAAGGAATTTACCCTGATTATCCACTTTACAATGAAGTTGAGCTACCATTCGACAATTACTTAGGTGTGGAGTTATTTAACTACACTGAAACCAATTCGAAGTTTCCTAATTGCTGGTTTGGTGAAGCAATGCTTTCAGATGTAGGTGATTCCCTTTATGCATACGATCACGCTTTTACAGCTAAAGAGAACGACAAGTACTTAGGACGTGGTAGAGCTTTAATTCCATCTCAATTTCAAAACGATGAGAACTTAACTGAAAAGAAGAAAAGCATTATCGGCTCAATGACAATTAGTGCAATTGGTGGAAGTCAAGAAGCACCTCGTATTGCTAGGCGAAAAAAGCCTGAACTTGATAAAACATTCTATGATGAGATTGCTCAAGGCACAGGCGAACCTGTAAGGCCTACTTCAATTCAGTTTAATTTAAGGACCGTTGAATGGCGAGAAGAATTAAACGGAGCATTAGGCGATATAGCTTCAAGAGTCGGAATTAGTGCTGTTGACCTTGACACAAGACTTAATGGCTCTCAACAAAGAACAGCAACAGAAGTCAATAGAGACTCTGATAAGACACTTAATACAGCCTCAGCTAAGAAGGAGTTGTTTACTCCTGGGCTTGATACTTTAATTGAGTGCTTGGTTCATTCATTAGCGGATGAGTTTAAGGATATTGATTGCTTCATTGAATGGCCAAAGCAAGGACTGGCTAATCCACAGGTCCAAACACAAGTCGTTAGAGAACAATATGATGCTCATTTAATTAGCCGAGAAACTGCAATTAAGAGACTTAACCCTGAATGGTCTGACGCTGAGGTTAAAGAGGAAATCAAGCGGATTGAAGCTGAAGAAAATGTAGTCTCAGAAGATAGCCAAGATAGTGACTTAACTGAGGTAGCTTAATGCCAAGCAGCAAAATCAAACCTGAAGATACACCTAAAGCAAAAGAAATTCTAATTGAAATTGAAGAATCCAAAATCCTTGTTAAAAAGATAACTACTGAGGCTTTAGCTACTCCTACAAGTGAAGAGCTTGTTAAGGACAAAATCAATAGTGTGCTTAAGTCTTGTAAGGACTTTTTAAGTGATTATGGTACAAATTATCAAGATTTAATAAAAAGCTCGTATAACGGCCTTAGGAGCCTTGCTAATAGGTGTTTAAATGAGGTTCAGGCATTCTTTAAGAACAACAAAGATAATCTTCTTGCTAGGAACCTTGCTCAAGCATTTGCTAAGAGTGATAAGCCTAAAAAGACAGTTAATAGAACCTTCGTAATAAATGGCGGTGAAGCCACCTTAGAAGAGGATATGTCAGTTAAGTTCAAAGAGACTTCAGGAGAGTTTGGCTATGACCAAATGATTATTGATGATTACCAAGCAAGAGTTAAGGAAGCAATTAATACCATATCAAAGCAAACGCTAACTGAAAAGACCTATCGTGAAGTGAATGGTCGTAAGGTTGGTGCTCCTGTCTTTGTAAGTATTAGAAATAAAGCTGAGATGGCTGTTAGGTATGACGCAATGAAAGAAGAGTATAAGCAGCTTGTAGCGGATAAGGAGCAATATGTTATTGTATCCCAACACGCTGATGCTTCCTTAAGATGCTCTCCCCTACAAGGACTCTTATATAAGTTAGACGTTAATCCTGAAGATCATATTAAGGTTGTACTTAGTTCTAAGGAGCTTGGTTCCAAGAAACCTAAGGAAATTGGCAAGGTTGACGGCAACCCTTATTACTCACTCAAGGAAGCAATGAGCTATGGTCTATTTAGTTATAATTGCAGGCATAGGTTCATTAAGTATATTCCAGGGCAAAAGATAACACCTCAATATCAGTATGATTCTAAAGCAGCAGAAGCCAAAAGAGAGATTGATACTAATATGAGAGCGTTAGAGCGGCAAATAAGAATGCTTAAGGAACGTGAGGTATTGTCGCTAGACCCTAAGGAAAGAAAAGCCTACATTAAGCTTTCTAAAGAAGCTCAGGCCAAGTATAAAGCATATGCAACAAAGCACGGCCGCGTAATTAACGAGTGGAGATGCAGTATTACTAGAAGTGAAAGAGCCGTAAGAAAATTGACAAAAACTTCACAAAGTGATATTATTGAAACAGGTGGACAGTTTGGAGCTAGGCAGGATGGAACGCCTGAGGCTGAAACACATGCAAAATTGTATTATGAAGAAATAAGAAATAATACAACTGATTGTAGTAGAATTTCAAAAAATATAGGTATGGATGTTAAGAAAATCGAGCACATTAAAAATTATGTTTTTTATGAAGAACATGATTTGCTAATGGGACATAAAAGGTTTGACCCTGATTTTGAAATGGCTAAGGCGTGGCAAAGATTGTCTAATAACCCAAATGAAATAAGAAAGTCAGATATTATATTGCTTGAACACGAATACCTTGAAAGTCAATATATGGCTCAAGGATATGATTATATGGAAGCACATAAACTAACATGTAAGCAATATGATTGGTACAAAGCAAGAAAGGCGGAGATTGCTGATGATGAGAATCATAAATCTAAGGATAATTAATGGTATTATTGAATTTGATTATTATGTGGAAGATGATAAAAATGATAATGGGCATGTTAGATATGATATGGCTAATAAAAAACTTATAGAAAATAAGAGAAATCCTTCTGATGAAAAATATAATACTGATTATTCTGCCTTATGTGCTATGCAATTTGCGTGGCGAATGCTTGAAACAGGTGAAACCGAAAGATTGTTTTGCTTCTACTAATAGCGGAGGAGTAAAATAATATGAATTTACGTCAATATTTAAATAAAAAAATTAGGATTGAAGACACGAGTGGAAATATTATAGAATGTACTCCTACTTGGTGGGAAGATGGTTATGACGAAGCTGAGGATTTGCCGATATATGGGAAAGAAAATCTTACCTTTGATGAAAGGCCTTTCAAAGTTATAAAGAACGTTGATTATGATGGATATACAATAATTCATGAGATTTATATAAAATCAATTGAAGTTATAAAATAGCCATTAAATAATTGAATAACAATTAAGCACTCCATGACGGGGTGCTTTTTTCATGCAATAAAAATAAAAAATGTCAATATTTGTACAAGGAGTTGATACTATGAAATATGTTTTAGCAGGAGCGGGTGTTCTTGCGTTTATATGGATAGTACTTAGTTGTCTTTTTGACCCGCCCTAAGTGCTGTAAATAAGAGGATTTTGAATCCTTTTTATTTTATCCAAATGCGGTTAGAAGTTGCCGCAATATAAATTAGCTTTTTGGTTGAGAGCACTTACAACGTAAAAGAAAGGCACATAAAAAATCTAATCGTGAGATGTACACGTAAAAAACAGTAGGAGGAATTTATGAGTTTTACAAGAGAAGCAGTTAAAAAGGTATTCGAAGGAATAGAAGGAATCACAGATGATATGATTCAGCAAATAATGACCCTTCATGGAGTGGATTTAGAAAAAAACAAAGTAAATCTAGATGATTACATTCCAAAGAATCAATTTGACGAGCTTAATGGCAAGCTTACAGCCAAGCAAAAGGAATATGATGACCTTGTTAAGTCATATGCAGACAAGGAAAAGAACACAGCTATCAATCAAGCTATTTCCAATGCTAAAGGTAAGAACGCTAAGGCAATTTTAGCCCTAGTAGATAGCGATAAGATTACTTACAAAGATGGTAAGCTAGAAGGCTTAGAAGACCAATTAAAGGAGCTTCAAAAGAGTGACGCGTACTTATTTGATGCACCTGCTAAGCTTGATAACATCCCTCAAAAGGATGCAGGCCCAACTGATAATAAGAATTTTATTGCTGAAATGCAAAAATTATAAAAACGAAAGAAGAGGTAATTTAAAATGGCAATTAGTCCAGCAATCGCGAATAATATCGCATTAGTAAAAAATTATGTAGACGATCCAAATTCATTATATGGAGTGTTTAGAGCAGCATCTTTAACTACTGATCTTGAAACTCCATTTCTTCAATTTGTCGGGGAAAGAACAATGTCTTACCCTGTGTTCCCACTAGAAAATGGCGAACTTGAAGACTATGATCCAACTGTAGGATATGCTCGAGATAAAACTACTTATGAGCGTAGAGAAATTACAGTTACTCAAGATAAAGGATACCAATTCCCTATTGATGCACTTGATTTAATTGATTCACACACCACTGCAATTATGCATATCAACAATAAGGTTCGTCAAAAGGATGTTCCAGCAATTGATAGGTACCGTTTAAAAAGGTTATTTACAGGTGGTACACAACATGAGGTACCAGCAGTTACTGCTGATAACATATTAGACCTTTATGATAATGCTATCAAGGAAATATTTGACAAAGAATACCCAACAGCAGGAACAATTCTATACACCACATCAGATGGATACAAGGCGATTAAAAACGCAACACAAATTAGACGTAATATTTCTGTTGATCAAAAAAATAGTGACATTAATCGTGAGGTTGAATATCTCGATGGTATTACTAAAATTGTTAAAATTCCTGCAGATCGTTGGCCTGATAAAACATGCCAATTTATGCTGGTATCCCCACTTGCTTTAATTTGCGGTATTAAGCGTAATGTTAGTCGTATCGTTGAAAATCCTGAGGATATGGACGGAATCAAAGTTAATCGTCGTATCGTTCATGACTGCTTCATTCAACAAGACCGCCAAGTTGGTGTTTACGTTGCTAAAGTTGCAGCCTAATATTGTTGGGTAGGTAAATCCTACCCTTCAATTACTATTTAATGAGGTGATAAGATGGACTTACCATATAATGTTTATATTACAGAAGAAGACGTGTTAAAACGTGGCTATAGCTTAAAGGATTCACTTGCACTTGATGACCAGGGCGAGATTTCTAAGACAGTAGATGCCTTCTTAACTGAGGTCGCAAGTTCTGTCTATAACTTAGTTCTTGACTTAACCAAAGATACAGGAATAGCAACGGCTATATGTCAGTCAGTCAATTATTCTAACGATATAGCTTATGCTCAACTTGAACAAGCCATTTACATCCTTGAAAATGGTAACTTGCTAGCTACTTCTGGAGAAGGTACACAGCTTACACTTGAAGATATTAGAGGTCAAAAAGCCTATTCAGCTATTGCTTATAATCATTTGAAAAGTACTCTTAAATACTTATTCGGAGGTATTTGCTAATGGGATTTAACACAATTCATAGAAATGGTGAATGCTACTTAAATGGTTTTAATGAGAATAACCAAACAAGCTTTAAATACAAAGAACTCAACCAACAGGAACAGCAACGAGTGTCAATATTAATGGGACTTCATATTGAAGGAGCTTCCTTAGTCATTCAAATAAATGGAAGGTCAAACATTAATAATAATGATGTTCTAAGCCTTGCTGATGGCAGAAAATATAATGTCACATCTATCGGTCGTGAACATTCTCCAAGGCCGTTAATTCATCGTAAGGACTGGGATAGAGTGACAGGAGGAATAGTGATTAGCCTTGAGTAAGTATCTAACTGAAATGGAAGCCAGGAGCTTGATTAGCTGCATTAAGCAGCATACTCCAGTTGTCACAGGTAATTTAAAAGCGTCCATACAATTCGTTAGAATGACTACTGATGGCTTTGTTGTTGCGGTTGGTATTAAGAAAACAGGCATGTCAGGGGCTAGTCCTTCAACCTATGCTAGCTTTGTTAATTACGGCCACGAGATTTATCCAAAGAGCAGAAAGCTAAGACGTGATTATAAGTTTGTTGAGCATGGAATCCAGCAATGGGCTGATGAGATTAAAAGAACTGTAGATTATAAGATGAGGTTTGAAAAGAAAGGAAATGATGAATGATGGACAATTCAATAGAAAGTCAATTAGCTAATTGGCTAAGCAAAAAACTTGGAGTTGAAATAACTCCTGGGAATGATGAACCTGTACAAATTGACATTCAAAATACTTCACATGGTATTTTAAGAATTCAAGAAGATGATCATGGTGTTAATGATGAAATATATACCGAAGAAGCTTCTTATGTTATTGAGTATATTATTCACGAGGACGATAATGATGAGTTTTTGAAAAAAGTAAGAAGCTTAGCTTTAACTGAAAAAGCCTCCAATGTTGAATTTGAGGACAACACTCTATCTCTTGAAGATGGTATTAGAGGAAAGTTTTATTTTGGAAAACTTATTCAATCAGCTGAAATAGTTAAGTCCAATGGTGAATTATTCATTCCTTATGAATTAAGCTTTTCACTCAACTTATATGAAAGTTTGATTCCATCAGATGACTTATTAGTTACTATTGATGGAAACGTTCTTAAAGGAATAATAAGCTGTGTTCCAACATATTCATTTTCAAAAGAAGGTTTTGTAAGGCAAGGCGAAACATTGCCTCAGTATGAACCACAAAGCAAGACGCTGGTAGTTACTATTTCATATTTGCCACTTGCACATAATGAAGCATCCAATGTTTTAATTGAACGTTTTAATACGCTTGATGAAGGAAGCGTTGATGTATCAATCCAATGGCCTTATGAAAGCTCTGCTGAAATTCCTACATTGCTAAATGTGTCTGGTAAATTTTTTATTAAGGATTTAACTTTAAATCTCAATAAAGGTAATTATGGCGGACTTAATGTAGTGCTTGTTAAGGAGAATTCCAATGGCTGAGTCAATAATTAAAGTTATAGTAACGGATGAAATAAAAGGTACAGGTCAAGAAGTAACTACTACAACTATTACATCACATGAGCAAGTTAAGAAAGCTTCGCCTTCTAAAAAGAAGGATGGCGGAGATTCTAACTCGGCCTTCGCTAAAAGTATGATTGGAGCGTATAACGTTGCTAAAACAGTCTCTAATCAAGTGCTAGCTAATGTTGGTACTTATACAGGCGATTCACATCTTCAAACACAAATTAATAATTTTCAAACTGGTATAGGATTAGCAACAATGGCTGTTATTAGCCCTACAGCTGCATTAATTTCAAGTGCTATTTCAATTGGCTCAACTATATTCCAGGAAAACCATAGAAGGAAAATGGAAAATATATCGCTTTCAAATGCTAGGGCAAGAAATGGGTATACTGATACAGCTTCAATATTAACATCAAGGAGGCATTAATATGCAAATATTAATTCAAAAAAATAATAAAGATATCAATTCATATATTGATGTTACTAGTAGCATTGTATCAGAATTGACTTTGGATGAAAGAATAGACCAAGTACTTGACTCAGGTACTTTTTCTTTTTTATCTAGAGATTTTACTAATGCTATTGAACCATTTACACGGTGTATTATTAAAGGAATTAATAGTAAGTATGGTATGTATGATGGTTGCCTCTCTTTCTTCTGTACTTCTAATTGTAATAAGTACCTAACTGTTGATGGTTTGTATTATCACGAGTTACAACTATATGAGCCTACAAAGCTTTTAGAGTGCCTTATTTTAGGCACGAAGGCATTTTCTCATGTAGAAGGTAAAAGCAATTATAATAGCAACTATGATCGAATTCGGATAATTACTGAACTGATGAATCAAAAGTATGATTACAACATTGAGCTAGATGAAAGAGTAAATCCGTTTAATTTATCTAGCGAGCGTGAATATACCTTCGGTGCTGGAACAACTATGTTTGATGCGATAAACGAGATAATGAAAACCGAAGGTTGCATTCCGAGGCTTTGGTTTAAGCAAAACTCGGGTTATAAAAAGTTTATTTTAGGCTATCTCAAAATAAATGCATTAAAAACCAGTACTATAGTGCCAATTTCACAAATTACAAAGCAAAGTAGCACACAGTCAGTTGATGAGTATTGTTCGGAAATGGAAGCTGAGTATTCTGAGGTAGTTGATAGAGATACATTACAAGAGGCCTTACTAACAGTAAGAAGTCAAGACACTGCAATTTACAAGGATACAGCTTGTTTAATAACTCCATCTAAAATTGAAAGATTAAATGCACTTTCTATTAAGTGTGATTTAACCATTAAAGGTACTACAATGTGCTTAATTAAAAAAAACATTTTCAATCAAGCATGGGAATATTGTAATAAAAATAATAGTTTTATTAATAGAGATGTTAGGCAGGAAATTGCAAGTTATAGTGTCCTTTTGACTAATGATTCTATTAATTATGGCGACTATTTTATGGAGAAATTAAAATCAATTGATACTGGGTGCTATAGTGATTTGCTGAGCTTTTTAATGGATTCCTGTGGATGGGATGGAAAGGTAACAAATGATGGCAATTGGTTAATTGTTTATATGGATAATACGTACGCTAGTCTTCTAATATCAGGCACAACATTAGAAAATGTTTATAATGATTATTATATTGCAGTATACAATGATAATAGATGCTTTAAAGGTTTAAGAACAAACAATAGAGTTTTATATCATCTTCCCGAAATCAATCTAACAAGTCGTGTTTTAAACTATGAGCAATGGAGTCTGTTGGAAGCTTCTGAAAAGCCAAAGTATCTTTATTGGCAAAATGGTGAGAATTACATTGAGGGATTTTATAACACTTATAATGATGACTTTTGGAAAAACATAGTATATGGAAAGGTTAATCCTTTTATTCCAAGCTTTGCAGAAGCAATTCGAACCCAAGAAAACAAATACACGGGATTGTTTGACGACAGCGACATAATTCATAACGCAACTGAATATTATTGGAAATTAGCACTCATTAATCAACACATGCTTCTTGATGAGAATGGTTTAAAGGTAATATATAAGAATGTTCCATTATATAGTGAAAGTGTAAGCGATTTAAATCAGGCTATAAAGGATTATACAACGGGAATATATGACTATCTTACGGCTAATTCTGATTTTACAAAATTAATTTATCAAGTCAAATATTATACGTCATCGCCAATTTATTTGCGTAGTAACAAGAGTTCTTATTCCTGTCAAATCACAACGTCAAGGAGCTATAATAACGGGGCAAATACGGTTGACTTTAATATGTTAGCTCCAGCAGTTCAAAGAGCGGTTGATATGCAAGGATTACCTATTACAACGATCTATTCAAAAGATAATATTGACGTTGGGGTTAGATTAGAAGATGGTTACGTTATTAGTAAACAATCTACATATAAAATGACGGATAAAATGATTTATTCATCCTATGTTTACAATCTAAGTCCTAACTATCAGCAAATAGCGGCTGCAATTGGAGTGGATACTCAGTACGAAGCAACTAATTTGCCACAAACTGGCATTGTGACAAGATTTATCGAATTACAGCCTGTTGGTACAATCTCTAGTAATTTAGACCTATATCTAATTTTAAAGGTTGATACAAATGCTCGATATATATCTAAGCCAATTCAAAATTTAGAGGTTGACAGCAAAAAGGTTTTAATTTGTGAAGCCTTTGATAATTATTGCTTTGATAATGCAGTCTCTGGTGAAGGTGCTTATCGAATCAATAAATCTGTTTCTTATGCTGATGCTGACAATACAATTGAAATATATGCTTATCTCTGTTTAGGTACACTGAAAAACACTAGTCTAGAGATTTTAGATGAATTACCATATTTAGATAGTTCTAATTATCTAGAAAGGGATAAATTAATTAACAAAAAAATATACAAAGACTCGAGAGAGCGCCTTGTCTTTGTTATTAAAGAATAGAAAAGGAGGCAATAAGTAATGTATGTTGAAATAACCAGGGGGCAGAAACAGGTATTGAAAATCCAATAATTAGTAAATTCGAGTTAGAACGTGATTTTTACGTCGGAGCTGAATATACTAACCCAATAAAGGTTAAATGGCCAAGTGAAATTGAAAACTCATATATTACTGTGTCATACGAGAACTCAAGACACATGAAATTTGGCCCAGTGTATGCAGATGAGGTTAGTAATAATGAAGCTTTATTCAATCTTACCAATGCTAGAATGTTAGTTCCTGGAGAACTACAAATATCAATTTTTATTAATATTGTTAATTCTCAAAAGACTATTAAGCGTTATGCTGTTGGTGTTGTTAGTGCAATGATTAAAAAAGCAGTATATGACAGCGGAAATATTATTGTATTAGATGAAAGCGATCCTTCAGAAGTAATTATGAATATGAAGGATTCCTTAGAAAAAACAAACAACTTGGTCGCAGCTATTGATACCCAACTTAAAGAGATGGTATCTGAAGATGGAAACTTTCAAGTTAGAGGAAATATGAATGTTGGTGGAACATTGTCGGTAAAAAATGACCTTGTAGTTTGCCAAGCAGAATTAAATTTATTACGTCAAAATTTAGAAAGCTCTATATCTACTTTAGATACTAAGACTAGTAATACAACTACAGCGTTAGATATAAAATTTTCTAATGCAGTTAGTAATTTAGAAGCTAAAACAAATAAAGCATTAAAAAATAAAATAAGAACAGTAGAAACAATCCCAAGTGATGCAGAAGTCGGGGATTATTTTTTTGTTGAGCAGGGTGGTTTAAATATGGCTACGAGTTTAGAAAAAAATGAAGATATAAAGGCTGTACAAGGGACAACTCAATCAATTTCTATTTCACCTGCAAACGATGAAATTAGTGTTTTAAATAATGATAATAAACAAAATTTAAATATTTTATAGTAGGAGGATAAAAAATGGCAACAAAAAATTATACAATTCAGCAAAAACAAGAAAATGGAGATATGCTAACTCTCCATCCTGAAACGGAAGCTTCAGTCGTAAGGATGGCTCCACCAAACGGTCTTGGTGCCGTTGCTGCTAATACTGTTGAGGGTGTTGTTAAAAGACTATGGGAAGTTGAAAAAAGCACTGGAGACGACTTGCAAAACCAAGTTTTAAACATGATTGGCAAACCTAAAAATACAACGACAGATACTCCAGGAATAGCAACTCTTGATAGTAGCGGAAAGGTTCCGTCTGAACAGCTTCCAAGCTACGTTGATGATGTATTAGAATATGCGAATAAAAGTGCTTTTCCTAATGCTTCAAAAGCGGAAAGAGGTAAGATCTATGTAGCACTAGATACAGGCTTTACATATAGATGGAGTGGTTCCGCTTGGGTTGAACTATCTTCTCCAATCAAATTTGGAACAACTGCAGGTACTGCATATGAAGGCTCAGCTGGACAAGCAAATAGAAATGACATTAATGCTATTCTTAATGGTAGTAAAACCGTTGGACAGGCCAAAACATTGGACCATTCAATTGAATTGAGTATCTCACAATCTGATGACATAATGGGATGCTCTACTGATTTTGACGGAAGTGATGCAACAATCACCTTACCAGGCCTACAACTTACTAATACTGGAGTAGCTGCAGGTACGTATTCAGCAGTTAGTGTAAATACAAAAGGTAGAGTTACAGCTGGAGCCCAATTAATTGAGGTTGGTTCCGACAATCAAGCAACACCTTCAGCTTCATTGGCCATTGGTGGAATATTCTTTAAGAAGATTTAGGAGGTGCTGTTATGGCATATAGACTACAAGTTAAAACAAAATCTGGAATGGTTGATTTAGATTTGTATGTTAATCCAGACAACTTTAATGATAGTACAAAATGGCTAAATCATCAAAATGCTCAAAATGAGGTAGGCAATAGTAATAGGCCTCTAGCACTCTTTGGAACAGAAGTATATACAGCCAATAATGCACGTTTTAGGATAAAAGGTCCAAGTGATGATGGTGTCTTAAGGCTTGACTCAGACACAAATGAGACAAGCATTGGTTTTTATAGAAATGGCTCAGTCAGTAAAACATTTGGTGTATCTAGTAATTCTAACAATCAATTAGCTTATTATGACAATGTTGGAGATCATAAATGGCATATCTTGGCTACACAAGATTATGCTCAAAAAGCTTTATACATACATAATATTACTGTACATGGTGCAATAGGCAGTACTTCGATTCATTTTTGCCTGACTGTATATTCAACGAATAATACTAAAGTGACAAAAATTGTAGAACTTAAGACTTTAATTGAATCTCAAACTGACGCAAGCACGGAGACTGGGATTACAGTTAGCGGGTACTATGGATCATATATAACAGTTATGATTAATGGCGCATGCAATGCAAATGCTCCAGTTGTAGCATATGCCACATCAAATGCATCATCATCGGCAACCTTTACTGCAATTTCACTCGCAAGTTTTAGCGGAACAATAAAGGATTCAGTTTATAAAATTTAGGAGGATTAATTAAAATGAAAATAGATTTAGGATTAGCATTCGCTCAATTAAAACAAAAAAAGAATTGGTTAGATTATTCAGTTGATTATGGCAATTATGTAAGGTATACATGCTATTTGGCAAGTACGGATTGGATTTCTTATAAACTTTCAGACATTGCTTCAAAGTGTATTGTTAGTGGGTCTACAAGTGAATTGGCAGAAGCTAGAAGTAAATATGCAACTGAACTTCAAAAAAGAGAAGCATATCGTCAAGGATTAAGTGATATTCGTGAAAAGCTTAAAAAAATTCCGGAGCTAGTTGAATTGTTTGCTCAAGAAGAGGCTTAAATAAAATGCTTGTGAAAAATGATAAAAGAATAGCTGATAAGGGCTGTGTTTGTATCCTTAAAAATAAGTTTACTAAAGAAGTGGAATACCTTCCACTTTCTGAGGTACAAGTTAACTATCAAGGTGAATTTATCCCATTAGAAAAATATATGTCGCTCCAGGATAAAAAAAATACTGACCTTGAGCAAAAAATAAAAAGCCTAGAAGAGGCTATTTCAGCTTTTGAGGAGCGAATCACTAAATTAATGGCAACCGTTTCTAATGCGGCTACTACAGCCCTTCAAGTGGCTCAAAATCAATCTATTCAAATAGAAACAATTAATCAGGAGGTATTCAAACAATGAGTGAATTTATTAATAGCTTATCAAATAAGACTTGGTTTGTGACAATTGTTTCATTTTTAATTGCTAATCTAGGAACTATCCTATCAATGGGAATAGTTATTATTAGAAATAAACTTAAAAATGATTCTATGAAACGCGCTTTTGATGAAGCCTTAGCTAAGGCCAATATTGATGCTACTACAACATTCAATGACCAATTTGAGGCTGTTAAACGTGAGATTTCAGCAATAATGAATGAGCAATTAGAAATCGTTCAAAAGAAGCTTAAAATTGATTCTGATGAACGAAAGGAAGCTGTCGCAGCTAAATCAATTGAGGTAAAGGATCTAATTGATTCTATTACTAAACAGACAATGGCAACCTTGCAAGATTTAGATTCAAATAAGGTTGGTGATGCCGAGTGAAAAATATCGGTACATGGTCACAAAAGAAGCTAAGAGCCTGGTATTTTCTGGGCTCTTTAATTCTATTAGGGCTTCAGCTAGTGGCTCCTATTGTTGTTGTTTGTTGTAACTATAAACTTTTTAAGCATACTACTGAGGCTAATGTTCTTAATGGCTTTGGATTAGTTTGTATAATTGTCTTTGGTATTTTAGGTCTTAAATCTTTCAAGAAGATAATTGATAAAATGGAAGATATTTCCTACAAAGAGCAAAGGATTAAATACTTCCTTCAAATGCTTTATGCTATAGCCATTCCAGGGCTTTGTACAGTTGTTTTGCTTTGCTTTAAGTCTAATTTCACTCAAGCATATAAAACCTTCTGTATAGGCCTTATTTTTTATGTGGTAGGTATTTTGTGGGACTATATGTTCATGAAGTTTATAGAACGTGAAAAGGAATTTAGGCATATTGCCAAGGAGAAAATTGAAGTCGATAAGCGAATCGATATTATCAAGTCAAAATAAGATAAGTGAGGTTAATTGTTATGGATGAACACATTAAAAGAATTACTGATATAACTGAAAGTGCAAAAAAGAAGGTCATTGATTATGCTAGGCCTAAAAGAATAGTAGCAGGTCTTCAATTTATAGCTTGTTTGACATTGGCTCTTGGTGTCAATATGGTTTCCTTTGAATTTGATTTTAGTGCCTTCTATTCACCAAGATTTTACATTTCTACTTGCTGTACAACAATTGGTTATGTTCTAATCTTTAAGGCAGCTATAAACTGGCTATACCCTAAAACGGAAAATCGAGATGAGGTTGTTAGGGCTAAAGAATCATATGCAGAAGAGAATGGCAAAAAAGAACTCGACTTCAAGGATTATCTAGCCGAGCTTAATGAGAAAAATAAAATTGAGCTTTATGTTATGTCCGTTAATCATAAGATTTATAAGCTTGAAAAGAAATCCATCAAGTCGAGGAAAGAAAGAACTAAAAATAAATGCACTAAAAAAATAGAAGCACTTAAGCTTTTAATTACTCCTGAGTACATCGAAAAAAACTTAAATTTAATTTCAGTTAAGCAAAGAATTATTTACTTAGATGATTTTACCGAGGCTAAGCTTATGCAAACTTCAGGATTGATGCCAACCAACACCTATAAGGAAGAACTTAATAAGCGTTCCTTCAAGAGTGTTTACTTATTCGTACTTTCAACAGCTTTGCTTTCAGTTGGAATATTTACTCAAAATCAAACTACTATTAGTTTGGTTGTATCAACTGTAGCTACGGTTATATCATGTATCTTTCGTGTGTCTTCAGCTATAATGCAAGCTGATGAAATCTATGATCAAACTATTACTAAATCTTATATTGATAGAACTAGGATTCTAAAGGAATATCAATCTTGGAGGCTTGAAAAGCCTGAGGTTCAAAGGAAGAACCATGATGAAGAAATTGCTAAAATTAAAGAAGAATATGATAAGAAACTTGAGGTTGGAATTAAAACAGCGCTAGAATCTTATCAAATAAATAAACCGGAGGCTTAATTGCTTCCGGTCTTTTTTATTTGCAATAAATGCAAAAATATTTACTTTACTATTGACATAGTTATATAACTATGGTATACTATAGATAGTAAAGGAGGAAAAGTACTTATGAAAATCATCTCAATACTAAGTTTCATAATGACTACTATTTCATTCATCTATATGATAATTGAAATAATTATTAAAGTCAAGAAGAAACGGAAATAAGCGAGTGGATAAAATCCACTCCCCACTAATGTGGGAATAACTTTTCATAAGGAAAAAACTATGTTTTGGAATGTATTAATTGTTGTAACATTTGTTATGTCCATTATTAATTTAGGACTTATGACGACTTTATTAATAATGAACAGGAAGGAGAAAAAAGAAGATGTCAAAAAAAATTGAGGATGGCTTAACACCACAAGAACGTTATCACGAAAAAGTGGGTATGATTAGAATATCAATACCATTGTCGCCTAAAACTGAACAGGATATAATTGACCGTCTTGATGAGGTTAAGAGCAAATCTGGCTACATTAAAAGCCTTATTCGTGCTGACATTGAAAGAAACAAGGGTTAGGCTATTGCCTGCCCTTTTCCTATATTATATAATAAGGATATATGGTGATGAATATTAGGCTTTTTATAGTAGTCTTGGTAGGTGCAGCCTGGATGTAAAAAGAAGAAGGAAGAAAAAATCCTTCTTTTTTCTTATTGGAGAATAGAAAAAGCACTGCTGGAACGGTGCTATTTTTGAGTATTGTAATGTATTTTGCATTAAATAGTCAGTTTAATAGGCTTCTATTTTATGTTTAATATTGTTATTTAAGCTATTCGCTTTGATTTTTGTATCGTATAATAAGGAGCTTACAAGCTTAACTCCCTTAGCTTTAAGATTATATTCAATTAACTTTATCTTTTCAGGTATTAATATAATTTCATCAAGTTTCTTTACAGGACTTAATAATGGCTTTGTAAGTGGTATAATATCATTTTTAAGAAGCTTTGTTTTACAGGTTGCGATGATTTTTAGTATTCCTTTAATTTTTAAGGATGGAATTTGGCTTGCAGTGGTAGCTGCTGAAATATTAGGTGTAATTGTATCCGTATATTTTCTTAAGAAAAATAAAATTAAATATGGATATTAAAAAAAATTAAATTATATATAAAAGAAAAGGATATTAAGCTAATCTATAAAATTATAGAATGCTTTATCCTTTTTTAATCTTCATAATCTAATAAGAAACCATATCTTGTAGTGTTATCTTTAATATGCGAAAAGTAGATTGTTTTAATTTTTTTATTAGTAAAATTAATTTTTGGCATGTCTTTTTCATTATCAAAAATAATTAATTGTCCTTGCTCAATTGAATTAATGAAATATTGATAGATACCAGTTCTAATGTTATTATTGCTAAATTCTGCTTGACCAACATCTAGGCCTAAAAGAGGTGTATCAATAATAAAGAAGAATGGTTTTATATTAGCTTTATCATAAAGATATTTTCGAAATGCTAATACTAAAACGGTATTATAAAATGCTGTAAATCCTTTACCATTAGCATTTTTTTGATCATTATTAATTTCAATATCAAATGATTTAAGATTAAAACGAGCTGTTTCATATTTAGGCAAATTGCAACTTTTAAGTATATCTTTAATTATAGTCGACAATTCATTTTCAAAGGATGAAGGAAATAATTCAATAGGTTTATAGATGGTTTTATGTGCTACTTTCTTGTCAAGATTAATTAAATCTTCATTCCAAGAAGCAGTTATTGACATCATTGAATTAAGCTCTGAAGTTAATTTTATATATTCTTGAAGAGTATTAATTTTACTTTTGATTTCATTTTCTTGTTTCTTTAATGAATGTTTAGTTATATATTCTAACTTTTTATATGATTCGTTATATTTTTTAATGCTTAATAATGAATTATTTTTTTCAGTAAAAACATCTTTTTTAGCAGCTATCAAATCATTAAGCTGATTTTTAATTCTGATAATTTCTTTATTTATAGATTCGAGATTATTAGGTGGGATTTGTTCTTCAAAATGATTATTACAGAATGGGCATATATTGTTTGTAGAATTGTTGCTTAAAATAGATTCACTTTCAACAATAAAAGACAATCGTTTAATATCTGATAAGTATTGTGATTCTAAAGCTGTATATCTATTTAATAAAATATCACATTCAGCAAGAGATTCATTTGTTGAATTAATTGAATCTAGTATTTTTTTTCCATTTGTAATTGATTCTTCAATTTTGCTTTGAATAATATTCAACTCACAAGTAAGCTGATTTATGCTTTCACAAATATCGATATCTTCTTTTAAAATGCTATTATTTTGTTTTATTTGATTAATTTTATTTTCAATATCTTTTATTTTATTAGATATATATTCTTTAAGTGCTGATTTTTTTGCTCTTTTGATGCTATCTTTTTCTTCAGGATCGTAGCATGAAAAGTCTTGCTCATTAAGTATAAATAATAATTCAGATAGGAAGTAAGTTTTTAAAGTAGTTTCTTTTGGTAATATTATAGATGTAGGACGTTCAATTTGGGTTTCATTTATCATAAGTAAGTGAAGAAAAGACCTAAATGTAAAACGTTTCATTTCACAATTTTTATTGAATGGTACTCTAAAATCTTCATTGATTCCAAGCAAGGATAAATATACTTTATTAATTGGATAGTCAGACTCTAAATCAGTAGAATAAGTGCCACTTTTTATTAAATGATGATAACTTACTACATCAATACGTGAACTATTAAGTTTTCTTGAAAATATTATATCTTTATTATCAAAAGATATAGTCATAAAAAAAATTGTGTAACCAGTATTTGATTTGACGTTAAGTTTGCTTGAACCAAAAAGATAATTGATAATCTTAAATATATATGTTTTTCCAGTATTTGATGCTCCATATATTATAGATAAATTTTGTGAAAATTCAACAATTGAATCGCGTTTATTTTGACCTTTTGCTATAACGCTTTTTATAAATACATTACTCATTTTATTTACCTCACTTTCTTCTCATAAGGCTTACCTTTTCAACTATTTGTTCATCAGTATAATCTTTTAAATATTTTTTTAAATTTAAAACAATCATCTTATATTCTTTACTATAACTAGAATTAGCCTTGTTAACATAAGAAATCCCTTTTTTATTAATTTTATATGAAAAGCCATTATTAGTTGTATAGATTTGAATAAAGTTATTTCTAACAAGAAATTTTATAGCATTATTAATTAAAATTCTTCGTGAGGTAAGTTCAGCTAGATAATAAGGATTTTCTCCATGAAGATTAGAATTGGATAATTGAAAATATTTACCATATGTAATAATTAGATCAAACGTTGCAATAACATCGACAGTTTTGGGTTCATCAATTATAGAAAGAAGAAGTAATATTCTTAAAGCAATTTCATTTCTTTGATTGTAATTATTAGTCATATATGACCTCCACCCATGAATGAATAACACCATCATTTACTAAGATGTGACATATTCCTTTTCTTTCCTCAGCCGTAATAAGTCCTCTAATATTTAATAAAATGGTACTATTTAAATTTGCTTTTAATGCCATATTCAAAACATTAGAAAGCCTTGTATAACCATCTTTTGTGTCAACATTAAAATATATTTCTTCAACAGCAGAAAACATTTCGTCTTGAATTAATTTAAAATTATCCTGACCATCAGCGAATAAATCTCTTACGGAACGTTTGATGGCTTCAGCGCTAAAATATGACCTTCGTTGTCTATTAAAGTGAAACATGCAATCTTTATATTGATTCAAATCATTGATTGAATTAATTTTAACACCAATTTTTTCACTGTAAACTTTTAATAATTCTTTAACATAAGGTAATTCTTCATTATCTTTTATCTCGTTAACAGTAAATGGTAAATGTATACATTGACCTTCAATGAATATGCAATTTTCTTTAATATATGCTTGTTTAAATGCATCATTTTCTTGAACCTTCATATTTAATTTTTGAAGTGGTGGAAATGATTCTTTTTTGCCTTCGGATATATCATGAAAAATCTTGGCAAGTAAGTCGGCCATAGTTGCTAATATATCCTCATCTCCATCAATAATTTCTATTTTAAATCCATTTGCAATGATAAGCTCTTTATAAGGCTCAAAGTTATATTCTCTGTTTGAAAAGAAGCCGATTAATTTTTCTTTATCATATAAACTGTATAATTCTGCAGCACAAGCTTTATTCATGTTTGTATTACCATTACAAATGCTTTTTAATGTTTCATCATTGTCGTAATATTTTTCGATTGGGTTAAAATCAATATCTAAATACAATTCATTTTTATAAGGGTCTCTTATAAAATTTTCAGTTATAGCACGTAAAAAATCAGCATTTGTTGCTTCATGCTTCATCCCTATAATCATTTTAAAGTAATCACAAAATTTCATTTATACTCACCTATCTCGTTTTTCATCCCGTTTTATCCCGGCTCAATTAAAAAAAGACTTATAATTTAGACTGTAAAAGCTAAAAAAGGGAAAAAACATAATTAATTCTATGTTAATTATAATCTTTGAATAAAGTTTTTACAAGATTTATGTTTATTCGACAAAGGTATATTTTCTAGAAAGGAGGGAAAAGTGGATAAAATTAAAAATATTGATGGTAAGACAGTATGTTTTGTTGATAAAAACAAGAAAACGGTAGAAATAATAAAAAAAGGATTTAAAACCATTATTACATTCTTGCCAAATAATACATATCAAATCATAAATGAAAAGGTTAACTAATTTTAATCAAGAACCGCAAGACGGGCGTAAAAGATTTTATGAATCTTTGTAAGCTCGTCTTTTTTATTTTGTATCCCTCAAAAGACAAGCTTATCTTCCCAGTATAAGCAAAGGGATATCAATCATTTGAAAGGAGGTGACTTAAATATGGAAGTTAACATTATAGTTACTATGGTAGGATTATTTGCTTCATTATCAAGTGTTGCATTTGCATTTTTAGCATTTAAAAGAAGTGAAAAGCAGGAACATAAGGTAGAAGGAAAAAGTGAAGGATTAATCCTATCCGATATTGGGTATATCAAAGCTTGTGTAGATAGAATGGAAAAGAATCTAGCTATAGTTGATGAAAGATATCGTAATGTCGTAGAACGACTGGCTAAGGTCGAAGAAAATGTAGCTAATGCTCAAAAAAGATTAGATGAAATTATTAAAGAAGGTGGATAAAAGATGAGTTATTTGAGCGTACCTATTATAGTTTTATGCTGCTATTTAGTAGGTGAAATTTACAAATTTATATTTGAGAAGAAACAAAAAGCATATAAATTGATACCAATAATTCTTTCTGCTTTAGGTGGAATAATTGGTATAGTTATTTATCTTACCAATCCAGAAATGATATTTAATGCATCAAATATTTGGATTGCATTACAAATTGGTATTGTGAGTGGTGCATCATCAACTGGTGCAAATCAAATAATTAAGCAATTATTCAAGGAGGATGCGAAAAATGAATGATAAAGAATTTAGTACCTGTTTAAATAATATTATGGCAAAGCGAGAATATATGCTTGTTGTACGTAAGCATGTTTCAAGCTTTATTGAAAAAATATTAAGATGCTTAGGTCATGATTTTAGACATGATGTTTTTAAAAGTGTAGTATATGGCGAAAAGCCATATATTACACCAGAAGAAGAAAAATGGAAAAGCTATTATGATTCTTTTATGTATTTAATGTTAAATAGACATAGTCCTTTTACAACTGGTTTAGTTAAAAGGTTCATGTATTTGATTTTAAATAAAGAACTAGATGATTCTTTGCTATTAAAGATAACATCAAAGGCATTTTATCTAGATAATGAATTTAGTATTGAAGCTTTGACTAGATTTTATATGGAAAGCTATGAGTGTTTAAATATTTTAAGTGAACAAGATTGTTTTATTATAAGCTTTATGCTACTTAATTACTTTCTTGTAAGACATAACATTCCCTGTATTAGGCTTCTTTATATGGATTTTAAAAGATATGGAGAAGCTAAGGAAGAATATTTAAAAGGAAATAATAAGGTGTTAGAAGATTTTTTTAAGGAAATTATTCTTAAATCAAAGCTTCAAACAATTAAGTTTAATAATGAGCTTAAGCCTATTAGCTTAGAAGATATAAAGAATGTATTTACTAATGATAAAGAAAAGCTTATAGAAAAATATCATATTAAGAATATTTATTTGTTTGGATCATTTGCTAAAGAAATAGAAAGGCTTGATTCAGATATTGATTTACTAGTTAGATTTAATGAAGGCAATTCCTATGAAAGAAAAAAAGAAATTATGGAATATCTAAATAGTAATTATACAAATGTATTTAAACGATTTATTGATTTTGGTGAAATCTCAGATGAAATTAATGATGGATTTATTTTAGAAAACAATAAACTTATAAAAATAATTTAGCCTACTATAAATAAATCAAGAGATATTTGAAAAAATATTTAAATTTATTTATATCAAGCATAAAAATCCTCGATTTTATCATTTTTTAAAAACGAGGATAATTGAATAATCTAGATCTTTGAAAATTTTATATGGTTATTTTTGTGGAATGAACATTGATTTATTCTTAAGAAGTGAGAAGATAACTCTAATTAGCTTTTTGTCAATATGACCAATTGTTACGTAATGATGTTTGCTCTCTTTAATTTTCTTAAGATAATAATCTTTAAATGTATTATCATGTTGCCAAATAACAGATGAAGCTTGGTGAATAGCCCATCTAAGATATTTAGAACCACGTTTTGATGGTTTATTATGAGATGATTCAAATTTACCTGATTCATAAACACTAGGATCCAAACCTGCATAAGCTAATAATTGGTCTGACGTTGTAAAGTTATTTATATCCCCGATTTCAGAAATAATCATTGCACCTGTAATGATACCTACTCCCGGAATAGAGGTAATAATTTTACCATATTCAGTTTCGTTTAACTCGATTTCAATTTGTTTATTATAAATTTCGATTTGAGATTGGTAGAAAAGAATCATATCAATTGTATGCTTTAGTTCAAATCCTAAGTACTCTTCTGATTGTCCGATTGAATTTTTAGCCAGTTCTAAGATTTCACTAGATGTTATTTTACATCTGCTATGAAGAAGCTTAGTTATTGATTCTTTATGCGCCTTAGCTAGTTTTTTAGGCGTAGGATATGAATATAGTATATTAAGTACTGATTCACCATAATCGTTAGAAAAATGACTTAAAAGCTCAGGAAATATAACATTTACTAGTCTTTGAAAGATTAATTTTTGTTGAGTCATTTGTTTAACAAGCGAAAATCTTTGTCTTGTTAGTGATTTTAATGCGTCAATGTGATATGATAATAACGTATAGGGTTTGAAATCAAATCTGTTCTTGTCTAGGAATTTACAAATGGCTTCAGCATCTATCTTATCGGTTTTAGTTTTACGAACTGTAGATGCTTTCCTGTCCATATTGGTTAATATGGGATTGATTAAGGTAGTTTGATAACCTTGCTTAATCAAATATAGAAGAATATTCTTGCTATAATGCCCAGTTGATTCTAATCCTATACGTACATTTGAATCTTTAGTTGACTCCACAAATTGTAAAATTGAATTGTGGAGTTTTTTATATCCTTCAAAATCATTTTTGATAGTGAAGGAAGTCTTAGAAAATACTTCACCTGTATCTTTAAGTAAAAAGCAGTCGTGTTTTTGTGAGGCCACGTCTATACCTACATAAATCATAATATCTTGTCCTTTCATGATTAACACCGGTGCTATCTACAATTTTTAATTCACGTTACCTCGTTCTTGATGTACCAGTCAAAGCTGTAACCTACTCATAACCATTTAAAATTAAAAACTGTAGCTATTTCCTAATTGAACCAGTCAAAGCTGTAAGGAGGAAAAACAATAGTCTACAGTGTTATCAAAAATATATTAACATGTATTCAATAAGAATTGAATATTAAATAGATGTTTGTGTATTAACATCATTAAATAATTAATACAAATATATTATACGAGGAGGAAAGAAAAATGAGTTTAGGATTAAAAAAATATACGCATCAGCTTGAGCAGGAATTAGTAGATGCGAAATTTAATGTAAATACCTGCGATTTGAATTTAATTGGTGTAATTAATGTATTAGCTACAAGTGGAATAGCACCAATTAATTTAAACTTAATTTTTAATTTAGAAAATAAAGATGAAGATGGTCTTTTTGGTAAAGGCTTTAAGCTAGACCTATATAAGAAGATTGAAAGTAAAGGTAGAGATTTGGTTCATTCCACAATTAGTTGATAGAAAATGAGTATTCATGCATAAGTAATTTTGCTTTTAAAGTTGTAAAGCTTGCTTTTCCATACATAATTCTTTTGATTGTTTTTAATAAATTGACTTTGCCTTCAGCTAGCCCATTATTTACTTTCATATCTATCGCATTTTTAACTGCTATTAAATCGTTATTTATTGTTTTGATAAAAGGCATTAATTGAACAATGTTATTTTTTTCAACATCAGAAATCCATTCATCTAATTTTTTACTATCTTTGCCAAATAATATTGATTTAAATGATTTATGAATTGTAAGAATCTTATCAATAATCGGATATTGCTCCATTACGCTATCTAACTGAAATTGCGGAATTATTTTTTCATTTTCATTTTCATGAAAGAATAATTTTTTTATTGTATTTGCATCTACTACATCAGAACATAACAATGAGATATTTAAATCTTTATTGATTCTTTTTTCTTTAATTATAAAAGCTCTAATTGCATCTGGTGTTATAGAATATCCTTTTTCTTTAATGAACAAAGAAATTTCTTTAGAATTTTTCCCTGATAAGTACATTTTCATGATTTCATCTCGAAATTTAGGCATTATTCCTTCTTTCTTTTGCCCATAATGCTCATTAGTAGGAGAAAAATCATCTTTTATATACTCTTTAATACATATTTTGTTAAAACCAGTTTCGATTGCGATTTGATCTATTGTTTTGCCTTGATTAAACAGCTCTCTAACTTTATTACATCTTTTCATCGTTTTATTAATTGCTTTTATATGTTCAATCTCCCTAACCGTTTTAACATTATTTTTAATATCTTCCTCTCTAATTTGAATATATCTATCTACAGTTTTGAGTCCGATATTATACATTGCTGCAATTTCAATCTTTGAAATGCCTTTTTTATACTTTTCTTTTACTTTTAAAACCCTTTCTTTCTTATCAGAAAGTAAATAATCCGCTAATTCGTTTAAAGTGGCTTCCTTAATAGGCACTGAAACTCTACCAATAATTGTAGATGCAATTATATTGCAACATTTATCTGTTAAATTTTTAAGTAAATGAAACCTGTCTGTAACTTGGCTAATATTTTGATTATAGTTAGTAATAGCTTTCCCATACGTCCAGCTTCCATCTCTAGATACAATTTTTAAATTTGGGTATTTTTTTAATTCTGATGTAACGTCATCTGCCTCACGTGAATCTATAATGTTAATAATTTTATTTGTATCTGCATTAATAAAAATTGTGCCATAACTATGTTTCTTCTTTTTGGCAAAATCATCGATGCACAAAGCTTCAACTTGTGATAAATCAGGAATGGTTAATTTCGTTTTTTTTTAAATAATTACATATTGCACTCTTCTTAGCAATTATTCCTAATTCTTTAAGATTTTTTGATGTTTGTACACTATTCATATCCTTAGTTAGAGCTACTATATTTTTTATTAAACGTTTGGTTTTTCTTCCTTTAGGACTAATAAAATCAGTTTTATCAGAAAAAGTTTTACAATCACAATTCTTATTTCTACATAAATATTTACGCTTCGTTAAGGAAATAAGAACTGGTTTGTTTTGAATAGGTAAATCATAAAAAGTATGAGTGAAATAAGAATGTGGAGTTGCTTTTTTATTGCAGCAAGGACATACTGGTATTTTATTTCTTAAATGGCAAGTAGCATAAATAACACCATCTTTTTCTTCAACAAAATCTGTAATTATTCTAGGGTCTAAATCCTTAAAAGAAATTTTCATAAAATTATTACCTCTATATATAATATATTATATATAGAAGCCGTATTTGTCAACTAATCGTGGAAAGAACCGATTTTAAGGTTACAAATGCTGATGGATCAGTTGATAATTATTATGAAGCTAATGGATATTATAATAAAGAAACTAAATTGACTGCAAGTGAGGAATCTACTGATGAAGATGTTGCCAATTATACATTTAGAATTGTAGATAGTGGAGGAAATGGAATATCATTTTCAACAGGAGATGTAGAATATGCAAATTATCCATCTCATATTCAAGCTAAACCGAATGTTAATTATAATATTGGTTTTGAATCAAAGAATATTAAATTAATTTCTAATAATAAGGATAAAGAAGTAAAATTTATTCGTGATGCAAATGGTAAAGTAAAAAATATTGAATATTATTTAGGAAAATACCCTTCAGCTAAATTAAAGAAAAGCACAGAATTTACATATTTAAATGGTATGATAAATACAATTACAAACTATGCTTATAATGATACGGGAAATAAACTATGTCAAAGTGTATATACAATTAGCTTGTCAGATACACAAATGACAATTAGTGAAAAATATAGTGAAGAAAAGCTTGTATACGAATTAAGTAATAAGAAGGTAACATCTTTTTCTAAATATTATGGTGGAGTGCTTGATAAGACAAGCCAAGTAAAATTATCTACAGTGTTAGGTCAAACAAAAATCACTGATTATAAAGGAAATTCATCATACGTTATTTATGAAAATAATTTACCTTGTGTATTTATCGATCATGAAGGAAATTGTCAAGAGGCTTCATATGATTTAGAGACGAAAGAACAGGTATATAAAAGTGATGTGATTAGATATAATCAGGCATCTGGTAACATATTAGGTTCTAAAAATGTAACCTCATTAGTTAAGTCATCAAGTCTTACTATATCTGAGGGGCAAATAACATATCCTGCATATGATGCAATTATAGGTGAATCATTAAGCTATGTATCAGGGACAGGTAGCTTAACTAAAAATATTAGTTTGGCAGGGCTTGGAGGGGATACATACGAATTTGTAATCTTTGCAGGAATAAGAAGTAGTTCGACTAACAAAATAACTGTATCGTTAAGAGCAAATGATAACGATGAATCAACAAGAACAATTGCCCTAACAAATAGTCCAAGAATTATTTCATTAGGATTAAGAGCCCTTAAAAGCTATAGTACGTTAAGTTTAACAATAAATATTGATGGTTTTGATGGCTATATAGGTGCCCTACGTTTATATAAGAAAAACTTTGGTATGACCGCTGTTTATGATGATAAAGGAAATATTATAGGACAAAGTAATGGAACTTCATCTTCAAGCTTTAAATATAATGGAAAGAATCAATTAATTGATGTAAAAAATAGTCAAGGAGTAGCTTACGATATTAAATATGATACTAATGGAGATATTGTATCATCAACGGGAACATATGGAATTAAAACAGAAAACGAATACGATGAAAATGGAAACCTTAAGCTTTCTAAACAAAGTGCATATAATGCTTTAAATGAAATAGAGTATACTTATGATGAAAATGGCTTTTTATCATCAAAGACAGATGAATTAGGGTATAAAGAAGAATATGAATATGATTCAGTAGGTAAGATTTTAAAATCTACTGATGCCTTATCACGCGTAAGTCAGTATAAGTATGATCAATATATGAATTTAAATAATTTAGTATTAAATAATAATCATTCAACTAATTATACATATGACACTCGTC
>ENA-OOXA01000170-OOXA01000170.1-human-gut-metagenome-genome-assembly--contig:-NODE-170-length-54704-cov-30.624476_pt1 | contig 54704 bp, 44 predicted proteins | sample MGYA00241581_ERZ501331 | MGnify/ENA primary metagenome ERZ501331 (study PRJEB25962, sample SAMEA2042982) | human gut metagenome | biome: human gut; feature: human-associated habitat; material: faeces...
CTGGAATTTGCACCTAAAAAAGTAATGGTAGTATAAATCGTGAAAAGTTTAGGTTTAAATCTGTAGAAAGGTTAACTAATAATTGAAAAATTCAAATTATTACTTAATATATCATTAATTTTTTAGCAATAAATATTATTAGTCTTCGCTATTTATAACTTTGATTGGCTTTTTAGTAATAGACTTTACTATTGCACTAATTGAAGGAATTAATCCAACCACAATCACAAATAACAACAAGAGCAAAATATAATCGATTTTAATTAAAAGCAAAGGGACATAAAAATAAAGTCCATCGAGACAAGAATCTATTATTCCTATTCCAAATAAGACTAATAAAAACTCCAAGATGCTGATTCCAAAACTTAATAATAATGCAATAGTCAAAAGCCCGCCTTTAGAGCATCCCAAAGACTTTAGTATTCCTAAATTATGATCTAAATCTTTTATAGCTGAATAAAGCAATGACCAGGTTATAAAAATACTGATGATAAATAAAGCTAAATAAATTAATTTTTCTATCAAAGAAGGAATAGCGGAAAACATAATATGATTCTTTTTATATTCAAGTTTATAAGACATAGATGTGAATATTCGAGTATCAGGAGCATCAGCTAAACTCTCCTTATCAATATCGTTTAAGAAATCCATATCTTCCTTAATGTTACCTTTGATTTCATATAAAAAACTAACAAATCCATTCACAACATTTGTTTGTTCTTCTTCACAATCTTTTGAGACATATACGTAACCAGATAGAAACTCTCCATTCAAAAAAGATTTATCCCTTTCACTAAGATTTTGATCTTGACCATCCACCTTAAGAAAAGAGTGATTCTTTAAAAATCCATCCAGTTCATGATTGGTTGCGGAGAAGATTCCGACAATCTTCTTTCCTTGATATTCTTTTCTAATCAAATCATCGACTGACTTTAAATCATTCTTATGGAAATCATCGTACGAATCTAGTCTATACTCAGTACTATGAAATAAGATCTCAGCGCTTATATCAGATATAGCAATCTCATCAGCATTCTTAGGATAACTACACTGAGTTTCAGCTTTTAATTCCTTGAATTTCTCTAAGTAAGGAAATTTATCATCTATTTTAATTGCTTCTCATTCTGTCGATGAATAGGACGATAAAAGTTTCGGTTTCTCCTTAGTTCTTGACCAACTGTTTAAGATATTCGCGGAGATTATCATCCTCCGCATAGATGAACGTTCCTTTTACGCCTCGGGTCAGGAGAACCTTATAGGTGTTTCGAATCAGTTTTTCTGCCAAAGCGTCATCTGCAGTTCTGATTCCGCTTGCGGAATCGCTATGTGCATTCATCTCCTTGTGGAATTCAATTTTGCCTGTTTCCTTGTTGTAGGTAAGGTCTTTTCCAATGATGACTCCAGCATATTCGACTTCCAATCCCTGGATGGTATGGATACAGAACACATTCTCTTTTTGAGTATCATCTAATATTGCGGCTCTATCCGCCTTCTTGATGTTCCAGCGGAGATTGGTTCCGTCTTCGTATTCGAAATCATATTTATCCGGATTATATTGACTGACCCATTCATGGGTGTAGCCGGCCATGAGTCTCATCTGATGGTTGGAATCCCAAAGTTCATTCCATTTCTTCATCATGTCCTTCATGGAATCCATGATTCCTACTTTGTATTTCATTCCTTTTAAGGAGACATAGTCATTCGTGTAACCCAAGAAATGATTCACAAAGGAGATGTACTGTTCTCCTCCGACGCAGCGGAACTGGGAAGAGAGAATCATTCGGTTGTCTTCGATGACTTTCGAACCATATTTTTCAGCATATTCCTTTATCTGTTTGATGGACAAATCATCGGAAGTGGTGACGACCTGGTCCTCGTCAATTAAGAACACATTGACTCTTGATGCATTGAATAATTTATCGATGACATCGACGTTTCTCTGCACGCCCCATCCGAACTTCCATTTCAGCATTCGGTGGGCTTCATCCACGATGATGCAGTCGAAGTCATAGGCAGCCGATTTTGCAAAGGCGGCAGGGGTCTTAAATAATTCTTTGATTGCTTTCTTCGTAAAATCTTGAGTGAGAATATCGCCAAAATAGGTACGAGGCGTGAAATTTGCGGTCACATAGCAGGCGTTTCTTCTTTCGGACCCATCCTTTGGATGCATAAGCTGACCTAGGGCATTGATAGCCACGATGGATTTTCCAGATCCTGGTCCACCTCTTACGATGATGGTTCTTCTTTCCCCTTTTTCTAAAGCTTCCTGAACTTCACTTACGATTTTTGAAACAGAATAGGACTGCTCGGCATCATAAGAAAAGAATGGTTCCCCGTTGATAGCATCGGCAACCATCTTGGAGAAGCCTTCGCTTGGTCGGATTTGAGAACTATCGATTTCATAGAGCGTGTTGTGACTATAAGGTTTCTTTATATATTTTGCGATGAACTCGCTGAGTTTCTTCTGGTCATCTTTTAAGAATGCAGGTGCTTCATGGACGAGAGGATATTCCTTTTCGTCTTTCAAAAGGACTTCATATCCCTCAGGCATGTTGTGGAGATAAGAACAGGCATTCACACCGACTTTGTTGGTATAGATGTATTCATTGAAGTCCTTCATGATGTTGGCGTAGTTCAACGCCTGATAGGAAGGATGCCAGTAATCATCCATTCCATGCCCGCCATCCGTTACGACATAGTCTTTTAATGATGATCTTCTTACCTGACTCCATTGTTTGAGTTCAATGAGGATGACATTTTCTTTATCTTCATCGTCTTTTCCGAAAATCAGGAAGTCCACTCTTTGTTTCGTGTCTACAAGTTTGTATTCGACACCGACGCCTGCCTCTTTCGGAATAGAATTATCCTTCAATGCTTCGGCTACTTTCGGAAGAGAGTGAATCCAGGAGTTGTACTCGCTTGAAGAACCGCCACCGATGTGGTTCGCTTTGAATTCATTTAGAAGCGTTTGGCCGATGATCGGTTTTGGGCCACTGCAACTGCTTATGAAATTTCCTACAGTATCGCTATATAAAATCATCAAGCCTTCCTCCCATTGTTAACATATAGTTTATAACAAAGATATGTCACTTTGAAAATTTTATGGAAAAATTGGTGAAAGAATTGTATGGTCAAATTTCATCATTTATTAAAATTGTAAAGCAATGAATGAAACAGCAATTCCTTTCTTGCTTTTTACAAAGAAAAAGGTAGAGAAACGAAAATTCTAAGTATTTTCAGCTAATAGGGAGCCTAGGGAAGTTCTAGGTTGTTGTCCTGGCAACGTGATTAGCAACTCACGAACTAATCAACGTATCAACGGTCTGGTTGCTTAGCTGTCTGCCTGATTAGGAGAACATCTTCTGATAGACAAGCAACGGCAAGCTACTCTTTTTCCATAGGTGAAGCTTTTTCTAAACATCAGTTAAAAAACGTGCTGCTTTTTTGAACCTTTCACTTAAGTGCAAATAAAAAAACTCCGATACTTCCGTATATCGGAGGCTTTCGTTTTTATTTGGTGCGGACAACAAGAATTGAACCTGCACGGATTGCTCCAATGGATCCTAAGTCCTTCTTCTCAAGCTTTTCATCATCGACAATTATGTCGCCGCTTGTCTAGTAATCCAATCCGCCCAATATGTTCAATAGCGTGGTCTTGCCAGACCCGCTCTTTCCACAAAAAAGAACCAGGCCTTTGCTTGGCAGAACAAGGTTAAGATTCTTCAATGCTTTGAAATTCCTATGGCTTTTGGTCCTATAAACCTTGGTGAAATTTTTTATTTGAATCATACTCTATATATGCACCCAAGAAGCAACAAATTCAAAATTGCTTAGATTCGTAAAGGATGAACGTGTGGGTTGTATTTGTTTTAGCAATACTCTCAAACCCATCCTCTGTTATAGACTTCACGGAAGGCGTGTGGGTTGTATTTGTTTTAGCAGTACTCTCAAACAAACTCTCTATACTCAGCAGCATATTCTTGTGTGGGTAGTATTTGTTTTAGCAACACTCTCAAACAATTTTTCTTACGTGATAGCAGCGTTCTTCGTGTGGGTTGTATTTGTTTTAGCAACACTCTCAAACAACAGCCAGCTGATGATGAAATTCCCATCAGTGTGGGTAGTATTTGTTTTAGCAACACTCTCAAACATAATTGCATTTGTGCATTCTCAAGCGATGGTGTGGGTAGTATTTGTTTTAGCAACACTCTCAAACTATTGGAGAAGTGGGAAATACTTTCATAAAGTGTGGGTAGTATTTGTTTTAGCAACACTCTCAAACTCGAGAAAGGAAAGTATGAATATAGCAATGTGTGGGTAGTATTTGTTTTAGCAACACTCTCAAACTCTGCTAATGTTCTCAGGCTTCACCATCCAGTGTGGGTAGTATTTGTTTTAGCAACACTCTCAAACATCACCCGTTGCATTGTTTTTACACTGGTTGTGTGGGTAGTATTTGTTTTAGCAACACTCTCAAACTGCTGTTCCTATTACTATTTTGCTTCGTGAGTGTGGGTAGTATTTGTTTTAGCAACACTCTCAAACCTCAAACCTCAAATCCCGTTTAAAAGGCCGGGAAGAAAGCACCGCTAATACATCTAAAATTATACTCTTTTTATTCATCTTCTCCAATATGAATTTCAGCCAAATCTTCATCGATATCAACAATGAATTCATTATTGATTTTATACTTGTTTCTATGAGATGAAATATTGATCATCTTTATTTCAAGACTATTCAATTCCTTATGGATACTTTCTATCTCATTAGGAGTGAAGTAATCATATAAATTCATAATAAAAAAAACTTTAAAACCTAATACATAAGATAGCTCTCTAATTTTAAAGACTAACTGATCAACTGGATTATCAGTAGTATCAGCTATTCTAAGATTAATAGCTTTTAAAAAGTTGACTAACGTTAATCCATCATCAAAAATCAAAGGCAAATAGTAATCGTAACTAATACTATTAATGAATTCATTAATTTTGCTCAATAACACTTGATAACTTTCTCTTATCTCTGGAGGTTGTTTAGTACCAATTGATTTTTGTACCACTAAATTAATTTTCTTCTCATCAATTTGAACATTTAGAGGATTTTCTATAAGATAACAATCTTTATCTATAGATCCTTTCTTATCATTTGTATCTTCATACAAAAGATAATCGTCTCCGTTTTCTATTTGATTTTTCAATCCGATATAGAAGGTCCTATAAAAACTAACATTCTCTATAACTAAAGAATAAAACTTATTTGAATCAAGGCTCAATTCCTGATCAAAATCTTTACTTCTTATAACAATCATAATTCAATAACCTTTTCATCTGTGCATATGACGTCAGTTTTAAATTCTCCAACTAAGAAACTCATACTTTGAAATTGTTTTTCCGTAACAGTAAGCATAGTAACAAATCCTTTAGGTGGAAGATGATTTTTCATTACTTTTTCCATAGCTTTAACGTTAGATTCATTTATTGACAGCTTTATATACACTGATTCTTGAAACATAATAAATCCAGATTGCTTTAAAAACTTTACAAACTGCCTATAGTTCTTTCTATCAGTAACTGTTAAAACAGGAAGATCAAACATTAATATTGATCTCATATATCTATATAGTCCCATCTTTAAATGTAATTTGTAAAATCAAATTAGGATTTTCTGTTTTCAATGCTGTAAGGATACTTAAAACATAATCTCTAACTGCATTATTTAATAGCATGTTTTTGTCATCGATTCTAACTTCACTAGTCAGCATATTCATAAATTGTCTTTTAAAATTGTCTGGAGTTAATTCATTTCTAACCAACATAATGTCCACAAACGGCCTTAAAGGTTCGACAAAATCACAAGCCAAATTATAATGATTGGTAGTTCCAATATGATGAATTCCAAAGGCATTTAGATAGCCAAAAGAAGCAATTTCTTTGCTGACTAGGCTTAGAAGTAATGAATATCCATAATTCAAATAAATATTTCTAACATCAGACTCCTTTCTTCTTTCAAAATCTAATCCAAATAACGAAAAGAAATAACTTTTTGCTGCTAGGCCTTCCCTATTTGTAGAATCGCCTCTATGAATATCATATTCATAGTCTTTAAGTAAATTAAAAGCTTTCTCATCTCCTTTAAGCTTTAAAACTTGTGCTTGATTATGAATCTTATATTTAATAATCTTGCTCCAAACTTCATCACAAACAATTGGATTCCAATTCAACTGGATTTTTATCTTGTTAGGAGTATCATAACAGCCAGCATACGGCTCTACTTCTCCTTGGGGCATGTGAGCATCATTGCAAAAGACAACTCTGACCTTATGGTCCATCAATTTAGACATCAAAGCAGCTGTAATACAAACTTGCTGATTTTCAATTATTAAAACTGATATTTCATCCAAAAGAATTCTATATTCTTCTTCAGCTCTATAGACAAGATATTCCATAGAAGTTTCAAGCTTACAGCGCTTGTTAATTTTTACTATTCTATATCCCACAGAAAAAAACCTTTATTCAACCACATAAATCACATATTTATTCATTCCGGTAGATGACTCTTGAGCAATAATACTTCCTTCTTTTAAAGTCTTTGACATAGAAATCAAGCCTAAACCCTTACTTAATCCAATCAATGATAAATCCGTGTGTTGAACACTCTTACAAGACAACAGTTTGATTAATCCAATAAGTACTTTGCCTTGTTCTAATGTATTTAAATTGCAAAACACTTCGTATTTATCCTTTAATTTAGCAAATGAAGATCCTATAGTTGGAATTCCTTTATACATTGCCTTATTAAAAACATGATCAATTAAATATGAATAGAAACATTTATTATTTAATTGTGTCAAAACTGTGTTACCCCGTCTTAAATCACTAGTTGGATCTTCCTTCATTTGTTCTTCAAAAACATCAAATTTATTATTCTTCTTTGCTGCCGAGGCATTTGTTCCATAAAAATTACTTATTGCTTTATAATATTTTTTCCATTCAACAGTTAAATGCAATTCTGATAAGTTAATAAGTACCAAATTATCATTGGTTCTTCCAGTAAAGGCTAGTTTTGCATATCCACAAGTATTTCCCTCATTAGAAACTTGAGGTATCTCTAATATAGATTTCATCAATAATTTATCTACAATTATAATTGGGTTTTTTAAACTATTAAATTCAGTAAGATATTTAATTTTTTCTTCTTTCGTCTTAAAAGACTTCAAATAAATAGCAGGAATTGATTCTAATGAATAAATATGTTTTCCTTTCTTCCCCTCAGATTTAACAAGCATAAAATATGGATTAGACATATCTGAATATCCGCCATATTTATTAACATCCATAACTTTATTACTATCTGATCTTAAATGCTGTTTTAAAGGAAATAATTTATCTGAGTTATCTTCATCATCTTTCGCTTTTGTTTTTAGTGTGATTTTTCCAAAGAATCCTTGCTTACCACTTAATGTATATCGCATTTGAGTGACCAAAGGATCGTTCAATTCCATATAATGTTCAATTTTATCAAAAGTACTCTCTGTCCCTTCATCTCTTACTTTGATTGTTCTTTCTTTTCCATTAGAATCAGTTTCTTTTTCATTATGAAAATGAGCTTCCCAATATACAATTCCTGTCTTATCATCAGTTTGAGTCTTCGTGAACAATTTACTTGCTAATACACTTAAATCTTTTTTGCCATTATTATCATAGTCAATACGATTATTTATATAGAAATTCTTAAATTTTTCATAATAAACATTTCCAACAACTATATTCAAATACGCATCATTGGCATGATGGAAATCATTGATATCACGAACTTTGACGAAAGCATCATAAGAAGGCCTTAATTCACCACAAAGTTTTCTAAAATCAGAAACGAAATTAGCTTTGGAATAAACAATCTCCGAACCTTTTTCAGTCATCTTGAGAATATCACATACAGCTTTTACTGATTGATTGGTCAGTGTCAATTGACGGTTGATAAATCCATTTAATTCATCCGAAGTCAATTGTTTTGACTCAGGTCTAAGCAATCTATTAGCCTTGTCCTTAGGCATAAAATAAGATCTTTTGTTTTTATCTTTTCTATTAGCTAATTCATTAATCCATTTTCGACCTTGTTCAGAAATAATTGTTGAAGGAATAGGATATTCGTCTTGTTTTTTATTATTTAGTTTTCTTTCAACCAAAATCATATTATTAAAACTATCATCCTTTAATTTTGCTTGCGGGATAATATGGTCGATATCATAATTTTCATCCAATTCATTAAGATCAATTTTTTCGCCAGAATATACTGATTTTCCTAATTGCATGAAGTACAAATATACTTTTTTTCTTCTTAACTGATCATCAGTTTGCTTTTCTAAGTCATCACGCAATTCTTGATCTACTAAATCTTTAGCAGCATCATAGGCTTCTTGCAATTGCTTCTTCCTAGATTTAACCATCTTTCCAGCTTCGCCAGGTGCCCTAGTTGCTTCAACAAAGATTCTATCAAAATGATCAATATTTAAAGTATTCTTTAATTCATCGATAACCTTAAATGTTTGTCTGACACTTCTCTTCATAGCTGGAGAAGCATATGATTCATCTATTAAATCATCTCTACAAATATTCTTCTCATCATTCAATTCAGCAACTTTCTCTTTAAATCCTGAAAATTGTGAATTCTTTGTCTCATATATTTCCATGAAATTTAATGGTGTATCTCTCATGACATCGATAATAGTCACAGGATAAGCTTCACCAGTATTTTCATTGACACAATCAATCGTAATACCATCTAACAATTTTCTAGACAATGGAGCCCAGCCCGAATATTTTTGCTTAAAGAGATAATTCACCTGGTTATCAGATAATTCTAATTTCTTTAGTCTTTCCTTTAACAATTCTTTATCCTCAACAATTGTAATAAGTTCTATTACCTTTTCTGCCAGTTCAAATTTAGTGGAGTCCTTATAGAATTCAGGTCCAAAAGCATTAGGATTACTCATATCAATAAACGAAGATAATGATGAATTAAACATTGTTAAATCAACTTCATCTTCTCCAATAGATTTACCTGAACCTTTGGTAGTTACAGTCGGATCTTCATCAGATAATTTATATTTATTCTTCAATGCATTTACAATATCTTTTCCTTTTATCTTTTTCTTCTTTAAATAAACATTTTGAATTATATAATCCTTATCTTCTTTAGATATCAAAGATCCATTTACCTTAAGATTATTCAAATCGTTTAATACTTTGTATGCTTGGAATATCAAAGATTCTTTAGGAAGAGTATTCTCACCAAAGATATAAGTGCAATAGTTAGTTAAATTGCTTATAAATTTATCTGCTGTGCCTTCTAAATCTACAATTTGACTAAAATTCCAAGGATTAATAATTCCTTGATTATTTTCTCCTTTAAATTGTACCCAATGATTATCTCTTTTATCATCTCTAACATAATCATTAGGCTGAGATAATGGACCGATATAATAAGGCATTTTAAACTTCAATAAAGATACAATCTTATATTCTTCAGTTTTACCATCAGGGAATGAAGGTGCTTTATCTTTTAAGAAAGGATAATATTTGCTTTGGTTCTCAATAATAGTCCTCATTTCGTTTAAATTCAATTGATAAGGAAAAACACCATTATTGCGTGAATTTTGTCTAGGAAGGAATGTGTTTGACTCTATCGCTTCTTCAATGCATTGAATATTCGATATATCTTGTTCACTTAATTCATTTTGCTGAGAAGGATCATCAACTTTGCTTTTTAAATCATCGAATTTTAAATCAGTTTTAATTTGCTTAATTAAAGCACTAATATTTTTTTCACTAGTTATATGAGCTCCTGTATGCTTTGCTTTACTCTTTGTCTTGGTGTATCCAATATAAAAAACATAAGAAGCCTTCTTCTTTTTATCTTTAGATTCTTCTTTGTTAGATTCTTCTTTGTCCTCTTCATCATCGGAATCATCCCCATCTAGAATTCTAGAATCTCTGAACATAAAATAATATTGTTCTTTAGTAGCATATTTCTTATAAAGTCTCTTTAATGCTGCTAATTGTTCTTTATGTTCCTCATAAACATTAAACATAGCATCACATAATAAGCTTTGACCATGTAATAAATAAGCTAACGTTCTAAAATCATAAATCTTCTTTGCTTCTAAAATAATTTCGATGTAACTTTCTGGAAGACCATATCCGTTAATATCATCTTCCAATGTTTCGCTAGACAAATCTATTTTTTTATCTCCGTATTCATCATCGCCATCATGTGCAACTAGTATTTCTTTCGGCAAGAAATCTTTTAATTTAACACCACTTCCACCATTAATAAGCTTTAAAATCTTTTTTCTTATATCTTTTGAATTAAATTTGCCAAATAAATCTCTCTCATCATCTTCCAAATCTAAAACTTTGTTAGTTCTTTGAAAAATATAATTTGCTAATTTCCTTGCTTTCTTTTCATCAACATTGAAACAACATTCAGACGGATCGATTTTATCATCTTCATTTTCATCGTCTTCACCATTATTTAAATTTATTAATATCGCATCAATATTATCAAAGCACTGTTTCAAATAAGTAGGATCAACTACAGAACCTTTTACATCACCTTCCATCAAAAAGTTTCCACGATATTTTATCATGTGTGCCAACACTAAATAAACTTCTCTAATATCAAATTGTTTTTTAGGATCATAATAATGGCCATTAATAGTCAATCCATTAACCATGGCTTTTCTCAAATGGTAAATTGTAGGGAAATCCTTATAGTATTCTTTATCAGTTAAATCCTTATCATTAAATAAGAAATTATGCTCCATTTGCAATTTTTTATCTTTGTCTTCATCCCAAAGATAAGATTGATCCAATCTTCTGAAGAAGTTTGGATCAATCTTATCCATCTCAGGTTGAAATAACTCTCTAAGAAGGATAATACGTCTTCTTCTACGTGCCAATCTTCTTCTAGCTGTTCTATTTAGTCTTCTATTTTTAGCTGTTTTTGCTGGTCCAAAAAGTCTAGCACCCCATAGATGGCATCCCTCTTTTTTTATTAGTTTTCCGTCTGGGTCATAAGTCTTTTTATGACTTCTAATAATATTATATTTATCATCCGTAACACACCATCCACAGGAATCAGTTCCCATATCCAATCCCAAATAATATTTTTTAGAGTTGTTAGAGCTTTTCATAATAAACCCCTTTCTATAATAAAACACCTATATAAATAAACTCTTTGTGTAGTAAAAGAGTAAGGTATTTCAAGAAGAAATAGCTATTGTCCGTTTTTTTGAACATTAAAATCGATACTATTGACAATTTTAAAACCAAAGTATAAATTATTGGTGTTTTAGCAATACGAGTTCAAATAAACGTTAGTCAAAACAAAGGGGGCTGTGAGCCCCATTTTTTTTATAGAAATTAATATTTATTGCTTTAGTTGTATCGTTCAACTACTATTATGTACCTTTTACTCTAATTCCATTAGTATTACCATGATATTTATTTGCACTTATAAAAATAATATTTTTCTTACAATACTTGCTGTTTTTTATCAAGTCTAAAGTAATTATTAGATAAAGCCAAAATCACTTCTAATATCATAATCATTCTAAACATCACCATAGCTGAAATCTATCTTACTATCGAATTCATTGAATGATTCGACATTGCTACCAGCATTACTAGGAGTAGCATTTCTTTGCAGAGCCTCTACTATGAACTTCAAGGAAGCATCCTTCTCTTGGAAGTTATCTCCGACAAATACAGGAAGTTCAACCATCAATGTAGCTGTAGGTAGCTCTGCTCCCAAATCTACCAAAGTCCATAGATTTGGAACTACTTGAATCTTTATGCTCAATGCATCTAACAAGTCTCCTTCTCCAGTCTCTAATCATCCCTTATCATCTAAGTAGTCAATTTCTTTCTTTCAAAGACAAGACACAAACCGTCTGATGAAGATGCTATGCTAATTCTTTATGTCAGGAGAGTGGATTGTAAAATTTTAATTTGATTATGTAATAGCTAAATATCTTAATTGCTTGTAATACATTTCAAATTTCCCAGTTTCTTCATTTTTAGGGATTGCTAAATATCCTTTGCTATCAGTTATGCTTGTTTTATCAATAATAAAATATATAGTTATATTTATTCTTCCACTATAAAGTGATATTTTATAAGTACATTAAACCTTTAATATTAACCAACTTAGATAGATAGATCAACAAATATAAAGAGGATATATAAAATGAACATCTTATGTTGTATTAACAAGAAGTATTTCAAGAATCTATGTCTTGTTATATTTTCTTTGGTAAAGAAAAATAAAGATTCTTATATAAATCTTTATATAGGTTCAGGTAACTTCACCAATATTAAAGACAAATATGAATGTGTCACTAAAGAACAAGTAGAATTTCTAAATAAAGAATTAAAGAAATACAATTCTTTAAATGAAGTTTATCTAGTAAATATAGATGACTATCCATCTATTCATAACGAGATAGAGAAATCTTTTGCATCAAAGACTAAATTCTCACCATATGCATTGATAAGATTGTATGTGAATAAACTAAATCTTTTAAAAGATCTAGATAGAATTCTCTATTTAGATACAGACATGGCTGTAAATGGAAATATAACTTCTCTTTATGAGACTCCATTTGATGGAAAACTTATGGCTGCAAGTAAAGATATTCTAGATAAAAATAAACCTGATGATAGAAATCCAAACATCAATTCTGGAATGCTGCTTTTAAACATGAAAGAATTATCTAAGACAAATCTTTTAGAAAAGACTATAGCTTTGATGAACTCAAAGCTATATCTGACTCCAGATCAAACAGCTTTAAATAAAATATTTAAGAATAAGATTAAGTATGTCAGTTACAAATACAATTGGCAGAATAGAAAAGGACCTCTTCCAAAAGATGTCGTCATCAGGCACTACAACGGAATATTTGTATGGTTTCCTTATCCACACTTCTTCCATGGCTTACCTACCGATGACAACTTAAAAAGATTCTATAGACAAAGGAAGGAACATGATTTCGATGATACTATAGAATTAGTAAAAGAATATAAGAAAAGCAATCCTAACTTGTTCTAATGTTTATTTTTGTTCTTCTTTCTAATTCTAAAGAATTCAAACACAATAACCAGAGCAATAAATATGCATCCTATAATGGATGAAACTACGATGATGATTCTATTTACTCTTTCTTTGTCAGTATCATAATCATCAGGCTTATCATCATTGCCGTTGTTTTTGTGATTATCATCATTTGAAGAATCATTAGATTGATTCTTCTCTTTCACTTCTATGGTGATGATATAGCTAGATTCATTACCATCTGAATCTTTTACTATATATTCAACATTATATGTTCCGACTTTATCTTTATCAAACGATGTATTCATAGATACATTGTTTGAATTTGATTCTATTTGATAGTCTTCACTATCAAATATAGATATAAGCTCATATAAATCTATATCATCTCCCTTACTTATTGAATAATATTTACTTGAAGAAGTTATAGTGGGTGATTCGCCACAATAAATTCTTTTGATAAGATTGTCGAATTCAATTCTGTCATCTTCTTTTAAATAGCCGTAGATTTGAACAGCTTTATTCTTCTCAGTCAAGTCTAGTCTCTTATTAGATAAAGTCTCATCATCAAAATCTTGCTGATAATTCCTTAATTCAGCTATCCATGTATTCTTTATCACTTCATATAAAACTTCTTTAGTATCGAAATCTGAATAATTCAAAAGATTGAGTCCATCTTCTGTTACTTCATATTCTATATTCTTATCAGTAGTCTTATATGCCTCTATAGGATTATTTGATCCTAAAGAAACTGAATAGACATTCACATACTGAGGTCTTTCAGTATAAATAGATATTTTATAACCATATTCTAAGTCAATTGAGACTGAAGGCACATTAGAAGTAGCAAAGTACTCATTACCTTTAACAGACCATTGTTTAACAACATTATCATCCAAGTCTTTTATAGTAACTGAAATAAACACAGCATCAGGCTTATTCTTCCATTCATCAGTCTGATTTCCTAAATTAGCCCTACCTAACGAAACTGTGCCTTTCCTGTTGTTTTCACTCAATATTAATGTGAATCCAAAAGTATTATAAACACCTGTAATTCCAAGCTTTGTTTGGTGATAAAACAAACTTTCAATTTTCGTATATGAATGGAAAAGTGTATTCTCGCCTTCCTTCAAATAAAGAGATTCTACTTCCTTACTATCATATCCGATGACAGCAGGAAACTCTATCTCATAATCACCATGTTTTAATCCTTTAAACAAAATGAAATTAGATTCAATAACTTTAGTTTCTATCAATCGACCATTCTTTTTTATTCCTATCTTTTTGCCTATTATCAAGAAGTCATCATCTATTTCTATTTTCAAAGACAATGATGAATCTGAATTCATAAATGAATTCAGTTCATCTTCATCTACTAAGCTATATTTTAAAGAAGTAGAATTAATTACTTTATAAGAGTTTAATTCATCAGTGTCTAAAACATCACCTAGTATGACATAGGAATTTGAATCTTGAGATAATACATAGCGTCTCACATTAGGTGTCACATCCAACTTCCATGCATCTAAATACGGAAGTATATCAGCCTTGTATTCCTTCAAAAAGAACAAAGCATATACATCCGTTACCTTGAAATAAGTAGGGCCGTATTTAAAAGCTAATGGTCTATAGAAAGAAAATAGTTTTCCATAAGTCTTTTCACCTTCAAAAGAATTGAATAAATTAACCAAGAAATACAATTTCTCATTTACATTTGTATATGTTCCTTCATCGTTTTGGAATATATACTGACCATTCAATCTTTTCTTATTGAAGTCATCTTCCTTAATAGATAAGTCACCCAACCAATTGGCTGAGTCTTTATATAATGACTTATCATTTTGAATATAATATGCCAAAACATTATTGCCTGTTTCATTGAAACAAAGATTTACTCCACCACCTACTCCTCTTCCAAAATAGCCTTGATATCCATGGGCTAATTCATGCAATGTTCCCCATCCATATGAAAAGAAAGCCGATATAGATGTCTGGTTAGCAACAGCAATAAAATCCCCGTTGTAATATGCACCAGCTCCGGCATATCCTTTGTCTGCTACCGCCACATATTTAGTTCTATAATTTCTGTTAGTTTCATCTGACCAATCAAATACAAGTCCAGCCATTTGGTCCATTCTATTTATAACATTCAAATAGTAATCCAAAGCATCATCCAATGTATCAAATGCTTTTTTCTTCTCTGTCATTCCATAGTTAGTCAGTTTATCTATGTCTTCAAAAGGAACTACAAACATGATAGCTTCGCTATCGATGACAGCAAAACTATTTTTGCTGTCATTCCATCCAGACTTGAACTGACTTTCATCATCCTTGTAATGATAGTAATCCAGAGGTTTTACAGAATTGTCATATTTGATTTCAATTTTAAAAGTCTTATCGATGTCTTCCGTCAATAATCTCGGTGAAGTTAATAAAGGAACACAATCATAAGATATTGAGTTTCTGATATTGGTTATATATTGATATTCGTTATTTGATTTAATATTCAATATGCTATTTTGAGCTCTAGTATTAGTAAAACAAGTAACGGTCATATTAGAATCAAAACCAGTATCTATGTTTTTGATTGAAAGAGATGAATTAGCTGGTAGATAGACACCCAACATTTGTCTATCACCTTTATTGCACCTCTCCATTCCAGTCATAGACATGTTATTCATCTTCGGAATTGAATATATAGTCCTGACAATATCAAATTTTCCACCAGTTTCATCATTCACATGAACCGGAACATTCAATTCAACTTTATTGCCGTCTTTATCGCTAACTTCATAAGTGAGTGTATATTTACCCGGGATTGTAGGATTCACATCGTTATAAGTGCATTGTATATAAGGAGTTAAGTCACCATCCTCATAGTCTTTAGCAAAGACTCTAAATCTAGAATCTTTGATAGAAAAAGATTCGACTGAATCTTTATCCATAGTTATTTCAGTCGCACCATAGAAGATAGGGATATTAGTATTTGAATTTATATTTATATCTTTATTTAAATCAAATGAATAGACATTAATATTGATTGAACTAAAAGAAATCAGTAATGCTTGGCTTAATAAAAACAATCTAATCATAATTACTATCAATCCTATGTATTTAAGGTTATAAACTATTTATCTTTATTATTGCTTCTATGAATTTTAAGCAACATACAAGCAATAAATAAAACTATTGCAATAGCTATGATACACCAAAACAAAGATTCATATCCATATATTTTTAAAGGACTTTGAATAGAATCAAAATAAGCATTATTCGGCTCTTGTGAATAATAATAGAAACCTTCTGGTCTTGTATTTCCATACATAGAAAACATCAAGAAATAATTAGATAAGTTGATAAAGCAAGAACAGTAAAGAATTGTTGTAATAATCAAGGATAAGATTATAGGAATAACATCAATCGTTATTTGATCAACAAAATATGTCGATTCATCCAATCCATTGTATTTAAAGAAATCATAGGTACTATTAGTCCATTTTTTAATACCTCTATTACTCACAATCAAATAAATTATAAGAATTAGAGTTAAGCCACCACAAAGAGAAGAAAACAAAATAAACTTATTATCTCCTTCTCCTAAATGGAATTTTATGAGATCTTTATTAAAAGAAATACCTCCATCCTTTTTATTTTCAACAATATTTCTTATCGTTTGCTTGTCAGCTAACAAATAATAAAAATTATTAGATATCATATTTTTTCCGGAATACAGCAAAGAGATATATCTATATGTATCTAAAGACATGGAATTAATTCCATCCCCATCTTCGGTTGTTGTAATTGATGAAAGACTAGCATTTTCATTATCGACATTTGTTGAGATAGAAATAGGAGTTCCTTTCTTATAATTACCAATTTTAATATGAAATCCATCGCTATTATCTATGATTAAATCATTGTGATAATTGAAATTGTTTACCAATGATAAATTGATGTTATTATCTACAACACTTGAATTCATAATAGAATACAGATTCCCTGAATTTAACTTTATCGTTGAAAATCCACCATTGCTCATTATTTGTTTATAAGTATTAGAAGTCATAACTAAAAATGAATCATCTTTCTTATCAAAAGCACTTCTTACTTCAATATAATCCGGACATTGATCATCTTCCATCACGACAGTCTCAATTCTTTTACTATTTAGATATAAAGAATTATCAAATAGGTAAGATGATGTATTAGTGAAATAGAATACATCATCTTTAAGATTAGTTTCATTTGATGTTAAAAAATTATATTTTTTAAAATCATATCCTAAAATAAACTCATCATTAATTTTTCTAGAAAAGATGAAACTCGATGTTTCATACATATGATTATCGTTTAATTCTTCAATAGAATAATCTAAATTAGTATCGTCATTAAAAGATAATCTATGATACTCAAATGGATCTCTTTCTAACACATCTCCGCTATATATTCGATTGAGACTACTAGTTGTTTTATTGCTTACAGATAATCCAAACAAAATAAATATTGCTAAAATCAAAAGTGACTTTATAGTAAAATCCAATTTATGATTATTTAAATAAGATTTAAGCAAAACAAAAGGATTTTTATTTTGTTTCACCTCACAATAATTGATTTTTGATGATTCACTTTCAATATGGTTGTTTTCAATTATAGTTTTCTCTTCAGCAAAAAGTATGAGAACATTCGGCTTTATGTCTTCTAACTCGGCTGAATGATCGACCACAATTACTAAATGATTCTTTGATAAATTCAATAAAATAGCTTTTAATCGTTTTCTAGATTCTTGATCTATAGAGCTGAAAGGTTCATCTAATACATATACCGGTTTTTCTACACACAAGCATGAAATTATCTCAGCTTTTTGTCTTTCACCACCGCTCATTAGATCGATATCCTTATCCATGAAACTATTAAAATTTAATTCCTTAGCTAATAGATTTGCTTTCTCTATTTCTTCTTTATTTCTTTTTAAAATCTTTAAATTCTTTTTCAATGAATACTCATATATCAAAGAAGACCTTTGTCCGGCATATGAATAGAGAGAGAAGACATATCGTCTTCTCTTTTTCAAACTCATATCATAGATATTCTTGCCAAGCAATTTCACTGACCCACTATCAGCTTTTCTAAATCCCATAATAACATCTAAAAGCGTGCTTTTACCACAACCACTTTTTCCCTTGATGAGACATATTCCTTTTGAGCATGAAAAAGATATATTTTCAAATAATATCCTACTTTTTAATTTGATAGATATTGAATTGATTTCAATTAAATTCATTTATGCTTCCTTTGTCTTTCTTTTAAAGAATACCAAAATTGTACTACAAAATTTGACTATAATACTCAAATTAAAGAGGGGTTTTAAAAATGAAATACAAATTTATCAAAATTCTTTTAGCTACACTTTCTTTCAATACATTCCTTGGAAATTACAGTTATTCATATTTCCAAAAGCATGATAGCTCAACAATAAAGCAAGAATTAAAGAAGTCTTATTCTAATTCATCAGACTTCAAATTGATTGCCAGTTTTTCTGAGCCTCATATAAATAATTCTAAGAAAACTTGTTATTACTATTACAATGCCGATGTTTATTCTTGTCCTTTCACTAGTGTATCAAATTTAATTTTAATCAATGTTAACTCAACATTCGTTCCTGGCAATGTTCCTGTTGAAAATGGAGATTCATCATATAATAAAGATCATCATCTAAAAAACGGATATATACATATACTACCCCACAAAATTTCCGAAGGTTCTAATACAAGTCCTTCATTTGTGATAAAAGATGCTTGGCCAAAAAGTTCGACTTCTAAAGTTTCTATAACAACCTCTTTTGGAGGAACATATAATTTCAGTTCTACTCTTTCTGCCGGTATTTCAATGGGCAGTGGTGCTTATATAGAAGGTGACTTAACTCATGGCTTATCTTTATCCTATAGCAAGTCAACTAGTGAAACAAAAGATGATCCCATGTTATCTCAACAATTGAGTAGTAATGGAAAAGAGGAACAATTTAGTTTTGAATACCATATAGAAGGTACAAATAGTTATAACCTCAATACCTATACCTTATTGGAAGTCAAGAAAGATGCAATAGGATTCAATAAAGAAAGCATTGTCTTTGAAGTTGATGCATATTTAAGAACTGTATCTTGGCATAATACTTGGTGGGAGGGACATGATGAAATTAGCGATTCACTTATTTTCTATGCCAACCTAGGTCACTATCCTTCCAATCCAAAATTCATAGATTAATTCATATGAAACTAGAAATAAATAATATAAGCAAATCATATGAAAACAAACCTGTTTTTTCTAACTTATCCTTTACTTTTGAATCTGATAACTTATATCTTTTAAAAGGAAAAAACGGAGCTGGTAAAAGTACCTTACTAAATATATTAAGTGGAAATGACTTAAATTATTCTGGTAAATTATTATTAGATGGAATTGAAATAAATAAGAAAAATAATATTTCTTATACTGACGAATACATTAATTATTTCACACAAGACAGTGCTGTTTTTGATGATATGACTTGTTTGGATAATATTTTACTGCCTTACCCTAATAAAGATAAAAACAGAGCGACTGAATTGCTGAACGAATTAGGCCTTTCAAAATGTGTCGATCAGAATGCTTCTAATTTATCTTATGGAGAAAAGCAAAGATTAGCCTTGGCTAGAGGTCTTTATAATCTAAAGCCTATAATGTTGTTTGATGAAATAACATCAAATCTAGATTTAGACAGCATAAAAATAATTATGAATATGATTTTCAATCTAACAAAAGATCATATCATCATATTCATAACACATGATGAATCAATAGACTATTTACCATCCAATTACAATCTAATTAAATTAGAAAACAACAAACTGAATCTTATTGATTCTAAAACAAATAATATAGTAAATAAAAATATGTTTTCTAATTCATCAGTCAAGGAAAACCCATCTTTAATTAAAGAAATTGCTTCTTCATTAAAAATTAACAAACCTTTATATATATTTACTTTTTTATTTTTAGTTATATTTACAGCATTATCAATTGTTTTTGGTGGATTCTACAACACATATAATATAGATAACAGTGAAAACATAGCCTTTGATAATTATCTCAATTCAACTCCAGCAATATATATAGAAGATCACGATTGGATTAACAAAGATAGAATAGACGATAATTCATTATTCTATATCGTATCAACAAATCCAAAGGATTTGCTCTACGAATATGATGAGATGAGAAACTCAATAGTATCATTATCTGGAATATTATCAATTCCTAACAATGATAATTATGATGATTATGGTTTTCATTTATCTTTGGATGAATCAGGAAATATTATAGGTCGATACCCAAAAGCAAGTAATGAACTAATTGTTTCTAAGGACACATATAATGCATTTATATCCGCCTTTGAAAAAATAGGATTATCCAAATCCAAGGCTGTAAATAAACTATTCAATGACAATTTTGATTCTTATAAAATTGTAGGTGTATATGATCCTGTTTTGTATGATGGATACGAATATCATAAAAACGCAGAATTTAGCGAAGCTATTGTATCTTATAATTTTATGATTAATACTGGATTTACTATCAAAGAAAATAATAGCAATTTCGAATCAGGCTATGTGATAAAAAATACTATAAGCAATAGAAAACTAGTATCCAAATCGGATATCAACAGTATTTTCTTAATGCTAGAAGAGACTAATAAAAACTCATCAGGATTTGATACATCAGCTAATATCAATTCAAAAGGGGAATACCCATATAAAGGATTTGATAGTTATCAATCGTGGAATATGTTAATGTGGGCTTCATTTGCTTTAATTTCAGTTTATATGTTGATAATTATTATTTCATTCTATAACAAGAATAAAAGAATATTCTTATTATTGAGAATATCAGGAATGTCTAGAGATAGACAAATCAAAAATAACCTTTTAACCTTTTCCTCAATAATTATATCTAGTTTATTGATAGGATTTGGGCTTGGAAGTCTTGTTGGATTTATAATAGCAAAGGCATTAGAAACTGTCTTTTATCCAGCTGTATCATTATTTTATTATTATTATTTAACTTATTTAATTCCTTTGATTATAATTCTTGTCTCAGTATTATTATTTTATCTTGTTTTATCTAAGCAGCTTTCTCCAAAAAATTTAAGTAAAAGACTAAACGAAATAAAACACAAATGATTATTTCTTGTTTCTTCCTAGAGACATTTCAATATAATCACATACAAATGTATCATATGATTTTAAATACTTTTTAGCTGAATTTAATATCTCTTTTTCATCAGTATCTTTTGGAAACAATAATCCTTCTCTTGTATGTTTTAACATATAACAAAACACACTGTAAACCCCTGCACTGACCTGAAGAATAGTAGCAGTAGTATTTAAGCCTTTGCCATCTAGATAGTTTCCAAAATATCTTGTTTTAAATCTAAGACCCTGTAAGATTATTCCTACAGATTCACCGCCTTTTATGATTTCAGATTTTTTATTATATGGAATTTAGTAGGGTTGTTATAGTTGATATTCTCCAATGATTTCATCGCATATTCACAAGGTGAATATACGAAATGAACAGTCGGAGAATAATGCTTATAAGTAAGCATATCCCTAATAGAAAATATCTCTTCATGGGTTGAGATATGACCATGAACAACTCCTTGGGGGGATATAGTATCTTCTTTATATTTTCAAATCCAGCCTTATAAAGACTTAAGACCAAATTCTTGTAATCCGACAAGAATATCTTATCGTAAGATAGATATTCTTTTTTTGTTCCATAGGCAATTTCAGGTGATGAGATAGTCTCATAATAATAAGGCCATGGATTCCAAGTAGAATATAAAGTGTCCTCTTCAAATGGAATATTTGTGACTTGATCATCGTTATCGACTTCCTGAACTTCTTTAACTTTTATTTTCTTGCATATAAGACCATATTTCTTCTCTTCATATAATTTAAGCAACTTCTTTCTATAAATCCTAATATAAAGAGATTGATCATTTAAAATAACTTGATGGATACATTCTTTTACAAAACAAGAAATTAAGCCTGGATTCATTCCAAATTCAACAATACAAGTATTCAATCCTTTTTTATATTTCTTTCTCAATTCTCTATAAACTAGATAATGATCAAAACAACCTATCCATTCTTTATCGCCCCTCCACGATTCATCAGCAGTAGAAAGATAATGTATTCAATGATTTAAGCAATACTCGACCAAGACTAGTGTTTTAGTATCGATAGAGAAATCAAATAAATAATCTCCTTCTAATAGTATCTTTAAAATAGATAAGTAATTGTTCTTATCTATATCTTTTTTTATAAAGTTTTCTTTCAGTCCACCTAAAGAGACGAACCGTTCTTCAACATCATTACTTCTATCGACAACATAAAAATCAAACGGATTAAATAATCCGTTTTCTTTTAACAGCATCAAAAAAGAAGTTCCTACTGCTCCCAACCCTAAAATAAAGTATTTCACTTTGCAGCGTTATTAAAACTGACACAAGCAACAATTATTACAGCAATGACGATGACGACGACAATTCCAATTCCTATAGCCTAAAGAGTTTTCTCTCTTCTTTGTGCTGCTTCGTATTCTTCTTGTCTTTTTCTTTGTTCTTCATAATACGCTTTCTTCTCTTCTGTAGTCATATTGCTGACATCGATATGATTTCCACTATAATTATTTGAATATCCCATTACCAATCACTCCTTAGCATTTCTTAATTAAGTCTTGTTATTTATAAGATATAAAGCTAACTAATAATTCAGCTTTTTGTTTAATTAAATAAATATTCGACTTTATTACATATAAAAACCTGACCTTTCGGTCAGGTAATATTTCCTAAATGGTGCCGACAGTAAGATTCGGACTTACAACCCCCCGCTTACAAGGCGGATGCTCTACCGTTAAGAGCTATGCCGGCAAATTTTGGTGGGGCTTACTGGGTTCGAACCAGTGACCTCTTCCGTGTGAAGGAAACGCTCTCCCAACTGAGCTAAAGTCCCACAGAAAGCTTATAGATAATATCACAACACTTTAAAATTTTAAAGAGAAATTTAAAATTTCTAGTTAGTATTTTCTCTAGGTGATAAGCTTTCTAAAAATATCGGCTATTAAGTTAGTTTTATAATTTTATTCTGTGCTATTCCTATCAAAATTAGAAGTTAAATTCTTGTTGATGAAATTGACAATCCAATCTTCTGATATCTCAATATTTCTAGGAATTACATACATACTTTCAATTCCAAATTCGCCATTTTCATTAATGCCATATATATTAAATACAGTCTCATCATATATGTATTTATATTTCGAATTAGTTTCTATTAATAAGCTGTCAAAAGGGTCATCGATATTTTTAAAGTAGCATTTGCATTCAAAAGATATGTTAGGAGCTAAGCTAATGCTACATAGCCACATGATCCAGCTATATTTTCACTAAAATTATAAGTAAGCCCTCTGAAATACTCATATTTATAATCTCTTCTTGATTTGGGAACATCGTCTTCAAATTCAGAATCTATTGCACTGGTAGCCATATATTTCATTATAAAACTATTGACCTACTATATCTTCTTCAAATCTATGGAACATTTTAAGAACTTTTTTATTGTTGGCTAAATCTTTTTGTTCCAGCAATGTATCTTCAGCATTATTCTTTCTAATATTCAAATAGAATTCTATAAATGCACGTCTATATACTTGATTATATGAAGACGATTTAGTCGATTTGATCAAAGAATCCATCAATGCTAATTGAACACCAGTTCTTTCATATTTAGATGTATTCATTGAATCATCGATATCATTCAAGCCTAAAGCATTTATATATTCATCGATTCCTTCCACACCAACTTTATCTCTCAAAATCGATAAGACCAATTTGATGGCTGATTTCAAATCTTCACCATCAATTTTAGGAAGATTAATTATCTTTCCATAAGACATATGAATAGTCGAATAATAACTATCGCCATCCTTAACATTTCCTAATACAGGTTCTATAACCTTTTCAAATGTCTCACCTTTCTTTTCTATGGGCAAATCATTCATGTAGACATTCTGGCTATATTTAATATAAGTTAAGACTAAAAGAGAGAGGATTAAAGAATGCTCTCCTTTAAACAAAGCTTTAGCTTTCTTTTTAAAGTCCTCACTGTCTTCATAGAAGAATTCCTCACCATTCTTCTTCATTTCCTTTTCAAAAGAAAGATACATTTCCTTCTTTTGCTGACCTCTCTTAGTCAAAGGATCAGTTCCATGACGTGGATCTTTAGTTATTTCAATAAGCTTCCACCATTTCTTAGTTCCACGCATCTCCTCTTTTTTCTTTTCGGCAAATCCAAGTCTTTTACCCAAGACTTCTAAATCATCATCCATTCTCATCATCACTACATTATCCAAAAATTCTTTTAACTTAAATTCAATATTATTCTTCATATCTAACTCCTATAAATCTTATATATTTTATCAATATTTAACTGGATTTAGACAAACAAAAAATCCAACCTTTCGGTTGGATAACTTGTTCTAAATGGTGGGTCTTGATGGGCTCGGACCATCGACCTCGTCCTTATCAGGGGCGCGCTCTAACCAACTGAGCTAAAGACCCATTCCTCAAGTGCGTTAGTAATTATATTCTTATTGCTATCAACATGCAAGTGTTTTTTTATCTTTTTGCAATTATTTTTGAGGTTTTCACCATTTAGAGCAAACTTTATAACTAAGTATTGGTAAATATAAAAAACCGCACCACATGGTGCGGTAGCTTGAAATTAATCTAGACTAGAATTGAGGATTATATCCAGAATTGTCTTCGCCGGGCTTTTCCATAGGTAAGACCTCACCTGTGAAATCAGTTTGTTGATCTCCACTGAATTGATCGAGATAATCATCATGATATTCAGTGTCGGAGAATCCAGACTGGACTGAATAAAAGTCACTCTTGCTGAGACGTTCTTCAGCGACGAAGTTCTCACCAGCAGGAAGAGGATCTATTGTAGTTCCAGCAGGAATCAACTTACCCAACATGACGTTTTCCTTAAGACCTTTAAGTTCATCGACCTTACCTTTGATAGCAGCGTCAGTAAGAACTCTTGTGGTCTCCTGGAATGAAGCAGAAGACAAGAATGAAGTAGTATCCAAAGCAGCTTTGGTAACACCCAAAATCATAGGAGTTCCGACTGCAGGATTAAGACCATGAGCCAAAGCTTGTTGGTTCATAGAGGTAAACTCAGGCAAGTCTACACGGCTTCCGGAAATCATCTTGGTGTCTCCACCATCAGAAATCAACATCTTCTTCATCATTTGACGAACGATGACTTCCAAGTGCTTATCAGACAAATCGATACCCTGAGATTGGTAAACATTTTGTACCTGGTCGATAAGGTAACGCTCAGTCTTCTCAACACCACAAACATCCAATAACTTCTTAGGATCCTTAGATCCAATAGTTAATGCGTCACCAGCTTTAACGACATCTCCAACCTTTACAATGACATGAGAGTTGTAGTTACAGGTATATGATTTATCGTTGTTAGGCAAGACACCTGTGATAGAGATGATATCTCTTCCGTTCTTATTGGTGATATCAGTTACGGTACCATCAATCTCGGTCATGATACATTCTCCCTTAGGATTACGGACTTCGAGCAACTCCTGAACACGAGGCAAACCTTGAGTGATATCACTACCTGCAGTTCCACCTTCGTGGAATGTACGCAAAGTCAACTGTGTACCAGGTTCACCGATTGATTGTGCAGCCATGATACCAACGGTATCACCAATCTTACACATCTCACCGGTAGCCATGTTAAGTCCATAACAGTGAGCACAAACTCCATCCTTAGCCTCACAAGTCAATAGAGAACGAATCTCTACTCTTTCAAGGTCAGCTCCCTTAATTAATGAGCACTCAGCCTTATCGAGATAAGTGTTGGCAGGAATGATGACATTGCCATCCTTGTCACAAATATCGTGACAAGAATAACGTCCATAGCAACGATCAGCGACTGAGAGTTTCAACTTGTTCTTATCATCATACAAAGCTTCGACCCAGAATCCATGATCACATCCACAATCGGTTTCACGGATGACGACAGAGTGAGAAACATCGACCAAACGACGTGTTAAGTATCCAGAGTCAGCTGTCTTCAAAGCTGTATCGGTCATACCTTTACGAGCACCGTGTGTAGCGGTGAAGTATTCGTTGACTGACATACCCATACGGAAGCAGTCTTTGACAGGGATTTCGATAATCTTGTTGTTAGGTCCAGCCATCAAACCTCTGGTACCAATCAACTGAACGAAGTTATTGACTGAACCACGAGCCTTAGCGTTAGCCATCATGAAGACAGGGTTACGACTCTCACGAGCCATTTTTTCCTTAACCTTATCAGTGATTTTATCCTTGGCCTTTGTCCAAATATCCAATGTCTCATTATGACGAGAATCATCAGTGATAAGACCCATGTTAAAGAAATCATTGATTTCGGCAACCTTCTTATCACCTTCAGCAAGAATTTCATCACGTCCTTCAACAGTGTTGATATCAGTGATAGAAATAGTTAATCCGAGCTTAGTACAATAATAGTAACCGGTATCCTTGATCTTATCCAACAACCAAGATGTACGTTTAGACTTATATCTCAAGAACAAAGCATTGATAATAGCAGAAAGCTCTGATTTATCCACAGGTTTGGTAGGATTCCAATGATTCTTAAGGTAATCCTTGATGTCTGTTCCCTTAGGAACGAAGAACCAATCGATTCCAACAGGAGTTGATTTCAACTCACCTTTGCAATGAGAAGGCGCATCGTTGACATATGGGAAGTCTGAAGGGAACATATCGTTGAAGATAAGCTTTCCGACAGTAGTAATCAAATACTTGCTATTTTGCTCTTCAGTAAATATTCCATACTTTCCTAAAGACTCAGCTGGAATTGCAATACGGTTATTTGTATGAACGACACCAGTTTGATAAGCACGCATAACTTCATCGAAGTTACGGAACACGTGACCATCCATTCTGGCAAATCTTTCAAATTTCTCAGCTTCCTCAACATCACCACGATTTCTAGCAGCATCGGCTTGGCTCAAGAAATCATCTGGAGTTTGCTCAGAAGTCAAATAGTAATGACCGACATCGACGTCCTGAACAGGAATAGCTATAACCTTTGCGTCACGAGGAGAAAGAATATTTCTCGAAGAGATCATCAAATCGAAAGCTTCTTGTTGAGCCTCTCTAGAAAGAGGAACGTGGACAGCCATTTGGTCACCATCGAAGTCAGCGTTGAAACCAGGACAGACCAATGGATGCAATCTCATAGCTCTTCCGTCGACCAAAACAGGTCTGAAGGCTTGAATACCCAAACGGTGCAATGTAGGAGCACGGTTCAAGAGAACAGGGTGATTAGGAACAATCTTTTCCAAAACATCATAGACTCTATCATCGTATCTTGTAATCATCTGTTCGGCAATCTTGATGTTGGCAGCATACTTATCCTTCATGAGCTCGCTCATGATGAATGGCTTGAAGAGTTGAATTGCCATCTCGCGAGGTAAACCACACTCATCCAATCTCAATTCAGGTCCGACACAAATGACTGAACGTCCAGAATAGTCAACACGCTTTCCTAACAAGTTCAAACGGAAACGTCCTTGTTTTCCTTTGAGTGTAGAAGACAAAGATTTCAAAGGACGACCAGATACACCAGTAAGAGGCTTGTTGTTTCTTCTTCCATTATCGATCAAAGCATCAACAGCTTCCTGAACCATACGCTTTTGGTTAACCAAAATGACTGTAGGAGCTTTTTGATCCATCAATCTCTTCAACAAAGAGTTACGAGTGATAACACGACGATACAATTCGTTGATATCTGAAGTTGCATAACGTCCACCATCCAATTGAAGCAATGGACGAAGATCAGGAGGAGTTACAGGAATAACATCGAGAATCATCCATTCAGGCTTATTCTTAGAATTGCGGAAGGATTCCACAACATCCAAGCGTTTCATAAGCTTGATACGCTTTTGATTCTTAGGATCAGGATATGATCTAATAGCTTTTTCAATTGTTTCAAATTCTACGTCGAGCTTGGACTTTCCAGTTACAGAATCGATATTTTCAGGATCGAGTTCATGGAGCAAAGTCTTAACAGCATCAGCTCCCCAACCAAACTCAGCACCGACCAACTTCTTAATGAAGCGAGCAGCAGTTTCAAAATCATAAGGTTCATTCTCATGAGCCATGCTATTGATCAAACGTTGGCACTTCTTATAATCATCAGTTTCAGTTTGTTTAGGATCGATAACAGGATTGTCTCCCTCCATGAAACTCTTTAAAATTTCTTGGAATATATCACGTCCTGCTCTTTCATCCAAAACTTGTTTCTTTTGAAGCAAGTTGTGATCAAGACAGTATTGGCCAGGATTCAAAACAATATGGGATTGGAAATATACGACTTCTTCCAAATCCTTTGGAGGAACATCCAAAATCAAAGCAATCTTGGAAGGTGTTCCTTTGAGGTACCAAATATGAGTACAAGGACAAGCGAGGGTGATATAACCCATACGCTCACGACGGACAGACTTAGAAGTTACTTCAACACCACATTTATCACAAACTGTTCCAGAGTAGGAATTCTTCTTGTACTTTCCACAGTGACATTCATAACTCTTTGCAGGTCCGAATATCTCTTCAGCGAAAAGTCCTTCAGGTTCAGGCTTTTGTGAACGATAGTTAATTGTCTCAGATTTCTTAACTTCACCAGATCCGGGCTTTTGCTTTTCAGCATAAGACCAACTCTTGATAACTTCTGGAGATGCAAGACCAATCTTGATACTAGCTAGTTTACTTAAATCAAACATTCGTTAGTCCTCCTTTTAGTCCATATTAGAAGAATCACCATCGTCAGTTTCCTTGCCATCATCTGTCAAGTCATCTAACGCTTCTTCTGCTTCTTTTTGCTGCTCTTCAGTTATAAACGAAGAAGTTTCTTCAAATCCATCTTCCTCAACAGGTAATCCAGTGTTGGAAGCCTCAACTTCATTTGAAGCATTCTTCTTCAATCCCTCATTCTCCATAGGTGTATAAGAGAAATTACGTAATTCATGGTTATACTTCTTGATCTCGCTATCGTTGCTAGAAGCAATTCCATCCATTGAAATAGGCTTGTTGTCCTTGTCGAGCAAGATGACATTGATAGCCAAACCTTGAAGTTCCTTCAACATAACACGGAAAGACTCAGGCATTGAAGAACTTGGAATAGGCTTATCCTCACAAATAGATTGATAAGTAAGAGCCTTACCGACCATATCATCTGACTTGATGGTGAGCATTTCCTGCAAAGTGTGAGCTGCACCATAAGCTTCCAAAGCCCAGACTTCCATTTCTCCGAAACGCTGTCCACCCTTTTGAGCTTTACCACCCAAAGGCTGTTGAGTGACCAAGGAATAAGGTCCAGTAGCACGGGCATGAACTTTATCGTCGACCATATGGTCAAGCTTGATCATGTACATACATCCGACTGAAATTCTATTTTCGAATCTCTCACCGGTTTGTCCATCATAGACGACTGTCTTTCCATCATCGGAAACACCAGCATCCTTCATAAGGCTGAATAATTCTTCGTTTGAAACACCATCGAATACAGGTGTAGCAACCTTAAGTCCTAATCTTCTACAAGCATCACCTAAATGAATTTCGAGAATCTGACCGATGTTCATACGTGAAGGAACACCCAAAGGGTTCAAACACAAATCGACAGGAGTTCCATCGGACAAGAAAGGCATATCTTCTTGAGGTACAAGTTTAGAGATAACACCTTTGTTACCATGACGTCCAGACATCTTATCACCTTCTGAGATCTTTCTCTTCTGGATGATGTATACCTTTACAGTTTCAAGAACGTTAGGTGCAAGTTCATCACCATTTTTACGGCTGAAGACCTTTACAGATTGAACAATACCAGCTCCACCGTGAGGTACTCTCAAAGAAGTGTCCTTTCCATCTTTCTGCTTGTCTGAGAAAATGGATTGAAGTAACTTTTCTTCAGGCGACAATTGTTGTTCACCTTTAGGAGTACTCTTTCCGACCAAGATATCATCTTCAGAAACAACAGTTCCAGGAATGACAATACCATTAGCATCCAAATGAGCCTTGAGATCTTCAGAAATGTTAGGTACATCTCTTGTGAAAGTCTCATCTCCTAACTTTGTCTTTCTACGATCGATTGAATATTCATCGATATGAATAGAAGTGAAGACATCATCACGACGGCATTGTTCGTTCATGACAACAGCGTCCTCATAGTCGTATCCGTGCCAAGTCATGAAGGCTATGGTTTCGTTTTGACCGAGAGCCAAATCTCCATGGTCCATTGCAGGACCATCAGCAATTATTTGACCGACCTTAATCTCATCACCAATCTTTACGATAGGAGTTTGATTAATACAAGTTGCTTGGTTAGCCTTAGCAAACTTACGAAGCTTATATTCGTGATTGATTCCTTCATTATCTTGAATAATGATTTTCAAAGAATCGGCATATAAAACTTTTCCGTCTTGCTTGGAAATTACAGCAGCACCAGAGTCGTGGGCAATTTTATATTCCATACCTGTTCCGACAATAGGAGCGTGAGGTCTAAGCAAAGGCAAAGCCTGACGTTGCATGTTACAAGCCAACTGAGCACGGTTGGTATCATCATTTTCAAGGAATGGAATAGAAGCGGCAGCGATTGAAACAATCTGCTTAGGAGAGACGTCGATATAATCGACATCTTCTTTGTTGACACGAATAGTATCACCATTATGACGAGCAGTGACATACTCATCGATAATATTTCCTTCAGCATCAGTTTCAGTATTAGCTTCAGCAATGATCAAATTTTGTTCCTGATCAGCTGAGAGATAAACAGTCTTGCTGTTATCTTCCAAAACTTTACCATGCTCTACCTTACGGTAAGGTGTAGTTATAAAACCATGATCATCAATCTTAGCATAACATGCCAAGTTGTTGATCAAACCGACGTTTTGTCCTTCAGGAGTTTCAATAGGACAAATTCTTCCGTAGTGAGTGAAGTGAATATCACGAACCTCAAAGGAAGCTCTATCACGTGAAATACCACCAGGTCCCAAAGCTGATAGACGACGCTTGTTAGAAAGCTCAGCCAAAGGATTAACCTGATCCATGAATTGTGACAATTGAGATGAGTTATAGAATTCAGATATAACAGAAGTCAAAGGCTTGATATTCAAGACATTGCTTGGCTTGTTCAAAACATCAGAGCCTTCGTTGTTGTTATCCTTCTTTCCCATACGCTCACGAATGGATTTCTCCATACGAGAGAGTCCTTGACGGAAATAATTTTGAAGCAACTCTCCGACACATTTTACACGACGGTTAGAAAGATTATCAATATCATCTACAGATCCGACTCCATCGATGATATCGAGGAAGTAAGAGAATACTGCAAAAATATCAGAGATTGTTACATAGTTCTCATTTAAGAGAGTATCAGTACCGATGATAGTTACAATCTTCTTGTTAGCCAAGAATTCATTGATGGACTTGTCATCTTTTCCCTCAAGCTCAAATGTATCCCAGGAAAAGTCTGCATGCATTGAGCTTTCGAAATTGGAATCGATAAACTCATTCTTGTTAGATTTGTATGAAGGGTTGCTTCTAACAGTTTGAGTTAATCCACCCTCATCTTTGGTAAGAATCAAAGTGTAACGCTTATCATCATCGGCATCAGTTCCAAAGTCATTTTGTTCACCGAGTTCAGTGAAGACTTTAACTCTATTGATCAATCCGTGATTGTCAAGTTGTTGGAAGATATGGAAGAAGTTGTCGCTGTCAGATCCATCGAAGGTCATTCCACCTTTTTCATAGCTGACGACACCATCATTATCGGTGACAATCTTCTTTTCGAAGAACTTCTCATTCTCAAGTTTCAAGACATCAGCAGAAGAAAGTGTGTGTCCAGCGAAGAATTCGACGACACCATCTCTATCGACCAAATCTTCAGCCAAGGTCTTTCCAACCAAACGATTATAAATACCTAACTTCTTTGTCAACTTGAAACGACCAGCTCTACCGAGATCATAATGTTTCTTGTCGAAGAAGTGATTCTTGATTAATGTAATAGAAGCAGCTGCAGGGTTAGGCTCACCAGGTCTAAGCTTAGAGTAAATTGTTCTACAAGCAGTAGTTTCACAATCATCTTCAGCAGTTCTTTCCATCTTATTCTTACGAATAGTGTTGTCGAGCAAAGTGTTTCCGTTTCCGAACAAATCCAAAATAGTTTGGTTATCGGAAAGTCCCAAAGCACACATCAATGTGAGAGATGAAACTTTTCTTTGCTTATCGATACGAACACTCAAAGTATCCTTTGCATCAGAAAGGAACTCAATCCAAGTTCCGCGTTGAGGGATGATATCTCCACCATACATAAAGCGGCCGGACTTATCTCTTTCCTTAGAAAGATAAGCACCAGGTGAACGTACGATTTGAGAAACAATACAACGCTCAGATCCATTGACGATGAATGTTCCAGAATCGGTCATCATCGGATAATCACCAAAGAATACTGGTTCTTGAATCTTCTCACCAGAAGGATACTCTATAACCATATCTACACTCAATTTACGAGAATAGGTTTGATTCTTTTCCTTGGCAGTAAATGCATTTTCGACATTTACGCCTTCCCAGTGAACAGGATCGACTTTAGTACGATCGATATCGAGCTTGATTTCTTTCTTATCGCTACTATTGTCTTCTTGCTTCAACTTAGGATCAACAGATCCAATAGGGAAGAAGTCTTCCAAAACTTCTCTAACTCCCTTATCCATAAACCACTTGAAAGAATTCAATTGGATTTCACAAAGATTAGGCAACTCTAAAGCACCCGAAACCTTCGAGAAATTAATACGATCATTATTCAAGCGGGGATAATTTCCAATTATGTCTTCGACAGAAGTGGATTGATTTAATTCATCTTTTTCACTGTAATTTTCAGCCATTTTTGGTCCTCTCTATCAATTTAGTTCGTGCGGTTGTCGATAGAAGGGTTGTGCCATGCGCTACACACCCCTTAAACCGACTTGTCCCCTTTACATCACAACACCCATTCCCTATAAAAAGGAATGGGCGGAGACTAATACTTTAGTGGAATTAACAAAAGAGAAGGACTACTTGAGTTCAACAGTTGCAGATGCAGCTTCAAGAGTCTTCTTGATTTCTTCAGCTTCAGCAGTAGGAACCTTTTCCTTGATAACTGCAGGAAGTGTATCGATGAGCTTCTTGGAGTCCATCAAAGATTTTCCAGTGATTCCTTGGACAGCCTTGATGACGGCGACCTTAGAACCAGCGATAGCAGTGACGGTGACGTTGACGGTTGAAGGACCTTCAGCGGCAGCAGCACCAGCAGCAGGAGCAGCGGCGACAGCGGCAGCAGCCTTGACGCCGAACTTCTCCTCAATAGCCTTGACCAAGTCGAAGAGCTCGACAACGGTCATGCTCTCAAGAGCATTGATAATGTCATCCTTAGAAAGTGCCATAATAATTAATTACCCTCCTATGGCTTTCGACTCGACTAGGCAGCAGGGGTTGCAGCTTCTCCAGCTTCACCCTGCTTCTTCTCGGCAATAGACTTGATGTCCAAAGCAAGATTACGCATACCGGCTTCGAGGACGGAAAGCAATTGTGAATATATTCCATTTCTGCTTCCGACTTTGCCAAGTTCTGCCATCTTTTCCTCATTAAGGAATACATGCTCGACAAGTCCACCCTTGATCTTTGTGTTCTTCTTGTTCTTGCTAGCAAACTCAGTCACGACAGAAAGAGCAGCTAAAGGATCATCACAAGTAATCAAAGCGTTGGAACCAGTCAAGAGCTTCTCAAGCTCAGTATCGTTCCCAGCCTCAAGAGCTCTTCTTACAAGAGTGTTCTTGCGGACTTCGACACCGGCCTTGACAGGCTTGTCATCAACTTTGCACTCTCTGAGTTTGATTCTCAAAGAGTTAAAGTTAGTAACATTGATTCCGTCATAGGATAGGATGATCGTGCATTTGGCGGTTGCAAGACGGGTCTTTAATTCCTCGACCTCAGCTTGCTTAGCTTTAAGTGTGTTAGGATTCACTTTTCATGACCTCCTGAATCCACGTATCGAATCGTATCGACAATATATGGCAATCAACATACTTTTTATCAATTTAGGTGCATGACCTAGGCGACATTATTAAGCTTTCTCGCCGTCGCTGTCTTCGGTATGCTGTAATGCCCGATTTAGAGTTAGAACGCTCAGATTAGAGAGCGTTGACGTCCACACTTACGGAAGGACCCATAGTGGAGCTGATAGCACAGCCCTGCACATAGACACCCTTCACGGAAGAAGGACGGATTGAGAGAACGAGATTGATGACGGCACGAAGATTTTCAGCAAGTTTCTCTTCGGTGAAGCTAGCCTTACCGAAGGTGAGTTGAATATTACCATCCTTATCAGTACGATAAGCAACCTTACCATTCTTGATTTCAGTGATAGCTGAACCAATGTTCATGGTGACTGTTCCAGTCTTAGGGTTAGGCATCAATCCTTTAGGTCCGAGGATACGTCCAAGACGTCCAATTTGACCCATCATGTCGGGAGTGGCAACGATGATATCGTAACCAAACCAATTCTCTTTTTGAATCTTCTCAATCATATCAGCTGCACCGACAAAGTCAGCACCAGCTGCCTTAGCCTGAGCCTGTTGGGTGTTGGTCAAAGCCAAGATTTTCTTGGTCTTACCATTTCCATTAGGCAAAACAATAGTTCCACGGAGCTGTTGATCAGGTTGTTTTGTATCGAGGTGAAGCTTGAAGCTTACATCGATAGTGCTATCGAACTTGGCGATAGCTGTTTTCTTAACTAAAGCCACAGCTTCAGCAACAGAATACTTCTTAGTTCTGTCGATGAGCTTAGCGACTTCGTTATACTTCTTTCCTCTTTTTGCCATTTTAGTGATCTCCTTTACTTGTCGACAGCAATGCCCATGGATTTGGCAGTACCAAGAACACAGTTGATGGCAGCTTGCTCATCCTTGACATTGAGGTCAGGAAGTTTGTACTTAGCAATTCTTTCGATTTCAGCATAAGAGATGTGAGCAACTGCAGTCTTGTGAGTAGCAGCACCCTTCTCGAGCTTAGTAGCTTGCTTCAAAAGGAATGTGACAGGTTGTGTCTTATAAGCACAATCAAAAGTACGATCCTCATAAATGGTGAGGACACAAGGGACTAATTCTCCCTTGCGTTCAGCGGTGTCGGCGTTGAACTTTTGGCAGAACTTAGCACCGATTCCGAAAGGTCCTAATTTCTGACCGAGTTTGGCAGGGCTAGCCTGTCCAGCCATGACTGTGATAGTCATAGCACGCATAATTTTCTTTGCCACGGTAGTTTTCCTCCAATTTCCGTGACGTGGTTCGACTCATGTCTCCCACGTGCTTAATCAGCTTTTAGTCACAAAAAGCGTGCAAAAAGCCGCTAAGCAAAAAGAATCATACGCTCTTCAGTTTCAATAGTCAAGCTTTTTTCTTTGTAATTATATAAATAGGTTAGGAAATATAAGCAACAGCAAAGAAATCAGTTAGAAATTAAAAATTTTGATCATATTCTTTCTTTACCAGCACATATTGTTTGATTAGGGATGAGTAAGCATCACTAATAAATCTATAGAAAGGATTAAAAACATGAAAAGTAAAAAAGATGAGAAGAAAAAAGGATTGTTTAAAAGCAAGCTTGCAAAAGGAATTCTAGCAGGTGTTCTAGGCTTCACGTTAATCGGAACTGTTGTAGGTGTCACAGAAAACCAGTATCATTGGATTAGCAATAATGTTTCAAAAAAAGATAATGAAGACGACTCTCCGATGGATTCGTCAATCAAAGAAGAGAATGGAATAAGTATCATTGGAATTCAGAAGAAAGCAGCAAGCGATTCTCTTTATAGATATGGGGAAGAAATTGTGAATTATAAATTTGGCGAAGATGTTACTGATAGAGTTCTATATAAGATAAACTACACAGGGCAAAGCGAAGTTCCTGATTCAAGTATTCTAACTATCAATCATGAAGTAGGAAGTATAAAAATCGGATGCAACAAACCTTTCTTAAAACAAATCACAATCACTTTATATGCAGAAAGCGACGAGAAAATAAATGCTTCAATCACTTTAGACTTTGTTGAAAAATTAACAATCACTTATTCATATCCATCCATTACTACAGTGGGTCAAGATATAAAAACAGCAAGCGTATTAGTAGAAACAACTGGAGGTTCTATTGAAGTAGATAAAGAGGTGAGAGATCAATTTTATTCTTATGACTATCTCACTCTCGCCACCTACTACCAGGACCCCATCTTAAACGAAAATATGCATTTAATAGTTAGAAACAAATTAGGTAAGAAAGAATCTGATAGTGAGGCTTATACAAAATATTCGATAAAGAATACGAACAATGGTGTTAAAAAAATAGGCTGGAGAGGAAAAAAGAACCCTGAAACTGGTGAATACGAATATTCTACTTCTTTTAGATTTAAATATATTGATGACGGTCCTTTCAACCCTACTACCATGTTAAAAAACATTTGCTATGTTTTTGAAGTAGAAGGTCAAAAAGTAGGAGTATCGATGTTGGATTTAATGCAATACTCCTTGGAATTAAAAAATAAAGTTGTAAGTTTCATTACAGAGCAAAAATTATTCAAGATGGGATTTTCTGTAAACGGAAAATATAGAGAAGTTAAATCAAGAATTCTCGATGCTAATTTAATATTGAACAATATCACTTCTATCGAGCCTGAAAAGACAGCCATTTCTTTTTAGCTCATCTATATTTCTTAACCCATTTGTATTTTCTTTCTTCAAATCTTAAAATATCTAACCGGTGGGAAAAGAAAACAAATGGAACTAAGCAAAAGAATAAATTTAGAAGGAACTATTAATACAAGAGATTTAGGTGGATACGAAGGTTTTGAAGGAAAACATATAGTTTTCAATAGATTGATACGAACAGATTCTTTGAGTCAATTAACTAAAAATGATATCAATTTTTTAGTAGATAACTACAATCCTAAATGGGATATAGATCTGAGAAGTGAAGATGAAATTAAAAGAGATACTGATGTTGTGATTCCTGGATGTGAATTCATAAGATTATCTCTTCATAACAATAGTCAAAAACAAATGGTGGATCATCATACTCAATATCATTTGAGTGATGGAAGACTCGATGGTCTAATAGACTTTATATACTTTATGAGCGATGATGGTGACGTCGACAAAGCGATGCAAAAATCAAATCACGCTTACTTTACTCATAAAGAAGCAATTGAAAGTCAAAAGAAATTCTTAGAATTGTGTCGTGACAATAAAGAGGGTTCACTTTTGTTCCATTGCAAGGACGGAAAAGATAGAACTGGATTCATGGCCGCTTTGATTTTAGAAGTTCTCGGTGTCAAAAGAGAAGACATTATGAAAGATTATTTGATGACCAATATTTACACCAAAGCTAAAGCAGATGAAAGAAGAGAATTCCTAGAAGAAAATAACTTTTCTAATAAGAATCTTCTCGAAGGATTAGTTGCAATTACAGGAGTAAGAGAGTGTTGGCTCAAATCAGCATTAGACACCATAGATGAAGTTTATGGTGGAATCATAGGTTATTGCAAACAAATATTAAGCACTACTGAGGAAGATATAAAAATTATTAGGGAGAACTATTTGAGATAAGATAAGATTGACTGATGGGCCTCTTGCTCATCAGTTTTTTCTTTTATACGCTAATTTCTCTTATTCGAAAAAAAACATTTGCTTTTTAGGTCTAATATGTAGTATATTCTTTGTCCGCGAGAGTATATCTTTCGCATGCTGTCTGGCTCCGCCAGGTGCGATTAAGAATCCCTGTGAACCCATCCAAAAGGCAGCGACATTACTAGGAGGTAATGATCATGAACAAACAATTAGTTCAACAGATCACAGCCACTCAGATTCGTCCGGATCTTCCCCACTTCAACACTGGTGACACTATCCGTGTCTCCGTGAAAATTCGTGAGAACAACAAGGAACGTCAACAGGTTTTCGAAGGTGTCTGCATCTCAATTCGTGGTGCAGGTGTCTCCAAGACGTTCAAAGTTCGTAAGGAATCCGCAGGAGTCGGAGTCGAGCGTACCTTTCTCCTCAACTCACCTGATGTCGTCTTCATCGAAGTCGCCAAGCATGGTAAGGTGAGACGTAAGAAGCTTTACTACTTACGTAATCGTCACGGAAAAGGTGCAAGAATCAAGCAGATTCTTATGGGCGAAGAGCAAAAGAAAGCTCTTGAAGAACAACGTGCCATCTCTAAGAAGGCCGCTGAAGAAGCTGCTGCTAAGGCTGAGGCTGAAAAGAAGGCTGCTGAGGAAGCTGCTGCTAAAGCAGAAGCTCCTGCAGAAGCTAAAGCTGAACCCGCACCTGAGACCAAGTAATCTCAGAGCAAATTATCCGAGGATTATTCCTCGGATTTTTTATTTCAAAAGAATTTATATTTCAAACAAAAAATGCTGATCTTCGCAATCAGCATTTTTTACTCATATTCTTATTTTTGTCTTTGGCTTTTTCCTTCTACCGAAGCAGTCTTTTCTCTTAAGTCTTGATTGAAATCCATCTTTTCAAAAGAAGAATCCTCAGGTAACCTTAAATCGAGACCAGTTATCTTTTTTCCACCAATCAATCCACTCTTAAGGGAACATTCTAAGCAATGACCACCAAATGTCTTTCTATCAGCAGAAATGAAGTGGAAATGCCATCCTGGTAGATTGATAGACTCCATATACTTAGGAAACCAAAATCCTATAAGTGTTCCTTCGACATCATTTTTAGTTGTTTCGACTTGGCTTTTTGCAACTTCATACATCGGAGCATAAGGTTCATTTTGCTGATAACAAGAACGAACAGTGACACTATCAAAAACACCATCAATTCTAGCAAAACAAATAAAATTATCAGACTTACATTCAGCTTTACGAACTTCATCAGCTCTCTCTTTAAGACTTACTAAATTCAAAACGGATTTTTGTTGAAAAACTGTTCCCATCATTTGTACTGGAGCTACAATTCCAAAAGCCATTCCAGTCTCAACATCCATCTGCTTAATTTCACCACCAGGAAGGCCATTATATGCACATCCATCAATTATTATCGCTTCACCATTGAGCCCTTCATAGGTACCAATTCCAACTAAGCCATGCTCCAAGGCATCTTTTACCTTTTCTGCTGATTCATAATGTCCCAACATCAAGGCATTCATTGTAGAAAATTGATATGCGTTCATAATATGCCACCTCCAAAAATCGCTTGTATTCTACTTCTTTTTTATCGAGTTTAAAAGGGTAGAGAAAGGGCAAATGCCTACTCTCTCCACTTTTTCACTCATTTGTTCAAGATTTAATATTATTTTTCTATATATTCGGTTTTTGCTATATCGTAAGATTCTACAGCTCTAATAGCTAGTTCACGTTTCGAATAAGAAATCAAAGTCAATTGCGAATTTTCTTTCTTCAATCTCTTTACTAAATTCTTTCTTTCACTATCTAACAAAGGATTCTTATCATAAGCCTCTATTAAAGCTTCACCTTCCAACAGACCAGCCATTGTAAGACACTGATTTTTCTTCTTAGCCACAAAAGCATAAACTTCTTCTTCAAAAAGCTGTTCATCCTCTTTGTCTAACTTTCTTTGTCTAACGAATATAGAGCGTTGCTTTTTAGGCATGGAAAGAAGAAGTTCCTTAGTCTTTTTTCTAGATTCAACACGTTCTTTCTTTAAATTGTTTTTATATTCTTTCTTTTGCTCTTTAGAAAGTAATGAATAATCTGACATTGCCAAATATTTCTTAGCTTTCTTAATTCTCTTCATTTCTGAGTTCATCATATCTCTATCGAGCATTTTCTCCACATAGTCAGACAAACTTGGAAATTTATTTTCACAAACTTCTTTATGATGTTTGTAATAATACTTATTGTTATTTTCTGTAAGAATAGGACAAAGAATAGAAGTTACAACCAAAACCAAAGCTAATGAAGCTAAAGAATTGTCTAATGCTACTGAGTCAAAGTTAGGGAATATATTTCTTTCATAAACAAGTTCAGGAATAGATAATGCAACACCTGCCATGGCAGAGCAGCCCATAGAGATATAGCCTGGTCTCTTCAAAACATATCTTTCCATCAACATGCTGGGAAGAACACCCAATATGTACCAACAAGCGATTAAAAACAATCCTTGAGGAATCATTTGAACAGCTGTTCCAAGCTTGATAGCAGATCCAAATTGGAATCCCAAAAATGGAATAACGACATCGTTTCCGTGTTTGAATACTTTTCTAATACTTGAATCTAAATTTCCAAGTAACATTCCAAACAAAATAGGAAGAAGAATTGAAATCATAGACATATAATCAATTCCACCACTTGTGCTTCCTTGAATCAAAAGCATTGGGAATGCTGGAAGAGCAGTCAACAACAGCAATCCAAAATATGAATAATCAGCATCATCACCATATGGATTTACTAAACCCATAAACATCCCAGCATTCGTAGATGTAAGACAAGATGTAAATGTTACGAATGATATTCCAATCCACATATAGTCATAATCTTTAGTAAGGAAGAAGAAAAGAAACGACAGTCCATAAGCTATTCCTAGTCTAAGAACGAGTAACGGGAATCCTCTTCCTAACATCGACTTCATCTTTCTAACATCGATTTGTGTTCCAGTAAAGAACAACATAAAACCTAAAACAATAGTTATACCTTTAGATGAGAAAAGATAGAGTGATGGTGAACCGACTTGTCCCCAAGGATCTTTAACTCCACATGCATCACAAATAGTAACTATGATAGAACCTATAATCAAAGGAATTATAATTCTTCCACCTGGAACTTTTCCCAGCAATTTATGAATAGGTACCCAAACAGGCTCTCTTTCTTGTTTTTCCATTTTACACAATCTCAACTTTCAAAGCTATTTTAAAGACAACAGTTAATTTCAACAAGAACAAAAAGTCAAAGCAAAGCAAAACCCAAAAAATATTTTTATGCTGTAAAGCAAAAACACTTGACAGAGATTAATGATAAGACTATATTAATGCAGCATTTAAGGAGAACTTATCTTATGGTTAAAATTAGACTTGCACGTATAGGACGTCGTAACTCACCCTATTATCGTATTGTTGTTTCCGATTCAAGACGTACACCTCATGCTGAATCTTTGGACGATCTCGGACATTATGATCCTCTCGAGAGAAAGAACTCTCAATTGGTCGTCAACGAAGAGCTCGCTATCAAGTGGTTGCTCCGTGGAGCTATCCCTTCCGATTCTGTAAAGACACTTTTGAAGAAGCAAGGTGTCTATGCAAAGTTCTTGGCTCAAAAAGCTGAAGCCAAGAAAACTAAGTAATTAGATTCTTGAAAGGAGGAAGGCATGGAAGAAGAAAAGATTGATTTATCTGAAGATATAAAGAAGCTATGCATTCCTCTTGTATCTCATCCCGAAAGCATCTCTGTGACATTGACACAAGATGAAAGGAAATCACAGTCTTATTTGATTCTTTGTGACAACGGTGACATAGGAAAACTCATCGGTAGGGACGGCGCAATATCAAACTCATTAAGAGCTATCGTCAACGTCTCTCCAAAAGCCCAAAGAAAAAAGATATCATTGAAATTTGATACCAATTCCAGGAGCAAATAAGAGCTGTATCTCCGAGGGTTGCCACCGAAAGGTGGCTTTTCTTATGTATTATAAAAGTTATTCATATTATAATAATCAATATTGAGGAGTTTAAAATATGGCACGTAAATTAATTGGACAAGTAGTCAACACATTCGGATTGAGAGGAGCTTTAAAAGTTGTCTTATTCACAGACTGTCCTGAAATCAGATTCAAAGAAGGAAATTCAATTGAAATCAAGGGAAAAGAATACAAAATCACCGAATGTAGAATCAAACCCGGTCTTCGTACAGCTATAGTTTCTATCGAAGGATTTGAAGACATCAACGATTCACTTCAATTTATTCATCAAGATATTTATGCTGATGTCGAAGCCTTGCCGGGAACAATTTACATCGATGAATTAATTGGGAGAGATGTCATAAATACTAAAGGCGAAAAAGTAGGAACAGTGAAGGATGTAGTAAAAATCAATACTAGAGATTACTTCGTAATCACCATGTCTGATACTACCTCTCGTTATATGCCTCTTTTAACTGACGTGTTCTGTAAGATGCCTAGCTTGACACCTGGTAAAGTCGAATTGACTGAATTAGGTGAAGAGGCTCTTAAATGAAGACAATCACAATATTGACCCTATTCCCATCATTCTTCGATGGATTTTTGGACTCTTCTATCATCAAAAGAGCTATATCAAAAAATGCTGTTAAATTTAAGATTATAAATATAAGAGATTATTCCTTAGATAAGAATCATAGAGTCGACGATAGGCCCACAGGAGGAGGAGCTGGTCTCATAATGAGACTAGAGCCTTTGATGGATTGTCTAAACAAAAACAATCTTATGAGCACACATAAAATTTTGATGTCACCAAAAGGACATACATATACACAAAAAGATGCTATCAGATTATCTAAATCCATCGATGATATAACAATTGTTTGCGGTCATTATGAAGGAATTGATTCTAGATTCGAAGATTATGTGGATGAGCAAATCTCAATAGGCGATTATATTCTGACCGGTGGAGAGATTGGATCTTTAGTCTTGTCTGATTCGATAACGAGACTTTTGCCAGGAGCGATAACAGAGTTATCAACAGAAGAAGAAAGCTTCAGCGATGGGCTTTTAGAGTATCCTCAGTACACGTATCCAAAAGTCTATGATGGAAAAGATATTCCTGAAATTTTATTCGATGGTGATCACGATAAAGTAAGAAAATGGAGACTTAAACAGGCTCTTAAGTTAACTTTGGAAAAAAGACCTGATTTGTTAACACATAGAAAATTCACCAAAGAAGAATTGCTGATTCTTAAAGAAATTAAAATAGAATCTAATAAGTGACACATCGAAAGATGTGTTTTTTTAAATAAAAAACTCTAGTCCAATGACTAGAGGTTAGGTGGTAGCCGCGATTAGTGACGACGGCGAGCCTGTTGGGACTTCATCTTACGACGAAGAGCCTTCTTGAGATAAGCTGTATGACGCTTGTAATCTGCGAGTACGCCAGCTTTGTTGACGTTACGCTTGAAGCGACGCATTGCATCATCGAATGATTCGCCATCTCTTACTACTGTCTTTGGCAAAGTAATCACCACCTTTCTTTTAAGCTTTATGAAAATATCACTATTGATTTAAAATATCAAGGTTTATTTATAAAAAAGCTAGAAAACAAAGATGTTTTCTAGCTAATCATCGTTTATCTTCCTGATGGATTTTGATTGAACATCTTCGCCATCTGGCCCATTTGCATGATGCCTTTCATCTGAGGAAGTTGTTTCTTCATAGCGTCATATCTATTTAGCAATCTATTTATTTCTTGATTGGATAATCCACAGCCTTTTACAATTCTAGATTTTCTAGAAGCTTTAACAATTTCAGGCTTCTTTCTTTCTTGAGGAGTCATGGAATTGATAATGATTTCATAATTTCTTAATTCGGTTTGAATGAAATCCATTTGTTCTTGTGATATTTTAGGCATTCCAGGAATCATTCCTAAAATTTTGGAAAGAGAGCCTAACTTCTTCATTTGTTTCATAACAGACAATAGATCATTCAAATCAAATTGACCATTCATCAAACGTCTGGAAGTCTTCTCTGTTTGTTTCTCATCTATCTTTGCTTGAATATCTTCAATCAAAGTCAGAACATCACCCATTCCAAGAATTCTATCCGCCATTCTATCAGGGTGGAAATTCTCTAAATCTTCTATCTTTTCTCCAACACCAGCATATTTGATAGGAACTCCTGTCATTTTTCTAATGGAGAGAGCAGCACCGCCTCTAGCATCACCATCAAGTTTAGACATGACCAAACCAGTCAATGGAATTTCTTTATTAAAGGTTGTAGCGACATTGACGGCATCTTGACCCGACATAGCATCTACCAAAAGTAAAGTTTCATCTACAGGTATTATCTTTTGAATTTCTTTAAGTTCATCCATTAAAGGTTCATCAATTTGAAGACGACCAGCTGTATCGATAATCAAAACATCATATTTCTCATTTCTAGCTTTATCAAAAGCTGCCTTAGCAATCAAAGGAGGCTTTGTTCCTGTTCTATCGATATAGCAGTCTACTTCGATTGAATCAGCTAAAGTCTTCAACTGGTCTATAGCGGCAGGACGTTGCGTATCATCGGCGCAGAGAAGAACTTTCTTCTTCATCTTTGTCTTATATAGATTTGCTAACTTTCCAGCTGTTGTAGTTTTACCTGTTCCTTGAAGACCTACCATCATTATGACTGTAGGTTTTCCAGAATTAAATGTGACATCGTTGTCACCGCCACCGAGTAATGCTTCGAGCTTATCATGAACAATCTTGATAAGCTGTTGCCCAGGAGACAGCTTAGTCAAAACCTTTTGACCTATAGCTTCACTCTTGACCTCATCCATGAATTGATTGACAACATCATAGTTTACATCAGAATCGAGCAAGGCGATACGCACTTCTTTAAATGCATCGTCCATATTCTTCTCAGTTAAAGTCGCTTGACCTTTTAACTTTTTGAATATTCCCGATAGCTTATCAGTTAAGTTTTCAAATGCCATGTGTCCATATCCTCCTTATTTCATTTATAGAGTCTTTAGTCTTTCCAGTTTCATCAATCTCGTCTATTCTATCAAGTAGTTCAATAGTCTTATTCTCTTTTTCTCTTAGGTTTAATACTTTATCAAAATATTCGAGCTTTTTCTTGGCTGATTTCAAAGATAAATATACTGCATTTCTAGATGTGTTTTCATTTTGTGCAATCTCTGCAATAGATAAATCATCAAAATAATGTTTCTCTGCTCTTCTAAGTTCAGCCTTTCCTAAAAGATTTCCATAGATGGATAATAGAGTTGCTATCAATGTATTGTTTTCAAGCGACTCCATATCTATTCCTCGGAATTCTCATCTTCCCCGACTAACAAGGCATAGAGGTATCTATCCAAATCGAATTCACGAAGATCATCCTCATGTTCACCTAATCCAATAAATCTAACAGGTACACCGAGTTGATCACGAATTGCTAAGATGATTCCACCTTTAGATGTGCCATCCATCTTGGTTATTACAACACCAGTCAAAGGAGTCACTTCTTTAAAAACTTTAGCTTGTTGAACTCCATTTTGTCCTGTGTTTGCATCCAAAGCAAGCCAAATCTCTTGAGGTGCCACAGGAAGGACCTTCTTAATGACTCTGTTTACCTTTCCTAGCTCCGCCATCAAATAATCCTTAGTATGAAGTCTTCCGGCTGTATCAACCATCACCAAATCATATTTTTCATTGATTGCTTTCTTTATAGCATCAAAACAAACAGATGCGGGGTCAGCACCTTGTCCTCTTTCAAAAATATCTACACCTATTCTATTAGCCCAAATAGATAATTGTTGGACTGCTCCAGCACGGAAAGTATCAGCAGCTACCAACAAAACTTTCTTTCCAAGTTCTTTATAATGCTTTGCTAATTTTGCAATTGTTGTAGTCTTTCCTGTTCCATTGACACCAACCATTAAAAGAACAGTTGGATTCTCAGGATCAAATTTAATTTCAGTTTGGAATGAATCACCAGATTTAGCGTAATTCATAAACAAATTATCAACTAACAAATCATTGATTTCTTTGGAATTATCCACGTGTTGAGAAGCTGCCATCTTTTCAGTTTCATCTAAAACTGACATCGTCAAATTAACACCGACATCAGCCTCAATTAAGCAACGTTCCAATTCATCGAAATACTCGCTATTAGCTTCTTTAAATTTGTTTGCGATAGAATTCAATCTTGCACCAAATCCTTCACGAGATTTAGCTAAACCCAAATTATAAATTTTAGTTTCGTGATCAACTTCAACTTTTTCGGCTGTAGCTTCATCATTTTTCTTCTCAATCACTGGTTCATCAGTAGAATTGACTTGCTCAGCCTCTTTTGTTTGCTCTTCTTTTTCTTCTATTACTTCATCTTCTTCATTTTCTTTTTCTTCTGCCTTGTTTTCTTCAACTGGCTGTTCTTCAATTTTTTGCTCTTCTTTAACCTCAGGCTGAACTGGTTCCTCTAATGTGTTTTCTTCGACTACAGGTTCTTCCTTAGTTTCAACTTTATCTTCGATTGATTGCTCTGCAGATTGTTCTTTTTTTACCACTTCTGGTTGAAGAGATTCTTCTTTTATTTCCTCTTTTTTTACTTCATGTATAGGTTCCTCGTCGACCTTATTTCCTTCTAAAGTTTTTTCGACAACACTTTCACCTGAAGTTTTGTCTTTTGCTTCTTCATCTTTGATAGATGAATTATCTTCTACTTTGTTTTCTTCAACTGGCTGTTCTTCAATTTTTTGCTCTTCTTTAATCTCAGGTTGAACAGGTTCATCTGATAATTCTTTCTCGACTATAGGTTCTTCCTTAGTTTCAGATTTGTCTTCGATTGGTTGCTCATCATTTACTTCTACTTTAGATTCTTTCTTTTCAAGTTTATCTTCAAGTACCAAATCCAATAAAGGATTTGAATATTCAACTTCATTATTATTCTCAATTCCATCAGTATTGTTTTGAATTACAGGTTCTTCAAAACTAGACTGCTTATTTTCCTTTGAAGTTTCATATTTTTCTTCATCTTTGATAGATGAATTATCTTCTACTTTATTTTCTTCAACTGGCTGTTCTTCAATTTTTTGCTCTTCTTTAACCTCAGGCTGAACTGGTTTCTCTAATGAGTTTTCTTCGACTACAGGTTCTTCCTTAGTTTCAGCTTTATCTTCGATCGATTGCTCTACAGGTTGTTCTTTTTTTACCACTTCCGGTTGAAGAGATTCTTCTTTTATTTCCTCTTTTTTAACTTCAAATATAGGTTCCTCGTCGACCTTATTTCCTTCTAAAGTTTTCTCGACAACACTTTCACCTGAAGTTTTATCTTTTACTTCTTCAGATTTGAGATTTTCCTCAACTGGTTCTACAGGCTTTACTTCTTTTTTATCTTCATCCTTCTTATGAAATATTTTTTGTTTTAACCAATTTATAAGTCCCATAATCAATTGCTCCTTTGTCTGGACAACAAAGCTTCTTTAGCAGCTTCGGTTTCAGCTTGCTTCTTGTTATGTCCAATTCCAGTTCCTAAAATAACTCCATTGACTTTTGCAACTGCTTCAAATGTCTTATCAGTATTAATTCCTGATTCTTTAACTATTTCAAATTCAACCAAAGTCTTAAATTCACTTTGGATTTCTTCCAAGAGATCACTCTTCCAATCTCTTTCACCCGCTGTTTCTGCTCCACTCACATACTCAGCCATCGTCTTTGAAATAAATTCATAGGCATAGTCATACCCTAAGTCCAAATACATAGCACCGATAAATGACTCAAAGACATCCTCAAAGATATGTCCATGATACTGGGCATTTTTCTTCTCTCCATTGGAAAATTTTACATATGGAGCAAATCCAAGCTTTATTGCAATCTCTGTAAGATTTCTTCCTTCGACAATAGAAGATCTTAATTTAGATAATTTGCCTGGTGTATATTTTTTATGTGCTCTAAAAACAAGATCACCAACAACTAAATCTAAAACACCATCCCCTAAAAATTCCAATCTTTCATAACTTGAACTATCGCGATGCTCGTTTGAATATGAAGAATGGGTAAAAGCTTCTTCATATAATTTCATCCTCTTAGCCTCAGGAACCAATGAAAGAATCAACTCGCGCAAAGTATCGAATTTTCTAGGCTTTTGTTCCGGAAAAGAACCATCGATTGGAGACTGATTTTCAGGAAGAGGAGTCGTCGTATCTAACGTAGGCTTATCTTTCATCTTCCATCTCCTTTTTAATTGCAGGAATAAGACCAGATGAAATCATCTTATATGCCACATTTAAAGCATTATAGAAAGCATATCCGTTAGAATTGCCATGAGCTTTTACTGCAACTTTATTGACACCTAATAGCATGGCTCCACCTAATTCTTTAGAATCCATAGTCTTCATCATATCTTGGATTCCACTTTTTGCTAAAAGATATCCTATCTTAGTAGATAAATTCTTTTTAAATGCTTGTTTCAACAAAGAACCCATCATCTTTGCTGTTCCTTCAATAGTCTTGAGCAAAATGTTTCCAGGATATCCAGTAGTGACTATGACATCGTGTTCACCATCCAACACTTCTCTTGCTTCACATCTTCCCATATAGCCATGGAAGTTCATATTGGTGAGCAACTCGTCAGCTTTAGTAGTCTCCTCCAAACCTTTTCCTTTCTCTACTCCATTTGAGAGCAAATAGACACTAGGATTTTCATTTTCTAAAATAAGTTTTGAATATAAATATCCGAGTTTAGCAAAACAAACCAATTCCTCTCCAGTGTTATGGTTAGAGGCACCAATATCCAAAACAACAGTTCTCTTTCCCTTTACTTTAGTTGGGAAAGGACCAGTCAATCCAGCTCTGGGAACACCCGGAATATTTTTGAGAATCAATGTGGCACCTGTGACGAATCCACCGGTTGACCCAGCTGATACAACACCTTCGATTTCTTGATCCATATTAGCTCTTTTCAAAGCTTGAATCATAGAAGAATCTTTCATTCTCAAGAATTCCAAAGGAGATACTTCCATTGGAACAATTTCAGTAGTGTTAACAATTTCTACACGGGGATTATCTTTGAAATCTTCTAACTTGGAAGCATCTCCAAACAACACTAAATTCACATCTTGTTTTTTATCTAGAAAAGTTTTAACTCCACTTGATAATTCGACTGGGCCGAGGTCTGAACCCATCATATCCACTGCAATCTTCATATTTATAACTACCTCCTTCAAGCAGTATTTAGTATATCAAATACTCAGGAATGAGAATAAGGTTATAATCTTTAAATGAGGAAGCAAGACCATATTATGAACTTAAAAGAAGAAAAAATTAAATCCACAAAAGTATTTGATGGAAAACTATTAAAAGTATACAAAGATGAAGTTCTCTGTCCAAACAATGACAAAGCAACTAGAGAATACGTTATTCATTGCAAAGCCGCTGCTATTCTACCTATCACAGATCAAGGGAAAATCATCTTAGAAAAACAATATAGATATCCTATTAGCAAAGAATACATTGAAGTACCGGCAGGAAAAGCAAATGATGATGAAAGCATAGAAGACACAGCTAAAAGAGAATTAGAAGAAGAGACTGGTCTTAAAGCTTCTAAATTGATTAAAGTAGGAGAAATCTATCCAGCCTGTGCGTATTCGACTGAAGATATAACACTTTTCATTGCCAAAAATTTAAAAGAAGGAAACATCCATAGGGATGAGGATGAATTCATTGAATTGATAACTGTAGATTCAAAAGAATTCATAAAAATGTGTTTGGACGGAAGAATTACAGACGCTAAAACTATCGCTTTAGCCTTCTATTATCAGCAATCATTATTAGACTAGTATTTTTTCTAAGTTCTCGTCGTGTATTATTTTCTTCTTATACAAATTAAATCCTTCATTCGAATTGGCATTATCTAATATTTCCTTAGCATCTTCCATAGCACATTCGAATATTTTTCTATCCTTGTCAAAATTGATTACTGATAAACCATCATGTCCGGATTGATCGGTACCTGCCCAATCACCAGCGCCTCTGCTCTTCAAATCGTATTGGCTGATATCAAATCCATCTGTATGCGTAGCTAAATAATTCAATTTATCTATCGCTTGATCATCATCTCCATCATAGACCAATAAAGTGAGACCATTCTTTCCATTTCTTCCAACTCTTCCACGCAATTGGTGCAATGCTGATAATCCAAAATAATTTGCCGAATAAATTATCATTAGACAAGCTTCCTGTACATCAACCCCGACTTCTATTATCGATGTTGAAATCAATATAGGTTTTTCATTATTTCTAAACTTGTTCAATACTTCATTTTGATCATCCTTCTTCATTCGCCCATGTAGCAGTTGAACTTTATCTTCACCATATTCCTTCACATAATCATCATATACTTCTTTAGCTGATAATTTATTCGATTCATCTTCTTCATCACCATCAATTCTAGGGACTACTACAAAGACTTGTCTTTTTATTTCCAAAGCCCTATTTATAGCTTTGGAAATAAGTTGGCTTTGGCTATTCACAACCTTAGTATCCACATGTCTTGTTATTCCTTTAGGAAATTCTTTTAATTCTGATATATCGAGATCGCCAAATACAATTCTAGACATAGTTCGAGGAATAGGAGTAGCAGACATCATCAAAGTATCGACATAATCACCTTTTTTCATCATGGTCATTCTTTGATCGACACCGAATTGCTGCTGCTCATCTATGATTGATAAAGTTAATTTTTTAAATGTAACACCCTTTTCAATTCCGGCTTGTGTGGAAATCAACACATCTATATCTCCACAAGCTAATTCTTCCAATAATTTCTTTTTTTGAGATTGCTTCATATTAGAGATTAATAACCCAACTTTAACATTAAATCCAGAATAAAAAGATAAGGCGTTTTTGTAATGCTGGATAGCTAGGGAAGTCGTAGGTGCAAACAAGACACCCTGCCCACCTCTAATCGTATTTGCAAAAAGACTCAATAAAGCTACAGCAGTCTTTCCTGTTCCGACATCGCCTTGTAATATTCTAAACATAACATTAGATGAATCCATATCATCCATTATCTCTTTAGTGCATTGAATTTGATCTTTGGTCAAAGAAAATGGAAGCTTCTTAACCAAAGCATTCATCTCATTCCTATCTATTGATAAATGAGCACCTTTCTTATAAATCGATCTAAGCCTCTTATTGACTTCCATCTTCAAACAATAAGCCAAAGCTTCTTCATATTTAAATGTTCTCAATCCTTCTTGAAGCTGTTTTTTACCATCGGGTTGGTGCACAATTTTAAAAGCTTGACCTCTAGGAATCAATCTGTATTTCTTAACAAACTCATCAGGAACATTGTTACCTATATAACGCATTAATGATGAATGCAATATATTATCTATGACATTCATAAAATAAGATTGACCAATTCCACCAGGCAAACGATAGAATGGCTTTATTTCTGATTGAACAAACCATGAAGATAACTCATATACAGCACTGACAACTATAGATTTGAATCTAACAGAATATCTGCCGACAATAAATAAAGTCTTTCCTGTGGCAATTCTATTCAAATAAAACATCTGATTATAAATAATAAAAGAATGACAGATTCCATTCACACTGTTCTTTGCACCAAATCTAATGATTCCATGAGCTCTATTAGTCTTTACCTCATAGATTTGATAACAGCCTCTAATCATCCTTCCATCACCCAAAAAAATATCATCGCTGAGCGGTGATAAATCGATATAACGGCTAGGTAATTTCTCCAAAATTTCAATATCGGATGAAACTTGAAGTTTTTCTAATAATTCAAATTTATTCACGTTTTATATTTTATTCATTTTTCTAGTCGTTAGCAAATCTATATAAGCCAAGTCTACCATCAGGCATGATTTTACAGCAATGCAATTTCTTATCTTTTAATTTTAATTTTTCTCTTAATTTTCTAGCCTGAATTGTCATTTTTTGATCTTGAGTAATAAGCAATACATTGTGATCTCCACATAGAAAAGATACTTGATTAAGAACTGTCTTCTCACTAAAAGCACCGGTAGATTCACCGACAAATATCAAATTTGATTTAGGCTTTTGAGAATAAATAATTGCATCCTGAAGCCATTCTTTTATAACATCACTAGCCATTGCCTTCTTAGCTTTAAATCTGCCTTGTAAAGCTTTATTGACAGCATTTACTCCTTCGATAGGAATTATCAAAGTCTTATCTTTGAACTTCGGCATCACAATAATTAAGTTCTTAAAGAATTCAATACTTCCTTCTACCATCAAGGCTGAACCATCCACAAGAATTGAATCATCCTCTCCTATCATAAGTTTCATCTTGTCGACTAATTCATTATCTATCTTTGCCATATACCAAACCCTCTTTTTAATAATTTAACATATTTCAAATTTATTTCAAAAAAATAATACAAAAAAACTCGGACTCAATCCGAGTTTAAATAAATTAATCTTCTACAGATACGATGAAGGAATAGACAGGTTGACCACCATATTTAACATCGATGTCAGCTCGGCTTCCATATTTCTTTTGAAGGTCAGCTTCGATTGAGCCACGTGTTGCTTCATCGATATCTTCACCACAAAGAACAGTGATGATTGATGAATTGTCATCCATCATAGATTCCAATAATTTGTTGAGTGCATCAATTTTGTCATCACCTACAGCAGCTATGGATTTTCCATGCATTCCCATAAATTGATTCTTCTTGACAGAAACACCACCAATTGTAGTATCTCTCACTGCATAAGTAACCTCTCCGGATTTAACTTGAGAAATAGCTTCAAGCATCTCTGTCTTATTAGATTCAGGACTTACGGAAGGATTGAACATCATAGCCGCAATCATTCCTTCAGGAATTGTCTTAGTAGGAACTACTATTACATTTATACCCTTAGGAGCAAGGATATCAGCCGCACTGGAAGCAGCCATTACAATATTTCCATTATTAGGATATACAAAGACATTCTTTGCATGAACTTTTAAAACAGCATCAGTAATATCAGCGGTAGATGGGTTCATGGTTTGACCACCAGTGACAATTCCATCTACACCAATTCCTGTGTGGAACAATTCAGCAATTCCATCACCGGCACAGACAGCGACGGAAGCATACTCTTTCAAAGGTGTAGTGTCATTTGCTTCTTCAACAGGCTTGTCCTCATATTCTTGCTTAGGAGCAGTTGCTTTTCCTTCTTTAGCCAAATCAATAATGTGCTCATGTTGTTGAGTCATGGATTCAACTTTAAGTTTAATAAATTCACCAAATTGCTGAGCGTAATTAAATACTGTTCCAGGTTTCTTTGCGTGAATATGCACTTTGACCAAATCATCATCTCTTACAGCTACTATTGAATTACCATAATTATTCAAAACAGAACGGAAACGATGTTCATCAAACTTATGTTTTCCACTCTCTTGAGGATTTTCAGGAAGTTGAAGAATAAATTCAGTACAATATCCAAAGTCCTTATGCTCAAGTTTGGCTTGAACAGGATTTGAGGCATTAAATTCTTCTTTGTTTTCACTGACAGGGGTAGAAACAACATCAGGCATATTTCTTTGAACAATTTCGTTATGCAATGCCTTGGAGAATCCTTCAATAACTTTGCAGAAACCTGCTCCACCACTATCAACAACACCAACTTCCTTTAATACAGGTAAAAGATTAGGTGTTCTCTTCAAAGAAGCTTCAGCTTCGGATAAAAATATATCGATTGCTTCATCGATTGGCATGCCTCTTTCAGCTTTTTCATAAAGGACCATGGCAGCTTCTCTTTCAACAGTAAGCATTGTTCCTTCAACAGGCTTCATAACTGCCTTGTAAGCAACTTCCTTACCCACCATGAACGCTTCTGCAATATCGACGGCATCAGCCTCTTCCTTACCTTTTAAACCTTCTGCAAATCCACGGAAGATTTGAGATAAGATAACTCCAGAGTTTCCTCTAGCTCCTAAGAGCAATCCACGGCTGAATGCTTTAGCAACATTATATATATTGCTGTCATCAGTAGTAGATACTTCTTTAGCACCAGAACTCATGGTCAAATTCATATTAGTTCCAGTGTCACCATCAGGTACTGGGAAGACATTCAAAGCATCTATATCTGGATAAGAATTAAAGATATTATTAGATCCAGATATAATCATTTGTTTTAACAAAATTCCATCAAGTTTAACCATATTGTTTTTTACCCCACAAATAGTTTAATCAATCCATCGATTCAATAACAACATTAAGAGATTTCAAATCAAAGCCATAATAGTTAACCCAATATTTAATATTTTGAGTCACAACTTCACCAACTGCTTTTAAAGAAACTGGATAGGATATAATCAAATGACATAAGATAATAACCCTACCATCATAATAATAACGAAGATTCAATCCACCATCAAATATATTAATGACAAATGAACCAAGAATCCTTTTAAAGGATGAACTAGGAGAAAAGCCAATAACGCCAGCGCAAGTTTCAATCGACTCGACTATTTTATTTGAAAGCAATCTAGCATCATCTTTTAATTGGCTTTTCTTAATCAGTTTTCTCATATACCTCCTTTAAAAAGGCATAATATTATATAAAAATAATTCAATCTAAGCAAATTATTGAAAATTAACCAATAACAAATATTAAGTATAGAAGAAATTTATATATATTTTTTCCCGTAAACAAAAAAAGCGGCAGCGCGCTGCCTTCGCCCGACGGGCTATTATCGCCGCG
>ENA-OOXA01000172-OOXA01000172.1-human-gut-metagenome-genome-assembly--contig:-NODE-172-length-53990-cov-8.029610_pt1 | contig 53990 bp, 30 predicted proteins | sample MGYA00241581_ERZ501331 | MGnify/ENA primary metagenome ERZ501331 (study PRJEB25962, sample SAMEA2042982) | human gut metagenome | biome: human gut; feature: human-associated habitat; material: faeces...
TTGTTGCTCAGGAACTTATAAATAAAGTTAAATTATAGTGTTGCGGAATTAAGGTATATAACAAGTATACCTATGAAAAACACTTACTCTTACAAAGATATTTTTGAGAATTTTTCTACTTTTTTCTTATTCTTATGTGGCTTTTTCTGACTTTTTTGCCCTTTACGTCCTTATCCAAAGCCAAAAATGTATCTAATTGTTGTTAAATAAGTAGATTTATCTTTAATTGATTATGTGTTATGAAAGGTAAAAACTACGGTTAAAATCTTTTGGAGGAATGCTTTTGTCCATCCTTTATAAGATTTATCTAGATGTTTTCTGAAAAGTTATATAAAAGACCCCGGATTGGGTACAAAAAATTAAACTTTTGTACCTAATCCGGGATATATAAGGATTAATAGACATCTAATGATATTTTTTGAGGACTTTCTTTGGGGCTTTCAGGAATATTTTTTCCATTAACTGAAGATTGGGTAAAGTTTATACATTCAGTATTCATCAAATAATAAGGATATTGTGCCTCTTTTATATGGAAGTTATCAATGTTTATGTTGCGGATTTTATATTCTTCATTGCCGTCCATAAAAATTGCATAGTTATCAGCTGTGCCGGCGCTTACATTACTTATATGAAAATCTTCATAAAGTGCCTGATGATTTCCACCACGGAAGCCGAAATAATTTGTTTCGAAACGTAGAATGGCTCCTTTTGCTCGTTCTACCGTAATGCTGTCAACGACAACATTGCGTATATATCCTCCTCGGTCCCGATTTGATTTGAAGTAAATAGCATTTTTTACGGTTCCAATTTCTATATTGTTCATATATACATCAGATGCTCCTCCAGACATTTCACTACCGATGCAAAGTCCATTACATTCCGAGTGAAAAATACAGTTACGGATTACAATATTACGTGAAGGACGTCCTATATATCGTCCGTCGGTATCTCGTCCGGATTTGATGGCGATAGCGTCGTCTCCCGTACGGAAGGTACAGTTTTCTATCAGAACATTAGTAGTTGATTCCGGATCACAGCCGTCATTATTCGGAAAGTGACTGTCTATCGTGACTCCACGTACTATCACATTGTCGCAATATACTGGGTGGATAGTCCAGAAGGGAGAATCTTTAACAGTAATTCCCTCTATCAATACGCGTGAGCATCCATAGGGCTGTATGCAAGAGGGGCGTAGAACGGTACCTTCTCCAAAAATACGTTCGTGTACAGGTACTAGTTTATCTCCCATTTCACGGAGCCGGTCACGATCGTTGGCTTCTATTTTACTCCATGCTGCAAATTCAAGTCCTCCTTGTGCATCGATTGTTCCTTTTCCTGTGATAGCAATATTATTAGCATGATAAGCATAAATCATAGGTGAATGTCCATAAAGTTCTGTTCCTTCCCAACGAGTGAGGACAACGGGGAGAAAATCGGAAGATTTACCACTGAATTGCAGGTATGCTCCCTCTGCTAAATTCAGATTGACATCACTTTTCAGATGTAACGGACCATTAAGGAAATAATGTCCTTCTGAAACCTTTACTGTTCCGCCTCTTGCAACCGAACAAGAATCAATTGCTGCTTGAAGTAAAGTCCGTGCACAGCTTGTATCTTGAGGTACATTTATCATAAATGTTCTGTCAGGAAATGAAGTGAGTGCGATATTGTTGATGATTTCCTCTTGAGGAGTAGGGGAAGCAATGGGTTGTTGTGGAGAACCGCATGCTGCGAAGATGCCACTACCCAGTACAAAAAGATATTTTACTAGTTTCATAATTGTTTATTATTTAATGTTTGTTTTGTATAGAAGGTCCGTCATGTTCATATTGGAACCAGTCGAAAGCAACTTTTCCGTCAGCAGACTGGGTGTTATAACAATAGAGTCCAATCCTTACACCTTTCCAGTTGCCGAACTTCATATTGAAAGAAGTGCCTATTTCTTTGTATGATTTGCCATCTTGACTAGCTAGAAATTGATAGTTATTTTCCTTTGCGTCAGCTTCCAGACGTAAATAAATGTCTTCTCCAGAAATAGTTTCTTTTTGTTTTATGATACCGTCTTTTTCAAAATACAAAAATGTTTTGCCGTTCTGTTTTGCGATACCAATAAGATAATTTTCCTTACCTATGCAAGCCAGGCCGCAATACTGTCCTTCTGCTAGTTCTGTATAAATCATTTTTGTAGTTGTTGTTCCTTTGTATCCCATTGTTTTCTGTGTCAGTGTATTACGGGCTTGTTTAAAGCTGCTGGCCTTTAGTGCATGAAAGGTAAGCATTCCTTTTTGTTCGGTGAGTGACCATGCTTTGTTTTCTGGGTTATGATTGAACTGCCATTGCAAGGATAGCTTTTCCGAAGAAAAGTCATCATCAGTTTGTGGGACTGTTATAATGCTCTGTTTACCAGTTCGTGGTTTAGTCCATACAGTTACAGGCTCACCGATGCCATTCATATCCATATCTACACCGATAACTGGCCAGCCATTTTTCCAGTGCATAGGTTGCAAATGTACCACTCTGCCCAATGGATTGTATTGTTGAAAATGAAAGAAGAACCATTCTCCATACGGAGTATCTACCATTGCTCCCTGATGAGGCCCGTTGATATTTGTGCTACCTTGTTCTAAAACAACTTTTTTCTCATATGGACCATATATGTTTTTCGAGCGTAAAATAGTTTGCCATCCTTCGGAAACTCCTCCCTCTGGTATACTTAAATAATAATAACCATTGATTTTATGTATTTTAGTTCCTTCTGCTACAGGTCCTGTGTATACAGTTCTTCCTTCATCGAGCAATTTGGTCCCGTCTGGACTCATCTTATGAATAATGATAGGTCCTGCACCATGAATACTTCTTCCAAGATATGCTTGTCCATCATCATCCCAAAAAGGACAAGGGTCTTCCCACTTTTCTACATGACAGACATTTACTAACGGACTCCATGGGCCAGCAGGGTTTGCAGCATTCGACATAAATAATCCTTCGTCTGGGGTACAAAAGAAAACCCAGAACTTTCCATCATGATGACGGATTGAAGGAGCCCATGATCCTCCGGCATAGTGTTCGTTTGTATCCCATCCAGGAAAGTCGAAGCGTGAATATACTTGTGACAATAGTTTCCAGTTGACCATATCTTCAGATTCAAGGACTTGCATCCCTAAAAAATGGAAGTCGGATGCTACCATATAGTATTTATTTCCGACGCGGATAACATCCGGATCTGAGTAATCGGCATTCAGTATCGGATTTATATATGTTCCGTTGCCTTGATCTCCCCAGGTGTTAAGTGAAGTAGGAGAGGGAAGATAGGACTGTGCAAATGATACAATTGCACCTCCTATCCCCAATAGAAATAAAATAGTGTTTTTCATGTGTATTGTGTGTCTTATGATTAATATATATTCTCTAGTGACTGTATTATTTACTCCTTATATTATATATACTGATATTATAGGAAAATAAATTATAGCAGTCATTTATAACCTTTTCAGTGCTAGCTTAATTACTTTTTCTACAGCTGCTTCAGGCTCTTCTTTTAATATTGCTGCCACTACCTTTTGTGATGGCGCTTGTGCAAATCCTAACATCGTCAATGCAGCTATTGCTTCTTCATAAATTTCATTGTTGGCGGTGATGCTAATAGGAGCTGATGTTGTTGATGTACCGATGTCTGTAGTTGAAATTTTGTCTTTTAAATCAACAATGATACGTTGTGCGGTTTTTAATCCGATTCCTTTGACGGTCTTTAGTAATTTATCGTTTCCGCTGCTTATTACATTACAGAGTTCAGAAGGTGTGAGAGCCGAAAGTATCATGCGGGCAGTATTTCCTCCTATACCTGATACGCTTATTAGTAACAGAAATAGTTCTCTTTCCTGCTTGGTAGCAAATCCATATAATATATATGCATCTTCTCTGATTGATTCATAAATATAAAGTTTGACTTCTTTTTTCCCCTGGATGGCAGAATAGGTGTTCAAGGACACATTAATACCATATCCTAAGCCGTTACATTCAATGACAGCCATTGCTGGCGTGATTTCGGTAAGTTCTCCTTTGATATATTCAATCATATTTTTCTGATAATTTATTGTTTTAATACAAAAATAGGCATAAGAAAGTTATAAATTGTAAGTTTGTGCAGATTTATTTCAAAATCACTGCCACAGTGTTTGTTTAGAATTGTTCTAATTTTGTATTTTTGCGGTGTTAAAATATAGAATTAATTCAAACATCAAAAATAATATGGGAAAAATTAGAGCAGCCGTAGTAGGTTACGGAAATATTGGAAAGTTTACATTGGAAGCACTCGAAGCTGCTTCTGATTTCGAAGTTGCAGGTATTGTACGTCGTAATGGAGCTGAAAACAAGCCGGCAGAGTTGGCTAACTATCCGGTAGTAAAGGATATAAAAGAATTGGAGAATGTTGATGTTGCTATTCTTGCTACTCCAACCCGTAGCGTAGAAAAGTATGCAAAAGAAATATTGGCTTTGGGTATTAATACTGTAGATAGCTTTGATATCCATACACAGATAACTGATTTGCGTCGTTCTTTGGGAGAAACAGCAAAAGCTCACAACGCTGTATCTATCATCTCTGCGGGATGGGATCCGGGAAGTGATTCTGTAGTTCGCGCTTTGTTGCAGGCTATTGCTCCTAAAGGTATTACTTATACAAACTTTGGTCCGGGACGTAGTATGGGACACTCTGTAGCTGTACGTGCTATTGCTGGCGTGAAAGATGCACTGTCTATGACAATTCCAGTTGGAACAGGTATTCATCGCCGTATGGTTTATGTGGAACTGGAAGAAGGTGCAGACTTCAAGACTGTAGAAGCTGCTATCAAAGCTGATCCTTATTTTGTAAATGACGAGACTCATGTAATTCAGGTTCCTTGTGTAGACGATTTGAATGATGTTGGTCATGGCGTTAACTTGGTACGTAAGGGTGTATCTGGAAAGACACATAATCAGTTGTTCGAATTCGATATGAAGATCAACAATCCGGCTCTTACAGCTCAAGTATTGGTATGTGTTGCCCGGGCTTCTATGAAACAGCAGCCGGGATGCTATACAATGATTGAAGTTCCGGTTATCGATTTGTTGGAAGGTGACCGTGAAGAACTGATTGCTCATTTGGTATAATTAATTTTCAGATAACTTTGAAATCTCTTTCCTGTATCGTTTCGGGAAAGAGATTTTTTTTGTTCCTTTGTGGCTATATCAAAGAAATATAAATTATGACGTTAGCAAGTATTGTTTGGGATGTAGATCCTGTTCTGGTACATTTAGGCTCCCTTGAAATTCGTTGGTATGGATTGATGTGGGGACTCGGATTCATTTTCGCTTATGAAATAGTATCGCGTTTATTTAAAAAAGAAGGATATCCTGACTATTGGGCAGATAAATTGTTTGTATATTGTATAGTAAGTAGTGTGATAGGAGCCCGATTAGGACATTGCTTATTTTATGAGTGGGATTATTATGGAGCACATCCGTTGGAGATTTTGAAAATCTGGAAAGGAGGACTTGCCAGTCATGGAGGAGTATTTGCCTTGATTTTGGCTTTGGTTTGGTACTCAAAGAAAGTTACGAAGAAAAATGTGTGGTGGCTTTTCGATCGTATGATTCCAGCGGTAGCTGTGGTCTGCATGTGTATCCGTTTCGGAAATCTGATGAATTCGGAAATATTTGGTTTCCCGACTACATTACCTTGGGGCTTTGAGTTTGTGCGTTCTCGTGAGTGGCAAGCTTTGTATAATCAGAATGGAGAAGCTCAAGCGTGTCATCCTACACAGATATACGAAATGCTCTATTGCTTGATAGCATTAGTGACCTCATGGCTGATGTATTACAAATTTTACCTTCAAAAGCGGATAGGTCTGATAACTGGAGTTTCTCTCTTGATTTTCTTTGGTGCACGATTTGGACTGGAATTTATGAAAAATCCGCAAGTTGCAGAAGAAGTGAATATGACTTTGAATATCGGACAACTGCTGAGTCTGCCTCTTATTTTGTTGGGTATATATCTGATAGCTACAAGTAAGAAACGTAAGGAGGCTTTCTAAAATAAAAAACAATAGAACGAAATTCCGTTCTTTGAGTAAGAATGTTTCATCCTCGATTAAAAATGTTGCATGTATCATTTTTAATCGAGGATGAAACATTTATTATATTCCTTTTACTAAGCTCTGCATACATTTGCAATACCGTTTTGAACGGCAGTGTGAGATTTATAAATGTTAAACCTAATCTATTGTGTAAATGGAAAGCATAAAAAGATCATTCTTTTTAACACTCCTTCTCATGGTGTGTTTGGTAGTGCAAGCACAAAGTTTGCAAGTGTCGGGAACTATCGTTTCCAAATCTGATGGACAGCCTATTATTGGGGCAACTATTCTTGAACAAGGTACGACCAATGGTACGATTACCGATTTTGATGGTAAGTTTTCTTTAACTGTAAAGCAGGGTGCGGAAATTTCTATTTCCTATATAGGTTTTAAAACTCAGGTCGTAAAAGCTCAAAATGTATTGGACATTGTGCTGGAAGAAGACACAGAAGTACTGGATGAAGTTGTTGTAACAGGTTACACTACTCAGCGTAAGGCAGATTTGACCGGTGCCGTATCTGTTGTTAGTATGGATGATTTATCTAAGCAGAATGAAAATAATCCGATGAAAGCTTTGCAAGGTCGTGTTCCTGGTATGAATATTACGGCAGATGGTAATCCTAGTGGTTCAACAACAATTCGTATTCGTGGTATTGGTACATTAAATAACAATGACCCTCTTTATATTATTGACGGGGTACCTACTAAAGGTGGAATGCATGAATTGAATGGTAATGATATAGAATCAATTCAAGTTTTAAAGGATGCAGCTTCAGCTTCTATTTATGGTTCTCGTGCTGCCAATGGTGTGATTATCATTACAACTAAAAAAGGAAAAGAAGGTCAGTTGAAAATAAATTTTGACGCATCGGTATCTGCTTCTATGTATAATAATAAAATGGAGGTATTGAATGCAGAAGAATATGGTCAGGCAATGTGGCAGGCTTATGTAAATGGTGGTCAGGACCCAAATACTAACCCTTTGGGATATAAATATGATTGGGGATATGATAGTAATGGCTATCCAAAATTGAACAGTATTAGTATGTCTCGTTTTCTTGACTCTAATAACACAGTTCCGTCAGCAGACACAGATTGGTTTGATGAAACGACTCGTACAGGTGTTATTCAGCAATATAATGTATCAGTAAGTAATGGGTCGGAAAAAGGATCTTCTTTCTTTTCTCTTGGATATTATAAGAATCTGGGTGTTATAAAAGATACTGATTTTGAGAGATTCTCTGCTCGTATGAATTCAGACTATAACCTGATTGGAAAAGTATTGACTGTTGGAGAGCATTTCACTTTGAACCGTACTTCTGAAGTACAGGCTCCAGAAGGTTTCTTGCAAAATGTATTACAGTTTAATCCTTCTTTACCGGTTTATGATATTAACGGTAATTATGCGGGACCTGTAGGTGGTTATCCTGACCGTGAAAATCCTGTAGCGCGTTTGGATAGAAATTCGGATAATCGTTATACTTATTGGCGTATGTTCGGAGATGCATATATTAATTTAAATCCGTTTAAAGGTTTTAATATTCGTTCTACATTTGGTTTGGATTATTCTCAAAAGCAACAACGTATTTTTACTTATCCCATTACAGAAGGAAATGTTGCAAATGATAAAAATGCAGTAGAAGCAAAACAAGAACATTGGACAAAATGGATGTGGAACGCTGTTGCTACTTATAATTTAGAAGTAGGTAAACATCGTGGCGACGTGATGGTTGGTATGGAATTGAATCGTGAAGATGATAGTTGGTTCTCTGGTTATAAAGAAGATTATAGTATATTAAATCCTGATTATATGTGGCCTAATGCAGGTACAGGAACAGCTCAGGCTTATGGATCGGGTGAAGGTTATTCATTGGTTTCTTTCTTTGGTAAATTAAACTATACCTATGATGATAAATATTTATTTTCTTTGACTGTTCGTCGTGATGGTTCCTCTCGTTTTGGTAAAAATAATCGTTATGCTACATTTCCGTCTGTTTCATTGGGATGGCGTATTAGCAATGAAAAATTCATGAAGGAGCTTACTTGGCTGAATGATTTAAAAATTCGTGCTTCATGGGGACAGACAGGTAATCAAGAAATTTCAAATATAGCTCGTTATACTATTTATGTTCCTAATTATGGTGTAACTGAGTCTGGAGGACAAAGCTACGGAACTTCTTATGATATTGCTGGCACAAATGGAGGTAGTATTCTTCAGTCTGGATTTAAACGTAACCAGATTGGAAACGATGATATTAAATGGGAAACTACCACTCAGACAAACTTGGGTTTTGATTTCTCTTTGTTTGATCAGACTTTATATGGATCATTCGACTGGTTCTATAAGAAAACAACAGATATTCTTGTTCAAATGGCAGGTATTGCAGCTATGGGTGAAGGCAGCACTCAGTGGATTAATGCCGGAGAAATGGAAAACAAAGGTTTCGAGTTGAACTTAGGTTATCGTAATACGACAGCATTTGGTTTGAAATACGATTTGAATGGTAATATTTCTGCTTATCGTAATAAGATAACTGCTCTTCCTGCAACAGTTGCTGCAAACGGTACATTTGGAGGTAATGGGGTAGAAAGTGTAATTGGGCATCCCAATGGTGCACAGGTAGGATATGTAGCAGATGGTATCTTCAAGTCACAGGCAGAAATTGATAATCATGCAACTCAAGAGGGTGCTGGCTTGGGACGTATTCGCTGGCGTGATTTGGATGGTAATGGTGTTATCAACGAAAAGGATCAGCAGTGGATTTATGATCCGACACCAGCGTTCAGTTATGGATTGAATATCTATTTGGAGTATAAAAATTTCGACTTGACAATGTTTTGGCAAGGCGTGCAGGGAGTTGATGTAATTAGTGATTTGAAAAAGGAAACAGACTTATGGAGCGGGCTGAATATTGGTTTCTTAAATAAAGGAAAACGAGTGCTTGATGCATGGACGCCGACTAATCCTGATTCGGATATTCCAGCATTGTCACGTGATGATGTCAATAATGAAAAACGTGTATCTACCTATTTTGTGGAAAATGGTTCATTCTTGAAATTACGTAATCTTCAGATAGGTTACAATGTTCCTCAGAATTTTGCGAAGAAGATGAAAATGGAACGTTTACGCCTTTATTTAAGTGCACAGAACTTGCTTACTATTAAGAGTAAAGAATTTACAGGAGTTGATCCGGAAAATCCAAATTATGGTTATCCGATTCCTTTGAACTTAACTTTTGGTATTAATGTTAGCTTTTAAATTGAAAAACTATTAAAACGAAAATTATGAGAAATTTATTATATGCGACAGTTTTAGGTTTTGCGTTGGCTTGCTCTGGATGTTCTAACTTTCTGGAAGACCAAGTGCCACAAGGAACTATCGATAACGAGCAGTTACAGAATCCCGCTTATGTAGACAATTTGGTTATTTCTGCTTATGCTGTGTGGATATCTGCGGAAGATATTAACTCATCATTCTCTATGTGGAATTATGATGTGCGTTCGGATGATGCCTATAAAGGTGGAAACGGAACAGAAGATGGTGATGTTTTTCATGCATTGGAAATTTCGCAAGGTGTCATGACTACTGCATGGAATATCAGTGATATGTGGCAGCGTTTGTATAATTGTATTTCTCGTGCTAATACTGCTTTACAGTTACTGAATCAGCTTGATGAGAATACTTATCCACTAAAGCAGCAGCGAATTGCTGAGATGAAATTCTTACGTGGACATGGACACTTCTTGCTGAAGCAGTTGTACAAGCACATTGTTTTGGCAAACGATGAAAATCTTACTCCCGAAGAATATAATAATCTTTCTAACACAACTTATACAAATGATGAAAGCTGGCAGCAGATAGCAAATGATTTTCAGTTCGCTTATGATAATCTGCCGGATACACAAGCCGATAAAGGACGTCCTACTAGAGCCGCAGCTGCAGCTTATTTGGCAAAGACTTATTTGTATAAGGCCTATCGTCAGGATAATCCTGAAAATAATGAGATAACAAGTATTAGCACTGAAGACTTGGCAAAAGTAGTTCAGTATACTGAGAAGTCTATTATGTCTGCTGGCGGATACAATTTAGAAGCTGATTTCCATAATAATTTCCGTCCGGAACCTCAGTATGAGAATGGATGTGAGTCATTGTGGGCTATGCAATATTCTATGAATGACGGAACAAATAATGGTAATTGTAACTGGTCGTTTGGATTGATTGTTCCTAATATTCCAGGGGTGACAGATGGTGGTTGTGACTTTTATAAACCAAGTCAGAATTTGGTAAATGCCTTTAGAACTGATATGGATGGTCATCCGTTATTTGATACCTTTAATAATAGTGATTATGATATTACAACTGATAATGTAGACCCTCGTCTGTTTTTGACTGTAGGTATGCCTGGATTCCCATATGAATTTAATAAGAATTATATGATGGATAAATCTTCTACTTGGAGTCGTAGTAATGGTCTTTATGGTTATTATGTAACATTGAAGCACAATGTAGATCCAGATGGAGATTATTTGATAAAAGGTGGTTGGTGGGGTAGTCCTATGAATCATATTGTTTTGCGTTATTCGGATGTTTTATTAATGCGTGCAGAGGCCTTGATTCAATTAAATGATGGTCGTCTTAATGAAGCAATTAGTCTGATTAATGAAGTTCGTAATCGTGCTGGTCAAAGTACTACTATGATTGCAGATTATCCTGCTGCTTATGGTGTTACTTTCTATGTGAAGCCTTATACGGGAACTTATACCAAGGATGAGGCTTTGAAGATGTTGAAATTTGAACGTCGTGTAGAATTGGCTATGGAAAGTGATCGTTTCTTCGATTTAGTACGTTGGGGGGAAGCCGATCAGGTCTTGAATAAATATTATGCAGAAGAAGCTGATAATTGTGCTATTTATTCAAATGCTTCGTTTACTAAAAATAAAAATGAATACTTGCCTATACCTTTTGCGCAGATAAGTGCTAGTAACGGTAATTATACACAGAATTGTGGCGGCTGGTAATTTAATTGTAAATCTTAATAAATGAATATTATGAATGCAATAAAATATATTAATAAAGTTTTTTTCATCCTTCTCTCTTTGGCTTTTGTTGCAGGATGCGATGATGATAATACGTCAGATCTTCAGTTGAACGGGCAAACTTGGCTGAATACATTGCAACTCGATGAATATCAGGGAGTCATTGATAATTCGACTAAAACTGTCGTAGTAGGAGTACCTGTCGATTATAATACAGATGCCATGAAGGTAACGGCAATTGAGGTTTCCGATGGTGCTGAAGCTTCAATGAAGGTTGGAGATATTGCCAATTTCTCTTTTCCTCAAACGATAAAAGTAACAAATGGTGATGCTTATTTGGATTATACTGTTACGGTAAAGCATGATGAAGCTAGAATTACATCGTTTAAATTGAATAATGAGTATACTGGTATTATTGATGAAGAGAATCATTCTATTTTGGTACGTGTGCCGACGAGTATCGATATTACTAGTCTTATACCTACGGTTGAAACAACCCAAGGAGCAATGGTTTCTCCAGCTTCAGGACAAGCTGTTGATTTTACAAGTCCAGTAGAGTTTACAGTTACTTATCAGAGTGCAGTTGCTGTTTATGTTGTAACTGTTGTACAGTCTGATTCTCCTAGTGCTGTATATGTAGGTTTGGCTTCTTCTATAGATGAACTAAATGCAGAAGAAAAAGAAGCTGCTAGCTGGATGTTGAAGAATATTCCTAATGCTCAGTACCTCTCATTTGAAGATGTTCGAACCGGAAGAGTTGATTTAAATGATTGCAAGGTTATGTGGTGGCATCTGCATATCGATGGAGGTATCGATTCAATGGATAAATTTGAAGCTGCTGCCCCAAGTGCTGTACAAGCAGTTTCGAAGGTAAAAGAATTTTATGAAAATGGAGGTAGCTTGTTATTGACTCGTTATGCATCGTTCTATGCAGCTAAGCTGGGTGTTACCAAGGATGGAAATGCTCCTAATAACTGTTGGGGACAGTCGGAAGAGACAGGCGAAATAACTACAGGTCCTTGGAGCTTCTTTGTGACCAATCATGAAACTCATCCTCTTTATGAAGGTGTGGATATATCAACGATTGATGGTAAAAAGGGAATTTATATGTGTGATGCAGGTTACCGGATAACTAATAGTACTGCTCAGTGGCACATCGGTTCCGATTGGGGAGGATATGAAGATCTGAATAGCTGGGAAACAAGTCATGGTGGTGTAAGTCTAGGATATGGCGGTGATGGTGCCGTAGTTGTTTGGGAATACCTTTCAAGTGAAACGACTGGTGGAGTACTTTGTATCGGTTCTGGATGTTATGATTGGTATTCTTATGGAGTAGATACTTCAGCAGATTCATATCATGGTAATGTTGCAAAGATTACTCAGAATGCAATTAATTATTTAACAAGTGAATCAAAATAAAAATTAAATAATGATTGTCCGATAAAAGAATTTTTGAAATTCAGATATTTGGAATATGTAAAATGTTTATCGGACAACATTAAAAAAATAATGTAATTTATGAAAACAATGATATATTCTTTAGCTTTAGCTGCATTCATGTCATTAAGTAGTTGCAATGATAATGATGATCCTATATTGACACAGAAAGACTGGGATGGCACTGCAACATATTTTGCTTCAACAGATGAACAGTTTACTACTTATTATAAACCGTATGTTGGTTATGTAGGCGATCCGATGCCGTTTTATGATCCGATAGAACAGAATTTTAAGATTTTGTATTTGCAGGAATTTCGTCCTAATCAGGAGGCAACATATCATCCTATTTGGGGAGTAAGTACAAAAAATGTAGACTCATACCAGTCTTTGGGGGAAGTGATTTCTACTGGTAATGCGTCGGAAGCTGATGCTGCAATAGGTACGGGTAGTACGATATACAATGATTCTGAAAAGTTATATTATACTTTTTATACAGGACATACTGCCAACCAAGAAGTTGTGATGATGGCAACTTCTTCTGACTTTAAGACATGGACGAAAAGCAAGATATTTTATTTGCAGGGAAATGACTATGGATACAGTGTAAAGGATTTCCGCGATCCGTTTGTCTTCAAAGGTGATGATGGTATTTATCATATGATTGTTTCTACGATGCAGGGAACAAAAGGCGTTTTGGCAGAATTTGTTTCTTCTGATTTGAAGTCTTGGGAACACAAAGGTGTATTTATGTCAATGATGTGGGATCGCTTCTATGAATGTCCAGATGTCTTTAAGATGGGTGACTGGTGGTATTTGGTTTACTCAGAAAAGCATGTAGCAATCCGTAAAGTCCAATATTTTAAAGGACGTACGCTGGATGAACTGAAGGCATGTACGGTTAATGACGCTGGTAAATGGCCTGATGATCATGAAGGTCTTTTGGACTCTCGTGCTTTCTATGCAGGAAAAACTGCTTCAGATGGTATTAATCGTTATATTTGGGGCTGGTGTCCAACTCGTGAAGGTAATAACAATACAGCTGTCGGAGCTGAGCCGAATGAACCTCAATGGGCTGGTAACTTGGTTGCTCACCGTATCATCCAGCATGAAGACGGTAGCTTATCATTGGGTAGCATACAAGGTATTGATAATAAATTTACTACTGTTTCATCGTTGAAGGTTATGGCTAAAAGTGAAAACGGAGTAAGTGAAAACGCAGGTAAGTATGTATTGACTGGAAATTCTTTCGTTTTATTCAATCGTTTGAACGTTGCTAATAAGATTTCCTTTACTGTAAAAGCTACTGATAAAACAGATAAGTTTGGTTTCTCTTTTGCCCGTGGTACTGATTCGAAGAAGTATTACTCTATTGTTGTAAATCCAGAAGATAACGGTAACAAGAAAAAACTGAACTTTGAAGAGCAAGGAGAAGAAGGTATGGGATTTGTTGCTGGAATTGACGGATACCTGTTCAATACTCCTGCCGATAATGAATATCATGTAACTGTTTATACAGACAATTCTGTTTGTGTTGTTTATATCAATGACAATGTAGCCTATACGAATCGTATTTATGGTACACAGAAGAACTGCTGGTCTATAAATAGTTATGAGGGAACCATTGAAGTTAGCAATATTGAAGTAAGTTATTATTAATCTAATTATTATGAGTTTGAATTTTTCGTCAAAAAAAAGTTTGTTAGCTATTGCACTAGGACTCTCACTGACTGTTCAAGGTGCAGAGAACCGTGTGGTTGTCAAGCATTTGGCTAATGAACAGAATATCATTCTTTTGGATTCGTTGAAGAAGTTTTTACTTCTTCCCGTTCAAGAGAATGCACCTGAGGGTAAGGTTAACATTATTGTTAATAATGAATTCCAGTTGGAACAAAACATAAATATTCGTCTGGCTCGTGAAAAAGTTGACTATTATGTACCATTAGATTTGTCTGCATATCAGGGAAAATCTGTTTCTGTTGATGTTACGGGTATGCCGGCATCTTCATTGTGCTGGAAGGAGATAAAGCTTTCCGATACGTTCGATTCTTCAAATCGTGAAACTTACCGTCCTGTTTATCATCATACTCCAGTGTATGGATGGATGAACGATCCGAATGGAATGTTTTATAAAGATGGAGTGTATCATTTGTATTTCCAATATAACCCTTATGGTTCGATGTGGGGAAATATGACTTGGGGACATTCTACAAGTACAGATTTGACTCATTGGACGTATGAAGGCACAGCTATTGTTCCTGACGCATGGGGAGCTATTTTCAGTGGTTCTTGTGTTGTCGATAAAGATAATACTGCTGGTTTTGGAAAAGGAGCTGTTGTCGCTTTTTATACATCTGCAAAATCTACTCCGTGGGGAGATATCCAGTCACAAAGTATGGCGTATAGTTTAGATAACGGTAAGACTTTTATTAAATATGAACATAATCCGATACTGACTTCGACTGAGCGTGATTTCCGTGATCCGAAGGTTTTCTGGTATGCTCCGGGTAAACATTGGGTGATGATGTTGGCTGTAGGGCAGGAAATGCAGATATATTCATCTGGCAATTTGAAAGAATGGAAGAAGGAAAGTAGTTTTGGAGCAATGCAAGGAGCACATGGTGGTGTATGGGAATGTCCCGACTTGGTAGAGGTCGCTGTTGAAGGTAGTAAGGAAAAGAAATGGGTATTGATTTGTAATCTGAATCCTGGAGGACCTTTTGGAGGTAGTGCTGCTCAGTATTTTGTTGGTTCGTTCGATGGTAAGAAGTTTGTGAATGAATCACCAACTCAGACCAAATGGCTTGATTGGGGAAAAGATAATTATGCAACTGTTACGTGGAGTAATGCTCCTGCTGGCCGTTGTATAGCATTGGGCTGGATGAGTAACTGGCAGTATGCAAATAATGTTCCTACTACACAATATCGTAGTGCGAATACATTGGCGCGTGACCTGACTCTTTATAGAGCAGGAGGGGAATTGTATTTGAAGAGTAAACCTTCACCTGAAATAAAGAAAGCACGTGCGGAAGAAAAAAAGATATCAACTTTTGAGGTGAAGGGTAACTATGAAGTTGCAAGTTTGCTGGCAGACAATAAAGGTGCTTATGAAATAGAAATGACAATCGAAAACAAAGGCACATCTAAAATTGATTTTTCTCTGATGAATGAGAAAGGTGAAAAAGTAGCCATGTATTACGATGTAGTACGTAAGCAGTTTGTTATGGACCGTAGTGCTAGTGGTATTGTTGGTTTTAGCCGTGATTTTCCTGCTGTGACTGTTGCTCCTGTTAGGAATACAGATCAAATACATCTTCGTTTATTTATTGACCGTTCCAGTGTTGAGGCTTTTGGTGAAGAAGGGGAATATGTGATGACTAATCTGGTTTTCCCTGCAGAACCATACAATAGAATGGTTTTTAGTTCAGATAAAGGAAGCTATATTGTTAAATCAATGAATGTGTATAGATTGCAGTAGATAGAATAGAAGCCTATTTTTTGAAGAGGCTGGCTGAATCATATTTGATAAGCGTTAGCTGTAGAATTGAAACATAAAGAAATGCCCTATGAAACAAATCTGTTGTATAGGCAGCGTGTAAGGTGCTTATACACAGATTTGTAAAAATGTTGCGTCGTATGACAAAATTGTTTCATGAAACATTTTTGCTATATGATGTAACATATGTTATACCCGTTAACTAGACGTCTGACTACTTTTGTAGCAAATAAAAAATCAAACTTTTCATACAAAATTTTAATGCTATGAAGACTGAAAAAAGACAGTTTGGCAATCGTATGGGAGCTGCAGTCTTGCTGCTTGCTTTAGTTTGTGCTAATGGATATGCACAAGAGGAAAACAAATCATCAAACAACAACGGTGGTTCTAAAGAAGAAGGCAACCGCAATGTGATGTTGAATGCTGCTAGTGCTAACGGACCTCGTGAAATTCAGATTGGTCTTCCTTCTGCGGATGTAAATGTACTCGAGAATGGTATTCCTGTTACTTATGCTACGAATCCTCACAGCGTAAATTCTTTGTGGCGTGCTGATGCCAGCTTGAGCCATGTGGGACTTCTTAAGATTTCTGAAACTGCTATTACTACTGGTAATATCGGTTATGCCGTAAACTCTTTTACTCAGCTGGGACAAAAAGGTTTTCATGGTACATTAAACTATAAGACTAACCATTTTGGTATGCAAGAAGTTTCATTGAACCTGAATGGTGAAATTGCAAAAGACTGGTTTTATAGTGGAAGCATTTATCAGGATTTTGATCCGGGAACTTTTAAAATCAAATCAACTCCGTTCCAGGATAGAACTCAGATTTACAAATTTGCTTTGACAAAACGTTATAATGATAATCGCGGTGAATTTACAGCAATGTATCATTATAGCAACAGTCATCCGGTTTATATGTATGCTACCCAGTCAGCCCCATTTATATATGTTGGTGATGGTAGTGTAAAAGAATTTGGCGATTTCGCTCTTGGTACTACATCTTACCTGCCAATGGATAATGAGATGGTATACCGCGATATGCGTACAGGTGAGCTGAAAAAGACAAATCTTTACGATGCTGTACAGAATAAGGGTAGTGAGTTCGTTTTGATGAATGATTATAAATGGGATAATGGACTGGCATGGAAAGTTGTTATGAAATACGATCATGCTACCGGTTCATGCGTATATCAGACTCCTATGGAACTGAGTCAGCGTACTAACAGCTCTATTGATTATCAGTATGAAGCAGCCGACGGATCAATGCAGCCGTATGACGGTGAATATGTGCAAAGCCGTATGTCATGTTTGAATCGTGGTTTCATCGATGAATTTATGTTTACTACTGAATTGTCACGTAAATTGTCTAATGGAACATGGCGTTTGGGATTGAATGAGTGGTATTATGACATCGACTATGCTTCAAATACAACCATGTATGATCAGTCTGTTCCTACAGACGGCAGTTATCCGGTACGTTTGTGGAATCCTGCTTTTGCAAATGCAACCGCTCGTTCTTATGCTGGAAACGGATATTATTATGATTTCAATAAGAATGCTTCGGAATATTATAAAGGTCATGAAAATAAATTGGCTGTTTATTTTACTCATGACTGGGATATAACAGACAGATTAAACTTGTATTATGGTGCACGTTTCGAGTATCAGGCACTTCGTGGAAACAATGCCGCAGTAAAAAATGCCAATGGTGATTACGTCGGACGTTTTGCTAATTATTATCTTGGAGCCACTGCTGTTCCTGTATACGATGTAGATGGTAATCAGACTGGTTATGCAGCAGGAGCTGCCGGTACAGCTGGAGCTGTATCTATCGAACCGACTCCGATGAGTTATGATTGGTTTAATTATGCATTGAGTGCTGCCGCTACGTATAAATTGACAAATAAGTTCGGATTTACCGGTGACTTCACTTACATTACTCAGCATCCTAGAATCGAGAACTTTGCACCTGCTACATTACCGAATACAGACAAGATATCTGTTCCTCTGGGACGTGCCGGAATTTATTTCAATAATGAATGGTTGAGCTTGACTTCATTGTTCTCATATATTTCGAAGACAAACAATAACTCAACATTGAATCTTCAGCATGCGGTAAATGGTGTCAATGAAATCTTGGCTGCTCCACTTAACTATGATATCAAGACTTTGGGATGGACTACCGACGTTGTTGCTACTCCGTTTAAAGGATTCGATTTGCACTTCCTGTTTACTTATCAGAAACCGACTTATAAAAAGTATGAAACATCGGTTAAGTTCTCTGATGGATATGTTGGTCAGATTAACGCTACAGGCAATATCGTTGCAGAAATTCCTCAGGTAATTATTGAAATCGACCCGAGCTATATGATTACTAAAGATTTGAAAATTTGGACTAGTTTCCGTTACTTTAGTAAGACTTATGCTAATATCAATGATGCATATTATTTCAACGGACGTTGGGAAACCTTTGGAGGTTTGAACTGGCAGGTTAACAAAAAATTGTCTTTGGGATGTTCTGTTGTTAACTTCTTGAATCAGACAGGAGCAAAAGGAAGTATAGCTGGTGCTGAACTGGTAACAAAAGAAGAAGCTGGCAAATATGCCAATACTGTAATGGCTGGAAGCTACATTCGTCCGTTTACCGTAGAATTCTCTGCACAAATTAAATTTTAATAGTTAGTTTCTTAATTAATAAGCAGTTTTGTATGCTCTATCTCCGCAAAGCGAAGATAGAGTTTGCAAAAGCTGACAAGGTTTATCCTGTTTTCAATAGGTATTCGTAATAAATAAAATAAGTCGGCTAATATCCGATAAATCAAAAATTAGTATCTTTAAAACATTCTAAAAGCATATACCATGAAACGTAAAATCTTTAATCTGATCCTGGGACAAGCTTTTTTATGCAGTATGATTGCTTGTCAGTCACAGAAAAGTAATTTGACATTCGAAAATCAGGGAGATTCGTTGACTATTGTTCGCATAACTCATCCTACTAAATATTTATTGCTTCCTATTCAGGAGGCAGCAAGTGAAGGAAAAGTAAAACTTGATACTGGCAGCCCTGCTGATATGGCAATGGACGTTCGTCTGGCCGTAGACAGCATAGAATATTATGTACCATTCGAATTGCCTCAGGGAGTTGAAGAAGCAACAGTTACTATTGGTAAGGTTCCTTCTGGTGCTGTATGCTGGGAAAATATTCAGTTGTCGGATACATTCAATACTGCAAATACCGATTATTACCGTCCTATTTATCATCACACTCCTTTATATGGATGGATGAATGATGCAAACGGACTTGTATATAAAGACGGTGAATATCATTTGTATTTCCAGTATAATCCTTATGGATCAAAATGGGGAAATATGCATTGGGGACATTCTGTCAGTAAGGATCTGATTCACTGGGAACATTTAAAACCGGCGATAGCTCGTGATACATTGGGACATATCTTTTCAGGAAGTTCTATCGTCGATCATAACAACAGCGCAGGCTACGGTAAAGATGCTATGATTGCCTTTTATACATCTGCAAGTGATGAACACGGACAGATTCAGTGTATGGCATATAGCAACGACAATGGACGTACATATACAAAATACGAGAAAAACCCGATTCTGACTCCGTTCGACGGATTGAAAGACTTCCGTGATCCGAAAGTGTTCTGGTATGAACCGGCACAGAAATGGTATATGATTGTTTCTGCAGATAAGGAGATGCGTTTTTATTCTTCTTCTAACTTGAAAGACTGGGAATATTTAAGCGGATTTGGCAAGGGATATGGTGTTCAGCCAAATCAGTTCGAGTGTCCGGACTTTATTCAGTTGCCGGTTGACGGTGATAAGAATAACATGAAATGGGTAATGATTGTTAATATCAACCCAGGATGTATGTTTGGTGGTAGTGCAACAGAATATTTTGTTGGTGATTTCGACGGTAAAGAATTTAAATGCGATACAAAACCTGAAGTAACCAAATGGCTTGATTTCGGAAAAGATCATTATGCTACTGTTTGTTTCTCTAATACAGGCGACCGTATCATTGCTGTTCCTTGGATGAGTAACTGGCAATATGCTAATGCAACTCCTATCCGTCAATATCGTGGAGCTAATGCTTTGCCTCGTGAATTGTCTCTTTATACAAAAGACGGACAAATCTATATGGCTGCCAATGCTGTGAAGGAAACAGAAGCATTGCGTAAGGATACCCGTAATATTGATGATTTTGCAGTAAAAGGGGAATATAAAATCGATGAAATTGTGCCTCAGACAGATGGTGCTTATGAATTGGAAATGGATGTAACTCCTGACAAGGCGCAAGTTGTTGGATTTGACTTGTTGAATGCCAAAGGCGAAAAGGTAAAAGTTTATCTGGATATGAAAGAAGGTAAATTGGTTGCCGACCGTACTGAAAGTGGTATTGTCGATTTGGCACGTCATGGAGAAATGAATGTACATGAAAAGGAAACAGATGATCACCGTAAGACAATGTCTGTTAACTATAAAAACGACTTTGCACTGGGTACATGGGCTCCTCTGTCACTTTGTGAAGGAAAAACTTATCATCTGAATGTTTTTGTCGATAAATGTTCTGTTGAAATTTTTGTAGACGGTGGACGTATTGCCATGACTAATCTGGTATTCCCGACTCAACCGTACAACACTTTGCGTTTCTATGCAGAAAACGGTGAAGCACAGATAAGCAATATGAAAATTTATAAATTAGGACTGTAAGCAGTCAGATTGCTTCAGTTCTCTGCAAGTTCAGGTTCTGGCGTCCTTTCATGTTCTTTGGAACTTGAACTTGCTTTTTATTATAAAATTCTCTTCATTAATTATACACCTGTAAACCATGAAACATATTTGTACTTTAGCTCTCGCAGCTTTGGTAGGAATGCAGGCATATGCTGCCGAAAAGCAAATTATCCGTATTTCTACCGATCAGACTGATCTTGTTCTTCAGGTTGCTCCTAATGGACGGCTTTATCAGTCATACTTGGGTGAGAAGTTACTTCATGAATCCGATCTTGACCTGTTGGGATGGAGTGTTCATCCGGCCTCTGATGCCAGTGTGATAGAACGTGGATGGGAAGTATGCAGCACCTCCGGAAATGAGGATTTCTTTGAACCGGCATGGGGAGTAACCCATAGCGACGGTAATCCTTCTACATGGCTGTACTATGTATCTTCTTCTACCAAACAAGTGGAAGGAGGAACTCAGACAGATATATTACTTCGCGATGACAAATATCCTGTAGATGTTACTTTACATTATATAGCTTATCCGAAAGAAAATATTATTAAGACTTGGAGTGAAATAAAGCATCAGGAAAAGAAACCGATATCTTTGTTCCGCTATGCTTCTACCATGCTTTATTTCAGCAGTCCGTCGTATTATCTTACAGAGTTCAGCAGCGATTGGGCGAAAGAAGTACAGATGACTAGTCAGCAGCTTCAGTTCGGGAAAAAAATAGTCGATACTAAGCTAGGAAGTCGTGCTGCCATGCATGCACAGCCTTTCTTTATGGTAGGACTTGGACAACCGGTTGCTGAAAATACAGGTGATGTGTTAATGGGAACCATCGGATGGACAGGCAATTTCCGCTTCACATTCGAAGTTGACAATGTGGGCAATCTGCGGGTTATTCCGTCTATAAATCCTTATGCTTCTGTGTATGAACTGCCTAAAGGGGAAGTGTTTACAACTCCGGAATTTATTTTTACCTTGAGTAAAGGTATAGGTGAGGGTAGCCGTAATTTCCAGCGCTGGGCACGCAATTACCAGTTGAAGGATGGAAAAGGTACTCGTATGACGTTGCTCAACAATTGGGAGAATACTGCATTCAACTTTGATGAGCCTACACTGGCCGAACTGATGAAAGAGGCGAAAGATTTGGGCGTTGACATGTTCTTGCTTGATGACGGATGGTTTGGTAACAAATATCCTCGTAATAGTGATAATGCTGGTCTTGGTGACTGGGAAGCTAACCATCAGAAACTTCCGGGAGGTGTTCCTGCACTGGTACGTTACGCCAAAGAGGCAGGAGTTGAGTTTGGTATTTGGATAGAGCCGGAAATGGTGAATCCTAAAAGTGAGCTGATGGAAAAGCACCCGGATTGGGCTATTCATTATCCTAACCGTGAAACTTATTACTATCGTAATCAGCTGGTTCTTGATATGAGCAATCCAGAAGTTCAGGATTATGTGTATGAGGTTGTAGATAAACTGATGAAAGAAAATCCTGATTTGGCATATTTCAAGTGGGATTGCAACAGTCCTATAACAAATATCTATTCACCTTATTTAAAAGATAAACAGGGACGTCTTTATATTGATCATATACGTGGGGTTTATAACGTTATGAAACGGGTATCGGAGAATTATCCGAAACTTCCTTTGATGCTTTGCTCGGGAGGTGGTGCACGTTGTGACTATGAAGCTCTGAAACATTTTACGGAATTTTGGTGCAGTGACAATACCGATCCGGTAGAACGTATTTATATCCAGTGGGGATTCTCTCAATTCTTCCCGGCTAAGGCTATGTGTGCACACGTTACAAGCTGGAACAAAAATGCTTCTATTAAATTCCGTACAGATGTAGCTTCTATGTGTAAGCTGGGATTTGATATTGGTTTGAAGGAATTGTCGGCAGACGAACTGGTTTATTGTCAGACAGCTGTGGCAAACTGGAAACGTTTATCATCTACCATCTTAGATGGAGAACAGTATCGTTTGGTTTCTCCTTACGAAGGTAATCATATGGCAGTAAATTACGTTAGCACAGACCAGCAGAAAGCTGTTTTGTTTGCTTACGATGTTTATCCTCGTTTTGAAGAAAAACTTTTCCCGGTTAAGTTGCAGGGACTTGATCCGAATAAAATGTATAAGGTAGAAGAAATCAACCTGATGCCGGGAGTAAAATCAGTATTAAAAGCCAATGGAAAGGTCCTTTCAGGAGATTATCTGATGAAAATTGGTTTGGAGGTATTCGGATTCAAACCTCTTCATAGCTGTGTGATCGAACTTACTGAGCAAAAGTAAACATATTATTTATCATATAAGATTTTAGAACAATGACAACAACTAATAAACTGAAATACGCGAAATTAGTTCCCATTATGCTCTGCTTCTTTGCCATGGGCTTTGTTGATTTGGTGGGAATTGCATCAAACTATGTAAAGGCTGATTTGAATCTGACAGATTCGGAGGCTAATATCTTTCCTTCACTGGTATTTTTCTGGTTTCTGATATTTTCTGTACCTACGGGTATTCTGATGAATAAAATCGGACGAAAGAAAACGGTAATGCTTAGTCTGGTGGTGACTTTTGTGTCGCTTCTGATACCTGTTTTTGGAGATAACTACGGTGTTATGCTCTGTTCTTTCTCACTGTTGGGTATAGGAAATGCCTTGATGCAGACTTCGCTCAATCCGCTGTTGAGTAATATTATTTCGGGCGATAAACTTGCCAGCTCACTTACATTCGGGCAGTTTGTCAAAGCAATTGCTTCTTTCCTTGCTCCTTATATTGCGATGTGGGGAGCTACTCAGGCAATGCCGACATTCGGATTAGGATGGCGTGTGCTGTTCCCTGTATACATGGTAATAGCTGTAATAGCTGTTCTTTGGTTGGGAGCAACTCCTATTGAAGAAGAAAAACCGGATAAGGCTTCAGGTTTTGTAAGTTGTCTGAAACTTTTGGGAAGTCCGTTTATTTTGCTTTGCTTCCTGGGTATCATGTGCCATGTAGGTATCGATGTAGGAACCAATACTACTGCTCCTAAAATTTTGATGGAACGTCTGGGCATGACACTCGATGAGGCAGGTTTTGCTACCAGTCTGTATTTTATATTCCGTACGCTGGGATGTTTCTCAGGAGCTATCATCTTGCAGAAGGTTTCTGCACGCTCGTTCTTCGTTGTTAGTGTAATCTGTATGTTGCTTGCGATGGCAGGATTATTTGTATCGGATGCCGAAGCTGTTATTTACACAGCCATTGCACTGATCGGATTTGGTAACTCTAATATTTTCTCTATTATCTTCTCACAGGCGTTGCTTGCTGTACCCGAAAAGAAAAATGAAATTTCCGGATTGATGATCATGGGATTGTTCGGAGGAACAGTATTCCCGTTGTTCATGGGCTTTGCCAGCGATGCTATGGGACAGGATGGAGCTGTAGCCGTAATGACGGTCGGTGTTATTTATTTGCTGTTCTACACCTTGAAAATTAAAAAGTAATGTCTAACTTTGATAAAAGAAACTAGAATATGGAAAATACAATTGTAGTAGGAATGGGAGAAGCACTGTGGGATGTGCTTCCAGAAGGAAAGAAAATAGGTGGTGCTCCTGCAAACTTTGCTTATCATGTATCACAGTTCGGATTGAACAGCCGTGTTGTAAGTGCAGTAGGCGATGACAAACTGGGCATGGAGATTTTAGATAATTTCCGTGAAAAGAAATTGAATGCTATGGTAGAGATAGTGCCTTATCCTACCGGTACAGTACAGGTAGAGCTGGATGCAGAAGGAGTTCCTTGTTATGATATAAAGGAAGGTGTAGCGTGGGATAACATTCCTTATACACCGGCTTTGGAAGATCTGGCAAAACATACTAAGGCTGTTTGCTTTGGTTCATTGGCGCAGCGTAGCGTTGTATCACGTGATACGATCAATCGCTTTATTGATGCTATGCCTGCCGAAGATACACTGAAGATCTTTGATATTAATCTTCGTCAGGGATTTTATACCAAAGAGATTCTTTGTAATTCATTTAGCAAATGTAATATCTTGAAGATAAACGATGAAGAACTGGTTACTGTAAGCCGTATGTTTGGTTATCCGGGTATTGACCTTCAGGATAAATGCTGGATCTTACTTGCCAAGTATAACTTGAAGATGCTTATTCTTACTTGTGGAGTAAACGGAAGTTATGTCTTCACTCCGGGTAATGTTTCTTTTGTTGAAACACCGAGAGTTGAAGTGGCCGATACAGTTGGAGCAGGCGATTCGTTTACGGCAGCATTCGTTTCTTCTATATTGAGTGGCTTGTCTATCGGCGAAGCTCATAAGCTGGCTGTAGAAACATCTGCTTATGTTTGTACTCAGAACGGAGCAATGCCTGTATTGCCGCAATCGTTGAAAGATCGCGTCATAAAATAATTTATTGTATCTTTATCTGTCCTTCACATGTGCAGTGCTGTTTGATGGTTGAACTGTACATGTGAAGGAATCTTATCATAATACCTTTGAATGCTATGAAACATGTTTTGTTTGTTCTTGTTGCGTTGTTCTGTTTGCTGATGGCAGGGTGTGCTCCCCGTGAAGTACGCTATGTCGTTGGTGTATCTCAGTGTAGTGACGATGAATGGCGTGAACAGATGAACAAAGAGATTCGTCGTGAAGCTTTGTTCTATCCGGGTGTTAAGATTGATATCCGTACAGCGAAAGATAATAATGCTCAGCAAATAGCCGATATAGAAAGTCTTATTGGTGAAGGAGTTGATCTGTTGATTGTTTCTCCCAATGAAGCTGATGCCATTACACCGGTTATAGAGAAAGCTTATAACAAAGGTATTCCTGTTGTTTTGGTCGACAGAAAAATACGTTCAGACAAATATACCGCATATGTAGGAGCCGACAATTATGAAATCGGGCGTCAGGTAGGGAGCTATATTGCTGAACGCTTGCAGGGGAAAGGAAATCTGGTAGAAGTTGCTGGTCTGAAAGCTTCTACTTCTGCGCTCGAACGTCATCGAGGTCTGATGGATGCATTACGGGAAACTCCTGACATAAAACTCATTGCTTCGGCTGATGCCGCATGGCTCAGAGTACCGGCCGAGAAAGCTTTTGGTGACATTCTTTCAAAATTCCCGGATATTGACATGGTTTTTGCTCATAATGACCGAATGGCAGCCGGAGCATACGATGCGGCCGTCAAACAGCATCGTGAGCATGATATGCTGTTTGTTGGAATTGATGCGTTGGCCGGTGAAGGTTATGGTGTAGAACAGGTAGCAAACAGGCAGTTGGATGCGACTTTTATTTATCCTACTGGAGGTGATAAGGTGATGGAAGTTGCCATGAATATTTTGCAAGGCCGGGATTATACGCGTGAAACAGTGCTGTCGACAGCACTTGTTAATAAGGCGAATGCACGCATTATGCAAATGCAGACTGCACATATCGGTCAGCTCGATAATAAAATAGAAGTTCTCGATAAGCAGCTTGATACGTATCTGATGCGTTACTCTTCGCAAAGGATGTTATTGTATGCCTGTATTGTAATTTTGGTTCTGGTTGCAATGCTGCTTTTCTTCGTTGTACGTGCTTTCTGGACAAAGAACAGACTGAATGCGGAATTGTCTGACCAGAAGAAACGCTTGGAGGAACAGCGTGACCAGTTGATAAGTCTTTCCAAACAGCTGGAAGAGGCTACGCATGCTAAGCTGGCTTTCTTTACAAATGTTTCTCATGATTTCCGTACACCGCTGACTTTGATTGCAGCTCCGGTCAATCAGCTGGCAGAAAGTAATAAGTTAGGAGAAAATGAACGTTTCCTGTTGAATATCATACAGAAAAATGTGACGGTGTTGCTCCGGTTGATTAATCAGATTCTTGATTTCCGTAAGTTCGAAAATGGTAAATTGAGTATGACGCTGTCACGTTTCGATATCTCGGAAAATATCAAAGACTGGACTGACGCTTTCCGTACACTTTCTTATCGCAAGCACATTCATTTTACTGTATCGGTAGAACCTTCGGAAGAAGGTTACGTAATGATTGCCGATGCCGAAAAGATGGAACGCATAACTTATAATTTGCTTTCGAATGCGTTTAAGTTCACTCCTGAAAATGGTACTATCGAAATAAAGCTTTCTCAGTTTACCAAAGAAGGTGAACGCTGGTTGCGCTATCAAGTTTCAGATACTGGTATCGGAATGCCGGCAGAACATGTCAAGCATATTTTCGAAAGTTTTTATCAGATAGATGTACATCATGCGGGTTCGGGTATCGGACTGGCATTGGTAAAGGCGTTTGTAGAGATGCATGGAGGTACAATCGCTGTAGACAGCGGTGAGGGCAGGGGAACGGTGTTTACCCTCGAAATGCCTGTCCAGCAGAACGGAGTGCCGGAAGAAAATGTAGAGAAAAATATTGTACTTACGAACTTGAAAGAAGGGGCAGTACTTTCTGCCGATCAGGAAACAATCCAGACTGCTCCCGAAGTAGTTGAACGAGATGACAAAGAAACTGTATTGATTATTGATGATAATCAGGACGTACGCGACTATGTAAAGTCACTTCTGCATGATAAGTATACAGTAATAGAAGCCTCCAACGGACAGGAAGGTTTGCAGCAGGCAATGAAATATGTGCCCGATGCCGTGATTTGTGATGTGATGATGCCGGTGATGGACGGTATGGAATGCTGCCGCCGGTTGAAATCGGAAGTACAGACGTCACATATTCCGGTGATGATGCTTACTGCCTATACCATGGATGAACAGAAAGTGAAGGGGTATGAATGTGGAGCCGATTCGTATATTCTGAAACCGTTCAGTGCACGTTTGTTGCAGGTGCGTTTGCGTAACTTGATAGACAACCGTCTCCGGTTACAAAGTTTCTTTGCCGATAAGACTTCCTTGCGCAAGGAGCCGATAGCGGATTTGGATAAAGGATTTGTCGAGAAACTTCGAGCACTTATAGATGAACAGTTGGGCAATTCCGAACTGAGCGTGGAAGACTTAGGTGACAAGATTGGCATGAGCCGCGTGCAGCTATACCGGAAATCGAAAGCTCTTACTGGATATTCTCCCAATGAACTGTTGCGTATAGCACGTTTGAAAAAAGCTGCTTCACTGCTTGCATCTACCGAAAAGACCATTGCAGAGATTACTTATGAAGTGGGATTCAGTTCACCGTCTTATTTTACGAAATGTTATAAAGATTATTTTGGTGAAAGTCCTACTGATTTCCTGAAGCGGAAGGGATAAATTTTTTTTGCAGACACAAAAAAAGGCCATCTCAAAGTTTATTTGAGACATTTACATTTGCAGTATTAAATAAGAGGATAAGTGTATAATTGAAAAGAATAGTTGTAGTGAACTAACTTGGGACATTCAGTAAATAGTATAAAATTAGCCAACTAATTCATACACAAAGTGTTGCAAATTAGTTGGCTTTTTTGTATCTTTAGGTATTCCCCCGAAAATAAGGTTTGACGGCCAAAACGGGGGAAATCCCCCAATAAAGATATGGCTAAGATACAAAATATTTCGGATATTCACCCTACTTTGGGTTTTACAGAATTTGATATTCTGGAAAAATATCGCAAGAGTTTTCATGAGAGTGAGCTTGGCAGGCTTCATTCGGTGTTTCCGTTTGAGCGTATGGCAAAGACCATGGGCCTGTCGGAACAGCGACTGGGACGCAGGAACATCTTCAGTCCTTCGGCGAAGATCGCCCTTATGGTCCTGAAGGCGTACACCGGATTCTCTGACAGGCAGCTGGTGGAACATCTTAACGGGAACATACACTACCAGATGTTCTGCGGGATTATGATAAATCCGTCCTTTCCCATAACCAACTACAAGATAGTCAGTGCCATCCGCAATGAGATAGCGTCCCGTCTTGATGTTGATTCCCTCCAGGAAGTGCTGGCTTCACACTGGAAACCCTATCTTGACAGCCTTCACGTCTGTATGACCGATGCCACATGCTATGAGAGCCATATGCGTTTTCCTACGGATATGAAACTCCTTTGGGAAAGTCTGGAATGGCTCTACAGGCAAATCTGCCTTCATTGCAGAGATTTGGGTATAAGGCGTCCGCGCAACAAGTATGCGGATGTGGCGAAGTCCTATCTGTCCTACTGCAAGAAGAGAAAGAGGAAGGCTTCAAGGACAAGGATGCTCAAGCGTCGTATGATCAGACTCCTTGAAAAGCTCCTCATACAGAGGGATGAAATCCATAGAGAACATGGAACCTCACTCCGATATACCCAGGATTACCAGAAGCGTCTTTCCATCATCAGAAAGGTTCTTGTACAGGAAAAGGAGTTGTTTGAAGGCAGGAAGGTCAGGGACCGCATCGTCAGCATTGACCGTCATTATGTACGTCCCATTGTAAGAGGCAAGGAAACAAAGTCCGTCGAGTTCGGTGCGAAGGTCAACAACATACAGATAGACGGCATATCGTTCATCGAACACCTCTCGTTCAAGGCTTTCAACGAAGGTATACGCCTGAAGGACTGTATCCGCATGCAGCAGAAGCTCATGAATGTGAGGGTAAGATGCGTGGCTGCCGATTCCATATATGCCAATAATGCCAACAGAAAGTTCTGCACGAAATATGGGATATCCACTTCCTTCGTACGCAAGGGAAGGGAGACAAAGGATGAGCCCTTGAGGAAGGTGCTCAGAAGTGAACTCTCCAAAGAAAGGGCCACCCGGCTTGAAGGAAGCTTCGGCACTCAAAAGCAGCATTACTCGCTCTCCAGAGTAAAGGCACGGAACAGGAAGACGGAAATCCTGTGGATTTTCTTCGGAATACATACGGCAAATGCCGTACTGATGATAGACAAGGTCACCAGCAGAACAGCTAAAGCGGCATGAGATGAATTTACAGACAGGAGCAGAAGAGGGCATCAGACTTCTTCCGGAACATCATGTCCAACAGATAGGATTATATGAAAAAACACAGAAAAAGGGCAATAATAATGGCATATAAAGTGATTATACTCTATCGACTTTATATGCCATCTTATTTTTTAGGGACATTTACTGAATATCCCTACTTATTCATACACAAAGCGGTATTCATCATTGTAATAAGATGTAGACTCTGAAACATGATTTCCATGTTCATCCTCCTGGTATGAATACAAAGTACACTTGCCAGTAATTACATCCAGATAATTATCTTCCGTAAAGCTATATGCAAAAGGAGCCCATGTATCTTCATGTATCACTTCCGGTTCTCCCGGTTCCGGCATACGATATCCCCAATCCACAACATCTTTCGTTACCAGATTCTTACTACCTTTACCCATCATACGCAACATATAAAGCATGGACACCATGTCATCATATTCATAAGTATGACTACCGAACAACGGACGAACCACTACATTAAAATCAAAGTAAGGCGTTACATTCGGGTACTCAGTATATGCATAACTCATATAGCTTTCATCCGAGAATTCTCCCTCCGTTGACATCAGATTACCATTCTGCCAGTTCAATTGCAAAATAGGCGTATCAGAACCACGTCCCGCCTTGCTAGAAGATACTCCCGGATCGATTGCCACATTTCCATCTTCCTCATCTCCATCTTCATGGTCACCTGGATAATAGTCATAATCTTCTTGTATCTGCTGAAGATAACCGTCGGAATAAATAAACATCCACAATGTATGCTGCTCAGAAGAAGATTCCTTTTTCTTATACAACTGTGATACATAACCCTCTGAGTTCAATGTAACCACATACGATTCATCCGATTCATATCCGGAAAGTGTTTTCAAGTCAATCCACATCTGGTTTTCCTGATAGGTGAACTGATAGATTCTCTCTGTGAAATATCCCTGCATATCGCCTTGGTAACTAATGGTTTTCAAGGCTGCCAGCTTTCCGTTCTCATTATAAGTGAGTTCCCCAATAGACTTAGTATAGCTGTCCGGATACAAACTGCTTGAATTTGTAATCTCATAACGAACCAGACGCTTTTCTTTCGGGGCAGGAGTTTCCCCTGCTTCTGTAGTAGCTTTCTGCTCTACGGTAATGGTTATCACATCGTTACCACAACGAATTTCGATGGTAGCCTTCCGGTCCTTTCCGGTCAGGTTCTCTATCAATGTCAAGGTTAAGGTATATTCACCAGGACCTCCGCTATAGGCACTCAATTCCAGCCATTCCACTTTTCCCGAAGCAGCCTTGGTTGCAGCTTCTGTCGCAACTTCTGTTACTGTGGCTGTCCAGTCGGACAAAGCTGTAAAACTGATTCCACCCTGATTCGTTACCTCATCGGCATAAACCACCTGAGTAGTTTGTGTACCTTCTTTCAAAGTCAGATTTGTGGGAGTCTCATCCTTTTCACTACATCCTGAAACCAAGATTACTCCCCACAGACAAACGACTGACAATAAAAAACTTAACTTGTTTTTCATAATTCTCATTTTTGAATATTTTCTTTTACAAAGAAAAGTTTTTCATCTAAGGTATACATCACCGGAAACCGTGAATTCCTCCCTCGAAACCACAAATTTGCCTTATCCATTCTTCCAAACTTCAGGATAAATTCTCTGTTTCACACTGTGAAATACAAAAACCACAGTGTGGGATATATATTTCACAGTGTGGGATACAAATCCTGCTATGTGAAACAGAGAATAGACAAGCACATTTGAAAGAATATTTCAGGAGAAAAAGAAGAACAGACTACATGCCCTGTGGATTCTCCATCTTAAGAACAAAAAAGAGGGTATATGAACCTTGCAACAGTTCATATACCCCCATTTATAGAGATTGTGAATTACCGTCTGTAGTTTACCACACGTTCACACGGTTTTCAGGAGCTACATACAACGGATCAGACGGTGTGATGTGGAAGGCGTCGTACCAAGCCTGAATGTGAGGCAACGCTCCGTTTACACGCCATTTACCCAATGAATGAGGGTCTGACTTAGTGTACACACGAATCTGTTCGTCGCGGATGTTACCAGCCCACAAAGTAGCATAAGCCAGGAAGAAACGCTGTTCCGGAGTGAAACCGTCGACTACACCAAGCGGAGCATCCTTAGTCGCATTCTGGAAAGCCAGATAAGCTACATTCAAACCTCCATGGTCAGCCAGGTTTTCGCCCAGTGTCAGTTCACCGTTAGCCTGCAAGCCCGGCAATACTTCAATCTTGTTGAAGAAATCCACCATCACCTGTGCGCGTTCCTTGAAACGGTCGGCATCACCCGGAGCCCACCAGTCGGTCAGGTTTCCGTCTTTGTCGAACTGACGGCCCTGGTCGTCGAATCCATGCGTCATTTCGTGACCGATTACTACACCGATGGCACCATAGTTGGCGGCATCGTCAGCTTCCATGTTGAAGAACGGCGGCTGAAGAATAGCAGCCGGGAAACAGATTTCGTTAGTTGACGGATTATAGTAGGCATTGACAGTCTGCGGAGTCATCAGCCATTCATCCTTGTCAACCGGCTTACCAATACGGCTGTACATATCATTGAATCCCCATTCTGAAGCACGGCATACGTTAGCCCAGTAAGAATCGTTTTTGATTTCCAGTTTAGAATAGTCTTTCCACTTGTCAGGATAACCTACTTTTACATGGAAGGTAGCCAACTTTTCGTGTGCTCTGATCTTAGTGCTGTCGCTCATCCATTCCTGTGCATCAATACGTTCACCCAAGGCAGTCTGCAAGTTCTTCACCAACTTCACCATACGTTCTTTGGCAGCAGCAGGGAAGTATTTTTCCACATACATCTCGCCTACCAGCTCACCCAGCATACCGTTCACTGAGTTTACAGCACGTTTCCAGCGCGGCTGATTTACCTGGCGTCCTGACAAGACCTTGCCATAGAAATCGAAACGGGCAGCTACAAAGTCATCGCTCAGACAAGAAGCTGCTGCATCCAGCAGGTTGTATTCCAGATAAGATACATGTTTAGACAACGGAAGTGTATTCATCAGGCGAGCTACTTCCTGAATCGGATCTACCTGTTCTACGTTCAGTTCTGCCGGAGCCTGAATACCCAAACCTTTCATATAGGCATCCCAGTCAATTCCGGCAATGGTCTTCTTCAGTTCATCGAAAGACATTTTGTGGTAGTTAGCTTCCGGGTCACGAAGTTCTGTTGCACTGCGTGAAACTTTAGCAATGGCAGTTTCGAGTTCCATCACATCAGCCACTTTCTGCTGTGCATCTGCTTCAGAGAAGCCAGCCAGCTGGAACAACTTGCCGATGTAAAGTTTATACTGTTCACGAATATTCTGAGTGATGCTGTCGGTATCCAGATAATATTCCTTTTCACCCAAGTTGATACCACCCTGTCCCATCTGGAAGATGTTGAGTGAGCTGTTCTTAGGGTCAGCATATACATAGCTGTGGAAATAGGTACCGATACCGATATGAGCCATTTCAGTCATCATCGGCACGATTTCACTCTTGTCTTTCATGCCGGCAATCTTGTCGAGCATAGCCTTCACCGGTTCTGCACCCTGCTTGTTCAAGGTTACGCTGTCCATAGCCATGTTATACAAGTCACCGATTTTCTGTGCGGCAGAACCAGCCTGATTATTTTTCTGCGCAGCCAGTCCTTCAATCAGTTCACGCAACTGCTTCTGGCTGTTTTCAAACAGTTCATCAAACGTGCCGTAACGAGAATATTCGGCAGTCAGCGGATGTGCATCGTTCCATCCTCCACATGCGTAACGGAAAAAGTCCGTACCGGCAGACACGGTAGTATCCATGTTTGCCAAATCAATGCCAGAAGTGCTTTTCGCTTCCTTCTGTCCAGCGCAGCTTGTCAGCATAGCAAATGCCAACGTAGCTACGGCTACATAATTCTTCTTGTTCATAAATGCGTTATTTTAATCAAGTCTCTCTTATTTATTTCATTTCTTCCAGTTCCGACAGCAGCAGTGTCCATTCCTCTTCTGCCTCCGCAATCTGTTTTTTCAGCTGCTGGTGCTGCTCGTACAGCTTCATATCGGAAGCACCTTCAGGAGTAGCCATCTGTTCCTCTAGTTGTGCCACCTGCTCTTCCAGTTTCTCAATCTTTGCCTCGCAGTCGGCCACCTGCTTCTCCAGCTTGCGGATTTTCTTGTTCAGCTCCTTCTGCGCTTCATACGAAAGTTTGCTTTCACTCTCTGCAGGCTCTTCTTTCTTGGGCGAAGCGGTCTGCGGAGATTGAGACAACTGAAGTTCATTCAGATTCTCCATTTTCTTCTTTTGCAGGAAATCGTAGATTCCGCCGATATGTTCCTTCACCAGTCCGCCACCAAATTCGTACACCTTGGTCACCAGTCCGTCAAGGAACTCACGGTCGTGAGATACTACGATGACCGTACCGTCGAACTCTTTCACGGCTTCCTTCAGCACATCCTTCGAACGCATATCGAGGTGGTTGGTCGGCTCGTCCAGAATCAGGAAGTTCACCGGCTCCAGCAGCAACTTAATCATAGCCAGACGACTGCGTTCACCTCCTGAAAGCACCTTTACTTTCTTTTCGGAAGCCTCTCCTCCAAACATGAAGGCACCTAAGATGTCTCTAATCTTCAGACGGATATCTCCTTTTGCCACACGGTCGATAGTATCAAAGACAGTCACGTTTTCATCGAGCAGCTGTGCCTGATTCTGTGCAAAATAGCCAATCTGTACATTGTGTCCGATGGTCAGTTTTCCTTCATAGGGAATCTCGTCCATGATACACTTCACCAGTGTAGACTTACCTTCACCGTTCTTACCCACAAAGGCCACCTTTTCACCCCGATGGATGGTCAGGTTCACATCGTGAAAAACCACGTGGTCGCCATACGCCTTTTTCACATTCTCACAAATCACCGGATAGTTACCGGAGCGCATGGAAGGAGGGAACTTCAGACGAAGTGTAGAAGTATCTTCTTCGTCAATTTCAATAGGTACGATTTTCTCCAGCTGCTTGATGCGGCTCTGCACCTGTACTGCCTTCGTAGCCTTATAACGGAAACGTTCGATAAAATCTTCCGTGTCTTTTATTTCTTTCTGCTGATTCTCGTAAGCACGCAACTGCTGTTCGCGGCGTTCCTTACGCAGCACGACAAACTCATCGTAAGCTACCTTGTAATCGTATATCCGTCCGCAGGAAATTTCAATGGTACGGTTGGTCACGTTGTTAATGAATGCCCGGTCGTGACTTACCAGTACTACCGCGCCGGAACTCATCTTCAGGAAATTCTCCAGCCACTGGATACTCTCAATGTCCAGGTGGTTGGTCGGCTCGTCGAGCAACAGCACATCAGGACGACGCAACAGCAGTTTCGCTAACTCAATACGCATACGCCATCCCCCGCTGAATTCAGAAGTAGGACGGTCAAAGTCTGTACGGTTGAATCCCAATCCCGTAAGCGTACGTTCTATCTCTGCACGGTAATTGGTTCCTCCCATCATCAGGAAACGTTCGTTCTCATGGGTAAACCGCTCTATCAGCTCATGATAGCTTTCAGAATCATAATCCGTACGGTCGGCCAGTTCCTGGTTCATTTTCTCCAGTTTTTCCTGCATCTCAAAAATATGCTCAAAGGCCATCTCGGCCTCAGCCATTACCGTACGTGTATCGCTCAGTATCATGACCTGCGGCAAATAACCGATGGTAATGCCTCTTTGTACGGCTACCACTCCCTCTGTAGGCTGCTGCAATCCGGCCAGGATTTTCAGCATAGTCGATTTTCCGGCACCGTTCTTTCCTACCAGTGCAATACGGTCTTTTTTGTTGATAACAAACGATACATCTTCAAACAGCGGAGTAGTTCCGAACTCCACTTTCAGTCCTTCTATTGAAATCATGCGAATTTATTCTTCTACATTACAAAGTGACGGCAAAGTTACAACTTTCCGAGCACAGCAATGACAGACAAGCTGTTAATTTTTCAAAGCGTCGGACTCTCCCTCCGATTTACGCTGCAAATACAACTGGTAGGAATTGACTACATTATGCCACACACTGTAGAATCCTGCCGCAACGGCCGTCACAGGAGTGAAGAAAGTGTAGCCCATCCAGATGGCAAATACCGTATTTTTCTGCCCCAAGGCCTGTCCGGAGCTGATGGAATCAGCGTAACGACGTCCTATCTTTTTCCCGAAATAGAACTGCAGGGCACAGCAGACCAAAGAAACGCCTCCTAATCCTGCCTGGTACCAGAAAGACACGTCACTGTGTACGATACTCTTCACCGTTACTCCAATAGCCAATGTCAACGCCACAGCCCACAGATAAAAAGAAAGTTCATGATACTGTCCTAACTTGGCATGTACTTTCGGAAGCAAAGCCCGCAGTAAAATGGCTGCCAGGAACGGACAAAGCAATAAGGGGAACACCTTTCCCAAAATCAGCGCAAACGAACTGCCAAAATTCAGTTCCGGATGCGGGTGTACCAACGGAAGTACCAGCGGCACCAAAATGGCAGCCAGCAAATTGACTAAAATGGTATAGGTGGTCAGATGGGCTGCATCTCCTCCTAACTTGCGTGTAACCACCGCAGCTGCTGTAGCCGTAGGACAAATCAGGCAAATCATAGCTCCTTCCACCAATATACGGGCCGAGAAATCCGGAAAAATCACCAGGAGCAATCCCAAAAGCAAGAAACTTGCTCCCTGAATCAGCAGCAAACGCCAATGCCAGGCACACAACTTCAAATCGTGTACATTAATTTTACAGAATGTCAGAAAAAGCATCAGGAAAATCAATACCGGCTGTACAATATCGATGGCATGAGCCACAAAGGGCTTGGTAGGTGCAAGAAAAGGGATATTGACATACACAAAGTACAGAATGACTCCCATTGCCATGGCTATGGGCAATGTCCAATTTTTACAAAAACGTAGAATATTCATTGTTAATTCACTATGGTGAAACAAACCTGCCAGCGCAGAGTGAAAGAAAAAGGATTTGCAACTCCGGCCATCGACAGGCTACGGTTTGCAAATCCTTTGTATGGTCTTATACCTCTCCCCTCTTACAGAAAGAAGCATATCAGATGTATCAATTACTTACAGTTTCCAGTGCAACGAGGTTTGATTTGTTTGAAGAAATCATTACCCTTGTTGTCTACCAGGATGAATGCCGGGAAGTCTTCTACTTCAATCTTCCAGATAGCTTCCATACCCAGTTCCGGATATTCTACACATTCAATGCTCTTGATGTTGTTCTGAGCCAAGATGGCAGCCGGACCACCGATAGAACCCAAATAGAAACCACCGTGTTTCTTGCAGGCATCTGTTACAGCCTGGCTACGGTTACCTTTAGCCAACATAATCATAGAACCACCGTGACTCTGGAACAAGTCTACGTACGGGTCCATACGACCAGCAGTAGTCGGGCCCATAGAACCACAAGCCATACCCTGCGGAGTCTTAGCCGGACCAGCATAATAAATAGGATGATCCTTGATATACTGAGGCAGGTCTTCACCACGATCCAGACGTTCTTTCAGTTTGGCATGTGCAATATCACGACCTACGATGATAGTACCGTTCAAAGACAGACGAGTAGCTACCGGATATTTATCCAGTTCAGCCAGGATTTCCGGCATCGGACGGTTCAAGTCAATCTTCACAGCATTGCCTTCACCAGCCTGACGCAATTCTTCCGGAATCAGTTCGCCCGGATTTGAATCCAGTTTTTCAATCCAAATACCGTCTTTGTTGATTTTACAACGGATGTTACGGTCAGCAGAGCAAGATACGCCCAAACCTACCGGACAAGAAGCACCGTGACGCGGCAAACGGATGATACGTACGTCGTGTGCATAGTATTTACCACCAAACTGAGCACCCAGACCGATGCGGTGTGCTTCTTCCAATACCTGTTTTTCCAGTTCTATATCGCGGAATGCACGTCCGTATTCGTTACCGGTAGTCGGCAGGTTATCATAGAAACGAGTAGAAGCCAATTTCACAGTCAACAGGTTCTTTTCAGCTGATGTACCACCAATTACAAATGCAATGTGATAGGGAGGACAAGCTGCAGTTCCCAAAGTCTTCATCTTTTCAACCAGGAACGGAACCAGTGTAGCCGGATTCAAGATGGCTTTTGTTTCCTGATACAAGTAAGTCTTGTTAGCAGAACCACCACCCTTTGTTACGCAAAGGAATTCATACTCCATACCCTGAGTAGCTTCGATGTCAATCTGAGCCGGCAAGTTGCAGCGAGTATTCACCTCTTCGTACATAGTAAGCGGAGCGTTCTGAGAGTAACGAAGGTTTTCTTCTGTATAAGTCTTGTACACACCCAGAGAAAGCGCTTCTTCATCACAATAGCCAGTCCAAACCTGCTGTCCTTTTTCACCGTGGATAATTGCTGTACCGGTATCCTGACAGAAAGGAAGTACGCCTTTGGCAGCTACTTCTGCATTGCGCAGGAAAGTCAAAGCTACATACTTGTCGTTGTCGCTTGCTTCCGGGTCAGTCAGAATTTTTGCCACCTGTTCGTTGTGAGAGCGGCGCAACATGAAAGAAACATCGCGGAAAGCCGCATTGGCCATCGCAGTCAAACCTTCTTTTTCGATTTTCAGGATGGGTTTTCCTTCAAACTCGCTTACAGACACATAGTCTTTCGTAAGCAAATAGTATTCAGTTGTATCCTTGCCATGTTCAAACATTGGCTGATACTTGAATTCGGGTGTTGCCATAATACATTAAATTAATTGTGAGTTATTAGTGGACACAAAGTTACAAAGTATTATTGAAATTTTTCCTTAATTCCTACAAAAAGTTATCTGTAATTCTTCTTACTCTTCTATTGCACGAATCAGGTCCTTTTGCAGTACATCTACCCCGGGAAATCCCACATAACGTCCCTGCAATTTTCCGTCATGGCTGATAATCAGATAAGCCGGAATTCCAGTTACTCCATAGGAAGTACACAAGTACTTCCACTGTGAGTCAGTAAGCCGATAGTGCACTCCCGTCATCTTGGACAGATTTGATTTCCAGATATTTTCGGGGGAAGAAGGTCCCGTCAGATAAATATATACGATGTCTTTCGATGACAGATTTTTCTTCAACGGTACCATAGACTGCATACTTTTTTTACAAGGACCGCACCACGTAGCCCAGAAGTCTATCAAGATGGCACGCCCTTTATGAGGAGCAATAATCTTAGGAAGAATATCTGCTCCTTCTACCTGCGCATCCAGCGAAGCAATCACCGCTTCTTTCACCGACTCCATCCGTTCGGCATTCTGTTGAAGTGCTTCTGCCACAGCTTCCACATACATACGAATTTCCGGAAAATTCACCGTTTTCAGCACTTTCCGGTCATCTGAAGACAGAATAGAGGAAGCAGTAAGCCGACTACAGATGGGAATCACCTGCTCATAGTCAGACTGCAACCTGGAAGCGACCTCCGGACTCTCCATCAAGCCTTTTTCTACGGCACGATAGGCATTCAGTGCAGCAGAAGAAGGGGAACTGGCCAGCTCCCGGTTAATAGTCTCAGCTGCTCCGTCAAACCAGGCCTTCTGTTTTTTCTCGTAACGTTTACCCAGCAAACTGGAAGCGGACATGCTCAGGCGAGGAAGATTGATATATACCGTCACCTCTTCGTCGGGCACAAGGAACAGCTTCAAAACCGCTTCGTTCAACCGCAATGCCGTCAAAGTTGGTTGCAACAACTCTGCTTCCAGATGAAACGAGCCATCCTGACGGACTTTAATGCTTTGCTTCCACTCCTTAGGAAAAAGACCGTCTTCATATTCCAGTTCCGTGAACAATGACATTCTCGGATCATAACCTAAAATATAACCGTTTACTACAGCCTTTCCTACCGCCAATCCCGGCTCTGGAATTTCATTGCTCCGCTCTGGTTTGTCTGTTGTAAGATAATTAGGCACATACACATAAGGTTCTTCCCGACTCAACTGAATGCCAAAGATGTTCCATCCCATCTCTGGCTCAATAAAATCTACTTCATGCACATCCGAAGGAACCGGCGAAAAAGAAAGAGTTACTTCCAAAGTCCCATTCTCTTCAATTACTTCCGGCTCAGTCACTCCATCAATGGAAATACGTTCTGCCTCACGAAGCTGTGCCATTCCTCCATCGGCCCATTTCAATGCCGCTTTTGAAGATATGACGACCGGGGTTCCCGGCTTACCATACATCACCGCATCGACCTGAGTCTGTTCACTGGTCTGGATAATCCGCTTGAATTCTATCTCCGCCGTATTCGACAAGACGAAACCCGGACATTCCATCACCTTTCTTCTATTGGCCTGCATCTGCAAAGCCATGAAGCAAACGCAAAGCAAACATATATATCTGCATATTCTTTCCATACGCAGTACCTCCCATTTTACAATAAATTCTTTACACGTTCTATCAGTTCGTTTCCAAGCTCCGTTTTTACCTTTATATGTTCCAGTACCGCTGTCACAAACGGATTGCTTTCGAACACACCACGCACTTCTTCAAAGTCACGCATCTTTTCCTCACTGCTTCCATCTGCCCCGAATCCGGTCATGGAAGTCAACGAAAATTCCTTCTTGGCATCTTCGTACACCATTTTATCCAGTCCCACTACAGCTTCCTGCCACTGGCGTACGATAGCTGCGATGTCTGCCGCTGTAATCATATCAGCCTGCAAGCCATAGAATTCAAGCATTTTTTCATACGCCCACGTCCATTCATACGTATAATAATTGGCGTGCATCTCTGCAAAACGGTCGTGTATCTCATCCACACTGTTCAAACGGTCGCACTCAATATCCTCCATCAGGCGTTCTATCTCACTCTTCGGGGCAATCAGTCCGGAAATATCCACCCATTCTCCTGTTCCAATCGGCGTATCCGGAAGCAGACGAGCACGAATTTCTTCATCTGAAGCAAAATGAATGGCTTCCAGACGCTTGATGACAGAGTTTCCCAGAAATTTATGGATAGCAGTCTCATAAAACTTGATTCCCTTATTCAGTGCCGAATTTTTGATTTTCGCACTTTGATAAGAGTAAATCTCGGAAGTTTCCCCCGACACACGAGCCAGTTCCTTCAAAATCTGTCGGCCAGTCATCATCTTCTGAATAGTGTACGGACTCAACAAGTTATAATTAATCTGGTCCAAACGGTTCGGGTCTTTCCGCTGGTCACGTTTAGGCCACTTCTGCGCATCACGAATTGTACCTACACTCCGCAAATTGACACCCGGCACCAGATAAGTTGTATTCTTTTCCTCTATCAAATAAGAAAAAGGCAGATTCGAAGTATCCGGATGAGTGACATGACGTCCCATCACCAGTGAGAAGGCACCAATACGGGCGGGCCACAGGATATAAGAATCAGAAGTGGTCTTAGCACCTCGCTCCAATGCCCCCTGATGAATCGGCCCTAACTTATACATGTGATTACTCTGGTTAGAGCCTGAACCTGCATTCATGAACGAGAACATGCCGGCAATAAGCAACGTAGACTTATGGTGCGTCACGGTAAAAGGTCCAGCAAAAATGGCACAAGCCTCTCCATTTTCCTCCTGACAGTTACTGAAGAACAATGAATCAGAAGCCGAATAGGTATGCCCCAAATGACAAGCCTGGCCCACGAAACAACGTGTAAGCATCGTGCCATCTTCTACGTGTGAGCCACTTGAGATGATAAAATCATCACAAATCACCCCGTAACCGATATGCACCGGTGCATGCTCATTACTATTGATGCTTCCATTCTTCAAACGGCCGGCACCCTCAATCTGACAATAATCTCCAATCCGTACATTCTTGATGTAACCGGCATTCACTATCATTACATGACTCCCGATAGTACCTGTATCTGACGCATGTGACTCTGCATAAGACTCAATAATCTTCCGCATTTTCTCAATCAGTACCGGGCGATGACGATAAAGAGCCATGATATAAGCCTGATGAGCAGAAAGACGGTCATGAATAATCACCTCACGCCCGCCAGTCTCATTCAAAACTGAGACTTCTACTCCATTCCCAAAACGGCTATGGCAATCCACCAGGATGATATCTACATTCTCGATAAAGGTATCATGCCCTATTTCATAGTTGGCAATGTAATTCTTTACATTCTCAATGTAGCAGTTGTCACCCACCGTTACATTGTGCAAGGTTGCATAATATACACCAGAATGTTTGGCCATTCCACCAGCCAAAGTAAACTCTTTTTCAAAAACGCCCAGTCGCACTTTTCCCGAAAAACGGGTGTGATGAATATAATCCGTATGAAAATCATCGGCCACTTCTACACCACTCCAATCGGAAGCTATACAGTGCTGCGCCTCCAGTCGTGCGATTTCTTCTTTTGTCAGTAAACGATAGTGTTGTGTCATATTTTCTTGTAGTTATTCTTCGTCGTATGTCTGATATAGAAAATCATTGTAAGGATACTTCTGCACATGCAGTTCCTTTACCTTTTTATATAATAAATCACGGAACTGATCAATGTTGGTCTTCTCACGTGCGGAAATAAAGATACAATTATCATTTAGTTTCGCCATCCAGGTATGCATCAGTTCCTCCAGCGTGATATTTTCTTTCGTCTTCGGAGTAAGGTCATCCTCGGCCTTTTCTACATACGTATAGGCATCTACCTTATTAAATACAATCATACTCGGCTTTCCACCTGCACCCAAATCGGCAATTGTTTTCTCTACCACCTGAATCTGTTCCTCAAAATCCGGATGTGAAATATCTACCACGTGTACCAGCAAATCCGCTTCACGTACCTCATCCAGCGTAGATTTAAACGAATCGACCAAGTCAGTCGGCAATTTCCGGATAAATCCTACCGTATCCGAAAGCAAGAAAGGCAAGTTTTCGATAATGACTTTACGCACGGTGGTATCGAGCGTAGCAAAGAGTTTGTTTTCCGCAAAGACCTCACTCTTGGCCAGCAGGTTCATCAAAGTCGATTTACCCACGTTGGTATATCCCACCAATGCCACACGAATCATACGTCCACGGTTCTTGCGCTGAGTAGACTTCTGCGTATCAATTTCTGCCAGACGTTGTTTCAGCAAAGCCATACGGTTCAAGATGATACGGCGGTCCATTTCCAACTGTGTTTCACCCGGACCACGCAAACCTACAGAGCCTTTACCACCTCCGGCACCGGAACCACCACCCTGACGTTCCAAGTGCGTCCACAAACGCTGCAAACGCGGAAGCATGTACTTATACTGTGCCAGTTCCACCTGCGTCTTGGCATTGGCTGTCTGCGCACGCATCGCAAAAATATCCAAAATCAGTGAAGTTCGGTCCAGAATCTTCACTTTCAGTTCATTCTCAATGTTACGGATTTGCTTGGCCGAAAGTTCATCATCGAAAATCACCATCCCGATTTCTGTCTCTTCATTCTCGTTCTGCAACTCCAGGTATTCTTTCACCTCCTGCAACTTACCTTTACCCACGTAAGTCACCGAGTTCGGCGTATCCAGTTTCTGTGTAAAACGTTTTACTACCTCTGCCCCAGCCGTCTCAGCGAGGAAAGCCAGCTCATCCAAATATTCATTGGTCTTACGTTCATTTTGAGTCTGGGTTATCAAACCCACCAGCACAGCTTTTTCTGTCTGTGCTTCTGATATTACAAATTCTTTCATTCAGTATAAATCTAAATTCTATAGAGCGCAAATATAAATAAAAAAAGCGCATCTCATTACAGATACGCTCTTTTTACTTCTTCCTTATTTATTCAAATCCGGATTCATCAATTCTTCGCTTTGTGGAATCGGCCAGACATATCCGCTACTCTGAGGAGTAATCTGTGCTTTCCGTTCAAAGTTAGCCCCGCGACGCAACACATCAATACCTCGCATCGCCTCACCGATAAACTCCAGACGACGTTCGTTATAAACCGCCAACTTCAAATCCTCACCAGACAAACGATCAATATCCAACTGATTGCTTGTCTCCGGTAATGAACGGAATCTCACTTGTTTCAGACATTCTCTGGCAAGTTTCTCATTTTCAGTTCCACCCAAATTTACATAACACTCTGCCAAATTCAACAACGTTTCCGCATAACGGAAAATCGGTGCCCAATCCAGTTTCTGTGCGGCATCCGTAAACTTCAGCAACTGATTTTTTTCGTTCTTCATCTGCACACGGGCATCATCAGCTGAATTGTAATTCGGCTTGCTCATGATACCGTTTTCCACGTCTACCCACAAAATCGTATTCTTAGCGTAATAATATTCTGCCAACCCTTGCTGGGTATTAGGACGGTTTGTTTCCTTCATCGGCAAAGAGAATATGGTTTCATCCGTATAATAAGGAGCCTTGAACATATCTCCAAACTTCGGAGTCAGTTCGTAGCCTGTCACCAGTTTGCCTGCTTTTACCGCCTCTGTCCAGTTATTCATAGACATATATACGCGCATCTTCAACATATTGGCAGCTGCCTGTGTAGCACGAGTTACAGTCGGTTCATCTGCTTTTGCTTTTACCGGCAACGCACTGATATTTTCCAAATCCGAAAGAATCTGTTCGTAAACCTCCTTCACTGTAGCACGTTTCAACGCATTGTGTTCACCGTTCTTTTCCGGAGTCAAACGTAAAGGCACTGATTTCGCATCCGGATTAATCACGTAGGGCGTAGCATACAGATTATTCAAATAGTAATAAGCAAATGCACGCACAAACTTTGCCTCCGCTTTATACTGCTCATACTTTTCTCCAGCAGTAGCTTTAGCACCTTCCAACTCATCCAAGAAAATATTGACACGGTTAATGGCAGCGTATGCCATGCTCCAGGTCACCGTATTTTCTGCGTCTGTTTTGCCCACATTAAACTTATAGGTATTGGCCAGCGTAATCAAGTTCGGATCAGAATTCACAATATCTTCTCCACGGTTATCAAACACCAGATAGGTTTTTCCTCCCATGAAGGAATCCGACGCGTCATTTTTTATCGAACCATACAAGCCTAATACGGTTGCTTCCAAACGGTTTGCATCATTATAAATATCTCCCGGCTCAATGTACAAAGGTGGTTCCTGATCCAAGAAACTGCTGCTGCAACCACTTAACGTAGTTCCAGCCATCAATATAGCATATACAATATATTTTTTCATTCGAATCTGCTTTTAAAATTCAACAATTAAAACGCCAAGTTCACACCAAATGTGTAGGTACGTGCCTGTGGCAAGGTATTTTTATCCGTACCCGGAGCCAGAGTAGCATTGGTCGTATTCGACATCACCTCCGGATCCATACCCGAATAGCCTGTAATTACGAACAAATTCTGCACCTGTGCATATACGCGCAACTTGCTGATACCGATGGCGCTCGCCCAGTTCTTCGTATTGAAGGTATAACCCAATGAGATATTCTTCAAACGCAAATAGTCACCTTTTTCCACCCACTCGCTGATAGGCATGGCCGAACCATTAGAATAGTTATCGCCATACACTGGCTTCGGGAACATGGCATTCTTTCTTTCCGGAGTCCAGTAATTCTGAAGCACCTCCTTCGAGTTATTCCAGTAACGCATGTCACTTACCGTCGCCTTCGTACCATTATAAATATAGTTTCCACCTGAGAGCTGGAAGAACAAAGACAAGTCAAAGTTCTTGTAAGAGAAGTTATTACTCCATCCACCATACCATGTTGGCAGTGTATTTCCGCAAATCACCGGTTTCAAGCTGCCCTCATAAGGCGTACCATCCTCAAGCATCCATTTTGCTTTCGAGGCATGATTATACAGCACACGTTCTCCATTCTCTCCATAGAACACACGGAACCCGGTTTCCGGATCTACACCACCTGTCGGTGTCAGATACAACTGACCGATAGACTTGCCAGGTACTGTGATATTTGTAATTTCCAATCCAGTGGCATCACCTTTGATAATATTATCCAAACCATTAGCCAGAGATACAACCTTATTACGAGTAGTCGTAATATTAAAACTTGTATTCCATTTGAATGCACCGTCACGTAAAATATCCGCAGAAATCGTCAACTCAATACCTGAGTTTGTCATTTTTCCAGCATTGGTTGTCAGGATATTTCCAGGAAGACCTTTCGAAGGAGCCTGTGGCACATCCAGAATCAAGTCTGAAGATTTCGTATAGAAATAATCAAAATCAATATCGATACGATCAAGCACACGTGCACTGAAACCTACGTCATACTTTTCTGAAGATTCCCATTTCAAATTCGGGTCGGCAATCTTACTCAGACGATAACTTCCCAAAGAGCCATAATAATAAGGAGAATAATATGAACGTGAAGCGTAATCATCGATATTCGTGTTACCTACCACACCATAGCTACCCTTAATCTTAAAGTCTTCAATCACATGCTTGAGCGGTTCAAAGAAAGCTTCTTCCGACACACGCCATGCCGCAGAAACACCTCCAAAGTTACCCCAGCGATTGTCCTTGCTCAATGCAGAAAGGCCATCACGACGGAAATTGATAGAGAACATGTATTTCGATGCAAAGTCATAGTTGATACGTCCAAAATACGAAACCATAGAGCTCTTGGAAATACTACCCGAAGCTGTGGCATTGGCAAAAGTTCCCTGGAAGTTCGTAAACTTATCATCCTGCAATTCTGTACGAGAAGCATCCCATTCATTGTAGCTGCTTTCAGTAGCTTCCATACCCACCAGGAAGTTGAAATGATGACGATTAGCCGTAAAATCATACGTTGCCGTATTCGTCCAGGTCCAGATACTGCTATGCACTGCCGCATTGAACGCATACCCGCCTTTATTTACTCCATCTCCATGATTAGGTGACCAGAAGCGAGAGTTTTCGATACGTGCATCGTCAATATTATACTGGGTTTTCAATGTAAGACCTTTCACAGGAGTAACTTCTGCAAAGAAACTGCTCAAAATACGGTTTACATCCACGTTGGTCTTATTACCCAACTCCACCAATGCCACCGGATTCGAGAACGTATTCATTACCGCATTCGGTCCATACCCTAACACACCTAACGAATGATCATAAAAGCCTTTGCCATTTTCATCATAGATAGGCATATTCGGAGAGTTAGCCAGCGCCATACGCGGGAAACCACCTACTGCAAAGTTTGAACCGTTACGCGCCGCATCCACCTGCGATGTAGAACTTACGTTCACGCTCGAGTTCATACCAATCTTCAGCCAGTCTGTTACGTTAGCCACAATATTAGCCTTACCGCCCAGACGTTTATAATTATCGCCCACTACAATACCTTTCTGCGTATTGTAATTAGCCGACATATAATATTTCACTTTTTCCGTTCCACCACTTACAGCTACAGTCTGATCTTGTGTAAACCCATTCTGAAAAATAGCATCTGCCCAGTTAGAGTCTACTCCCGGCATCAGGTTAAATGCCTTATCACCATAAGCAGGATTAGCGATGAATGTCTTATCCATAGCAGCCAGTTCAGCCGCAACATCTGTTCCGTATGCATTACGAACCGCCATGTTCTTGAAGTCTACATACTCCTGTGCATTCATCATATCAATGAACTTCGTCCGGTTGGAGAAACCGACAGAAGCATCATACGTTACTTTTGCTTTTCCGCTGCTTCCCTGCTTGGTAGTAATCAGCACGACCCCGTTTGCCGCACGTGAACCATACAAAGCTGCTGCTGCCGCATCCTTCAACACGTCAATAGAAAGAATATCGGCCGGATTAATGTCAGCCAACGCATTGGCATTACCCAATCCTCCGCCCAAATCACCCGACTGAATCGGCATTCCATCCACTACGTACAAAGGAGAAAAAGTGAATACAAATAGAATAAAATTGCAATTATTTTGTATTATTAAGAAGTTCAATCTAACAAAAAGACCAGTTTTTAAGTGAATAATACAAAAAAAGAGGTACATCCACACAGGACATACCTCTTTTATTATTTCAGCTATAATAACGATTATTCAGCAGAAGCTTTTACGAATTTCACTTCAAATTTAGCTTTATATTGAGTATTACCTTCTACTGGTACAGTATCATCTTCTGTTGAAAGCAGATATTTTTTATCAGCTTTCTCATCAAATGCATAAAGTTCATATGTTACCTGATAAGTCACATTGTCCGTTTTAGCCTCAGCAGTTGCTGCTTCCACGTTAATACCTACCAAGTCCATACAGATAGGATACTCCTTCTCTTCAGCAAATTTCTGAGTCATTCCTGTAGCCAATTTTGTTGTATTGACTTTCAGAGAAATTTCATTATTAGCCAGGTAGTCAGTTGTTAAGAATTGAGGATTTTTATGATCCTTATCTACCACAAACTGAATGTGGTCTTTTCCAGCAGCCTTTGACTTACCAATAGTAGCAAAGAAACTAGAGATACGTACCAAAGAATTCTTAGTATAATCAGGTGATGGTTTTTCTTCGTCTACCTCAAAATCTTTTGCAATTTCTACTGCAGCCAAAGCTCCTTCTTTATCTAATGTACCAGCATATTCATCCTTCACCATTGTAGATGCCAATGAGTCACTCTTCCAAGTATAATCAATAACCATAGAATAGACTGCATCCGTATAACCAGCACCATACAAATGATCTTTCACTCCGTCTGCTACCTGCAATCCTAAAGAATACGTTTCCTGAAGCTCCACTGTACTTTGGTTAAAAGTAACAGTAATCGGGCTGCTAACCTGTTTCTCAGCATCAAACACAAACTGTTCGGCTGACAAAGAGAAAAAGTTATCATCATTAGCAGTTACTTTAACCGGTACATTTACAGCTTCAGAGAAAGAAGCTCTGTTCAACACAACTTGAAATGAGGTCTGTTCCGGTGACAAGTGTGCAGAAGTCGCACTACTCTTAAAATAAGCTCCTATAGCATCCGCATCTGCTTCCGGGCTTGCCACTTCCGTATCTTCATAATCGCTGCATCCTACCATCATTACGGCCGGAGTCATCAACAGTCCGAAAAAGAATTTATTTAATTTCATAATACTCTTAGTTTTTAACTTTAATCTAACTTATTATTCTTCCACAGGTTTTGGTAATGTCCATGCAGGGCTATCAGCAGGAGTCAATGCCTTGTTAGCCTGAAGTTCTGCTTCCGGTATACGCCATAACAGGATGTCATCAGTCGGTGCAATGTTGAAGATACATTCTGCATTCGGGAAACCACATCCACGACGGTTCACTCCCTTATTCAGGCGCATTACATCGAACCAGATTACTCCTTCACCCCAAAGTTCAATACGACGCTGGAAATAAACAGCTTCCTGAGAATTAGAAGCATAGTCAGTCAAATAAGCCTGCGATCCGCTTGACAAACGATTGTTGAGCAATTCCTTGAAATATTTTTCACCTTCAGTCCGATTTCCAGCTTCAGCGTATGCTTCTGCCGCAATCAGATACATTTCCTCAATACGCATCAATACAATGTCATTAGCATTGATAGTAGTACCTACTACATCATTATACGGGCCGAATTTCACCTGAGTATAAGGTTTATAACCCTGCTTAGCTACAAAAGCAGCCTGTTCTTCAGTCAAGAAGTCTTCCTGAGCTTCAGCTGCTGCATCCAACCACCATGATTTACGGATGTCTGCATCATCAATTTCATTATACAACTTCTTGTTAATCTGACGTCCCTTTGAATAGTTTGCATATCCATAGTTCAAAGATCCCATATGAGAAGGCCAGTTACAGATACCTGTATCTACCACGTCATCTGTTTCGCTGACAATAATACCCCACATCCAGTTAGTTTCGTCCACACTCCAGAATGTCGGCTTACCCACTGCAGTACGAGAAGCAACAGCAATACCTTCACTTGTTGCCGCCTTAATAGCATTTACAGCATCATCGGCGGCTTTAGCATATTCATGCATTGACAGATACATACGTGCACGAAGTCCGTATGCTACTGACAAGCTGATATAACGCTTGTCTGCACGTTTTACTTTCCCTTTTCCTGCATTAGTCAACAAACCAATAGCATTAGTCAAGTCAGATTCAATCTGTGTATATACATCTTTTACAGACGAACGCTTGCAACCATTCACAGAAGCATCCTCCGAGTTCTTTTCTGTAATCAGGGGCACACAAGGCTTATCTTCATTACCTTTATAGTTAAACTGATACAACTGTGCCATTACCCAATAAGAGAATGCACGTGCAGCCAATCCTTGTCCCAGATAGAACTGTTCATTGGCGTCTTCTGTTTTTTCGTCAATGCTTCCTACTACATTATTGGCAGCAAAAACGATAGAATACAAGTCATTCCATACCATTTGTCCTTCCAAGGAAGTATTTTCACGGTCTTCAAATGTCAAGTCATATCCAGTCCAGTTATAACCGTTATTATCACTTATTACGTCTTCTGTATTAGAATCCAGACACAACATGACAGTAGGATAACCAATATCGTTATGACGTTCAGCTCCCAATGCACTTGAGTTAGGGAAAGCCTGGTTGAAAGTAGAGAAAATCGCATTTACCTTTGCCACTCCACGTTCAGGATTCAGTGTAGAAACGGTCTCCTTCTGAGAGTCTGTCACGATTCCTCCATCGGGCAATGTATCCATATCCTGGCAACCAGTCACAGCCAGTGAAGATACAAGCAATGAAGCAAAAATATATTTTGTTTTCATATCTGTTTCTTATTTATATTTTAATTAAAATGTAAGGCTGATACCTCCAGAAATTGTACGGATAGCAGTATAAAGTGATGTAGTAGCACTTGTATAACTCTGACGTGGGTCAAGACCCTTACGTGCAGAAAGCAATCCTACATTGTCAGCGGTGAAATATACACGCAGTTTTTCCAGCATCATCTTGCGAACCAAGTTAGACGGAAGTGTATAACCAATAGTGATATTGTTTACACTCAGGTAATTAGAACTTGTAAGCCAGCGAGTTGAAGTAGAATTTGTATACTTATCCTGCGCATTCAGACGAGGTACATCCGTATATTTATTTTCTGGCGTCCAAGCATTGTAAATATCCTTGTGCCAGTTCTGCCCGTCACCTTTTCCAGCCATCATGAAACGATAACCAGAGTCATAAATCTGACCACCCAACTGATAAGACAACTGGATAGAAGCATCAAAACCGTAAACCTGCACTGAAGTACCCAAACCACCATATACTTTCGGCATCATGTTATCTGTGGCTACCTTGTTTGTAGTCTGAGCTAATGCATAATTGTCTGTTTTGTACAACTCGCCTTTATCATCCTTCGCCCAGTATTGAGCCAAACCTGTCTCAGGATCTACCCCAGCATAATCAACCAGGTACATACGGTACATTGACTCACCCTCTTCATAGATATAGTTTCCATCAATCAGCTTACCTCCCAAATCCGGGTGCAGTTTGTTGATTTTATTCTTGATGAAAGTTGCATTCAAGTTCACATCCCAAGTAAAGTTCTTCTGGTTGAAAATCAAGTAAGTCAAATCCAATTCAAAACCAGAGTTCGTCATAGAACCTACGTTCATAGGAACAGAAGTATAACCCACACTTCCGGCAACCGGTTTGTTGTAAAGCATATCGCTTGATTTACGTCCAAAGTATTCAGCTGTTCCGTTCAAACGGTTATTGAACAAAGCAAAATCAATACCCACGTTATAAGAGGTTGAAGTTTCCCAAGTCAAATCCCGGTTACCTTTTGCAATCATCGTACCGTCAGAGAACACACCGTCTGCACCAGTCATGTTATACTGGTCCATCCATGGATAATAGTTCTTGCTCGTACCACCTACTGTATATCCACCGGCGAACAAAATGTCATCATTACCCTGCTGACCGAAAGAAGCTTTCAGTTTCAACATGTTAATCCAAGTAATATCTTTCATAAACTCTTCGCGAGTAATCATCCAAGCCACACTGGCAGCCCAGAAGTCACCCCAACGATTTTCAGGAGCGAAGCGAGAAGAAGCATCACGACGGTAAGATACGTTACCAAAGTATTTGTCATCATAAGAGTAGTTTACACGACCGAAGAAACCTTCAGTAGCATAAGTCAGTTTCATACCACTGGCTGTTTTCTTATCGATTGTATTGCTGATATAGAAGCTTTCAGGGTCATACAGATTCTGACCTGAACCAGTCAATTCTGTATATTCGTATGAATAGCCATCATAACCGGCAGTAATATCAAAATGATGTACATCTTTTACTGCGAACTGATAGTTGGCTACATACTGCTGGTCGAAACCAAAAGTACGCATAGCAGCCTGATAAGCATTACCTCCATAAGAAGCGCTCTGACCCATATATGCGTTACCCAAATCATTGTAACGTGTATTATCAATATTCATACCAAAGCGTGCGCTGATGGTCAGACCTTTAATCGGAGTAAGTTCAGCAAACCAGTTTGCATTCAGCACGTCAGCCAAATACTCAGTCTTATTATAAATAAGGTCACCTGCGGGGTTAGCGATAGACATAAATGCACGTGATGAAGGACTGCTTACGCCATCACCATAATCATATACCTTACGACCGTTCAGCAACATAATCTGCTTGTCTGCTCCACGAACATACATAGGGTAAACCGGTGCAATGTTATTGGCAATGTGGAAAGCGTTACCAGAAGAAGCTGTAGCATTAGCATCCTGATCGCCCGGATAATTACTCTTAGAGTTTACATAGTTCATGTTGGCACCCACTTTCAACCAGTCTGTTACCTTATAATCACCCTTCAAACGACCGCTGAAACGAGTCAAACCAGAACCTTCAATTACACCTTGATCATCCAAATAACCGAAAGCCATATAAAAAGTAGACTTATCGTTACCACCAGATACATTCAAATTATATTCCTGACGAAGAGCTGTTCTAAATGTTTCATCTGCCCAATTGTCAGGAGTGTAATAGTAACCATATTTATCTGTATAACCCAATGTTGCATTCGGATTCAGCAAACCATTGCTACCAATCAGCAACTGACCTTCAGGTACAGTATAAATCTGGTAACCCACACCACCATTTCCAGCAGAAAGCAAAGTATTGTTTGCAGCTACATTGGCAGCCTGCGGAGCCATGCCATTAGTCTGTACATAACCATTACAAATAGCTTCATAAGCCTTTTCCAGATAGTTCTTTGAGCTAGTTAATACATCGTAGTTCTTTACGCCACGAGAGTTGGCACCCCATTTTGCATCGAAATTTACACGAGCCTTACCAGAAGTACCTTTCTTTGTAGTAATCATGATGATACCGTTCGCACCACGCGCACCATACAATGCTGTAGAAGCCGCATCCTTCAATACAGTCATTGATTCAATATCTGCAGAGTTAATAGAAGACAAGTCTCCATCATAAGGTACACCATCTACTACATACAGCGGGTCAGTTCCTGCATTGATTGAGCCGACACCACGGATACGTACTTTTGCATCTTCACCCGGCTGACCGTTATTACTCAAAATCTGCACACCTGCTACAGCACCAGCCAATGCATTTGATACGTTTGATACCTGACGTTTCTCAATCTTATCAGCTTTCATCACTGCTGCAGAACCTGTAAATGACCCTTTAGTAGAAGTACCATACGCAGTTACCACAACTTCGTCAAGTACCTCAGCATCAGACTTCAACACCACTTTTACGTTCGGCTTAATCTTCACTTCCTGCGACTGCATTCCGATGAAAGAAATGACCAAAGTTCCGGCGGAACTATAAAATATTACAATGTGCTGATAATTAATCAAATATGAAATCCATACTAATTCTATTCAAGATGCATAATAAATTATGGATTATTTTTTATGTCACTTTTCTACCCAAGTTCTACTGAAAATACTCTTTGTATTAAAAAATCTATTAACCTACAAAACTTATATTTCTTAATTTTGAATTAGTTATAAGATAAAAAACTAACTTTGTGAATAAACACTTTTACAAAATGAGAAAATATCCTGTAGGCATACAAAGCTTTGAAAGCCTTCGTAAAGGAGGGTATCTATATATAGATAAAACAGAACTTATTTATCGCTTAATTTCAACCGGAAAGTATTACTTTTTTAGTCGTCCTAGAAGGTTTGGAAAGAGCTTGTTAATTTCCACATTGGAGGCTTATTACTCAGAGCGTAAAGAATTATTCCAAGGATTGTTTATTAATGAAGTGGAAAGAGACTGGAATTCTTATCCTATTTTACACTTTGACCTGAATGCACAGAAATATGATTCACCGGAAAGTTTAAATGATATCATTACTGTCCCGTAAAAGTGGATAAATAGTTCTTTGAAATTATTGAAATATAGTCAA